>Ga0302247_1000712_pt1 | contig 29275 bp, 32 predicted proteins | sample AAG_UR_Ile_MG_FD_193529 | JGI IMG/M metagenome (GOLD analysis project Ga0302247, IMG submission 193529) | Enriched activated sludge microbial communities from anaerobic digester in WTTP, New Holstein, Wisconsin, United States - AAG_UR_Ile | ecosystem: Engineered > Bioreactor > Anaerobic >...
GAGAAAAGGAGAGGGGGGGGGGGGGGGGGGGGGGCGCAAGCGCCGAACGGCCAAAACACCACTCAGCGAAACGGACAAAAAACGGAAAGGCTTTCATGGCGAAACCTTCATGCGTCAGCGAAGAAAATCATTCTCCCGGTAGGAGATTATCCGACAGTCCTTATGCCGGTCAAGCCGTTTGCCACCCTTTGGCGGCCAGTATGCCGGGGTTTTTGAAGGGGGCAGAATTAAGAGAACAGCGCGTCTCCTGTTTCTCTGAATGCGGCCTCTTTGCGTTTGGCGCCGTTCGCGCCTAGAATAAGGCCATGAACGCGCCCCCTCCGTCTTCCAGCCGCGCCCTGATCAAGTGGTGCATCGTTATCGCCGTGCTGTCGATGATCGGCTTTCCGCTGGGCATATTCGGCCTGGCCGTCTGGAAATACCGGACGGACGCGGCAGCGCAGACGGTCGGAACGAACACCGTTGCCGCTCGGGAAGTTCCGGCTTCAAAAACCGGGAGCGAATGACCATGACCCGGACAACACGGATTCTTTTTTCGTGGATGCTTTTGGCCTTCGTTCCTTCGCCGGGCCCTGGGCAAACCGCCGAAACCGCTCCGCCTCGATCGCCTGTCGAGATCGCGGACGCCTTTGTCCGCGCCACGGGGCCGCGAAAACATAACGCCATGGTCTATATGACGCTTACCAACAAAACCGGCGAAGACGACAAGCTTACGGGAGCCGCAAGCCCTGCAGCCGAACGTGTCGAGCTTCACATCATCGCTTCGAACCGCGGCCTGCGGCGCATGCATGAAATTGAAGAAATCCGCCTCCCTTCTCATACGCCCGTCGCGCTGACCCCCGGGAATTACCACCTTATGCTCATTGGCCTTAAAGCCCCTCTGGAAGCCGGGACCGAAGTCCCCATGAAACTTCACTTCGCCAAGGCGCCGCCCATGGCAATAACCGTAAAAGTCGTGGAATTCGGGGCTCGCCGGAAAACGAAAGAATAGGGCTCAGGTTATCCCCCGGGAAATAAGCCAAAAGGCAAGGTTCTTCCTTGACTCGAGGGCGGGCTGTCCCTACTTTGCGCGCGGTTTCATGCAGTTAGCGGCTGGACGGTCCCGCGATGATCGACGATCCCGATCCCGAAAAGCTTGAGGAGCTGGCAGCGCGGATACGGCAGGCCGAGACGAAGGCCGGCCTGAGACCGGAAGAGCCTCGCGAAGAGCCGGACGGGCGCAAAACGGCGTCGCTGGGACGTATCGGATCCGATTTTGTCGCCACGGTCGTGGTTTGCACGCTGTTGGGGGCCCTGGCCGATTATGAGTTGGAAACGAAACCCTGGGGGCTCCTTATTATGCTTCTTGCAGGTTTCGTGACAGGTGTCGTAAACGTGTGGCGCGCGCTGGAAGGCACACAGGCCTCCGGTCCGTTGAAGAAGAAAGAATAAGAGGCTTTGGATGGCTTTTCATTCACCTATCGAGCAATTCGAGATTCACGCGCAGACGTCGCCTTTGCTCGATCTTGCCGGCCATCCGATCGCGATCACCAATTCCGCGATCGCGATGTTCGCCGCCGTCGTTCTGTCGACGCTGTTCATGACGTTGACGATGCGATCCAGGGCCGTCGTGCCGGGCCGGTGGCAAATGCTGGCCGAACTGTTTTTCGACGGCATTCGCAGCACCGTCCGGGAATCGGCCGGAACGAAAGCGGACGCTTTCTTTCCGTTCATCCTGACTCTTTTCCTGTTCATCATGTTTTGCAATTTGCTGGGCCTGTTTCCCTATTTTTATACGGTCACCAGTCAAGTCATCGTCAATTTCGCGCTTGCCATGCTGGTCATCTTTATCGTGCTCGGGACGGGCTTCGTGAAGCACGGCAGTCATTTTTTCAAGCTGTTCGTGCCGTCCGGCGTACCGATGATTATGCTGCCGCTGATGGTGGTGATCGAGGTCGTTTCCTTCTTTATCCGTCCTTTCAGCCTCTCTATTCGTCTTTTCGCGAACATGCTGGCCGGGCATATCCTGCTGAAGGTTTTCGCGGGCATGTCGGCCGGGCTGGCGGCTTCGGGATGGTTGTCCGCCGTAGGCGTCTTGCCCCTCGCCTTCAATATTGTTATCGTCGCGTTCGAGTTTTTTGTAGCGCTTTTGCAAGCCTACATTTTCTCCATTCTCAGTTCGGTTTATCTGCACGATGCGCTGGAAATGCATTGAAGGATGGATAAGCTGGGATTTTCCGCAACCGCAACACAAGGCTAAAAAGGGAGTTATCCAATGGAAGGTACGGCGTTAAAATTTATTGGTGTCGGCATTACGATGCTGGGAGCGGCCATCGGCGCCGGCTACGGGCTGGGCACCGTTTTCTCCACGTGGCTTTCGTCCATCGCGCGCAATCCGGATGCGGACAACAAGATGAAGCTCGTCGGCTTTATCGGCTTTGCCGGCAACGAGCTTGTGCTGTTGATGGGCTTCGTTATCGCGGCGCTTCTGATTTTTGCCACGTAACGCCGGACATTAAAGTGCGGATCATGAAACGGTTTGGATTTTTGTCGGTTTTTGCGGGCTGGATGCTTTTGGCCCCGGCTTCCGTGTGGGCCGAAGAAGCCAAAACGTTGCCGCAGCTCGAAGCATCGCTTTACCCGGAACAACTGTTCTGGCTGACGCTTTGTTTCCCTCTTCTCTATGTTCTCATGCGTTGGCTTGCCGTACCGGCGGTGCAGCGGGTTCAGAACGCGCGGCACGAGGTGCTGCGCGCCGATCTGGACGCCGCCGCCGAGGCCAGCGAGGCAGCCAAAGTCCTTCAGGCTCGATATGAGAAGGCGCTGGCCGACGCCCGGGCAAAAGCCCAGGCGACGGTGAACGAGATTGTCGCCTCGGCCATGGAAGAAGCCGCCGCCCGGCAAGCCGGGCAGCAAGAGGCTCTTGAAAAACGAGTCGCCGGGGCGGAAGAAAAAATCGCCGCCATGCGCGACAGCGCCTTCAGGGAAGTGCAAAGCGCCGCCGTCGACCTGGCCGGCGCCGTTGTCGAGAAATTGACGGGCCTCAAGGGTTCTTCGGTTATGCGAGGTGGGCGATGACACATGAAGCCGTCGAAATGTCGCCGCTTGTGGCGTTTTTTTCCGATACCATGACATGGTATTCGCTGGCGGTTCTTCTGTTCTTCGTCTTTATTTATATCTGGGGCCGCAAGCCGATTCTGGGCGCCATCGACGGCGAAATTGCCAAAATCCGCGACGAGCTGGAACAGGCCAAAAAACTCCGTGCCGAAGCCGCCGCCACGCTGGAGGATTATCGCGTCCGCCAGAAGGAAGCGATAAAGGAAGCCGAAGCGATCATTGCGCACGCTAGGGACGAATCGGTTCGCCTGCGCGCCCTGGCCGCCAGGGATCTTGAGGATTCGCTCAAGCGGCGCGAACGGAGCGCCATGCAACGCATTCTTGTGGCCGAGAATGAGGCGCTGGCGGAAGTCAGGCAAGCCGTCATCGATCAAGCCCTAGCCGCGGCGCGGACGGCCATGGCGGCCCATCTGGACGCCGCCGCTCTTGACCGGCTCGCCGAACAGGCCATCGCGGACGTTCCGAAACTGGGCGTGAAAAACAAAGCGGCATAAAAAATGGATTCGCCGCCCCCGCAGGCCAAACCCGAAACGATCAGCGAATTATTGAAGCAGTTGCAGGCGGCACTTCACGGCGGCGGCGCCTTGACGGTCGGGGCCATGCTGCATTTGTTCGGCGTTCGCGGCTTCGCCTTCTTCCTGTTCGTTCTGGCCCTGATGAACATGGTTATTTTCATGCTGCCGGGCTTGTCCATTCTTTTCGGCCTGCCCATGGTCATTCTGGCCGTGCAAATGGTGCTGGGATTGCGCGCGCCCATTTTTCCGCGTTTCATCCGCCACCGCACCGTCCGCCGCGACGTTCTGTCGCGAGGCCTCGCTCTGGGCATCCGGGGAATGCAAAAAACCGAATATCTTCTGCGGCCGCGTTTTTTGATCCTGTCCGGACCGCATCTCGACCGCTTGCACAGCATGCTGGCGCTGGTTTTGTCCATGATGGTGGTTTTGCCGATCCCGTTTCTCAACCTGCCTCCTTCCCTGGGCGTCGTTGTGCTGGCGCTGGGCCTTATGCAGCGCGACGGGGCGTTCATTGCAGCCTCGTACGTCATCGCCGGGTGGAGTCTTTGGCTGTTCGGCTCGCTCAGCCACGTGGCCCAAGCCCTTGCGGGCTAGGCAGCGCTCAAAACGGGGTTTTGCTTTTTGAGCGGAAAAATGCTTATTTACCCGCCTCCATGAGCGTCCTGTTCCAAGCCCTCAACAAAGCCGCGCGCGAAAATCGAAAGCGACAATCCCCGCTGATTGTGCCGCTTCTTTCCTTGCCGGTCCCGTCCCGAAGCGCCCGATGGATAGGACGCGCCGGGCTTGCCTCGTTTCTTGTTATGGCGGTATGTTTGACGGACTTTTCGTCCCTGACCGCGCGCCGCGACATTTCCCTTCCGGACGCCTTGACGGCGACGGTCGGGTTGCCTGTCGCGGCGCCGTCCGCGCCCGAAGCGCCGGAGCCCGTTACGGCGATCGCGTCCGATCCCGCTCCTTTGGCGTATGCTCCGGAACCGGCTGCTGCCGTCGAAACCGCCGGCGACGCGCCGCCGGAAACGACGGACTTTAGCGACGAACCGTTGGGCATCGCTCTTCCCGCCGAAGACCTTGCGCCGCCCGAAAAATCCGAAGAAGAAATCGCGCGACAGATCGAAGGGACTTCCGTTCTTGCCAAAGGTAAAGATTCAACGCCCCGGATCGTCGTTAGCGAGGGCCCTGCTCTTTCGGCAAACGCTTTGATGAAGGAAGCCCACAACGAAATCGCCGCGAAGAACTACGCCGCCGCCATTGCGCGTTACGACCGGATTCTATCGAAGGATGAAAACCACCCGGAAGCATGGAAAGGCAAGCTTTACGCCCTCCAGCAAACCGGATCGCGAGAAGCGCAAACAGCCATAGAGCGAATGATCGCGCAGCGCCCCCTCTCGGCGCCCGCGCACGCCGCTCTTGGGCAGATGCTGACGGAGCGGAACGAAACGCAACAGGCCCTTGCCGCGTGGCGGCGCGCGCTGGAACTTGACCCCGCGAACGACGGTTATCGCTTGAGTCTCGCCATTTTGTACGACCGAACGGGACAGGACGCCGGCGCCCTCGATCTTTACCGCCAGCTTCCCCCGCCGCTTTCGCCGGCGATACAGCAGCGCCTTGATTATCTGGCGGCCAGGCAGGGCGAACCCCTTTCTTCCGAAGAGCCATAGATACCATGCCATTCCTCGAATCTTTCGGTCTTTGCGATTATCCTTTCGGCCTTACGCCGAATCCCCATCTGTTTTTTCCGGCGCCTCATGCGGAGGAATTGCTGGCTGCCCTGTCCTTTTCGCTTCAACGCGGCGACGGCCTGATCAAGGTGGTGGGCGAAATTGGCACCGGAAAAACGCTGCTTTGCCGGATGCTGCTTGAACGCCTTGAAGAAATGCCGGTCAACACGGCCTATATGAACGCGCCCGGCTCCATGGACCCCGATCGGATCCCCGGCCTTGTCTTGCGCGAATTCGGGGTGGCGCTTCCGGAAAAGGACGATCCGGCGCATACGTTGCGTTTTTTCCTTCTGGAAGAACACGGCAAGGGAAAGCGAAACGTTCTTGTCGTCGACGAAGCGCAAACGCTTGGCGCGCAGGGACTGGAGGCGATAAGGCTTTTGTCCAATCTGGAAACCGATACCGACAAGCTTCTGCAAATCGTTCTTTTCGGCCAGCCGGAGCTCGACCAGCTTCTTTCCCGCGCCGACCTGCGGCAACTCACGCAGCGCCTGAACTTCAGCTTTACGACACAGCCTTTGGCGCCGCAAACGGTGGCGTCGTACGTCCGCTTCCGGATGGAGCGCTGCGCCAAGACCGGCGCTGAAAGCGCGCGCTTCGCTCCGGCGGCGCTGGAGCGCCTCGCCAAGGCCAGCGGCGGCCTGCCGCGCGTCATTCACCTGCTGGCCGACAAGGCCCTGCTGGCCGCTTATGTCGACGGCGTCAACGTTGTGAAACCGCGCCATATCCGAATGGCGATCGAAGAAACGCCGGGCCTGCGCGGGGGCTGGTGGCCGAAGCGCTGGAGCCGGGCCGCCTGAAGACAAACCGGTTTTTGCCGGGCGCTTTTCCGTTTATAAGATTGGCCATGCCTACGCTCGACCTCATATCGCCCGACGACGCGCTTCGCCATGCGATTCTCGAGCAACTTACCGCGCCGAACGCATGGCAGGTTATCGAAGCGCCTTCTCTTGTTGCCGCTCTTGAGGCATGGAAGAGCCGGACGCCGGAAGCCATTTTCCTCGACGACGGCGCTCTGGATCAACACGCGCCGCAGCTCGTCAAAGCCATCCATGCGCGTACGCCGCCAGCGCTTCTGTTCCTCCTTGGCGAGTCCCCTTCTACTGTCGACGAGAAATTCGTCTCCGAGCGTTTTCCTAAGCCGCTCCGGCTCGGTTATCTTCTGACGCGGCTTCATTTTTACCGCCAGCCGCATCACCACGAACGAAATGCCGTCTATGTGTTAGGCGCGTGGACTTTCACGCCTCGCGCGCGCCGGCTTTTAGCGAAAGACGGGGGCAAAAGCCTTTGCCTGACGGCGAAAGAATCCAGCCTGCTTGAATATCTTTGCCAGGCTAAACAAGCCGTTCCGCGCGACGAATTGCTCGCGGCCGTTTGGGGCTACGATGGCCGGATCGACACGCATACCCTTGAAACGCATATCTATCTTTTGCGCCGGAACATTCCCGAAGGCCACGACCTGTTTCTGGTTGAAAACGGCCGTTACCGCATCAACCCGGCGTGGCTAACAAATTGATAACCTCTTTTCCCTAACCTTTAGGGCATGGGACGGACAAAAAGGGTCATTTTTTTTCTGACGCTGCTTTTGCTGGCGGGATGCGGCGGCAGCGCGGGTCCTGCCGGCAAGCTGGTCAAGCAGTACGGCGGACCCAAGACGCGGCCCGATCCTGCCGCCGAACGTTTCATTGTTCTGGCTCACCCCAAAAGCGGCGAACGGCTTGAACTCACCTATTACAGGAAAGGCCGTTATGATCCGTCGGCCATGGCGTCGATCGACCAGCTTTTCCGGGACCGCCGCGCAGACGCGGCGGGCAAGATCGACCCGGAGCTGATCGATTTTCTGGTGGACATACGCACCCGTCTCGCCTTGCCGTCCTCGGTCGTCTTTGAAATCCTCGACGGCTACCGCACGCCCGGCACGAACGCCGCCTTCAAGCAGCGCAACGGCCAGGTCGCCAAGGAAAGCCTTCACCTGCACGGCTGGGCCGTGGATTTTCGCATTTCCGGCGTGAACGGCAGCGCCATCGCGGAAGTAGCCAAGACCATGCAGCGCGGCGGCGTGTCGTTTTACCCGAGCAGCAATCACGTTCACGTCGATCTTGGCAATATTCGCACGTGGCAAACGAAATAAGCCCGCAGGATTCCCTGCGGGCCTGTTTCGCCCGAACGAAAAACGATTACAGTTGGGCCAGCGATCCGTTCGCGTAGCGCCAAAGACTTCGCGCCGCATAATGATCGGGGCCATGCCTGAAGCCGATAATCAGATAGTTGCCGGCGACTCCCGCTTCGACGAAGCCGGAACAGGAACCTATTTCCTTGGGGCCGGCATAGGTATTGTTGCTACGGAACGTCAACAGAAAGCTCTTGTGCGGGCAAACGGCATCTCCGCTGTAAGAAGTTACGACGATCGCGTCCTCGCCGGGCAGGGAAAAAGTCTCCGAAACCTGCAACGGGCCGGGCTGGTTGTTGGCAAAGAAAATGGGGGCGCCGTTCAGCGTGATCGTAAAGCGGCTTAAAAGGCCGGTGCCTTCCTCGCGAAGGGCAACGTTCATGTAACGGTTAGGAATGCCTTGCGATGCGGCAATGTGGTTGCGGTCCGGCCAATAGAAAAAGGCGTTGCGTTTCCTGAAATAACCGCCCTCGCGCAGACTAAAACCCTTATGCGAAAGAAGGCTTTTCGTTTGCGCCGTCAGTTCGCCTGAAACCGGTAGCCCGCTGTCGCGCTGGAACGCCTTGACGGCGCGGCGCGTCTGCGGCCCGAAAAGGCCATCGTTGCGGCCCGTGTAATAACCAAGCTCCGACAGCTGCCGTTGCGCTTCGCGCACGGAGGCTTCGCCTGCCTTGGCTTTGGCATAAACGGGAGAAACCGGCGCCGAAATCATCAAAAGACAAAGAAACGCCGCAACGAAAAATTGTTTTATCATGCGAAGGCTCCGGAAATAGAATCGAAAAAAACGGGAAAGACTGAAACGAAGAACCCAAAACGTATGAAAAGACTTATAGCACGAAAACCTTGCCGCGCGATTAACGCTAAAAACCACGGAAAAACAAGAGGATCGTGGAGATAAAAGGAATGAATAAGGCCTTGCGTCAAGTAAACAAAACGTTAAACACAGGTTGTCATAAAGCGGCCGCCGTTTTCGTTCGTCCTTCCTTGATTCCCGGCAGCTGTGTAAAGTAAAACATGAAACCGTCGACAGCCGTCAACCAGGAGCGCCATGCCGATAGCCCCCGAAGATATTATGAATTTCTGGTTCGTGGAAGTCGGCCCGAACCGGTGGTTTGCCAGGGATACGACGCTGGACGATCTCGTGCGCACAAGATTTCTGGCGGCGCACGAAGAAGCGGCCCGCGGGGGTCTGAAAAAATGGGAAGAGACGCCGGAAAGCATGCTGGCGCTTCTGCTTCTGCTCGACACGTTCCCGCGCCGCATGTTTCGCGGCACGCCGCGCGCCTACGCCACGGACGCGCAGGCGCTTGATCTGGCGCGCAGCGCCATCATCAATCACTTCGACGACCGTATCGACCGGGCGTTCAAGCTTTTCTTCTACATGCCTTTCGAGCATTCCGAGCAGGCGGGCAACCAGCGCCTTGCCCTGTATTACGTCCGCGAGCGGACCAAGGAACCGCGATGGATCGAGAGCGCCGAATGGCGATCGGACGTTATCCAGTGTTTTGGGCGGTTTCCCCATCGCAACGCCATACTTGGCCGGGAATCCACGCCGGAAGAGAATGAATTCCTGGCGCAACAGGGAGCCAAAACATAACGTCCCGCCCGGTCAAGCAAACCTATCGAACCGGCCTTTGGGCCGAGGCCCTGTGCCGGCTGGCGCTTCGTCTCAAGGGCTATCGAATTCTTGCATCGCGTTACCGGACTCCCCTTGGCGAAATCGACATTGTCGCCGCGCGGGGGCGCGCGCTGGCGTTTGTCGAAGTCAAGGCCAGGGCGTCCCGGCGGGAAGCCGCCGAAGCGTTATCGCATCGTCAGCAAGAACGTTTGACGCGGGCCGCGCCGTTTTTTCTGGCGCGTTATCCCAATTTTAACCAACATGACTCACGCTTCGACCTGATGCTGGTCGCGCCCTGGCGCTGGCCCCTTCATATTTCCGGCGCCTGGGAAGGCCATTGAGGCTGGTGTGCACGAATGAATCAATCGAAAGAAGCTATTCGCATCTTGCGGCGGGCCGGCGAACAGATGGACGAAAACATCGATCTCGCTGAAACCGCCCTTGCGCTCGGCGCGATCGATCTTCCCCATATCGATTTGAATCCTTATCGCGAACATCTTTCGGCTCTGGTTGAACAGGTCCGCGCCGAAGGCCCGGCGAAAAAACTCGACGACCGGCTGCGCATTCTCCGCCGCGTTCTTGTGGTCCAGCACAAATACCATGGGGACGAAGATCAGTATGACGACCTGCGCAACGCCAACCTGATCCAAGTGATCGACCGGCGGCGCGGTTTCCCCGTGGCGTTGGGCGTCCTCTATCTGCACATCGCGGAAAAGCTGGGATGGCCGATGACGGGGCTGAATTTCCCGGGCCATTTCCTTCTTCGCCTTTCTGCTACCGATGGCCGCGTCATTCTGGATCCTTTTCGCGCAGGCCAGACATGCCAACCGTCGGCCTTGCGCAAAATGTTGCAGGCCCGCGGCGGCGCGGAGATTCTTCCCGAGCACTACGCCCCCGCAAGCAAGCGCGACGTGTTGCTTCGTCTCCAGAACAACGTCAAGCGAAAGTTGTTGGAACAAGACCGCCTCGACCCGGCCATCAGCGCGCTGCAAAGCATGATCCTCATCGCCCCCCGGCGCGACGAACTCTGGCGGGAACTGGGTTATCTGCAGGCCGAGCGTGGCAATTTGCGTTCGGCGATCACGGCGCTGGAAGTCGTGTGCGACCTTTCCGGCGAACCGGTCCAAACCCAGCAAACGGAAGCCCTGCTGCAGCAACTGCGCTGGCGGTTAAATTAGAAAAAGCGATATATCTTTGTAATTAAAAGAAAAAAGTTTCGCCAATAATAAGTATGGCGTTACGATAAAATATCCTTACTATTATTGTGGTTTTGGTTTTTGTGGGCGTCCGCATCATGAGCCTTCCCAATCCTTGCAAAAACGATTCGCTTTCTTTCGTCGACAAGGCCGAAGCGTTTTCTTTCGAGACCGTCCAGTTCATGACGCTCGTCGACAAGCTTCGCCGGGCCGCGCAAAACGGCTTTTCCGGCGAAGCTCGGGCAAGGTTTCTCGAACGGCTCGACACGCTTCAGAAAGAATTGAGCGACGCGACCGGAAAGCTGGACAGATACTTGCTGGATTACCACAATGCCCTGGAGAAAGAAAAAACGCCGCGCGACCGTTAAATCGAACGGATCTCCGGCAAGCATTCCCTCAATTTGCCGCCAACCTGAATGCGATCAACGCTCCGCGCGAGTCCTGTTGCGTCATCCGTCACGATAAAAGCGCCGCAAACCGTCGCTTCGCCCTCGGCGGGCATCATGCGTTCGCCGGGCATTTTCCTGACAAAACGCCAAATCGAAAGTTCTTTTTTCACGCCGATCACGCTGTCGTAATCGCCGCACATGCCCGCATCGGACTGAAAAGCGGTTCCCCCGGGGAGAATTCGTTCGTCGGCCGTGGGTATGTGCGTATGCGTGCCGACGACCGCCGACACGCGTCCGTCAAAGACGTAGCCGAACGCGCCCTTCTCGGACGTGGCCTCGCCATGGAAGTCGATAAGGATCGCGTGCGCCGTGTGGCCCAGCCGGTGCTGGGCCAAAAGCTTTTCCGTAACGTCGAAGGGATCGTCGAGCACAGGCTCGACAAACAGACGCGCCATGACGTTGGCGACGAGAATCTTCCGGCCGTCCGGCAAGATATGCAGGTAGTTTCCGTGGCCCGGCGTTCCTTCGGGATAATTGAGAGGCCGCAGCAGGCGGGGGTCCCGATCAATAGTCCCGATAACTTCCCTTTGCGCCCATACGTGGTTGCCTGTAGTCAGGCAAACGGCGCCCATCGCGTAAAAATTCTCCGCCAGTTTTGCGGTAATGCCGCGCCCCCCCGCCGCGTTTTCGGCATTGACGACAATGACGTCGGGCCTTAGCCGTTCCCTGAGCAGGGGTATGTGGCGCTCCAGCCCCTCACGACCGCTGCGGCCCACAACGTCCCCGAAAAAAAGAATGCGCATTTTGCGTTAACCTTTCCTGATTAAACGCGCATTTTAACCGAACCGCCGCGCTTAAGGAACAGCCGTTCATCCCCTCTTTTTCCCCTCTCTCGCCCCTCTTTCTCTCCTCGTATGTTGGTCCCATTCGCCAGCCTTTCCGGTTGACAAAAGCCGTTTCAAGTCCTTCTTTTCTCTCCCCATGACTGTGATTCATGTCTTCGCCCCGGCCAAAATTAACCTTTACCTGCACATCACGGGCAAGAGGGAAGACGGCTATCACCTGCTGGACAGCCTCGTCGCTTTCACGAACATCGGCGATTCCCTGCGGCTTGAGGCCGCGCCGACCTTTTCCTTCCGGATGGAAGGCCCGAGGGCGAACGCGCTAAAACAGGAGCCCGCCGACAGCAATCTCGCCGTCAAAGCGGCCCGGGAGCTTGCGAAAGCTTTGGGAAAAACTCTCCATGTCAAGCTAACCTTGACAAAAAACCTGCCCATAGCGTCCGGCATTGGCGGCGGCTCCAGCGACGCGGCTGCAACCCTGAAAGCCTTGACGGAACATTGGGGCTTCGCGCCGCATGCGCCCTTGCTTCGCCAGATTGCCGCCGGTCTGGGGCAAGACATTCCCTGCTGTCTGGAAGCTGCAACCTGCTATTTCCGCGACATCGGCAACGCAGTCGATCCCGGTCCCGCGCTGCCGCACACGGATATTGTTCTCGTTAACCCCAACGAACCGTTGCCGACGCCCGCCGTTTACAAGGCGCGCAGCGGACCTTTCGCGTCGGCGGCAAGATTTGAAAAAGCGCCGCAAAACCCTGCGGAACTGGCGGAAATGTTGCGTTCGCGAAGCAACGGCCTGACGGACGCGGCATGCCGATTGGCGCCTGCGATAAAAGACATTCTGGCGGCGCTGGAACAATCGCCCGATTGTTTGCTGGCGCGCATGTCCGGCAGCGGCGCGACATGCTTCGGCCTTTATCCGAATCGTCTCGCGGCGCGCCAGGCGGCGTCGCAAATACTGGCCAGGCATCCCGATTGGTGGGTTGTTCCCGGTCATCTGCCTTTCGTTTCCGCATTAACCGGAAGCTGATGGCGCAAGGGAAGCCGCTTCCTTTCGTCTTTTAACCTTTTTTGAGACCCCTAAATAAAGTAATTATATTGCCGTAAAGAGTGCTTCAGGGCAATTTGGTTTCCATATTTCTTAAGACAACGCTTCAAAGCTATTTTCAAAAAAAGGCCTTCCATATCAATCGGTAAAAGAGGGTCGTTTTCAGGAAAAAAGCGAAACGCCCCAAAATTGTTAACAAAATTCCCAAATTTGCCGTTGACACAAGCCGGTCCTGACATCATCTTTCGGGCCACTTTCTCCACGATTAGAACTTCTTCAACAACTCAGGGACTTCTGCTTGGTCAAAGTTCGATTTGGATCGGCCCGTGCAAGTTCTCTGCAGACTGGCCGTATCGCGCCTCTTTTCATTGCCGGTTTTTTTGTTTTTTGCTTCGGCGCGGTTGGAAACTCACGGTTTCCGAAGACGTCCGAGCCTGCCGCCGTTTTAGTGGCCGCCGCCGCGCCCGTTGTTAACCAGGTCGTCGAGTCCGCTCCGGCCCAGGCCGCCACGGAGGCTCTGCAGGAAATCCAGAATACGGCCGCTGCCGCCGTCGCCATCGTAGCCCCCAGGCCTGAGACCGTGACGCGCGAAGTCGAGCTTGGCGAAGGCAAGGGCTTCGCCAGCATGCTGACCGATGCCGATATAGTTACTGAGGACGCTCTGGCCGTAACGGCCGTATTGAACAGGATTTACGATCACCGCAAGCTTAAAGCCGGGCAAGAAATTACGTTAACCTTCTCACGGGTCGGCGCCAATGAAACCTTAACGGGCGTAACCTTCCAGCCCGAAGTCACCAGAGAGGTCTCCATAACCCGCGGCGCCGATGGCCAGTTCGCCGGCCACGTGGAAAAAACGCCGATCGAGCGCCAACGCGTCGCCGCCCGAGGAGAAATCAAATCGTCGCTGTATGAAGCCGGGGCCCGCGAGGGCGTGCCACGGGGCGTTATGGCGGCCATGATCCGGGCCTATTCGCACAACGTCGACTTCCAGCGCGACATTCACCCGGGCGACAAGTTCGAAGTCCTCTACGACCAGCCGACGGCCAAAAACGGCGCGCCCGTGGGACAAGGCGTCATTATTTACGCCGCCTTGGAAATCAAGGGCAAAGTCAAACCTCTCTACCGCGTCACTTTTGCGGACGGCACGGCCGATTATTTCGACGAAAAAGGCCAGAGCGCCAAGCGTACCCTGATGCGCACGCCTCTTGACGGCGGCCGTGTCACGTCCGGTTACGGCATGCGGATGCATCCCCTGCTCGGGTACTCGAAAATGCACCAAGGCGTCGATTTCGGCGCGGCAACGGGAACGCCGATATTCGCAGCGGGCGGCGGCGTCGTGCAGGAAGTCGGGTATAAGGGCAGTTACGGCCGCTATATCCGCCTCAAACACAACGGACGGCTCCAGACGGCTTACGCGCATATGAGCCGCTTTGCCCGCGGCCTGCATAAGGGCGCGCGCGTCAATCAGGGCGACGTAATCGGTTTTGTCGGCAGCTCGGGCCGCTCGACAGGCCCGCACCTGCATTACGAAGTTCAGGTTAACAATCGTCAGGTCAATCCGCTCAGCGTGAACCTGCCGACGGGCCGCACCCTCAGCGGCAAATTGCTGGCCCAGTTCCGCAAGGGGCAGTCCCAGATCAAGAAGGAGTTCGCCTCCCTTCTGGCCACGGACGCCGCGCCGACGCTGGCAAGCAAGGAATCGCCTGCCGACACGCGCGTCACAAAAGTCAACGCGAACGCGCCCGCCTTTGGCGGAAAACCCACAAGTTCCTGCGGCCTTCGCGGCGGCTGCTAAGTCTCAACGCTTTCTCCAGGAAAGACCTCAGTTCCGCGCGCGGGACAGATGGAAGCTTTCGATTTCCTCGACAAGGGAAAGTTTTTGCGCCAGGTCCGCGATGGTCATGGGGCGCGTACGGTTCAACGAGATGGCTACAAAACGCCATTCCAGCTGATCGTTGTGACAATGGATCGATACCGTTCCCTTGGCGATTTCATACCCGTTCTCGGCGGCGATTTGGCGGACCTGCCCTTCCGTCGGCAGAAAGTCCTTTTTAAACTGAAGCGTCACGGCCACCGGACGGCGCGAAGGCAGAAGGGAGCCGAATTTCACGCCCCACATCACGAAGCCGGTCGACAGCAGAGTCAGGAGAACGGCCACGCTGTAGAACCCGATGCCGACAAGAACGCCTATAGCCGCGGCCGCCCAGATCGACGCGGCCGTCGTGAGCCCGCTGATCTTGAAGCCGTCCTTCATGATGATCCCGGCGCCCAGAAAACCGATGCCCGTGACGATGCCCTGAATGGTGCGCGTGGGGTCCACGGGACCTATGCCCGCGACGTGCCCGCCGTACCACTCGCCGGGAAACCCTGAAATGGCCACAAGGGCCGCCGACACCATACACACGAGGCCGTAGGTGCGCATGCCCGCCGCGCGGCCATGATAGGAGCGCTCATAGCCGAAAATCAGGCCGAGAAGCAGGGCAAGGCCCATATCGATGAAAATCTTGACGTTGAGGGCGGCGGCAGGCCCGGCCCAGTAGGACGAAAACGTTTCAAAAAAACCCGCGATCATGAAGTGCTCCTTGACGTTGGGGCGAATCGCCACGGATCAAAGCCTATTCCGTCTTTAGGAAACGGCATAGGGGCTTCAGACAAAACGGCAAACAGGAGAAAATCATACGCTTAACGCTCGACCAGCGCTTCTTCCTTGCGGTCCTTTTCGGGCGAGTGCGGCGTCCTGGCCGTTTCCTCGAAACGGAAGGCCAGTTCGTCCTTCGCGGCGTCCAGCCCCACGACGACCGCGCCGCCTTTTTGCAGCTTGCCGAACAGCAGCTCTTCGGCCAGCGCCTTTTTCAGGTGTTCCTGGATGATCCGCGCCAGCGGCCGCGCGCCGAAGAGCGGATCGTAGCCCTTCTTGCCGAGCCATGCGCGCGCCTCCGGGGCCAGTTCGATGGTGACGCTGCGGTCCGCCAGCTGGCCTTCCAGCTGGAGCACGAATTTGTCCACCACACGGTCGATGATCGCAGGCGGCAGCGCGTTAAACGTAATGATCGCGTCGAGCCGGTTGCGGAACTCCGGCGTGAACAGGCGGTTGATGGCGTCCGTATCCTCGCCGGACCGCGCGGTGCGCTCGAAACCGATGGCGGGCTTCGCCAGTTCCGACGCTCCGGCGTTCGTCGTCATGATAAGCACGACGTTCCGGAAATCAATGCTCTTGCCGTTGTGATCGGTCAGGCGCCCGTGGTCCATCACCTGCAACAGGATGCTGTATAAATCGGGGTGCGCCTTTTCGATTTCGTCCAGCAAAAGCACGCAGTGGGGCGTTTGATCGACGGCGTCCGTCAACAGCCCGCCCTGCTCGAACCCGACATAGCCCGGCGGCGCGCCGATCAACCGCGCCACGCTGTGTTTTTCCATGTATTCGGACATGTCGAAACGCTTGAGCTCGATGCCCATGCTTTTCGACAGTTGCCGCGCAACCTCGGTCTTGCCGACGCCCGTAGGGCCCGAAAAAAGATAGGAACCGACAGGCTTTTCGGGCTCGCGCAGGCCCGCGCGGGACAGCTTGACGGCGGACACAAGCGCGGCGATGGCCTGATCCTGCCCGTACACCATCGCCTTCAAATCGCGCTCCAAATGATTCAGCATTTCGCGGTCGTCGTGGCTGACAGACTTGGCGGGGATGCGGGCCATTTTGGCCACCACGGCCTCGATGTCTTTCACGGCGATCATGCGTTTGCGCTTGGCTTCGGGCAGCAGCATCTGCGACGCGCCCGCCTCGTCGATCACATCGATCGCCTTGTCCGGCATTTTGCGATCGTTGATGTATTTGTCCGAAAGCTCCACGGCCGCGCGGATGGCTTCGGCGGCATAGTGAATTTTGTGATATTCCTCGTAATAGGGTTTGAGGCCTAAAAGAATTTTGACCGTTTCTTCCGCCGAGGGCTCGTTGATATCGATCTTCTGGAAGCGGCGCACCAGCGCGCGGTCTTTCTCGAAGTAATTGCGGAATTCCTTGTACGTCGTCGAGCCGATGCAACGCAAACTGCCGCCGGCCAAAGCGGGCTTGAGAATGTTCGACGCGTCCATCGACCCGCCGGACGTCGCGCCAGCGCCGATGGCGGTGTGAATCTCGTCGATGAAGAGGATCGCGCCGGGAATGGATTTAAGCTCGGCCAGCACGTTCTTGAGCCGCTCTTCGAAGTCGCCTCGGTAGCGCGTGCCCGCTAAAAGCGTTCCCATGTCGAGCGCGTAAATAACCGCGTTTTGCAGCACGTCGGGCACTTCGCCCTTGACGATGCGCCGCGCCAGCCCTTCGGCAATCGCCGTCTTGCCAACGCCGGGATCGCCCACATAAAGCGGATTGTTTTTCTGGCGGCGGCACAGAATCTGGATGGTACGGTCCACTTCGGCCGCGCGGCCGATGAGCGGATCGATCTTCCCTTCCTGCGCTTTCCGGTTCAGGTTCACGCAGTACGCGTCGAGCGCGTCCTTGCCCCGTTTGACCGCGTTTTCGGCGGCGGCATCGTCGTCCGCGCCGTGAACGGTTCGGGTTTCGTCGCCCGTTTTGACCTTTGTAATCCCGTGCGAAATGTAGTTCACGGCGTCGAAGCGCGTCATATCATGGCTCTGCAGAAAATAGACGGCATGACTTTCGCGTTCGGAGAAAAGGGAAACAAGAACGTTTGCACCGGTCACGTCCTCGCGGCCCGACGATTGGACATGGATAACGGCGCGCTGCAGAACGCGCTGAAAACCGGCCGTCGGCTGGGGATCGAGGTCCCCGGCGGTCACAAGGCTTTTCAGCTCCTCGTCGAGATATTGGACCAGTTCGCCGCGCAACTTGTCGATGGAAACGCTGCACGCCCGCATCACGGCCACGGCATCCTGATCTTCCGTAAGCGCCAAAAGCAGATGCTCCAGCGTCGCGTACTCGTGCCGCCGCTCGCCCGCCAGCGCCAGCGCGCGATGCAGACTGCGTTCAAGGTGAGGTGAAAGCATCAAATACCTCCGCTGCCAACACTATCATCAATAAATGGCGACGAACAAATTTTCTTCAAGCGCCATTAACCTTTACCCGCGCCCACGATAGGGCGGAACGCCCGTTTCCGGCACAAAAACGCCAACCGGAATCCTGCCTTTCTGAAAAAAGACGTCGATGGGCATGCCGCCGCGCGGATACCAATAGCCCGCCACGCGGATCCACTTCGGTTTCAACGTCCTGAGAAGCCGGTCCCCGACATAAACCGTGCACGCTTCATGAAAAGCCCCATGGTTGCGGAAAGACTGTATAAAAAGTTTCAACGACTTGCTTTCCACCAGCCATTTGCCCGGCACGTAATCGATCACAAAATGCGCAAAATCCGGCTGACCGGTTACAGGGCAAAGACTTGTAAACTCCGGACACGTAAACCGGACGCAATAATCGTATTGGCGCAAAGGGGCCGGAATTTTTTCCAGCGCGGCTTTTTCGGGCGTTGGCGGTGTGGGCGTTTCACGGCCAAGAAGAGTAAGGCCCTTTTTATTTTTTCCCGTCATGATGCGTTTATTCCTTCTCCATCGTGCATTGCAGGGGATGCTGGGCGTAACGCGCCGCCGCAAGAACCTGGGATACCTTGGTTTCGGCCACCTCGAACGTGTAGACCCCGCAAAGGCCCGCGCCGCGCCGGTGCACGTGCAGCATGATGCGTGCGGCTTCTTCCCGGCTTTTGTTGAAAAACGTCTCAAGTATCTGAACCACAAATTCCATGGGCGTATAATCGTCGTTGAGCAAGAACACCTTGTACAACGAAGGTTTTTGGGTCTCAGGCTTGGTCGTCACCGCTACGCCCGTACGCGGCGCGATGACCTCGGCATCGTCGTTTTTGTCCCCTGCCGTTCCTCGAATTTGGGCTGTTGCTCTCATGCCATCAAATATAGCATAGGATAGGGCATGATCCACCCCTCCCCCCGATCCCGGCGTCGCAAACAAATTCTACGGGTCGGCCTGTTAGGCGGGTCGTTCAACCCGGCCCACAAGGGCCATCTGGCCATCAGTTTGTATGCGCTAAAGAATCTCGGTCTTCATCAGATATGGTGGCTGGTGAGCCCCCAAAACCCGCTCAAGGTTAAAAACGGCATGGCGCCCCTTCCCCAAAGGCTGCGGTATGCCCGCCGCCTGGCCGGGGGCCGCGCCCGCATCCGCGTAACCGCCATCGAAAAAAAGCTCGGCACGCGCTACACCATCGACACCCTGCTGGCGCTTCAAAGGCTTCATCCCGAAACGCGCTTTGTCTGGCTGATGGGCGCCGACAACCTGTTGGCGTTTGACCGCTGGCGGCGCTGGAAGGATATCTTCCGTCAAGTGCCGATTGCCGTTTTCCGGCGTCCCGGTTATGCTGTGGCCCGTCATCCGGGCAAGGCTGCCCGAGCCTTCGCCAAGGCAAGAATGAAGCCGTCGATGGCCGGAATGCTGGTCCTACAAACCCCTCCGGCATGGCTGGTGCTCGCCAACGAACCCCACGCCCTGTCGGCGACGAAACTGCGGCAAAAGCGCGCCAAGAAACAACGCCAAACCAAAGGATCCCGAGACGTGGCAACAAAAAAGAAGAAAGCAAACCGGAAAATTGGAAATAAAAGAGCGGCAAAAAAATCCGTCAGCCAGAAAAAGCGGACGCCCGGGAAGACAGCGGCGAAAAAAACAATCCGGAAAAGCCCGGCGAAAAAGCGCGCCGAAGGACTGCCCGAAAAGCTGAAAAAGGCGGCGCTTAAGGTTCTCGACGAGAGGCAAGCCGAAAACGTCGTGACGGTCGATCTTCGAAACAAAAGCGCGTTGGCGGATTACGCGCTGATCGCGTCCGGACGCTCAAGCCGCCAGGCCGCAGCGATCGCGGATTATCTTCACAAAGCCTTTGTCTCGCTCGGCGTCCGGAAAATACGCATCGAGGGCTTGCCGCAAGGTGACTGGGTGCTGGTGGACGCCGGCGACGTTATTGTGCACGTCTTCCGTCCCGAGGTGCGGCGTTACTACAACCTTGAAGATATCTGGAGTCACAAACCGCGCGGAGCCTGAAGTGGATTGCCGTCCCGGACGAAAGTTTACGGCGCTTGCGCTGGGGATATTTCTCCTCTTCGCCGCCTGTGCCGCGCAAGCCGGGGAAGCCCTGACGGCAAGCGCGAGCGGCGCCTTTGACCGTCCGCCCGGATCCGACTGGGCGCTAAGCTGGCTGGAAGCCCTTTTTCGCGGCGGCGCGCTTCCCCAGACGATGGGCATGGGCGCCTCGAACCTGGCGGCATTAACGCAGGCCCTCCGGCAGGCGCTAAGTCTCTACAGCATCGCCATGCTCGTGCTGGCGGGTTTTCTGGTGCTTTACCACGTCATCGGCATGGTCGCGGAAACCGCCCATTACGGCACGGCCATGGGTCGGCGCGCCAATCAGTTATGGGCGCCCATTCGCTTTGTTCTGGCCATCGGCCTTTTGACGCCCATAAGCGGCGGCCTCAACGCGGGACAGCATATGATCGTCGCGCTGGCGGAATCGGGATCCGGTCTTGCAAGCAACGCCTGGCAAGGCATCGTCGGCCGCACCAAAAACCAGTTTTCCGGCTATGTCGTGCCGCGCGGTCCCGATGTGAAGCGTCTGGCGGCCGTTTCCGTGGAAATGGAAATATGCCGGAGTCTCTACCGTCAAATCTACCAAACGCTCCAGACCGATCCGGCGGTGCGTCTTGTTGGCGACATGCCGGACATGCAGAAGATACCCGCCGAGCGCTTCGTTCCCGAAACCTGGCGCTACAGCAACAACCTTCATGCCGACCTTCCCTTGTGCGGCGCTTTCCGTTTTGCCTCGGCCGACCGCACCGGCGGGGCGGAAGCGCAGGGGATTAACCGCTTTACGAACGAGATCGCCCCTTCCGCGCGCGCCAATGCCGAGCTGCTTAGCCGTGAAACCCGTTTTATAGGCGACTCGATAAGCCCGGCTTTTCTTTCGAGCGGTTCCTTGGCCGTGCCGGAAATTGGAGGCCGCCTGACGTCCCTGATCGGCTCGGAACGGCAACGTCTGCTCATTAAACTCAAAGCCATGGTCGCGGATCAGAAAAACGAAGCGAACCGCATGCTGGAGGAATCGGCTGGCGCGGGATGGATCGCGGCGGGCACTTTTGTCCCGGATGTCATGCGCCAGCAGGCAACCTACGGCGAGATGGCGGCGCGTTTTCTTCCCGCCGTCGAGTCGCCCCTGTTCGGCCACAAGACCTTGACGCGGCCCGTCATCATCGACGCCCTTGCCGCCGACCCGGCCTTGCACATTTTCCCAACCGCCCAGCTTGAAAAGGTTTTCGTCCTTTACGGCCAGACGGCCGCCGCCATGAAGCGCGCGCGAAGCTGGCTTTACGGGCAACAGCTCGCCAACGCCGATCTGGTTCAGGCCGACTCGCTCGACCTCGGGGATCGCGTAGGGCCGACGACCGACGCCCATACCGGTTTTTCCCTTTTCATGCGTCTTTTGGACGCGGGCACGGCTATTTTCGGCGTTTGGGCCGAAGAGCCTTTCGACGCCGCGCTCGGCGCGCCGCCTTCCTTTATCGAGCGGGCAATGACCCAAAATCCCCTGATGGCTTTGGCGGAAATCGGCAAACGCTACCAATCGCTTGGAACGTGGCTGTTCGGCATGACCGCGCCGGGGCTGGCCGAATCCAGCGTTTTCCCAGCCGCTTTTCTATTTGCGGCCATCGGGCTTGGTCTCGCCGGCGCGGGCCTTGTTCTGCTTTTCGTTTTGCCCTTGTTGCCCTTTTTGCGTTTCTTCCTTGCCGCGCTGATCTGGTTTCTTGAGGTTTTCGAGGCGGTTGTAGCCTTGCCCCTCGTCGCGCTGGCGCACCTCAATCCCGCAGGCGAAGGCCTTAGCGGCGCAACGGCAAGACAAGCCTACTGGCTCTGGCTGTCTCTTTTCATGCGGCCCGTATTGACCTTGTTCGGCTTTATCATCGGCCTCGCTCTTTTCCTGTTTGCGATGGCTTTCCTGAACAGTCTTTTCTTTCGTCTGGCCGGGCCTCTTATCGTCGCCCAAAACGACATCATGACAACCGTCCGCATCGCACTGGCCTTTCTGTACGTTGTGCTGGCTTACGCGGCCGCCAACACCTCCTTCAAGGGCATCACCCGCCTGCCCGGCGGCTTGCTGCGCTGGCTGAATACCCTGGCGGTTTCCGAATCTGCCTCGCCGGTCCCGGCGGCAACAGGCGCAGGACAGACGTCCGTAGCGGTTCTCCCGCCCTCGCCGTCCGGCGTTTCCGCTGGAAAAACGCTTTCGGAAAACGTCGCGTTTTCGGGGCGGGCAAGCGCGGCAGGCGCAGACAAGCAAGGCACCGCATCGGCAGCCGAGCGTTCGCGCCAGATGAAAGCGGCCCTGATCCCGGCTTACCGCGAGCCGCCGGAAGAACCTGTCATCATCCCGAAAGGGGGGGCGGCCGCCAGCGCCCAGACCTCCGGGTCTTCGGGCGGCAGCCAAAGCGCCGCCGCCGCCAGCGTCGGCGGGGCCACAGCCTCGGCGACGGCCCACGCCACAGCCACCGTCATGGCCCAGAACATTCCGCCAACCGGCCGTCGCGATCATCCGGAAATACTGAAAGCCGCCGCCTCGCTGGCCATGCTGGTGGAAAAGCAAAGCGCGTTGCTCGACAAAACCAAAGCCGGAAGCGGCAAGGAAACGAAAGATACCGAAGGCAAAACCGAATCCCCCGAGCAATCGTCGGCGGCGCCGGAAGGCGAACCACAGGAATGAAAACGCACATCCTTGCCATCGGAAAATTGCGCGGCCCTTATGCCGATCTGTGCGCCGAATACGCAAAACGCATGACGAGCGCCGTTGCGGTCAAGGAAATTACGGCTCCCGCGGCGAAGGCCGAAAACGAAGCCTTGCTGCGCGCCCTTCCCGCAAAAGCGTTCACGGTTGTTCTGGACGAAACGGGCAAGGATCTGTCGAGCCGCGAACTCGCCGCGAAACTGGCCGCGTGGCAGGAGCAGGGCGTTCACGACCTTGTTTTCATTATCGGCGGCGCCGACGGCGTGACGGAAACCGTCAAGACCAAAGCCCGTTTTGTTTTGGGCCTTGGCCGTAAAACGTGGCCGCACAAGCTGGCGCGCGTGATGCTGCTTGAGCAGCTCTATCGGGCCCAACAGATCAACAACGGCCATCCGTATCACCGGGATTGAAGCGCGGCGCCTTCTCTTTCTCCCGGTTATATCCTTCACGCACGAGCATTTATCTTTGAAACATCAAGGGGTTATTGTGTCGTGATTTCTTTTTCGCAGCCCCTGCCAATCGTGCCATAAAGGGCCTGTTCCGGTTTTGAAAGGTTTCTTTTCGATGTGTTCCAACGTACGCCCCCGCCCCGTCGTCTTGTGCGTGCTGGACGGCTGGGGTTACCGCACGGATAACGATCACAACGCCACACTCAAGGCCCATATCCCTGTTTTTCGCCGCTATTGGGACAACAGCCCGCATGCGCTTCTGGACGCGTCGGAAGAACATGTCGGCCTTCCCGAGGGACAGATTGGCAATTCCGAAGTCGGCCACATGAATCTTGGCGCTGGACGCGTCGTTTTTCAGGAATTGCCGATGATCGACCGCGCCATTCAGGGCGGCGAACTGGAACGCCACGCAACGCTCAAGGCTTTTATCGCCAAACTGAAACAAAGCGGCGGCGTCTGTCACCTCATGGGACTCGCTTCGCCCGGCGGCGTTCATTCTCACCAAGACCATATGACGGCGCTGGCTGGCCGTGTTTCTTCGGCGGGCGTACCTGTAGCTGTCCATGCGTTTCTCGACGGGCGAGACGTCCCGCCGCAAAGCGCCGCCGATCGGATAGCCGCCTTTCAAAACGATCTGAAAAAGGCAAACGGGGTCAGCCTTTCAAGCCTGTGCGGCCGTTATTACGCGATGGACCGCGACAAACGTTGGGAGCGGGTCGAAAAAGCCTACGACTTATTAACCCAAGGAAAAGGCAAAAAAGCACGCGACCCCGCACAAGCCATTCAGGAAAGTTACGCAACGAACATAACGGACGAATTCGTTTTACCGGTCGCCCTGGAAGGCTATGCGGGCATGAATGATGGCGATGGCATCCTGTTCGCGAACTTCCGCGCCGACCGGGCGCGGGAAATCCTGCTGGCCCTCTTGGATCCCGCGTTTGCGGGTTTCGCCCGCAAGAAAACCGTCCGCTTCGCCGCCTCCCTTGGCATGGTCGAATATTCCGAGCGGCACAACAAGCTCATGGAAACCCTTTTCCCGCCGCGCCCTATCGCAAACGGCCTTGGCGAACTTGTTGCCAAAGCGGGGCTTAAGCAGCTGCGCATTGCCGAGACGGAAAAATATCCCCACGTGACCTTCTTCTTTAACGGTGGACGCGAGGAGCCCTACGCGGGCGAGGAACGCATCATGGTGCCCTCCCCCAGGGTGGCCACCTATGACCTCAAGCCCGAGATGGCGGCGTTCGAGGTCACGGACAAGGTCGTCGCGGCGATCGGGAAAGGCCGGTTCGACTTCATTGTTTTAAATTACGCAAACCCCGATATGGTGGGCCATACGGGCTCGCTACCCGCGACGATCAAGGCCCTGGAAGCGGTCGATCAGTGCCTCGAACGCGTGTTCAATGCCACCCAAGCCATTGGCGGACTTGTGCTTTTGACCGCCGATCACGGCAATTGCGAAACCATGCACGACCCCTCCACCAGCGGCCCTCACACGGCCCATTCGCTCTCCCGTGTTCCCGTCATGCTTATCAACGGCCCGCCTTACGTGAAGAAGCTGCGTGACGGCAAACTGGCCGATGTCGCGCCGACCCTTCTCGCCCTTATGAACCTGCCCAAGCCCCCGGAGATGGACGGGGAGAGCCTGATCGCCGGGTAAGCGTATGCGTTTTTTTGTTTTTCTGGTTTTCTTGTTGAGTCTTCCGGTCCCTTCGCCCGCCCGGTGCGAAACCGGACCGGCGGAAGAACTGGCCCGGATCGAAAAGGAACTGGCCGAACAAAAAGCCGAAGCGGCGACGCTCGAGGAAAAAGCACAAACGACGCAACAGGAGATCGGGCAGTTGCAGCAACAGCTCATCGACGCCACCGCCGCGCTGCAAAAAAAGCAGGAAGATCAGGGAAGGCTGGAAGACCGGCTGCAAAAGCTCGAAAAGGAAACGGAAGGCCGGGCCAAAGCCTTGTCGAACGCCCGGCAGCGGCTTGCCGATTTTACAAGCGCCTTGCTGCGGCTGGGCCGCGAACCGCCGGAAACGTTTTTGCTGCAAAGCTCCCTGACCTCCGATCATATTCACCGCGTCGTCCTTTTACGCTCCCTCGTCCCGCATTTGCGCGCGGAAACGCTCCGAATTGCCGCCGAACTGAACAATCTGGAGACGCTCCGGGAAGTTGCGGCGGGCCAAAAAAAGCTTGTCGCCGCCGCCGGAAAAAATCTTGAGGAAAGACAGCGGAATCTCGACCGGCTGATTCAGACGCGCCACGACATGTTGCAGCAAACCGCCGCCGAAAAAGAGGCCGTGGCGGAGCAAATGGCCGCGTTGTCGGCCGAGGCCAGGGATTTGCGGCAATTGATCGAAAAGGTCAGCCACCGCGAATCGCTGCCCAAATCGGCCCCGAAGGCCCCGCGCAAACTGACGCTCAAGCTCCCCGTGGCCGGGCGGATCTTGCGGAACTTCGGCAGCAAGGATTCGTATGGCGTCGCCAGTCATGGCCTGACCCTGAGCGCCGCCCCGGGCAGTCCCGTTATGGCCCCCTTGAAAGGACGCGTCGTATTTACCGGCCCTTTTAAAGGTTATGGCCAAATCGTCATCGTTCAACACGGGGAGGGCGCCCACAGCCTTTTGGGAGGATTCGGCCGAATCGACGTCAGCCGAGGCCAGAAGGTCGAAACGGGCGAGCCCCTCGGCGTCCTGCCCGGCAAGGGCAAGGAACGCCCCGAAATATACTTCGAATGGCGGCAAAACGGCGAGCCCGCCGACCCCATGGCAAAGACTGTTTCCCAAGACAGCCTTCGCCGTTAGAATGGCCGCCGGGAGTCCGGCTCGCGCCCGTTGCGGACGGAGGCCCGGCAATTTCCTGAACCTTACTTTTCGCCTTCAAACAAGGATACCTTCATGTTGCGTGCGTTCCGGCGTTTTCTGGTTGTTCTTTCCTTCATTTATGGCGTCGCGTTTCTTTTTCCCGGCGTTCCCTGGGCTAAAACGTCCACCGCTCCGAAGGCGTCCCCGGACGGCGCGGCTTCCGCCGATTCTTCGTCCAGCGACACCTTCCGGCAGTTGACCCTTTTTTCGGACGTGCTGGAGCGCGTCCGGGCCGATTACGTCGATCCCGTGACGGACGAAAAGCTCGTCGAGTACGCCGTCAACGGCATGCTGAATTCGCTCGATCCGCATTCCGGCTACCTCAACAGGAAAAGCTTCGAAGAAATGCAAACGCAAACGCGGGGCGAATTCGGCGGCCTCGGCATTGAAGTGACGATGGAAAACAATCTGGTCAAGATCATTTCGCCGATCGACGACACGCCGGCGGCCAAGGCCGGATTGCAGCCAAACGACCTGATTACGCACCTCGACACAAAACCCGTCGTTGACATGACTCTCAACGAAGCGGTCGATAAAATGCGCGGCACGCCGGGCACAAAAATCACGCTGACCGTGCGCCGCGGCGGCATCAGCGGCCAGCCCTTCGACGTTACGCTGAAGCGCGCGATTATCCGGGTGCAAGCCGTGCGTTGGGAGACCAAAGGGGATGTAGCCTATATCCGCATCAAGACGTTCAACGAGCAAACCCAGCCGGGACTCGACACGGCTCTGGCGGAAGCCGATAAAAAGATCGGCGACAAGCTCATCGGTTATGTGCTCGATCTGCGCAACAACCCCGGCGGATTGCTGGATCAGGCCATCTCGGTCGCCAGTTCTTTTCTTGACGCGGGGAAAGAAATCGTGTCCACGCGCAGCCGCCACCCCGAGGACAATCAAAGCTACATGTCGCGGGGCGGCGACAAAACCGGCCACAAGCCGATCATTGTCCTGATCAACGGCGGCTCGGCCTCGGCATCGGAAATCGTGGCGGGCGCCCTGCAGGATTACCGCCGCGGCATCGTGATCGGCACCAAGAGCTTCGGCAAAGGCTCCGTCCAGACGATTATCCCCATCGCCGGCGCGGGCGCGATGCGCCTGACGACGGCGCGTTACTATACGCCGTCGGGCCGGTCGATCCAGCAACTGGGCATCGAGCCCGATATTGTCGTCCAGCAAGCCAAGCTTGAGGAAATCGCGCAGGCCCAGGGCATCCGCGAAGCCGATCTTCGCGGCGCGCTGGCGAACGATACCGTCAAAGACGTCAAGGACAAAGACTCAACGGCGGACAAATCGCAAGCCGTCGAGGACGACGCCGACGATGAAAAAGACGATCAATCGAAAAAAGACAAAACCGGCAAAAAGGAAGAGTCTTACGATTATCAGCTGGACAGGGCGCTGGATCTGATCCGCGGCGTTCACCTGTATGAATCGAAAGCCGCCCCCCCCGGCCGCGGAGGAACCTAAAAAGTGAACGTCCCCCCTTCCGAACGCAAGGAAACGTTTCTGGCGCGATACCCGCGCAAGCTGAAGCTTGCCGTTACCGGCTGTTTACTGCTTGTGCTTTTGTCCCCTTTCCTTGTGCCGTCTCGCGACGGCAGCGAAGCGGAGCGGCCTGACACCGCCGTAAATTCCCCTTCTGAGCCCGCCGGTCCGATCACGTCAAGCCCTGCCGCGGATACGCGGCCATCCGATCCCCAGGCCATGAGCCTGAACGATACGGACGACCTCGGCGCGCGGATGGCCCGCGCCCCCGACGATTCTCTTACCGAGGAAACGGGCGAAGGCCCTTTGCCTAAAATCGGCGTGGATGGCCGCAAGCCCTGGCAGGTGTATGCCCGCCCGTTCAACAACGCCGACCGCAGGCCGCGCATTGCCATTGTTATAATGGACGTGGGCCTTTCGAGCGGCGTTTCGGACGCCGCCCTGCGGCGCCTTCCGGGCAACGTGACTCTGGCTTTCGACGCGCAAAGCCCTGCGGCTGGCGCGTGGCTCGAACGCGCGCGGCAAGACGGCCACGAGACCCTGCTTTCCGTTCCGATGGAGCCCTTCGATTACCCGCACAGCGACCCGGGGCCCAACACGCTTCTGACGAACGTTCCCGACGGCGACAACCTGAGGCGCCTTTCTCTGGCCTTGCGTCGGGGAACCGGTTACGTCGGGATTACGACGCCAAGCGGTTCGCGGTTCACGACGACGCCGGACAAGTTGACGCCGGTTTTGGAAGCGCTTCGGAACCGGGGCCTTATGGTTTTCGACGTCCGCGTTGCGCCGCACAGCGTTCTGAAGGACCTGGCGAAACAGATCAAGGTTCCCGTCGCCGCAAGCACGCAACGGATCGACCGGAATCCCGCGCCGGAAGCCATCGACTCCGCGCTCGATCAGCTGGAACAAACGGCGCGCCTGAACGGCCGCGCCGTCGGCGTCGCCTCGTCCCTGCCCGTGACGCTGGACCGTCTCGAGCCGTGGATAAAGGGGCTGCCGTCGCGCGGCATCGCCCTTGCTCCTCTTTCCGCGGTGGTGGAGTGATGCTCAATCCCGGCGACCTTCCTTTCCGCTACAGCGTCGGGCTGTGCCTCTTCAACCGCGGGGGCCTCGTTTTGTGCGCCGAGCGCCGCGACCGGGCTGGCGCATGGCAAATGCCGCAAGGCGGCGTGCAGAAAGGCGAAGATCCGGCCTTGGCGGCGTTGCGCGAACTTAAGGAAGAAATCGGAACAAACAACGCGGAAATTATCGCGGTAATCGACGAAAAATTGCGTTATATCTTTCCCGATTACCTTCAATACCGCCACGGCGTGTTCCGGGGCAAATACCGCGGGCAGGAGCAAACGTGGTTCGCCCTTCGCTTTCTCGGCAACGACAGCGAGATCGATCTTTCCGGCAAAAATGAACCGGAAAAGCCGGAGTTCGTTTCATGGCGCTGGATGCGTCTTGAAGAGACGCCTGCGCTTGTCGTCGATTTCAAGCGGCCGGTTTACGAGCGCGTTGTCACGGCGTTCACGCCGCTGGCGGAGGCTATCCGTTGCGGCGAGACGTTGCCGGTGTGGAGAAAAGCTTAAGGAGAAGAATAGTAGGCGCTTGCGCACCGTTTCATTATGGCCTTAACCGTTATTAATGAATCTTCACAATTAAACTCTGGGGTTTTGGTTATATCGTCAGGATAGTTTTTAAATTTGTTAGCGGTCCAAAAACAGAAATCAATTGCGCAATCTCCTGACTTCGTATAAAATCACCAGCCCTTGGCTGTAGACTTAATTTTTCCAAGAACGAATTGATAGGAAGATACGGGAGTTAACAGCATGTCGGTATGAACGGAAATGGCGGGAAGATAACCACTCGGGAACATCCCCCCGTGGTCGAAGTATATGCGATACTGGCAATTAACATCAAAGTCGTTCGTATCGGCCAAAGGTACATTAACCCACGTCTCCTGCCCCATCTCGTTGCTTGTCGTTTTCCACATATAATACTCGCCGCCGCTAGAGCCTATTCCCATTAGGTTGTCCCATATCCTGAGTTTGCAAGATAGTTGGAACATTCGGCGGGAGAGAAAGAGTCGAGAAGGCTGCCGATGGCATCCCAAAGAACATCAACAGTTCTTGCAGC
>Ga0302247_1000716_pt1 | contig 29222 bp, 24 predicted proteins | sample AAG_UR_Ile_MG_FD_193529 | JGI IMG/M metagenome (GOLD analysis project Ga0302247, IMG submission 193529) | Enriched activated sludge microbial communities from anaerobic digester in WTTP, New Holstein, Wisconsin, United States - AAG_UR_Ile | ecosystem: Engineered > Bioreactor > Anaerobic >...
CATCACGCCGACCTTGACGCCGTCCTGCTTCACGAACTCCTCGGCCCGTTTGCGGGCGTTGGCCGTGGCCGCGGCGATGAGCGACATCTTCAGGTCCTCGAGGTTGCCCACCAGGAACAGAGGCTGGCCGGCGGTGACGGGGTGCCCCTCGGCCTGCAGTTGCAGGATGTTCTTGTTCGCCACCACGATGCGCTGCAGGTCGCGGCTGGTCACGGTCAGGCTCTGGGAGCCGTTGAAGCCCTTCTGCTCCTGCTTCTGGCCGCCGTTCTCGAGATAAACCGTTTCATAGTTCGGGCTGACCTGCTCGGGGCCCTCGGCGATCTGGGCCTTGTCTACGCCCTCGCGCTTGAGGAACGCGTCGAGCGTGGGGCGCACCGCGCGGATCTTCGCCAGCGCCTCGGCGAAGGTGGCCTCGCGCACCGAGATGGTCACCGTCCATTCGACGCTGTCGGCCGTGACGTCCTTGACCGCGAGCCCCTTGACCGAGATCTGCGTGCCCTGCTGCTTGCCGGCCACGGCCTCCTTGGTCTGGGCCCCCAGGATGAACGCCGCCCCGGACATGCCCATGGCGAGCAGTCCGCCGAGCACGGCCATCGCGATGATCGATTTCTTCTCCATGTGCTTCACCCTCGTCCTTTCGTTGCACGTAAGTTGAACGGTGCAAGGCCGCCGCGCGGGCGACCGACTCCGACAATGCCGCTACAACGCCCGGGAAGTCAAAAAATTCCGTCGCCTCTTTCCCACATGGACTGAGGGAGCTTGCACCCGCTTCTTCTTCTTTCTGGTTCGTGCTCACCGGTCGTGGCCAAAACGCCACGACCGGTCATTTTCCGACGGCTTCTCGTTTAGTTTTGCTATTCCTTTCTCGCCGGGCGGCGAGTGCAACTATTTGTTTTTATTCTATCTTTGCTTTGCGGAGGCGCAGCCTCCGCACCTCCAGGTCAGGGGGACGCCGGCCCGGCCACGAGTGCACCATTCACGCGCTGCACGGGTCGGCCGAGGCCGGAAATCCCCCCGACACCCCCCTGTTTGCGGCTGACGTGAACTCGATCTCATCGTCCAAGACATGGAGTGCGGCCGCCCGGCCGAACGATCCCACCACGCCTCAGTTTTTGTTAGCCTAGTGCAATGTAAAGGAGTTAGTCCTCGGGCGGCGGATCGATTCGGTCGGATTTGATCTCCGACGTCCTCGTTTGGATCTTTTCCATCGCCCAGCCCTTTGCAGGATCGTCGGAGGGAGGAGTCGTTTGGACTTCTGACTCAGCGGCCGAGTACGGCGACCATGAACCGGATCAGGAGCGCGTTGGGCTGCTCCGGGGGCCAGAGCATGGGCGGCTCGAAGTCCGTGTGCACGACCCCGAGGTCCACGCGCACGTGGAGCCGGGACCGGGCCAGCAGGTCTCCCGTCGGGGAGAAGCGCAGGCCCAACCGGAAGTCGGTGCGGGTGTAGGACGGGAACGGCGCGTGGGGCAGGGACGCCCGCCCTCCCTCGAGACTAAGTTGCAGGCGCGGGAACCGGTAGGCCACCCAGGCAGCCATCTGGAAGTCGTGGTCATAGAGCACGCCGGCCCGCAGAGCGGGGGAAAACCGGTACTCCGCCATGACGCCGGGGTGGTCGGTGACGTTGGACCCGACCGAGGTCGAGGTCACGCTCTTGAGCGTGTCGTTTCCATCGTCGACGAGGCAGCGCGGGTAACCCAGGTCTTCCAGGTTGCGGGTGAAGCGGATCCCCACCCGCAGGCGCTGGGTACGGAGCCCGAGCCAGGCGGACCCCCATGACCTTTCGCGCCAGTACACCCGATCGTCACAATCGTGAATCACCGTTCCTTCGTGGTTGAGCGGCGGGCCTCCGGCTTCGACGCCAAAAAAGAGCAGCCGCGCAGGCTGCACCTGGGCCCCGATCCGGAAAAAGCCGTCGCTCATGCCCGCGCTGCGATTGGAGCGGAATTGGAGTTGGGCATCGAAGAGCCCGTCGGGCAGGTATTCGTGGGCACGGGCCGGCGCGGCGGCGAACAGAAGGGGGAAAAGGACCAGGACAACTCGGAGCATGGTGCGAGTTGATAGCATGCCCATATCCTGCGCGCCACCGAAAATGGCCATTTGCACTTGAATGTACTTCGACGGCGGCGACGCTGATGGGGCGAAAAGGAATGTTCCGTCGAGACCCACTCCGCCCGCCTGGGCCAATGCGTCCCTGATCGAATCTGACCGCAGCCGTCCAGGGATTTCCAGGTTGCACGCGACGGGCGATGTGGTAAGAAAAAGACCATGAAGAAAAGACCGCCCATGTCCCGCAGTCGCGTCGGCTGGTCGTTCGTTCTCGCGACGGCCCTGCTCGTCGCCGGTCTCGCGGCGTGCGAAGATCTGCAGCTCAGGTCGATCTGTGGCGACGGCGTGGTCGGCTTCGGCGAGGAATGTGACGGCACGCTCCCGCCGGCCGTCACCTGCGAGGCACTGGGGCACTACGGCGGTGAGGTGCGCTGCGGTGCCGACTGTCGCCTCGACGTCACCGGCTGCCGGAGGTGCGGGGACGGCGTGCTCGACGTCGACCGGGGCGAAATCTATGAGGTCGGCCCCGAGACCTGCTGGCGCAACGGGTATCTCGGCGGCGACCACCTGACCTGGGACTGCCGGTTCTTTCACCCCGAAACCTGCGTCCAATACCGCACGGTGTCGAAATACCCGCCCGTGTCGCGCCCCATTCTCGCCCTGGATTCCCGGGGCCGGCTCTGGCTCTCGGGCCTCGCGCGCGGCGCCTTCCCGGGGTACACGGAGCGGCCCGGGTGCCCCGATATCCACCAGTATTGGGAAGAATATTATTCCAAGGGTTCCTGGAGCCGGTACGTGGGGTACATCATCGACCCCGGGTGCGACCAGGAGTTCCTGGCCTTCTACGATCATGCGGGACAACTGAATTTCCCCATCCCGCTGCAGGAATCGGGGACCGCCGGGCGCGTGCTGCCCCTCACCGACGGCGAGGTCGCGCTGATCCGCCGCTCGGACACCCGCATCTCGTTCACGGTCATCGACGCGACGGGCCAGAGGCGTCACACCATGGGCCTGGAGAACGCCGGCCTCCCCGATCGCTGGTCCGTGGCGCCCATCCCCGACGGTCGCCTCGGGATCGTCACCCCTGGACCCGGTGCCATGGAGCTCAGCGTCGTGGACCCCTGGTTCGAGGTGGATTCGGTCACCTTCCGGCTCGGTCGGGAATTCGAATTCGAGGGGAAACTCAATCAATATTTCACTTTCATGCCCTATTTGCATGTCGACCTGTACGGCGCCGCGCTCCTGGTCGCCTGGGAGTCGCCGGACACCGTCTCCGTGGTCACCGGCGTGCAGCGCCTGGAAGGGCAGGGCCCCAACGGCCTGTACTGGATGCGCCTGCAGCAAGAGGGTGATCGGGCCCGCGTCACCCATCTGGTCCCCCTGGAGCCCCCCTTCGACGATTTCGAGCCGTTCAAGCTCCACGTGGACCCGGTGGCGGGCACGTTCTCGGTCGTCTGGAATCTCGGTTCGGCGTTTCACCTGTTGCGCCTCTCCTGGACGGGGGAGACGCTCGCCGACTACCGAACCACCTTCCGACCGGGGCGCCTCTTCGAGGCGCTGGACTTCCAGCCCGACGGCGGATTGGTCGTGGCCGGCACGATACGTGAAGACAACGGACCGATCCCCTTCAACGACTCGACCTGCTCCGAATTCGGCCCCGGATACTTCGCCGAGCGCCTCGACGCGCAGGGCGTCCGCGTGTCCGAGACCAGCTTCACCGCGTGGGGAATCAACCCCAGGACGTACCTGGGAGACACGGAGATCTGCGATGATGTCACCCGCGCCTACGTCTTCAAGGGGGATCGCGTGATCGTCAGTGGCAGCCACATGTCCGACTACGCCTTCTGCCATCGGTCCGAGGTCCTCCCAACCTATGAAGGCGATCCCTTCGTCATCTGCGACATTCACCTCGTGCAGTTGATCCCGTGAATCCCGCGCCCGACGACCTCACCGACGTTTGAACTTCTGCCGGAGCGCCTCCTCGCGCGCGTCGTGGATCTCCCGGATGACGCCGCCGAGATCGGCCTGTCTTCCGCTGCCCTTGTAACATCCGGTCAACCTGACCTCGGGGGTCAGGTTGCCGCTCTCGTAGATCTTCCAGATCTCCTTGCCGTAGCTGGTCCCCAGCAGGGAAGGGGCGAAGCGGCCCAGGTAACTGGACAGGTTTTTTACGTCGCGCTCGAGCATCCGGGCGGCGTGGTTGTTGGCGGCGGCGTCGACCGCCTGGGGCAGATCGATGATGACCGGGCCGTGCTTGTCCACCAGCACGTTGAATTCGGACAGATCGCTGTGGACGATCCCCGCGCAGAGCATCTTGACCACCTCTTTGAGCAGGATGCCGTGATATTCCAGCGCCTGCTCGCGGGTCAGGTCGAAATCATTGAGCCGGGGCGCCGGATCGCCATGCTTGTCCGTGAGCAGCTCCATGATCAGGACGCCCTCGATGAAGTGAAACGGCTGCGGGACCCGCACCCCCGCCGCGGCCAGCCGGTACAGCGCGGAGACCTCGGCGTTCTGCCAGACCTCTTCGTTCTGTTGCCGTCCGAAGCGGGTGTGCTTCTGCATTGCGCGCGCCTGGCGGCTGTTCCGGACTTTGCGTCCTTCCTGATACGTGGCCTGCTGGTGGAAGCCGCGTCTGTTCGCCTCTTTGTAAACTTTTGCGCAGCGCAGTTCGCCTTGGGAGCGCACCAGGTAGACCGAAGCCTCCTTGCCGCTCTTGAGCGGCCGGATCACCTCGTCGACAAAACCATCTTGCACCAGGGGTTCGAGACTGTTGGGAGTTTTCATCGAATTCCCTTATACACCCCTTTTGAAAACTGTTGGAAACAATGTGGCGCTGGTTGACCGAGTGTTGCGCGCGCCGGGCGGTGTGGTAAGAAAAAGACCATGAAGAAAAGACCCACGCCGCTCAGTCGCGTTGAATCGCTTTACGCCATCGTGGTGACCCTGTTCATCTTCGTTCCCGCCGCTTGCGAAAACGAGGATCTGAAGTTCAGCGCGGCATGCGGAGACGGTGTGGTCGGCTTCGGCGAGGCGTGCGACGGCGCGCCCCCGCCGGGCGTCACCTGCGAGGCACTGGGGCACTACGACGGCGAGGTGCGCTGCGGCGCCGACTGCCGCCTCGACGTCACCGGCTGCCGGCGCTGCGGGGACGGCGTGCTCGACGTCGACCGGGGCGAAAGCTACGAGGTCGGCCCCGAGACCTGCCGGCGCCTGGGCTATCTCGGCGGCGACCACCAGACCGCGGACTGCCGGTCCTTTCACCCCGAGACCTGCGACAACTACCGCACCGTGTCGAAGGACCCACCGGTGTCCCGCCCGGCGCTCGCGCTGGATTCCCGGGGACGGTTGTGGCTCTCGGGGCTGGCGCGCGGGGCTTTCCCGGGGCATGAACAGTTGCCGGGGTGTCCCAAAATCAACTATTATGCCGACTACAGTTGCAGCATGTATAAAGGCTACTGCGAGCCGGAACTCCAAGGGTATTACATCGAACCGACCTGCGACCAGGAGTTCCTGGGGTTCTACGACGAGACCGGCGAGTTGGAGGTCTCCGCTTGGCCGCTCAACGGCGTCGCCACTTCCCGCGTGCTGGCGCTCGACGACGGCCGGGTCGCGCTGGTTCGCCGCACGGACTCCCACACCGAGCTCATCGGCGTGGGCGCGGCGGGCGCCTCGCGGCGCTACAGTTACATCGAGAACGCCAGCCTGGCGGATCGCTGGTCGGTGGCGCCGCTCTCGGATGGGCGCCTCGGCATAGCGAGCCTGCAGTCTGCCCGTCTGCACCTGCTCGTGCTCGATTCATGGCGGGAAATCCCGCCCGTCGAGCTCGAATTCGTCCTGGAGTTCCGGCACGACGGGGTCGACTATCTGTGGTCGCCCTTCAACCCCATCCCCCCGGATCCCATGGGCACCAGCCTCCCGGCCTTCTGGGAATCCCCGGACGTGGTGTCGGTGCTCCTCGAGTTGCAAGGTTACACCGAGGCAGATTCGACGACCGGGTGGCGCTGGGTCCGCCTACAGCGGGAGGGTGACGTGGTCCATGTCACCCACCTGGTGTCCCTGCCGTACCCCGGCGCGGGGTTCACGCCTCATTTCCTGCAGGCGGATCCCGAAGCGCGCACGCTCTCGGTGGGGTGGAGGCGCGACACCACGGCGATCCACCTGCAGCGCTTCTCCTGGACGGGGGAGCTGCTCACCTCCTGGGCCTACGGCCCCCGCCCGGACCGCTGGATCGAGGCGCTGTTCCCCGCCGGGGACGGTGGCGTGGTCGTGGCGGGCGGTCTGTCCCTTCGGGCGCCGGACCCCGCGAACGACGCGACGTGCAGCGAGACCGGCGCCGGCTATTTCGCCGAACGCATCGACGACCACGGTGTCCGGAGCTCCGAGGCCAGCTTCACCGCGCCCGGAATCATGCGGGGCGACTTTGGGGACTGGTATGAATGGGAGCGGGTGTTTGGGGACTTCGACACCCGCGCCTGGGTCTTCGACGGAACCCGCGTGACCGTGGGCGGCACCCACCTGCGCAGCGAGCGCTTCTGCCGCGAGTCCGAGGAGCTCGCCACCTACCAGGGAGATTCTCTCCTCATCGGCGACATTCATCTCGTGCAGTTGACGCCTTGAACGACGGGAACGGATCAGGGCCGGCGGCCGCGCTTGAGGCTCTGCAGCTTCGCTGCGGCCATGGCCTTCGCGTGCCCGGCGAGCCCCAGGCGCCGGATCTGCTCGATGCAGGCGGGCCGGTCGGAGCGGAAGATCAGCGCGAAGAACTTCGACATGAAGTTGTTGAACTTGCCGCAGCGGCGCACGTCGGTGAACTCCTGGCAGTCGGCGCAGCTCGGGAGCTCCTTCTCGCCGCAGCAGGCGCGGATGCCGCACCAGGTGGCCTTCAAGTTCTTCGCGCAGCCCTCGCACTTTTCCTTCAGGTACGCGCGGCAGGCGCCGCAATACAGCCCGCAGCGGGCGACCAGCTCGGGGTTCTCTTGGATGGTCCGCATCGTATGCCTCCAGACAGGACGGGGGCTCCGATACCATGATTCTCGCGCCGGTGCAAGGGACACCCCAGGGATGGACATGGATGGAATTTTTTTGGACTGGGCGAAATGGAATGTTCAAATTTGCAGTGTACTCAGGTATAATAACCACCCAGGAGGACGCCATGTGAACAATCCTTGGTTTATCTCGGCATTTCCTGCTTTTCAGTTGTTTCGCGCTGGGGTCCTGTCACGGGGATCCGGACCCGGTGGACCCGATCTGCGGCAACGGGGTGCTCGAGAGCGGAGAAATCTGTGACGGGGATCAATTCGGCGAAGCGACCTTCACGACCGAGGGCTTCGAGAAGGGACCCCTGGCCTGCACGGCGACCTGCGCGCTGGACACCACGTCGTGCATCCCCCGCGGCTGCGGCGACGGCGTGGCCCGGGACGGCGAGCCCTGCGACGGCGAGGATCTGCGGGGCAAGACTTGCGCGGACCGCGGCTTCTTCGGCGGCGGCGCGCTGGCCTGCGACGACCCCTGCTTCTACGATGTCGCAGAGTGCCAACTGGGCTCCAACGATCAGTACACCAGCGGCCTGAATTGCGAAGTCGGGCTCCCCTGCCAGCCGGTTCAGGGATATCCCTGGCTGCCTCTGGTGTGCGCCTGGGTCGAGGACCCCGGTCTGCGGGAGCCGGTGACCTGGTGCGTGACTTCCTGCGAGCGTCACGAGGACTGCCGGCTGGGCGAGGCCTGCGTCGGGCGAGACGGCGTCCGGGTGTGCGCCATGGACGCCTGCGACACGCCGTTCGCGGCCTGCACGGCCTCGACGGGGCTCTCTGGCCTGTGCACGCCGGTCGGCTATGCGATGCACGAGAAAAACGTGTGCCGGGCCTCCGGCCTGCGGCAGCTTGGGGAGGCCTGCACGCCCCAGGATCCGGACGCGGTCGGCTTCGCTTTCCAGTTCGACCCGGAGACGAGCTGCGAATCCGGCGTCTGCAGGGCCGAGGGCGGCGCTCCCGAGGGGATCTGCGTCGAGTCCCTCTGCGATGCCGCAGGCGTGTTGGAGGGGCGGATCCCGGATCCCTGCCCCGAGGGTTTCAACTGTCTGAATCTCAGTTGCGTATTCAATTATGACCCCGTTTTGAGAGAGAACGTTTTCGTGAGGACCGCAGATGTGGGGGGCTGCGTGCCCCAAGAGTCGTTCCCGGATCGTTCGAGCGGCCTGGCCTGCCATGTCCTGACCGGGCTCCAGACCAAGAGCGGCGAGCCCTGTCCCACCGGGACCCGCTGCTACGGCACCCTGGCGGGCACGCTCCAGGGGTTCTGCATGGAAATCAACGATGGACCCGAGCTGGCCGAAGGCGCGCCGTGCGCTCCCGGGAACGGCAACTGCGAGGAAGGCTCCACCTGCACCATGGCCGACCCGTTCACAGTGACGGACCTCCTGAACTTCTCCCGCGCCTGCCGCCGTCCCTGCGACGCCGCCGTGTTCGCCGACAACCCCGCCTGCGACGGTCTCCCCGCGGGCACGACCTGGATGTGCCTGAGCGTGAGCCGGTTCTTCACCGAGGACCACGAACTGGAGCACGTTCAGAACGATTGGTACGACTACGTCGAGACCGACCCCTCCCGCCTGGGCTACTGTGTCCCCGATCGAATCTGACCGCAGCCGTTCAATACCATCAGCGCAGGATCTTCTCCAGCGCCTTGCCCTTGGCCAGCTCGTCGATGAGCTTGTCACAGCCCCAGGTCTTGGAACAGCCGGAACCGCACCGTGTCCGCCAGGCCCTTGCGGCGCGCGGGGTCGGGCCGGCCGTCGCCGGTCGCCGGGGAGACCCACCAGGTCGAATAGATGTATAGCGGCATGCTCACGGCCGGCGGGAAGGCGCCCAGAAAGTAGGTCGAGGATCCCGTGCGTCCCCGGAACACGACGCGATAGGCGGGCGCCGGGCCGCGGGCGTCGCCCCGGGACCAGCCCGTCGGTGCGAAGGCGAACGACTCGGCGAGGGAGCGGAGGCGGGCGGGATCGCGGATGACGCGGTCCGGGCCGGGCGACGAGAGCGGGGTGATCACGACCGCCGTGAGCGCGGCGGCGTCGGGCGCGGGCGGGCCCACCGGCGCCGGAGTGCGCGAAGCGCAGCCCCACGCCGCGAGACCCAGGGAGAAGAGGAGCAGGGTGATTCTGGGCATCGGTTTTCCGGCGGATCTTTCCGGCGACGCTGTCGCCTCAAACGGGACGCCCTTTTGCGGGCGTCCCTTGGTCGCCGGTCACGAGACCGGCGCTTCAGAACGGGACCGGGACCGGGACGTCGCTGTTGTCGGAGGTACCGACGCCGAGCTGGCCGGTCTCGTTCATTCCCCAGCACCAGAGCGAGCCGTCGCCGATCCGTGCGCAGGTGTGCCAGAAGCCGGCCGCCAGTTGGACCACGCCGGGCACCAGGCCGGTCACGGCCACGGGCGTCGGCCGCTCGTCGACTGTGCCGTCGCCGAGCTGGCCTTTTTCGTTCTCGCCCCAGCACCAGACCGAGCCGTCGGTCTTCAGCGCGCAGGCATGGGAGGTGCCGGTGGCCACGCCGGTCACGCCGGAGCCGAGCAAGGACACGGCGACGGGGACATGGGCGTCGGCGGTCGATCCCTGTCCGAGCTGGCTGGCGTCACCGCGCCCCCAGCACCAGACAGTGCCGTCGGTCTTCACCACGCAGGCGAACTCGTCCCCCGTGGACAACTGCGCGACCCCGGAGCCGAGCCCGCTGACCGCGGTGGGAACGAGCCGGTCCGTCGTGGTGTTGTCGCCCACCTGGCCGTGGAAGTTTCTTCCCCAGCACCAGACGGAACCATTGCTCTTGAGCGCGCAGGCGTGCAGTCCGCCGCCGGACATGGCGGTCACGCCGGCGCCCACACCGGAAATTTCCGTGGGGACGGACCGGTTCTGGGTGGTGCCGTCACCGAGTTGGCCAAAGGAGTTCAGGCCCCAGCACCAGAGGGAGCCGTTGGTTTTTATAGCGCAGGTGAAATATTGTCCCGCGGCCACCGCGGCGACGCCCGAGGTCAGCGCGCCCACCGCCGTGGGGGAGTGCCGATCGGTGGTGGTGCCGTCGCCGAGCTGGCCGTAGATGTTCTGGCCCCAGCACAGGAGGGAGCCGTCGGTCCTGAGTGCGCAGGTGTGCACCTCCCCCGCGGCCAGGGCGACCACGCCCGAGCTCAGGCTGTTCAGGGACCTAGGGGAGAGGCGCCGCGTGGTGGTGCCGTCGCCGAGCTGGCCCATGTTGTTGGCCCCCCAGCACCAGACCGACCCGTTCGAGCGGAGGGCGCAGGTGTGGTAGCCGCCGGGCGTAAGTTGGGTGTACTCGAGGATGCACGCGCTCTCGTCGAACCTGCAGCCGTCTTCGCAGGTGAGCGCCCCCCGGTCGAAGCCCAGATCCGTGCAGTCCTGCCCGCCCAGGTTGGTGCCGTCGCAGGTCTCGCCGTGATCGCCCTGGATCAGGTCGTCCCCGCAGCGGCCGACCGCCTGGCACGGCGCCTCGTCGAGGGACCGGCAGTCCGCCGCGCACAGGAGCTCGCCGCCGTAATAACCGAGCCTCAGGCAGGTCTCGCCGTCGAGCAGGAGCCCGTCGCACACCTCGCCGTGGAGTCCCTGGATGACGCCGTCGCCGCAGCTCTCGTCGCAGTCGCCGGTGTCGTAACGGCAGTCCGCGCCGCAGCGCAGCGTGCCGGTGTAGAACCCCTGGGTCTGGCAGGTGCCGCCGGCCAGGTCGTCCCCCTCGCAGTCCTCGTGGGGGGCGGTGACCACCCCGTCGCCGCAGCGGCTCTCGCACGTGGAGGTGTCGAGGTGACAGGCGGAATCGCAGGTGAGGCTGCCGCCCGCGTAGCCCTGGGATTCACAGGTCGCGCCGCCCAGGTTGCCGCCCTCGCACTGCTCGCCCCGCTCGCCCTCGATGACGCCGTCGCCGCAGCGCCCGCCGCAGTCGGCGCGGTCGTATTCGCAGGTGGCCGTGCAGCTCAGGGTGCCGTTGAGGTTGTAGTGTCCCAGGCTCTCGCAGGTCTGGCCCTGCAGGTTCGAGCCGTCGCACTCCTCGGCGGGATCGATGAAGCCGTCTCCGCAGGCGTCGACGGTCTTCGCCGGGTCGTCGCACGCGCTCAGCCCCAGGCAAATGGCAGTAATTATAAATAAGACACTCCTGTCACGCATGATGGTCCTCCATGGACGGAAGACAGAGTGCTTTCAATCAGGGCGAACGTCAAGGGGAAATTCGTCACCCCGCGTTGACTTCGGGCGTTTCCGCGGTCATACTTTTCCCGTCGACCGCGGCTTCCCAGGCGTTCATGGCCGTTTCCCCTCCAGGCAGGAGTTCACGATGTCCCGTCTCCCCATCCGCAGCGCTCTCTTCTTTTCGGTTTTCCTGGTGGGGTGCGTGTTCGACACCGCCGGTCTGAGCCGCGTGGAGTCCAACAACGTCAACAACGTGAACAACGTCAACAACGTGAACAACGTCAACAACGTCAACAACGTGAACAACGTCAACAACGTGAACAACGTCAACAACGTCAACAACGTCACGAATCCAGTCTGCGGCAACGGCGTTCTGGAGTCCGATGAGGTCTGTGACGGCGACGACCTGGCCGGCGAGACCTGCGAGACGCAGGGCTATTATGGCGACGGGCTGCTGTGCGCGGCGGACTGCCGGCTGGACCTGGCCCCGTGCGCCGAAAACGGCCAATGCGGCGACGGCGTCGTCAACGGCCCCGAGGAGTGTGACGGCCTGGCGCTCGGCGGGGCCACCTGTGAGAGCCTGGGGCTCGGCGAGGGGACGCTCACCTGCCTGGCGACCTGCGCGCTTGATTCCTCGGATTGCCGCTTCCCCGAGCTCTGCGACGACGGCCTGGACAACGACCTCGACGGCGTGACCGACTGCGACGACCCCGACTGCGCGGGTTTCTTCATGTGCGACAACGCCCTCTCCACCGAGTTCGACACCGGCACCGAGCACGTGGTCCTGGCGTCCCTGTCCGAGTTGACCGGACAATCCCCGGTTCGGTCCTTTTCGGTCGCCTTCTGGCTGAAGTTGAACGGCACCCAGCCGGACTGGGCGACGCCCATGGGGGCCTGCACCAACTCCTCCTGGAAAGACGGCTTCGGGTTCTACCACAGCAGCCAGGATTTCATCCGGTTCTGGATCAACGACTACGAGGCCACCCGCGCCACCACCACCACGGTCTTCACGAACAGTGACTGGTACCACATCGTCGGCACCTATGACGCCGACCTCGCCGGCGGAAACATTAAAATCTATGTAAACGGTTTACTCGAGGGCCAGGGCGACCTGAAAGGCGACGTGACCTCGTCGACGCTCCCGGTGACCGTCGGCACGCTCATCAGCGACGACATGGTGGGGTTCATCGACGAGGTGGCGTTCTGGTCCGAGGCGCTCACAGCGGCCAGCGTCGCGGCCATCCACGGCAGCGCGCCCCACCAGTGGCTGCGCGACTTCGGCGCCTACTCGCAGGCGGCCGCGCTCACCGCCTTATACCGAATGGGAGACGGCGACACGTTCCCCGGGATCACCGACCACGCGGGGACCCATGACGGCCTCTTCATCGACGGCGAAGGCAACGAATTCGTGGCCGACACGCCGTGACGCCTTGAAGCCGACTCACCCGTTCCACTGGTCCGCGCTCATCGGGTAGCAGTGACGGACGCCCTCGGGGTCCTCTTCGCAGCTCTCGAGCTCGGGGACCGGGCAGTCCTGCGTGGTCTCGCAGGTGTCCACACAATAGCTGCCGAGCTCGGGCAGGGCCAGGCAGTATCCCGTCAGCGTGCAGTCCTCCGGGCTCCCGCACGAGCAGGCGCGGCCGCCGGCGGTGACGCACTGCTCGATGTTCGTCAGGCGGTCGATGCAGAAGGCGCCTTCGCCGGCTCCCGCCAGTTCCAGCGCCAACGGCGCCTCGAACGGCGCGACGACGACCTGGTAGGCGCCGGGCGCCACGTTCCGGAGCTCGTAGGACAAGTCGTAGGGGCATTCGCAGCGGCAATTGCCCCCGTTGTCGCTCTCGGTCAGGGTGATGGTGTTCCCCTCGAAGGCGACCTCGCCGGTCAGGCCCAGCGTGTCGTCGGGACAGCAGTTGAAGCGGGCGTTCACGTGGTGCAGCGCCAGGGCGCCGGCCCCGTCGTAGCTCCACGCCACGCACTCGAAGCCCTGCAGGGCCGCTGAATCCATGGTCTTCGCAGCGCCCTTGCATTCCGAGTGGTCATAAGAAACCAGCGTGGGCTGCTGGTTGTTCTGGTTGTTCTGGTTGTTCGAGGGGTTGGCGTTTTCGGATTCACAGCCAGCCGACAGGGCGATTATCCATACAAGGCCAGTTAATAATTGACGCATCGATGACTCCTTTTTCCATGCACACAAATTCACATGTTTCCTGTCCGCAGTCAACATAGCACACACCTTCTAGCCCCGCCATGATGGATGATCCCGATCCCGACAAAGCATCACACCTCGCGGCGCATGATCGGGCGGGTGGGGGAGGGGCGCGCGACCTCGGTGAAGCCGGCGCGCAGGTAGGCCGAGGCCAGGCCGTGGTGGGCGAAGACGGCGGGCATGTCGTCGCCGCGAGGCTCCACCGGATACGCTTCGACGCAGGTGGCGCCACGGGCGGCGGCGTGGGCGCAGGCGGCCTCGAGCATCCGCGCCGAGAGCCCCTGGCGCCGGTGATATTTGTCGATGAACAAACAGACTATGGACCACACGGGGCGGTCGTCCACCGGCCGGAACAGCCGCGAGCGCGCGAGCCAGGAGAAGTCCTCGCGCGGCCCCAGGGAGCACCAGGCGACGGGGCGGTCGTACACATATCCCAGGATCCCCGGGACCGTGCCCGCGTCCACCAGGGCCCGCAGCGCGCGGCGGTTGCCCTCGCCCTTGTTCCGCTCGTACTCGGCGCGGGTCAGCCGCGGCGTCATGCACCAGCACCCGCCGCAGGCGCCGCGGGGGCCGAACAGGGCCTCGAGATCCGCCCATCGGTCGGGCGTCAAAGGCAACACGTGCCAGGTTTTCGAGATGTCACCCATTCAATTGGCTCAGCCGGAATCGGACCATCTCCAGGACCAGCTCCGCCGGGAGGGGCCGGTCCAGCGGGAACTGAATCGCGCCCTTGGAGAACGTGTAGTCCGCGAGCCGCCCGGCGAAAGCCTCAACGACGTCCGGGGACGGATAGAAGCCGACGTGCCTGGCGTATCCGGCGATCATGATCTGCGCGTCCCGTTTGCCACCCGGGATGAGCGCGAACGCGGGGATGCGGTAGTTCATCAGTTCGGACGCCCCCGGGGCCGCCTGCCGGATCAGGGCGCGCAGCTCCTCGAGGGCACGGCGCGTCTTCGGCGGCTGGCCAGCGAGGTACGCGTCCACCTCCGAGGATCGGGAGCCGTCTGCGGTCGTGGTCATGAGTTCTCCTCCTCTGCAGCGGTGGGCGCGCCGAAGGCCCGGCTCCGGCACCCGGACGGATCGAAGCAGCACACCCGGCGCTCGCCCGCCGCGAGCTTGTCGCACGCCGCGCGGATGCGCTTAGCGCGCGTTTCGCCGCGCTTCGCGGACGTGATCCAGTGGATCCAGTCGACCCGGGCGAGCGTGGTCGTGGCCTCCCACACGGCGCGGGCTCCGGGGTTCGCCGCCAGCGCGTCCTGCAGGTCCCCGGGAACTTCGGGCTCGGGCTCCGGAACGACCGGCCGCAGCTCCACGCGCACGAGCGCACCGAACACGGCCCGGGCCGCCGAGATCAGCGCCCCGTCCACCCGCAACCAGTGGCTCAGGTGACCGTCGGGCTCCAGCGTGGCCCGGAACGCGGCGCCGTTCAGGCGGCCGTCCGCGCCGTTCAGGCGGCCGTCCGCGCCGTTCAGGCGGCCGTCCGCGCCGTTCAGGCGGCCGTCCACGGTCGTTCGCCCGCGCCTCGGGAGCAGGGCGCTCGCCTCCGGCGGCAGCACCACGAAGCCCCAGTCCGCGGCAGCGCCCAGGTCCGCCGGCCGAAGCAGCCGTGCCTCGAATCGGATGGGGGAGCTCACGCGCGTCAAATCCGCGCCAGGAGCACGACGTAGTTTTTGCCCCACTTCTTGGCGCACTTCGGGCAGGTCGTGTAGTAAAAATACAACTTCTTCATCTCATGGCCGCGGGTGCCCACGAAGGACTTGAAGTCCTTGACCCATTTCCCGATATCCTGGTACGGGCCCTCGTAGACTTTTGTCAAAAATGTCCCCGAGATCGTCGCCATCTTCGCGCCGGGGATCTCCTTGGTGACCTCGAGGTAGACGTCGGCCCCCCACAGGGAGTTCTCGTCGCTGAGGACCAACGGATTCGCCGGGGAGGCCGAGTTGGCCTCGATTGTCGCCATGCCGCGGGTCATCACGGCCCCGAAGTTCAGCGGGATGTGCAGAAAGCTGCGCACGCGGTCTTGCAGGAACAACTTGTTTTCCCAGGTGAGGGTCGCCTCCTGCCAGGGCGTGGGATCAAACTTGGGGCAGCATTCATTTTCCATGGATTCAGCTCCCTTGGTCGGTCGGCTTCAGACGGGGCGGGGGTGGGGTGGTTTACTTCACTTTGTAGTGAGTCTTCAGGCTCTCGATGTCCTTCTTTACCATTTCTTTAATCTTCGCGTCCTTGTCGTTGGCGTACTTCTTGAGCACGTCCAGGGTCTTCTTGTCACGGCGCTGGTAGTAGATCGCATCCAGGGCCAGGGCGCGGAACTCGCCGTCGATCTTCTTGTTCTTCGCCACGCTCTCGAGGAACTTGTAGTTGCGGTCGCACTGGGCCTCGACGCCCGGCTCCTTGATGGCGCCGGCCATCATCGAGAAGCAGATGTCGCGGAAGACGAAGTAGTAATCGCGGTTGAACTTGTCCTCCTTCAGGCGCTTCTCGCCCTCGTCGAGGAGCTTGTCGATGTACTCGCCCTTGCAGCGGATCAGATTGAATCCGGCGTTGCTGAAGATCTGGTCCACCTCGCTGGTCAAAAAGCCCAGCGCCCACGGGCAGATGACCTTGGCCTCGTCGGCGGTGGTGTCGTACATGCTCAGCGGCGCGCTCACCGCGGCTGCGGCGACGGGCGCCTCGGTCGACTTGGCGTACTCCTGGACCTTCGGGAACACGCGCATGCGGCCGAACTGCATGACCTTGCCCAGCACGTACGGCCGGATGTCCTTCTGGGCTTCGATCAATTCGAAGAGGGCCTTGTCCTGTTCGGCCAGCGTGGCGATGTACGTCACCGCGATGGCGAGCCGGCCCAGCATGGAGGGTGACTTCACCTTGCCGACGGCGGCCAGGAAGCGGCCGGCGGCGTCCTTGTCGAACTTCATGGCCCTCTCGCCCACGTTCGTGATGTTGCTGTACATGCCGTTGATGAATTCGGCGGCCACCACGTTCAGCGCGTGGTCCTTGTCGGTCAGCGCCACTGCCAGGGTGTCCAGGGTGTCCTCGAACTTCTTGTCCTTGTGTTCGCGATACGCGTCGACCAGTTCGTCGGCGAGCTTGCCCTTGCACTTGGAGAGATAGGTGTCGTCCGGGCCGATCTCGCAGTCGGCGACGATGGCCTTGAGGGACTTCATGAACGCCTCGTCGATGGCGACCTTGGGTTTCTCGGGCTCGGCGGGCTTGGGGGCCACGGCGCCCATGTCGCCGCCCATGTCGGCGGTCATGTCGCCGGCGGGCTTGCCGTCGTCCTTCTTGTCGCCCTTCTTGCCGCAGGCGCCAAGGCTCATCGCGAGGAGGGTCACCAACAACAGGGTCCATTTCATGCGGTCGATTTTCATGGTCGGCTCCTTTCCAGAGGCTCGAGGGTTCGGGTCAATTCGACAATGTATAGGAATCCCGCACAGGATCCAAGCGATTTGTGAGGCCCTCCGAGGCGTTCCGCATTGACACCCGCGGTCGATGCGGGGATAGTCCGCTCCGGAAAGGTGTTTCATTTGGAATTCCAGCTCCTCGCCACCTGCGCCGACGGGATCACCGACCTGCTCGCCGGCGAGATCGCCAGGCTAGGCGGGACCGCCGTCCAGACCGGCTACCGCGTGGTCCGTTTCACCGCCACCGAAGAGGTCTACTACGCGGCGCACCTGCACCTGCGCACGGCCACGCGGATCCTGCGGATCCTCAAGGACCTCCCGGCCGGCGCGCCCAACATCGTGTTCTCCAAGGCCCGGCAGATCCGCTTCGACAAGCTCTTTTTGGCCGAGCTGCCCGTGGAAATCGCGGTGATCTCGGCCGGCGGCGCCCAACCGGAGCCGGGAGAGCTGCCCACCCACCTGATCGGCAGCAAGCTGCGCGAGGCCATCAACGATTCCTTCCAGTATCACCAGAAGGTCACGCCCAACCAGAGCGCCCGCGGCGCGCGGGTGAGCGTGCGCGGATTCCTTCACCACCGGCGCCTGATGGTGAGCCTGGACACCTCCCTCGAGGCCCTGCACCGACGCGGCCAGCGCGCGGCCGGTCACCCGGCGCCGATCAAGGAGACCCTGGCGGCGGCGCTGCTGCTGGTCTGCGGCTATGACGGCACCACGCCGTTCTACGACCCCATGTGCGGCGGCGGCACCATCGCCATCGAGGCCGCGCAGCTCGCCACCGGGACCGCGCCGCTGATCCATCGCTCCCGGGGCGGCTTCGGCTTCGAGCACCTCCTGGATTTCAACGAGCCGCTCTGGGAGAAGCTGGTCGCCGCCGCGAAGGCCGCGCGACATGCCCCCGGCGCGCCGATCTTCATGTCGGACCTGGACCCTGGGTACGTCGAGCTGGCCCGCCAGAGCGCCGCGTACGCCGGGGTCGGGGGCGCCATTTCGGCGTCGGTGAAGGACTTCTTCCACACCTCGAAGCCGGCCGAGTCCGGGACGATGATCATGAACCTCCCCTACGGCCAGCGCCTGTCGGATCAGTTGGTAGACGCCGCGTTCCTGGCCGCCCTCGGCGATCACCTCAAGGCGGCCTACCAGGGCTGGCGCTGCGGCGTCCTGGCCCCGGCGGCGGCCCCCTTGAAGGCCATCGGCCTGAAGCCGAACCGCCAGGCGGCGTTCCTCAACGGCTTGATCCCGGTCAAACTGCTGGTCTTCGACATCTATTGATTTCATCGGGCGTGACAAGGGGCGGGCGGGACAGTAGAGTGGGGCGGCGCGGGCGGAACGAACCCACGTTCGCGGCGGAGGGATACATGAGCGACATCCGGGAGACCCTGCCAAAAGAGGCGTCCGGCGACGTGAAGAAGGACAAGCCCGACATGAAGCGCACGCTGGTGGGCATGGTGCTCTCGGAGCCCGAAGAGCTCAGCGCCGAAATCATCGAGCTCAACGACCTCGAGACGGACGTCCCCGTCGAGATCCAGCCGAAGATCCAGGTCAGTCAGTTGATCCCGGTGACCCGGGAGCGCAAGCCCTCGGAGCCTTCGTTCCTGCCCATGGCGCCCACGTCGGTGGCGGCCACGGGCCTCTCGCACAGTTTCATCGAGGAACTGTGCATGAAGCACCTGTTCCAGGGGGGCGCCCTGCGCGGCACCGACCTGGTGGGGCGCGTGTGCCTGTCGCCGACCATCGTCGAGGAGATCATGGAGCGGCTGCGCAAGAACAAGCTCGTCGAGATCAGCGGCAGCACGGGCCTGGGCCTGGGGCGCTCGTCCATGGTGTTCCGCATCACCCAGCTGGGCCACGAGTTCGTCACCCGGGTGCTCGAGCGCGACCGCTACGCCGGGCCCGCGCCGGTGCCGTACAAGTACTACCAGCAGGCGGTGCACCTGCAGACCATCCGGGGCAACGCCTTCCGGAAGGACGACCTGGAGCCCCACTTCCACGACCTGGTGCTCAAGCCCGCCGTGTTCGACGCCATCGGCCCGGCCATGAACTCGGGCAAGGCCATGTTCATGCACGGCCCCCCGGGCAACGGCAAGACCGCCATCTGCTCGCGCATGACCGCCTGCTTCGGCGGCGACATCTTCATCCCCCACGCGGTGCTGGTGGACGACTTCGTGGTCAAGCTCTTCGACGACAACCTGCACCAGAAGACGGACCCGGGCCGCCTGGCGCCGGGCCTGGAGGCGGGCCAGCTGGATTCGCGCTGGATTCCCTGCCGCCGCCCCATGGTCGTGGTGGGCGGCGAGCTGGAGTTGTCGGATCTGACGCTGCGCTACAGCGAATCCGTCCGCTATTACGAAGCGCCGATCCAGATGAAGGCCAACAACGGCCTTTTGCTCATCGACGACTTCGGGCGTCAGCGTGTCTCGCCCCGCGAGCTGCTCAACCGCTGGATCGTCCCCCTCGAGAGCGAGGTGGACTACCTGTCCATGCACACCGGCAAGAAGCTGGCGGTGCCGTTTGACGTGTTCGTGGTGTTCTCGACCAACCTCGAGCCCCGGGAGCTGGTGGACGCCGCCTTCCTGCGGCGCGTGGGCTACAAGCTCGAGGTGGGCCGCCCCGACGAGGGCGTGTTCTCCGAAATCTTCCGCCAGGAGTGCCTCAAGCGCCAGATCCGCTGGGATCCGGACATGGTCGAGTACCTCATCGAGGACCACTACCGCAAGCCCGGCCGCCCCTTCAACGCCTGCGAGCCCCGGGACCTGCTCGCCCAGGTCGTCGACCTCTGCCGCTACCGCGGCCTCCAGCCCGCCCTGGACCGCCACGTCCTCGATCGCGTGGTCGCGAACTATTTCATCAACAAGTTATAGCGGCTCGTCCTTGGATTCATGAATCCGCCTGCAGCAGGAAGTCGGGGAGGTACGTCCAGGAGATGCCCTGCTGGTCGCCGCCGGCCAGGCGATCCATCGAGAGCACGAGCTTGGGGTAGTTGTCTCGAATCGCCTCGAGGGGTCCGAACTCCCGGCGGACCACCGACTCGTCGGCGAGCAGGTAGCAGACCTGCAGATACATCCGCTTTCCGCCACGCTCTGCGATGAAGTCGACCTCCGTGTCCTGGAGCTTCCCGACGCTGACCGTGTAGCCGCGACGTTTCAGTTCCAGGAACACCGCCAGCTCCAACGCCGGCGCGATGTCGGCAGGGCGATGGCCGACGAGCGCCAGCCGAAGGCCGAGGTCGGCGAAGAAATACTTTTCACTGACCTCCAGAAAGCGCTTCCCCTTCAGGTCATAGCGCGGAACCCGGAACGCGAGAAAGGCCGACAGGATGTAGGAAACATAATTATAGATTGTCTCAATCCCTGCCGAGCGGCGCTCGTTCTTCAGGAAGTCCGCCACGCGCCTGGCCGAAAAGGTCTGACCGGAGTTGTCCGCCAGAAACAGGAGAATCCGGCGCAGCAGATCGATGTCCCGGACCTGGTAGCGGGCGGCGATGTCCTTCAGAAGGACGCTGTCCACGAGCGAACCTTGCACCTGGCGAATCAGGTCTTCGTCTGCGTCCATGTGGAAGAGCCCCGGCATTCCGCCCTGCCGAAGATACTGCGCGAACAGTTCGTCCGTGGGAGTGTCGTTCCCGGACTGTCGTCTAAACCCGACGAACTCGGAAAACGTCAATGGATACACTGGAATCTCCACGTAACGGCCCGTGAGCAACGTGGCCAGCTCCGAGGAGAGCAGGTGCGAGTTGGATCCTGTGATCACGATGTCGATGCCGCCTTGGTTCAAGAATGCGTTGACGGCCTTCTCCCACTGGGCGATCTCCTGCACTTCGTCGATGAACAGGTAGGACCACTCCCCGGACGGCTGCGCCGGCAATCGCGCCATGACGTATTCGTGCAGGTCGGTCTCCGTGCGCAGCCCGGCAAACTCGAACTGCTCCATGTCGATGGACACGATTTGCTCCGGGGAGACACCCTGCGCCATCAAATCCGCCTGGAACAGGCGCAGGATGGTGCTCTTCCCGACACGTCGCAGCCCGGTGAGCACCTTGATGAACGGGGTCCTGGCGAAGCGCGTCAGTTGGTCCTGGTAACCCTTTCTTGCATACATGAAATTCTCCTCGCGAATCGCAAATGTTTTCGATATGTCGAAAACTTTCTCACCATACCGCTCGTTTGTCTCCCATGCAAGAATTATTCACTTCCCAAAAGCCTTCCACATCCAACCGATTTGCCAGTTGCGGCTTTCCTGTTCTTGTTCGCTACGGGCATCTGCATCGGCGAGTTCCTGGCCCTGGAGTGGCGTGACCTGGACCTGGGAGACCAGCGCGAGACCTGGCGCTCCAGCTCCGGGATGTTCTTCGAGGCCGTGTTCCAGAGTGGTTGTGCTTTCACCACCACAAAGAGAAGTGTGCCTAGTACACCATTGCTTGGTAGCAGGTCGCGATCTTGACATCCGAGATCAGCGGGTCCTCTTTGAGGAGGCGTGCGCGCTTTATCGCCATGGGAACATCGATGTCCTCCAGATAAATGATGGCGAGAAGGATCGACTTCGATTCGGGCTGTGTGACCTGGTAATAGGGGTAGCCGCTGACCTTGGACAGGGTGCGGGTCAATTGGTCCAGCGTGGTGTCTGCTGCAATCGTGACCATCGCAATTCGTGGGATCAGATAGGGCACCTCCCGGTAGACCCCGAGCTTGGGGTCCCAGAACATGTCATTAGGCGGTTTTGTTACGTTCTCGAGAGCTCGGAAATACAGGGAAGTGTCGTTCATCAACAAGGAAAAGGAAATTTCGTGCACCGTCAATTGCGGTTCGCCATCACCTACGGGAAAGAGCTCGTAATCATCGCGCCCGAAGGTCCGTTTCTTTCCATTTTTTGTGAAATATTTATTGCGGATGAACCTCATGTACGCCCGTTCAAAACGGTTGGAGCAGAAGGTCGCGATGGCATCCTTCGCTACGGCTTCGTCCTCCTTGATGAATCGCTCGACCTGAACCTTTTTCACGGGTAGCGCCAAGGAATTCGAGTGGGGAGGGGCTCCGACGAGCTTCCAGGGCTCCGGGCATTCCCGGCCGCACCCGAGCAGCAAACAGAGGGTCCATGCTGGAATCCATTGCTTCATTGAACGACCTCCTACCGACACAGCGAAGAAACAGCGGCGCCTTGGCCGAACGGTTAATATACGTGTAGAGGCAGCCCGTCCATAGGTCTCACCAGGATTTTGAATTTCCCGTTGACGTGAAGGTTGGGTGAATTTAACGTTCACGGTGGAGAAAGCGCTTGATTGGCGCGGGTTTTTCGGGTCTTGTAATTCATTCATCAACAAGTTCTGAGCACGAAACGTAACCCCGGGTCAAGGTTTGTGCCAGGCGCTACCGCGGACCCGCAGGCAGCAGTCCTTTCACGGCTTCGATGCAGCGGCCGGCGGACCAGCGAACATCCAAGAAGTCAAAATGATTTCGAGATACCGAAAACATTTTCTTTTTTTGCTGACTTTTGTCTCACAAACAAGAAACATTCGTCTGACCCGGGACCGCAACATCACCTTGACTTACGGGGTTCGCCATCTACACTGGGCAAACCAGGAGTGAGTCCATGGGAAAACCTCGCAGCGACAGGCAGATTCTGGCAGTTCTGGTGACGGCGGGCGCGGCGCTGGGCGTGGGGAGCCTGGCAGCCGGGGTCTTCGCCGGGGGCGCAGTGCTGCGCGGGCTGGGATTCGGCGGGTTCGCCGCGATGCTGGAGGGGATCCCGGTGGGATCGGCGATCGTGGTGCTGGTGCTGATGCCGCTGGTCTTCGTCATCGGGGTGGGGCTGCTGTGGAAGGGCGTGTGCGAGCGGCTGCGACGCACCGAAACGCCGGGGACGCTCCTCGAGACCCGCGTCCGGCGGATCCCGGGAGACATGCAGGACGACTGGGTCCTCGAGAGCCGGGTCGCCTACACCGTGGACGGCGCCGCCCGCGAGGCCACCGGGGACCATGCCGAGGTCTTCGCGAGCGAGGCCGCCGCGCGCGCCCACCTGGCACGGCTGTCCGCCGGCACCCCGGTGCGCGTCTTCTATCGGCCCGGCGAGCCCGGAAAGGTTCACCTCGACGCCCCGCCGTCACGCACGGGCACGGTGCTGGCGGTGGGCGCCTGGATCACGCTCATGGGGTGCTTCGCCTTGTTCGTGACGGGCGTGGGGCTCTGCGGTTGAGCGGTCGACCGCGTCCGTGAAGATGGCCGGCTCACCTTGCACAATTACTTTGTACGGGGTATATAGCGGCGAGGTGATTTCATGCGGACCATGATCAAATCTTCATGCCCGTGGATCGGATTCCTCGTGGCGCTCATGGCCTGCCAGTCCCCGGCGGTCGTGCCTGCGCCGGACGCGGGCGACGCAGGAGCCGACACCGACGCCGACAACGACACCGAAGCCGATATCGACGCCGACGCCGACGCGGGGTTCGGGGACCTGCTCGAAGCGCTCCCCGAGGACTGCGAATCCGACGACGCGCTCCCGAATTCGTGTGAGGAACTGGGGTACACCTTCGGCGGCAGACTTCTCTATACGCGGGACTGCCGGGTGGATGAGCGCCGCTGCCGGCAGTTCGTGTCCATCGCGGCCGGAGAGGCCCACGTCTGCGCCGTCCTGGCCGATGGGCACGTGCTCTGCTGGGGAAACAACGAATTCGGGCAACTGGGCAACGGCGCCAATTCCTATGAACCGGTGCCGCGGCCCCAGGAGGTCGTCGGGCTCACGGGGGTCGTCAAGGTGGCCTGCGAGGTACACCGGACCTGCGCCGTGACGGGGGAGGGGCTGGTGTACTGCTGGGGCCTGAACAGCGGCGGAGTGCTGGGGACCGGGACCTCTGCCGTCGCCGAATACGCCCCCGTGCTGGTTCCGGAGTTGACCGACGTGGTGGACCTCACCCTCGGGAGCATCCACTCGTGCGTGGTGCTCAGGGACGGGACCGCCAGGTGCTGGGGGGATAACGGAGTGGGAGAGCTGGGCGACAGTTCGCGGGACGACAGCTCAACACCCGTGCGCGTCACGGGCATCACGACCGCCGTCTCCATAGACGCCGGGAGCAGCCACACCTGCCTGATCCTGGCGGACAAGACCGTGAAGTGCTGGGGCCGCAACGTCACCGGCACCCTGGGGGACGGCTCCACGACCGAGCGGCCCTGGCCGGTCATCGCGCGGTACCTGTTCGGCGTCGTCGCCGTGTCCGTCTGGGAAAAGAACAACCTCGCGCTACTCGAGGACGGCCGGGTCTACGGCTGGGGCGGCTGCAACGAGGTCATGGTGCCCGAGGAGTACGAGGGGTATGTGACCATCCCGCTCGAGAACCCGTACGTCCATGATGCGGTGGGCGTCGCCACGGGGTGGATGCACGCCTGCACGCTGCAGGTCGACGGCACCGTCGCGTGCTGGGGCCGGGGCAGCGAGGGGCAGCTGGGTGAAGCGGGGATGACTGGCAGCCGGACCCCGGTCCCGATCGCGGGGGTCTCAGCGGCGGGGATGATCGCGTCGGGCCGTTCCCACATCTGCGCGCTGGTGCAACAAGGAAAGAAAATCTTTTGCTGGGGCCTCAACCATTATGGCCAGCTCGGGCTGAATTTCACCGGCTGGCAGCACAGCGCCGTGCCCCTCGAGATCATCCCCTAGAGATGGCGGCGGCGCCGGAGAAACACAAGACCCAGCAGAACGAGCAGGGCCAGGGGCAGGGCGGTGGAGCCCCGGCCGCCGGCGGCGCGGCAGGAGCAATCATCGCCCTTGGGGGGCTCGGTCTCGACGGTCGGCGTGCAGTACGTGTCGTCACCGGTGGCGTCGTCGCCGGCGGGGCGGGTGGAGCCGGCCGGGCAGGCGACGCAGGCGTGGGCCTCGACGTGCTGGTCCTGGGCGCACAGGGTCGGGGCGCAGGTGGTGTCGACCCGGGTGGCGTCGTCGCCGGCGGGGCGGGTGGAGCCGACCGGACACTCGAGGCAGGTGTGGGAGAAGACGTATTGATCTTCGCCGCAGAAGGTATGCGCGCAGGTGGTGTCGTAGCCGGTGGCGTCGTCGCCGGCCGTGCGCGTGCTGCCGGGGGCGCAGGCGACGCAGGCGTGGTCTTCGACGGCGTGGTTTTCCTCGCACAGGATCGGGGAGCAGGCGGTGTCGGCGCCGGTGGCGTTGTCGCCGGCGGGGCGGGAGCTGCCGGGGGCGCAGGCGACGCAGGCGTGGGCCTCGACGCGCTGGTCAGCCCCGCAGAAGGTGTCGGTGCAGTTCGTGTCGGCGCCGGTGGCGTCATCGCCGGCGGGGTGGGTCGTGCCGGCCGGACATTCGACGCAGGCGTGGTCCAACACGTACTGGGCTTCCTCGCACAGGATCGGGGTGCAGGCGGTGTCGGCGCCGGTGGCGTCGTCGCCGGCGGGGTGGGAGCTGCCGGGGACGCAGGCGACGCAGGCGTGGTCCAACACGTACTGGTTTTCATCGCACAGGGTCGGGGTGCAGGCGGTGTCGGCGCCTGTGGCGACGTCGCCGGCGGGGCGGGAGCTGCCGGGGACGCAGGCGACGCAGGCGTGGTCGGAGACGGACTGGTCTTCGCCGCACAGGGTCGGCGTGCAGGCGGTGTCGGTGCTGGTGGCGTTGTCGCCGGCGGGGCGTGTGCTGCCGGGTGCGCAGGTGACGCAGGTGTGGGCCAGCACGTATTGATCCGCTCCGCAGAAGGTGTCGGTGCAGTTCGTGTCGCCGCCGGTGGCGTCATCGCCCGCTGGGTGGGTGGCGCCGGCCGGACACGCCGCGCAGACGTGGTCCGAGACGTACTGGTTCACGCCGCAGATCGTCGCCGCGCAGGTGGTGTCGGCGCCGGTGGCGAAGTCGCCGGCGGGGCGGGTGCTGCCGGGTGCGCAGGGCGTGCAGACGTGGTTCAGCACGTGCTGGTCAACGCCGCAGATCGTCGCCCCGCAGGCGGTGTCCGCGCCGGCGGGGTCGTCGCCGGCGGGGCGGGTGCTGCCGGGCAGGCAGGGCGTGCAGACGTGGTTCAGCACGTACTGGTCCACGCCGCAGAGAGCGACGACGCAGGCGCTGCCGGGCGAGCCCCACGCGCCCAGGCGGCACTCGATGAGGCCCGCCGGGCCTGCATAGCCCGCGGCGCAACTGTATGGGCAGGTGCTGCCGGCGACCGTGCCCGAGCAGGTCCCGTACACGTAGCCGGTCGGCGCCGTCGGCGTGCCGCTGCAAGGGAGCTCGGTGCACGTGCAAGTCCCCATGCAGGTCCAGTTGCCCATGGAATCACAATAGAGCATGGCGCTGAAGTCCGGGCTGGCGTAGCCCGGCGCGCAGATGAAGTTGAGGCAGTACGACTCGTCCTCGGTGAAGACACTCCCGGGGATCGTTCCGGGATAGGTGATGGGAGACACGCTCATGGCGTCCAGGTAGCAATCGATGGACGCGTAGTTCATTCCCGACCCGTACGATGGGCAAAAAGCGCGGGCGGGCGCGCTGCCCAGGGTGAACGTGGCGAGGAGCACGGCGAGGCCGAGCCAGCGAGCGGGGAACTGTCTGGTGCGTATCATCGAGACCTCCATCGTGCGGCAGTGGCGCGGCACGGTCGCGCCAAGGTAGTCGAGGGACCCCCGGGGGTCAAGCGGTCATTTGGCGAAGAGCCCCGCCTCGACCCGGCTCTCATTCATTGAGCGACCGGATCGGCGGGCTCCGACTCTTGGAAGCGGCGGCGGCGGTCACGGGACTTCCAGGCCGAAGCCCTCCTCGAGAGGGGTGAAGACCCCGGGGGGGAGGGCGCGGTGGCGCAGGGCGGCGGCCAGGTCCGCGGGGGGATCCGTGCGGGCCTCGTCGGCCAGCGGGAAGGTGCCGTGGTGGATGGCGATGGAGCGGGCCGAGCCGAGGTCCAGGTGGGCCTGCACGGCGTCGGCGGGATCCATGTGGACCTCGCGCATGAACCACCGGGGGATGTAGGCTCCGATGGGCAGAAGGGCCAGGCGCATGGGGCCGAAGCGCGCGCGGATCAGGCGGAAGTGACGGCCGTGGCCGGTGTCGCCGGCGAAGAGCACGGGGCGCCGGGGAACCCCGGGGCGGGCGCCCTGGGTGAGGAGCACGAAGCCGGCCCAGAGCGTGGTGTCCCGGTCCGCGAGCGTGCGCCCCGAGGAGTGGCGCGCGGGCACCACGACGACGGGGAGGCCGCGGATGGTGGTGCGCTGCCACCAGTCCAGCTCGACGACGCGCCGGATTCCCTGACTGTTCAGGCGCTTTTTACACCCCAGAGGGACCACGAACACCGGGTCGTGGTGCTTCTTCAGGCGCAAAAGGGTGGGGTAGTCCATGTGGTCGTAGTGGTCGTGGCTCACGGCCACCACGTGGATGGGCGGCAGATCCCCGAAGCGCAGGCCCGGCGGGATCACTCGGGCGGGGCCGGCGAAGGACACCGGTGAGACCCGGTGGCTCCAGACCGGGTCGAACAGCACGTTCACGCCGTCGGCCTGGACGAGCACGGTGGAGTGCCCCACGAAGGTCACCCGCAGGCGGCCGGGGGTCATGGTCGCAGGGGGTTTCGGGCCGTGGGAGGCGAGGATCTTGTCGGGCCAGGGCTTCTGGTCGCGGTTGAAGAACCACTTCAGCACGGCCACGGGGCCGCGGTGGGAGGTGCGCTCGAGGTTGTGGTAGCGGCGTCCGTCGAAGTGGTCGTTGCGCGGCCGCGGGCGCCCGGCGCAGGAAATGAAGAAGAAGAGGAAAATGAAAAAGAAGAGATGGGAAAGCGCGCCTCGGCGCATGAGCCGACTGCGGGTGGACAGAGTGGACGGAGTGGACGGAGTGGACATAGTGGACGGGGAGCGGTTTTGGCTATGTGGGTGAAGTTGTGACATGTTCGCGGCCATTATTTACTCGAGAAGCTCCAGTATTTTCGAGAAGGCGCGGGGTAGCGTGGCGGTCCCGGGGTCGTCGAACCACCGGCTGCGGGCGTCGGGGGCGGGCTCGCGCACGAGGGTGGCGTCGACCACGCGCAGGAGCCACAGCCGGTGGGTGAACACGTGGCGCACCTCGCCCACGGTGGCGCCCAGCGTCAGGTGCAGGCCATCGGCGGCGAACGCGGCGATCGGATCCGCGCCTTCGTCGGGGACGTTGGGCAACTCCCAGAAACGCGCCAGCAGGCCGGTGTCCGGGCGCAGGCGAAGCAGCGTGCGGCCCGCGGCGTCCCGGATACGGGCCACCAGCAGGCGCTCCGGGCGTGGGGCGGCCTTGGCGGTCTTTCTCGGGAGCGTCCCCTGGATTCCCCGGGCGAAGGCGGCGCACCCTGCGCGCACCGGGCAGCCGTCGCAGCGCGGGACCGGGGCGCACACCAGGGCGCCGAAGTCCATGGCCGCCTGGTTGTGGGCCCCGCGGTCCGAGGGCGGCAACAGCGACGCGGCAAGGCGCTCCAAGCGTGCGCGGGTCTTCGGGCTGCCGATGTCACCGTCGTCGGCATAGTAGCGGGCCAGAAAGCGCAGCACGTTGCCGTCCACGGCCGCGGCCGGAGCGTCGAACGCGATGGAGGCCACGGCGGCGGCGGTGTAGCGGCCCACGCCAGGCAGGCGCTCGAGCAAACCGGGGTCCTCGGGAAGGCGCCCGCCGTAGGTCGCGGCCACCTCCCGGGCGCAGGCCAGGAGGTTGCGCGCGCGGCTGTAGTAGCCCAGGCCCTTCCAGGTGGCCAGCACGGCCTCGTCGTCGGCCGCGGCCAGCTCCGGGAGCGTGGGGAACGCGGCCACGAAGCGCTCGTAGTAGGGCAGCACGGTCTCGACGCGGGTCTGCTGGAGCATGACCACCATGAGCCAGATCCGGTACGGATCCTCGTCGGGGCGCCAGGGGAGGTGGCGCCCGAATTCGTCGAACCAGGTCACCAGGGCGGCGGAGATTTCGGCGGGGGTCACGGCTCAGATCTCCCGAAGCCGGGCGAGCCCGGAGAAGCCCCGGTAGCGGGTGAGCTCGTCGGCGCAGCGGGCGCCGAGCGCGACCGGCTCCCGGGCCAGGGCGGCGTCCCAGCCGAGCTTGCCCAGCAGTACTGAGATGCGCGCCATCCGCTCGTCCCCGAGCGCGGCAGCGGGATCGTCCGAGAGCTCGAGCAGGATCAACTTCACCGCCGCGTGGCGCTCCTTGATGCGCCAGGGCGAGGTCAGATCGTCGTGGGGGGCCACCGCGCGCAGGAAATCCTCCCGGGCGCGCTCCCGGAAATAGGCGGCGTCACGGGCCTGGCCCGCTTCGGCCAGCGCCTGGGCGTGGCGCAGCACCAGGGTGGGGCGGTCCACCACAGTGCCCTCGACGATGAGGTTGCTGGCGTAGCCGCCGATGACCGACGAGAACACGACCAGGTAGGTGAGCGGCACGCCCAGGGCGCGGCGCCAGGCGGGGGTCACCGACGGCTTCGGGGCCGGGAGCA
>Ga0302247_1000725_pt1 | contig 29020 bp, 21 predicted proteins | sample AAG_UR_Ile_MG_FD_193529 | JGI IMG/M metagenome (GOLD analysis project Ga0302247, IMG submission 193529) | Enriched activated sludge microbial communities from anaerobic digester in WTTP, New Holstein, Wisconsin, United States - AAG_UR_Ile | ecosystem: Engineered > Bioreactor > Anaerobic >...
TGGGCGGCCTCGATGCGGTAGTCTTCACCGGCGGCATCGGAGAAAACTCCCCGGAGATCCGGGTCCGGATCTTTCAGGGTTTAGAGGCCTTCGGGATGACTATCGACCACAAGGTAAACCGCGAAACCAGGCCGGAAAGAGGCCAAGTGGCAGATATTGCCGAGCCCAACGCCCGGGTAAGGGTTCTCGTTATTCCCGCCGACGAGGAACGGATGATCGCCCGCAACACCCTCCATGCCATCGGTCTGGTCCGTTCCAAAGAGGATCTGCAGGTTTTCAAGACCACTCCGGTACCGCTCGGCATCTCGGCACACCACATTCACCTGACCCAGGAAAATTTCGAGCTGCTCTTCGGCGCGGGCCGGACGATGACGCCGAAATCGGAACTCAGTCAGCCAGGGCAGTATGCGTGTGAGGAGACGGTTTTGCTCATCGGCCCGAAGGGGAGCCTGGAAAAGGTCCGGATTCTCGGACCGGCAAGAAAATACAGCCAACTGGAGATCTCACGGACGGAGCAGTTCAAGCTCGGCATTGATCCCCCCATCCGGGATTCGGGCGACATCGAAGGCACGCCGGGCATCACGGTGGTGGGTCCGGCAGGGCAGATTCACCTGGAAAAGGGCGTGATCTGCGCCAAACGCCACATTCACATGTCCACCGACGACGCCCTGAAGTTAGGGCTCCGGGACAAGGACGTGGTCCGGGTCCGAAAGGAAGGCGGACGGGGGCTCATCTTCGGTGACGTGCTGATCCGGGTGGACCAGAACTTCCGCCTGGATATGCACCTCGATACGGACGAAGGGAACGCAGCGGAGATCAAAACCGGCGACGTGGGGTACATCGAATCCATCGAGCGCCGGCAATTTGTCTGAAAAGGGATTCATCTGCTTACATGATTTGTAATCTTATTTGCCAAGGAGGAAGCAGCTATGGCCGGAAAATCAGCGCCGAAGAAGGAAAAGGCGATAAAGATCAAAGAGGCGGCTCAGTCGGTATTCTCGCCGGCAAAGACAAAAGAACCGACCAAACCGGTGGATGAAGCCGCGTCGATGGGAGGGAGCTCCAAGTCGGCCTCGCGGCCGGCAACGAAGAAGGAGGAGGCGAGGCCGGAGTCCGGAACGGCAGGAACGGGGAAAGAGGCGGAACACCGGGAAAAACCGAAACCTATCCTTCCGGGCTTCGATCCCGCCGCGTTCTTCAAGGGATTCGAAAACCTCTGGAAGGACAATGTCCTCCTGAAAGATCTGTTTAAATCCAGCGTGGCCATTTGGCAGGGCGCTATAAAGGCCCCCCTGGCGCCGGCGGAGGTTCCCTGGGGGAAATGTCTGGACGCCTACGATCCCGCCGCGCTCTTCCATAGCCTGGAGGAGGCCTGGCAGGGGAACGCCGCGGCGCGCGAGGCCTGGGAATACCTGGTGGATACATGCCAGCGATCCATCCTCTTCTGGGACGTCATGCGCCGGCGGGGGGACAATTTTCTGGAGCACGTAAAGGAAGGCGAGCCGCCGGTGCTGCAGTTCCGGTACGAAACAATCATCGACGGACGAACCCTGGATAATCCCGTCAATTACGCCCTCCTGAGGATAATTCCTGAGGAGGGCCTGAAGATAGATCCCCTAAAGCGTCCCTTCGTCATCGTCGATCCCCGGGCGGGACACGGGCCGGGAATCGGGGGTTCCAAGCATGAATCTCAGGTGGGCGTCGCCATGAGAGCCGGCCATCCCGTGTATTTCGTCATGTTTTTCCCCAAGCCGGAGCCGGGGCAGACGCTGGTCGATGTAGGCCATGCGGAGGCCCTGTTCCTCCAGGAAGTCATCCACCGCCATCCGGAAGCGCCCCGGCCCTGCGTCATGGGAAACTGCCAGGCCGGCTGGGCCGTGGCCTCTCTGGCCGCCATGGAACCGGATCTCATGGGCACCATCATCCTCAACGGCGCCCCTATGTCCTACTGGGCCGGCAACAAGAACAAGAATCCCATGCGTTACACCGGCGGCCTTTTGGGAGGCAAGTGGCTCACCTCGCTCACCTGCGACCTGGGTAACGGCAAATTCGACGGCTCCTACCTGGTGACGAACTTCGAGAACCTAAATCCCGCCAATACCTATTTCCGGAAGGAATACAATCTCTACGCCAACGTCGACCAGGAGGCGGAGCGCTACCTCAACTTCGAGAAGTGGTGGAGCGGCTATTTCCTCATGAACGCCGATGAGATCGACGGCATCGTGACCAATCTGTTCATCGGCAACCGGCTCGCCAAAGGCGGCGTGGTCCTTCCGGACGGCCGGCGGGTCGATCTTCGGAACATCAAGTGTCCCGTCGTGGTCTTCGCCTCCCAGGGCGACAACATCACCCCGCCCCAGCAGGCCCTGAATTGGATCGTCGATGTTTACGGCTCCGACCAGGCAATCCTAACCGAGGGACAGACCATTGTCTATACCCTCCATCCCGACGTAGGTCATCTGGGGATCTTCGTGGGGACCTCCATCGCCAAAAAACAGCACCAGGAATTCGTCAATACCCTGGAGATGATTGACGCGCTGCCGCCGGGGCTCTACGAAATGATCATCGAAAAGAAAAGCCTCTTCATGGAACATGCCGAACTAATCCCCGGCGAATATGTGGCCCGCTTCGAGATGCGGAAAATAACCGACATCACGGCCATGAGCGATGAGATCCGGGACGAGGATTATTTCTCCTCCGTGGCGGAAGTATCCGATTACAATGACGAACTGTACCGGATGTTTCTCGGCCCCCTGGTGCGCCTCATGGCCACGGAACAATCGGCGGAGATCCTTCGCTGGCTCAACCCCAGCCGAATGAAATACTACCTCTTTTCGGAACGTTTCAATCCCGGCATGGTCTCTTTCCGGATCGGTGCGGACTGGGTGCGCAAAAACCGCCGGCCCGTCCGCGCGGGCAACTATTACGCCGCTCTCGAACGGGACATGGCCCAGACCATCGAAGATTTTCTCGATTCCTACCGGGAGCTGCGAGACGATTCCTACCGGAACCTGTTCAAGACGATTTACGGTCCGCTGGGTTTGGCCCCCCTCTTTCCGGGCCGTCAGGCCCAAGTCCTGGAAAGGGAAAACGCGGACCGGGAAGCGGCGATCCACCACAAAGTCGAAGAGCTGAAAAACAGAATGGACCAAGGCGGTTTCAATGAAGCCCTTATCCGCCTCGTGATGGCCGCGATGATCCACATCGGCATGATCGACTACCGATCCAGTCTCATCGCAAACAGGCTCGAGGCGAAACACCCTGAAGACAAGATCAGCAAGGAACAATGGCGGGAAATGATCCGGGACCAGTACTTCATGCTCCTCATCGACGAGGACCGGGCCATCGCGTCCCTGGCCAGGCTCCTGCCAACCAAGGAAGAACGGGAGAAATGCATCTCCATGACCATGGAAATAATGATGATCAGCGACGCCAGGATCGATCCTGAAAGCCGGCTGGCCCGAAAGGTATCCCAGGCCCTCGATCAGAACATAACGTAAAATGTTGCAGTTTAGCCGGCCGGAGGCGGGGAGGCTGGTCATTTCCTTACTGGGGAACTGGCGGGAAGGGGGGGATTATCCCCCCTTTGCCGCGGTCCAAAATCAACTGGAACAATCCCCGGCGCCCCTGCACATCGCCTTCGATTGTTCAGGCCTGACCGGATGGAACAGCGTCCTGATCACCTTTCTCATCGACATCATCGATTACGCACAGCGGCATGGGATCGCGGTGGAGCGGGAAAGCCTGCCGCCGGGAATAGCGGGCCTGCTGAAACTGGCCTATGCGGTGCCGGAACGGGCCGGGGCCAGGCAGGAAGAGGTGCGACCGACCCTGATGGAGCGCCTCGGCCAAGCCGTTTACGGTCTCTGGATAAGCACCGCGGAGGTCCTCTCGTTCATCGGCGAGGCGACGGCTGCTTGCGGGCGGCTGTTCCGGGGCCGGGTCCGCTTTCGGCGCCGGGAGTTGCTGGTCATAATCCAGGAATCCGGGATACAGGCCCTGCCCATCGTTTCCCTGATCAGCGTCCTCGTCGGCCTCATCCTCGCCTTCGTCGGCTCCATCCAGTTGAGCATGTTCGGCGCCCAGATCTATATCGCCAATCTTGTGGGCATCGGCATCTTTCGACAAATGGGGGCGATCATGACCGGGGTGATCATGGCGGGAAGGACCGGTGCCGCCTTCGCCGCCCAACTGGGCACCATGCAGACCACCGAGGAGATCGACGCCCTCAAGACCCTGGGGATACCACCTATGGACTACCTCGTCCTGCCGCGGATGATCGCCCTGTTTTTGATGATGCCGCTTCTGTGTCTCTATGCGGATTTCATGGGCGTCCTGGGAGGTTTCATCGTCGGGGTAACCATGCTGGATCTCAATTTTTTGGAATATTATCATCAGACAACCGGCGCCATCCGCCTCAACGATATGTGGGTCGGTCTGTTCATGAGCGCCGTTTTCGGGGTGCTGATCGCCGCCATCGGCTGCCTCCGGGGGCTGCAATGCGAGCGGAGCGCCGCGGCCGTGGGAAAGGCGACCACCTCGGCGGTTGTGACGGCCATCGTCGCCATCGTCATCGCCACGGCGGCGATTACGGTCTTGTGCAACATCCTGGGGATATAGATTGAGCGATTACTTCGACATCAACGCGCCGCATATCGCTGTTAAAGACCTGATAATGGCCTACGGAGACTTCGTCCTCCAGCGGAACCTGACATTCACCATCCGCCGGGGGGAGATCTTCATTATCATGGGGGGGAGCGGCTGCGGGAAGAGCACCCTCCTCAAGCATCTCATCGGTCTCAAAAAGCCGGCCCGGGGGGAGATATATTTCCACGGCCGCAACTACTGGCAGGCGGAAGAAGGCGACCGGGAAAAGATCACCCGCACCTTCGGCGTCCTCTACCAGGGCGGCGCCCTGTGGAGTTCCCTGACCCTGGCGGAAAACATCGCCCTGCCCCTGGAGGAATACACGGAGCTTTCAGCACGTCAGATCAGGAAGATTGCCGCATTGAAGCTGGCCCTGGTAGGGCTGAAGGGCTTCGAGGACTACTATCCTGCCCAGATCAGCGGCGGCATGGTGAAGCGGGCGGGGCTGGCCCGGGCCATGGCCCTCGATCCGGAGATCCTTTTCTTCGACGAGCCCTCCGCCGGCCTGGACCCCATCAGTTCCCGGCTCCTGGACGACCTGATCCTCCAGCTCCGGGACAGTCTGGGCGCCACGATCGTTGTGGTGACCCATGAATTGGCCAGCATCTTCGCCATTGCCGACAATTCCGTCTTTCTGGACGCCGCCGCCGGAACGATGATCGCCGCCGGCGACCCGAAGAGCCTGCTGGCGGAAGCGACGGACCCGGTGGTGCGGAATTTTCTGACCCGGGGCGGTTCCCTGGCAGACGGCCGCCCTGCCGCGATTGGGGAGGGATGCTGATGAAACTTCAATTTCCGAGAAAACCTCTCCGCATAATCCACCGTACCGGTTACGGGAGCTATCGGTGGTGCCCCCTCCTTCCGGGACTGGAACAAGAAAGTGCAAAAAACAATATGTTAAAATATTATGGAGCCCGGATATGAGCAAGCAGGCTAACATGAAAATGATCGGCCTTTTCGTCGTCGGGGCGGTGGCCTTATTGACGGCGGCCGTCGTCATCTTCTCCTCGGGTAAATTTTTCCAGGAGCGGAAATTTTTTTCCCTGTACTTCGACGAATCCATACGGGGCCTGAATACGGGCTCTCCGGTCTATTTCAAAGGCGTCAAGGTCGGCGCCGTTGCCGACATCAGGCTCTTTTACCATCCGGAAAAAGAACTGCTGTTGAGCGCCGTCATTATCGAACTCGATCAGGACCGCGTTGTGAATCTAAGGACCCGGGAAAAGGTGGAAACCGAGGCCAAAGCCGTTCAATATCTCGTAGAAACACAGGGATTGAAAGCCCAGTTGGACATCCAGAGTCTGGTGACGGGACAGCTCATCATCACCCTGGATTTTCATCCCGAAAGACCAGCGATCTTTCACAATTATCTTAACGAATACGGAGAGATACCGACAATACCCACCCAGTATGAGGAATTGACAAGGGCGCTCCGGGATCTGCCGATCAAGGAGATGGCCAAGAAACTCGATAAAATTATCGAAGGGATAGAAGGCATCGTCAATTCACCGGAGACCAGGGAAGGGGTCAAATCACTGGCCCAGGCCGGAAAAGAGGCCCAGCAGATGATAAGAAAGATGAATGAGCAAATAGGTCCGGTCCTCGCGGATCTCAAGGCAACCTCCGGGGCGGCCCGCGGGGCCTTCCAGCAGGCGGAGAAGACCCTGGCCATGTCGGAAGGGGTACCCGGACAACTGGCCGCCGATGCCAAAGAAACGTTGGCCCAGACCAAGGCCACCCTGAAGAAGGTGGACGACAACCTCGCCGCCATGAAGAGATTTACCCAGGGAAATACGGAGGTCGCCTATCAACTGGAGGAGACCCTGCGGGAATTTTCCGGTATCGCCCGCTCCCTGCGCACCCTGACGGACTATCTGGAAATGCATCCCGAGGCGGTCTTTACCGGCAAGAAGAAGACAGGAGGTGAAAAGCGATGAAAATTGGATGGCCGCTGTTCCTGCTGGTGGCATTGGCACTCTCCGGCTGCGGGGTTTCGCAGTCACCACGCTTCTATACTTTGAATACGCTGGCGGCGCCGCCAGGACCGACAGCCGCCGCGGCAACCAAAGACGCCTCCCTTATCGGTCTCGGCCCCGTCGCCATTCCGGATCGGTTGAACCGTCCGCAAATCACCAGTCTATCCGGAGAAAACGAAATCACCGTTGCGGAGTTCGACCGCTGGTCCGGATCGCTGCAAGAGGAAATATCCCGGACGGTTACGGAGAATCTATCCATCCTCCTGCCCTCGTATCGGGTGGTCTCCCTTCCCTGGGGACGGAGGCTGAACTTAGACAGGCAGATCGCCATCGACATCCTCCGGATAGACGGCAAACTCGGCGGGCAGATCATCCTGAAGGCCAACTGGGCGGTCACCGTCACGACCGACAGCGGAGCGAAAACCGTCCTGGTCCGGCACACGGAAATCACCGAAGACATGAGCGGGCCTGATTATACCGCCTATGTGGCGGCTCAGAGCCGGGCATTGGCAAAGTTGAGCCGGGAGATCGCCGCCGCGGTAACCTCCCCACCAAAATAAGGTTCATCCGACGGACGCGTACTTTTATATCTTTCAGGACGAACCATGCGGCAAAATGACGAGCCGATGTTTACAGAAAGACCGTCGCCAAACCACATAGGTTGTCACTGCCCCTGAGTTTCAAAGAAAAGATCATCGTGACTTGAGAAAACTGACTTCCTATACTCCATCCCTTCAAAAGCAATGTCTTATCAATAATATAGAAGCGGACCCGATCGGTGGAAAGGGTCCGCCCCCCGGTCGGAACATCGCCGATGAAGGTGAGGTCACCGCTTCCCTTCCGGAGCGCTAAAAGCCCATTCGCCTGGATGGATTTGGGATAAAAGAAATTCACCAGGGATAGACGGGTCTTCTTCTTTGCCCGATCCGTCTGGATAAAGGGGTTTTCTTTCCCGGCCAGGGCCTTCTCGGACGCCTTTTTTCCACGATCCGGCAGGAGGGGTTGTCGGGGCGGAGGAAAGATCACGAAAAGGCGGACCTTCCGGAAACGGCGGGTTTAAACTGTGCCTTCTTGAAGATCACGCCCCGGATGCCCGGCCGTAGGCACGGCGCATGGTTCCCGACATCTCTCCCAACCACACCCGGTTCATGACGCCCCAGGTGATGGAGGCGTACACCAGAAAGTCATCACCGAATCCTGTTGACATCACTTCCGCATACACCAGCTTCGCCAAGAGCTCCCGCTCGCCGATCCGGGAAGCGGCAATTAAGGACGACGGGCTGGCCTGTTTCCCTGAGGCCGGACACGCTGGCATCTTCACGGCAGCGGACGATCCCGAAATAAGCCGACCCAAAACAATTCCCTCCCAAGGAGCATTCGCCGCGTACTATTTCGCCTCGTTCACATTTTTTTGGCTTTTGGCTGTACACCATTAAACCTCATCAATCCTTCAACAGAAATTATTGACGACATCGTAAAAAGTCCATATGCGGCGTTGCGATTCATCCTTCGTCACTGCGACGTACGCCCAAGTACGTCTCATTCCTCAGGATTCGTGCGCCTTGCCTCTGGAGCTTTTTAAATCGTCGTCTCAATGATGACTTTTTACGAGGTCATCATTATTGACAACCGGATAGTTCAGTGAAATCGACCTTCTCTGTTGTCTTCTTGCATTGACACCGTTCCGTCTTTTGTTTTATAAAATAAGAAAGATCGATTTTCATGTCGTTAATTTCGATAGGGAGAACTCTCACGATTAATCGGGTCGTATTGGGAGATCGAGCGAAACGCCGCTCGGAGTGGAAGTTGATCGCCCTCGTTCTGGCTCTGGCACTACCGGCCGTTTTTGCCGCCCCCTCCTGGGGGACCGACGTCTGTTCCGGCGATCAGCCCTATATCTTCACCTTTACCAATCAGTGTGCCTTCCCGGTTTGGATCGGACAGCACGACAGCACGGACTCTAAATCCTATCCCCCTCAGGACGGCAACTGGGCCCTGGCCGGACGGTGCAAACAGCATGCGGACTGCGCTTCCGGGGTCTGCGATACGGTAAAAGGACAGTGCACCTGCGCACAAGCGGCGGATTGCAGCGGCGGGGCGTCCTGCACGGGCGGACTGTGCAGCGTCACCGCCGTCTTCTGCATGCCGAAGCTGTGGACGTCCGGGGTCTTCTGGCCCCGGACCGGCTGTGTAAAAACAGGGGACAAACTCAACTGCCTCACCGGCCAGTGCAACCCGGCGGGTGGAACGGAAGGGCTCGTGGACTGTGCGGTTCAAAAGACAGGACCCATGTCCCCCATATCGCTCTTCGAGGCCACAATCAATACGGACAATGTGAATTACGACGTCAGCATGGCCTCCGGGTACAATCTGCCAGTCAATGTCACCCCGATCGGCGGCTGTCATAAACTGGCGGGCATCGCCTTCCCGCAAAACAAGGTGGCCTGTTTCGCCAGCGCCTGCCAAGGCGATCTGAAGGCCTCCTGCCCGTCGGTTCTGCAAAAGAAGTCCGGAAGCACTGTCATCGGCTGCGATTGGCCCTGCCATCTATGCACCAGCCCCAACCCGCCGGCGGAATTGAAGTGCAGCGACTATATCCTGAAGGACGCATCGGGCAACGACACGGATGTAACCAGTGATTGCAGCAACGCCGCAACGGCGGTTACGGCCGGGGGCAACATCGGCATCAATAACCCCCAGCAGCCCCTGAAAGCAGGCCATCCCGCCGTATTGACGATCACGGCGAGCAGCGGCTATACGATTCAGAACGTCACCGGGTGTAGCGGCGCCCTGTCCGGGACGACCTATACGACCGGGAACATCACCGCCGACTGCATCGTCTCGGCCACCTTCAGCCCCACCGCGGGCGGTGCCGCCACTACAGCCACATTAGCCTTCGGACTGCCCACATATGTCCAAATGTACTGCGCGAAAAGCTATCCCGACGATCGGACCGGGGACGACGTCCCGGTCATGGCCTCCACCAACCAGGGGACGCCGGTGGCCTTTTCTACCCAGGATTGTTTCCCCGACAAGCAGTTCGTCGTTCCGACCTACCCCACGGGCTATTCTCCACCGGCCGGACAGGGTGTCTGCCTGTACATCCGCTCGCCCCAGATCGACATTCCCCATTTCAACGACTACAACTGGTTTGACTTCAAATTGAACAAAGTGAGGTATTGCGGCGGCGCGCCGCCGGACTATGCAGACCCCCTGCCTGACGGAACGCCCTGCGGCGGCTATATGACGACGGCGAAATATTTTGATGACGGCATGGGGTACGCCTGCCGTACGGTGAGCTTTACGGACGCCAACGCGAAGACGCAGAAGGCCCATCTCTGTCTGCCGCCGACCACCAGCGGCCTTGGGCAGTGCAAGGAGAGCGAGCACGATGGCACCACCAAACTGAGGGCATTCCGCGGCGTCGGCGGCCCGTTCAATGCAGCCTGGATCACCGCCGGCCACCAGGCGGGAGACGGTGAAAAGCCCTACTACGAGATCTTCAAAAAGGCCTGCCCCAGCGCCTATGCCTGGCAGTACGACGACGATTCCGGGGGCTTCCAGTGTTTCTTCGAATCGATCTCCTCGGCCGCCGTGCAGGACTTCAAGGGTTTTAACATCACTTTCTGCGGCATTGCAAAGGAACCGGGGCTGGCTGACGCCATCGACATCCTCCTCCTCTGCGCAGGGGTGCAGGCCGCCGTCCCCGACGTCTCGGCCTGGAACAACAGCGGCAAGATCGGCCTTTCCGACGTGCTCTACATCCTGCAGAAGGTGGCCGCACTGAGATAGGTCAGGTTTCGATCACCTGATCGATAAGGATCCTTTGAATACCTTGTGGGAATAAAAGGACAGATCTTTTTCTCCAGGAGAAGAAAGAGAGGCGCTCTTCACAACAGGGCTTGCTCTGCGCCCGATCTCCGGTGATAGATCGGCTTCTCTGAGGCTGAACTTGGACAAACAGATTGCCATCGACACCCTCAAATCGGGGATATTGCTGCCTCCCTCCTACCATTGAGCAATTCGGATGTTTATCCAACCTTTCGATCAGAAATAATAACGATCATTCCTTCAGGGGGCCTTAATACTTCTGGTACGATTACATCCGGCATGACGCAGCTAAAATATTGGCGTGTCGGTTATGTCTCCCCAAAAAGCGCCTTAAATAGACTTCCCGACGAGAGATGCTCCCAAATGATGAGCCGATGGTTCCAGAAGACCGCCTTCGAACCATATACCTTCTCACTACCCGCGAATTACAATAAAGTATTCCTTGACTTGAGAATACTGTGCTTCTACGGTCCGTACCGTTGGAAGCGATGTCAAAAAAATTACTCGAATGAAAGGACGCCTCATGAAACCCGCTATTGTGATCGTCGACATGCTCAAGGACACCCTGGAAGGGGCTCATCCGACGCCCATAAAGGAGCTGGGACGCGAGATCGTGCCCTCAATCAACCGCCTCACGGCCGCTGCCCGGGAGCGTTCCATCCCCGTGATCTTCTCCATGGACAGCTTCCTGCCCGGAGACTTCATCTTCCAGGGCAAAATGAAGAATCACTCCCTCCGTGGGACGAAGGGGGCCGAGGTGACGGACCTGCTCATACAGTCCGCAACGGACATCTACTCACCCAAGCGCCGCTTCAGTGCCTTCTACAAGACGGACATCGACCAGACCCTAAGGCTCTTCGGGGCCGACACGGTGGTGCTCTGCGGCATCGCGACCCACTGGTGCGTTCTTTCTTCGGCCTTCGACGCCCTGTCGAACGATTTCCGCGTCGTCATTCTCGAGGACTGCTGTGCGAGCTTCAGCCGCGAGATGCACGAAAGCTGCCTCGACATTTACCGGGAAAGCCCACTACAGCCACTGCTCTGTGTGATGAAGCTCGATGCCTTCCTGGCCAAGATGGAGGGGGAATGAGAGATGACATGGGGCAAGTATCTTGAAATATTATATCTTCTCCAAATAACATGTATTTCAGTACTTACCCTTTATGCTACCCCAAAATAAGACGGTCGCGTGGAAAGACATTTATTCCTCCCCCTTCAAGGGGGAGGTTAGTACGGGGATGGGGTAGGTAATTACAGGAGATGGCGGGGAATTAAGCCACCCCGCCGGCACCGCCGGTAACGAAGCCTTTGGAGGCGGGACCGGTATCCGCGGGCGTGCCGGCGATCCGGGCGAGATAGGAGGCCCCCAGTTTTTCCAGGTGATCGTCCACATTATCGAAGTAGTTGAAATGGGACTGCTCCTCCTCGATTATCGTTTCAAACAGCTTCATCGTGGCGCTGTCGCCGTTTTCCCGGCAGACGAGGACAAACTGGTTGTAAATGTCCATGGTGTCGTCCTCCAGGTCGGCATCGAAGGAGAATATCTCCTCCACCTTCTGCCCCTTGCGCACCTTGTCGGCGGGCTCCGTAGTGGGCTCCCCACCCAGTTCCTTGATTCGTTCGGCAAACATCTCCGCATGACGCATCTCGTCGATGGCGATGAGCTTCACGTTGGCCGCCAATTCTCCGTAATCCATATCGTCGAGGTTGTAGTGCTGGTTCATATACTGGTGAATCGCCTGCAGTTCCATAGCCCTGGCCTTGTTCAACGCATCGATGACCTTTGCCTTCCGCGCCTCCTTGCTTTTGTTTGCCATCATCCGCCTCCTCGTTTTTATTTACTATCAAGATTAATTATTATCGCCGGAAAGTCAAGGGCTGCTGCCACTTTGCGACATCGAAACCGATGAGGTTTTCCATCATTGACTGATTTTGATTATCATGCAAGATTATCGCATATTAGTAAGAAAATAAACTGTGCTGCCATGGTCAGAAGTTCGGTAGGGACGTTATAAACCATTTTCATCCTTCGCGGGTGCCGCCCCGGCATGAAAATTTATATGAATGCTCCGTTAATGACCAACAAGAAAAGCCGGATCGCCCTCCCCGGCCGGCGCCACCAACCTGGATTATTTCCTGGTCAATATTTCTATCATACCGATTTCAAGACACTTTCAGGTATCAACGTCCGTAAGCGACCGGGTCCTGATCATCCTGGGCCTGATCGCCGTCGCCACCCTTATGGACAACAATACAAATCGAGATCCGCATAAGGCATAAACTAATTTTCAGGAGGTCAAGAATATTATGAAGAAAGACCATTTCGGTTCCACCCTGCTCAAGATGTTGATTGTTTTGACGGCGGCTTGCGGCTTCTGGAGCGCCGGCGCCTTCCTCCCGGGCAACGCGCGGGCGGACGATGCCCGGGAAGCAACCCAGTTGGTGGGAAAAGCCCGGTACACCTTCCAGAACTTCACCGCCGGCAAAGACGGCAAACCGTTCCGTAATCTCGTGAAAAAGGCCAAAGGGATCTATATCTGCCCGCAGATGATCCGCGGGGCCTTTGTGATCGGTGCTTCGGGGGGTACGGGAGTCTTCGTGGTCCGGGAGCCGCAAACGGATACCTGGCTGGGACCGGCTTTTTATACCATCGGCGAGGTCAGCTTCGGGCTCCAGGCCGGCGGCGAGGCGTCGGAGATAATCCTCCTGGCGATGACGGAAAGGGGCGCCAACGCCCTCCTCAACAGCAGCGTGAAATTGGGGGCGGATGTCACGGTGGCCGTGGGTCCAGTGGGGGCCGGGGCGGATGCCTCGACGGCCAATCTCAGTGCGGACATCCTGACCTTCGCCCGGTCCAAAGGTCTCTACGGGGGGGTGTCCCTGAAGGGGGCGGTAGTAAAAATCCGCGAAGGGCTCAACGCCGCCTATTACGGCAAGCCGGCCACGCCCACGGACATCCTGGTGAGGAAAAACGTCACCAATCCTCAAGCGAAGGAATTGTTGAAGGCCATTGCCAAGTCTGCCGGCGGCAGCGGCGGCAAATGATGTCGGTCCCCGGCCCGGCGGCTTACCTCCCCAGCGAGGAGGTAAGCCGCCGGGAACCGAGGGGGCGCGGTGCAGCCCCGTCCTTGACATTCTAACTGATTCCGGCCCTCCGGCATGGGGATGCAATCATATTTCCTGTTTCTCACCGAAGTCGCAGCGCAGGACAAAGAAGTCCTCCTCCAGGGAGGTGCGAATCGCGTAGGGCAGTTTCTTGAAGAGGCGGATCATGGAGGCGTTCCGGGGCGATGTGTAGGCCGTCATGCCGGAGAAGCCGTTGTTCATGGCCCCCTGGGCAAGTTTGCTCAGGATGACATGGGCAATACCCTTCCCCTGCCAGTCCTTGGAGACGGAAAAGGCGGCTTCCACGCGATTGTGGGCCGGTTCGAGGTTGTATTCGCCGACGCCGATCACCCTTTCGAGCCCGCCGTTCCCCGTGACGGCAACGATGGTCATGTTCTTGATGTAGTCCACCTGGTAGATCTCCTTCAACTGATCCTGGTAGAAGGTGGTCCGCAACTGAAAAAACCGGGTCGAGACATCTTTGTCGTCCATGGTGTAGAAATGCTCCTGGATGGGACGGATGTCGGTGGGCTTGACGGGACGGAAGGCCACCCGTACGCCCCCGTATTCCCTGGTTTCCTCCAGCCATTGGGGATAAACGCCGAAGAGGGATTCATCCAGGGTCCGTTCCGCGCTGATCAGCCCCCGCTCTTTGGCCCGCCGAAAGAGCTCGTCGCGAAACGAGGGATGGGCGATGCTGATCAGGGCCATGGCGCGTTCCTGGAGACTCTTGCCGAAAAGATTGACGACGCCGTATTCCGTAACGACATAATGGACGTAACTCTTGGGGATAAACACCGCCCCGCTGCCTAACTCCGGCACGATATTGCTCTGCCGTCCGTCCGGAGTCGTGGCGGCCAGCACCAGGATCGATTTACCGCCCATACTGGCCAGGGCCCCCACGACAAAGTCGGCCATCCCCGTGACGCCGGAGAAATAATTCTGCGGGAGGGCGTCGGCGGCGACCTGACCGGTAAGATCCATGGCGGTGGCGGCATTGACCGCGGTCATGCGCTCCTGCTGGGCGATCACGATGGGATTGTTTACATAGTCGGCGGGATGAAATTCCACCGCCGGATGATTGTGGAGAAACCGGTACAGATCCCCGCTCCCTACGGCGGTTCCCGCCACGAGCTTTCCCTCGTTGATCTTCTTAAAGCGGTTCGTGACCACCCCCGCCTGCATGAGTTCCATAAACCCATCCGTCATGAACTGAGTGTGGACCCCCAGATCGTTCTTCTGATGCAGCGCCTTCAGAATTCCCCCGGTAAATTCGCTCAACCCCACATGCACGGTGGCGCCGTCCTCAATGAGGTCGGCCACCGACGCGGCAATTTTCCGGATCGTCTCCGTCTCCTGCGGTCCGGACAGGACCGGCAGGGCCTGGTCAAATTCCACCAGGACGTCGATATCCCGCAGATGGAGGAAGGTGTTGCCGTTGATCCGGGGCATCTCCCGGTTGACCTGGGCGATGACGAGATCGGCCGCCTGGGCCGCCGCCCGGGTAATATCCACGGACACCCCCAGGCTCATCCAGCCATATTCGTCAGGGGGACTTACCTGGATCAGGGCACAGTTAACGGGGAGTTTGCGGGAGCGGAGCAGCCGGGGAATGGTGGCAAATCCCATGGGGGTGAGAAAACGCCGAATCCCCCGCAATTGTTCCGTCTGGCCGGAACCCTGATAGATGCTCCGGAAGGAATAGATATGCTCCAGTTCCTGTTTATAGGCCGCCATATCGATGGCGGCCTCCATCGCCAGCAGGCGGAAAATTTCCAGATCGGAGAAACGGGCGCGGTTTTTGATCAGGGCTTCCGCCAGATGAACCGGCGAACCGCAGGCGGAAGCGACAAAGACCCGCTGGCCGGACCGAATCATGCCGATGGCTTCTTCCGCCGTCTTTAATTTCCGTTGATATTCGTTCATGATGTCAACCATTTCTGCCTATAAGCTATTCCACCCAGCGGGTGAATTCTTCCCATGACGCCCGGGGCCGCGTAAAATGATTGAGGGGATAGGTCTCGTCCGGATAGCCCAGGGCCATCCCTACGACCACCCGCCGGTCATCGGGAATACCGGCGATGTCCCGGAGGAGGTCCGCATAGACCACCGCCGCCGCCATGATGCAGGTCCCCAGCCCCCGGTCGTAGGCCAAAAGACAAATTGTCTGGGTAATGAGACCGATATCGAGCATGCCATACTCCACCCGCAGTTCCCGGGGCAGGCACGCCACCAGGAGGCAGGGGGCATCGAAAAGTCCCGTCATCCCCAGATAGTAGCGGTTGCGGGCCTCCTTGTCCTCCCGGGGGATCCCCAGGGTTTCAAGGACGATCCGGCCCAGGGCGCCGTAGCGATCCTTCATCGCCGGCGGCCATTTTTCCGGCATGGGGACATCGGGGGACGGCAGGGCACCGCTCAGAGATTTTTCATAATTCTGACGTTTGAATTCCGCGAGGGGCCGGCCGGTAAGGACGTAGAATTCCCAGGGTTGGGTGTTCCCCCATGACGGCGACCAGCGGGCATCCGCCAGAATTTCTTCGAGTACCGCTCGGGGCACCGCGTCGGATTTGAATTTCCTGATGCTGCGCCTCCCCTTGACCGCCTCTTTCAGTTCCATAACATGCCTCCCAAATCGATATTTTCTGGTGATAATAAGCCTCTTAAAGCTGTTGCATAAAATGCAATTATTTTAAAATTTTGTTTTATTTAATAATTTCATTTGTTTGCTTGCGAAGGGCATCGGCATGCCGCCATTGGGCAGACCGTTAACCTCCTTTCGTCTTTACGGGCGCCTTGGCCCGTGCCGCCCGGATATTTCGGCGCCTATCTTCGGAGAGCAAACACCCGGCGACGCACTTTTCCCGGCACTCGCCGTCACAGGGTTCGACGTGAATCGTCACCGTCGTGTGAGGAAATTGCGCCTTGATCCGTTCCGAGAGCTCCATGGCAACGGCGTGGGAATCCTGGACCGTCATCAGGGGCTCCACCTTCAGATGAAACTCAACGAAGCGGAAATGTCCCGCCTTCCGGGTCCGCAGGTCGTGATAACCGTGAACGACCGCCCCCTGAGCACGGATCGCCTGACGTATCCACTCCACCTCCACCCGGGGCAGATGGACGTCCAGGAGGTCCTTGGCCGCCTGGGCGGTAAGGTCATAGGCCGCCTTCATGATCAGCAGGGCCACTCCCAATGCCACGGCGGAATCCAGCCAGTAAAATCCCCTTTCGGGGAGCAGCCATTCCGTGACCCAGATCAGGGTCAGACCCCCCATGACGCCGGCGGAGGTATAGACATCGGTGCGGAGGTGCCAGGCGTCGGCCTGGAGGGCAATGGAATCCGTCTCCCGTCCGACCTTGAAGAGCATTTGCGAGACACCGAAATTGACCGCTGAGGAAACCAGCATCACCCCCACCCCCCAGCCGATGTACGTTATCGGTTCGGGGTTCATGAGTTTTTTTACCGCCTCTATAATGATCCATACGGCGGCGGCAAATATCAGGAGGGCCTCGATGGTCCCGGAGATATTCTCGATCTTGCCGTGACCGAAGGGGTGCCGGCTGTCGGCGGGGATGCCGGAGGTCTTCACGGAAAAGAGGGCAATGGCCGCCGCCAACAGGTCAACGGCCGAGTGGATCGCCTCGGAGATTACGGAGACGGAGCCGATAACAAAGCCTACGGCCAGCTTCGCCAGGACCAACGCCGCATTGGAGGCAACGGAAACCATCGCGACCCTTTCCTTGCGGATCTGCATGTCTTTAGATTTTCCGCCGGCCTGCTTTTCCAAAGGTCTGCCCGTCAAAAAAGAATTTCCCCGGCCGCCGTAGTCAGGCGGCGGCGATCCCAAAAAAGAAATCTTCTTCGGGCTATATAAGGCCGGGATTTTCCGGATGTCAACCTTCTTTATCGAACCTCCCGCTTCACTGCTATCCTTACCGGCGGAAAGGCGGGGCATACTTCTTCACACCCGTTCTTGACTCGGTTTATGGATTGGTTTAGTCTCCATGACCGATCACACCGGCCGTTCCCCCGTCTTGCGGCGCGGAAACCTCCATAGGGGGGGCATGGATTCAGCGAAATCATCAAACCTTGGCAGCAAAACGCGATTATTGAAGAAGGAGGTTCGGGTACATGGGCATGCCGCCGGAAGCAACGGAAAAAACGGGGCTGAAATCGGAGTTGGGTCTTGTTTCGGCAATATCCATCGTCGTCGGCGTAGTGCTGGGCGCCGGCGCCTTCATGAAGCCGCCGGCGGTTCTGGGCGCCGCCGGCGATTCCAGCACCGCCCTGATGGCCTGGATTCTGGGCGGGCTGTTTTCGGCGGCTGGGGGGCTCACGTTATGTGAATTAGGCGCCATGTTCCCGAGGACCGGCGGCGTTTACGTCTATCTGGAAGAGGTGTTCGGGGAACGAACATCCTTCCTGTACGGATGGATGATCGTCTTCCTGTTCGGCCCGGCGACGGTCGGGGCGCTTACCGGCTACTTCAGTTCGGTCTTTTGCCTCATTTTTGAAATCCCCAGCCCTTACACCCCCGTCGTGGGGGCCGGCGTCCTGGCCTTTGTCGCCGTCGTCAACAGCATCAGCGTCAAGGCCGCGGGAAAGGTCCAAATGGTGGCCACGGCCTGCAAACTGGTGCCCATCGCCCTGCTGACTATTTTCGGTCTGTGGATGGGCAACGGCAAGGTGCTGTCGGCCTCCAGCGGCGTAAGCGCGGTGACGACGTCGTTTTCGGTGGCCGTCCTGGCGACGCTCTTCGCCTATGACGGCTGGGCGCAGGTGGCCTCCCTGGGTGGCGAGATCAAGAATCCCGCGAAAATCCTGCCCCGGGCCATCATCGGGGGCATCAGTTTTCTGGTGATCGTCTATGTAAGCATCAACATCGCCCTGCTGAAAGTCATTCCGGCCGATCAGATGGTCGCGCTGGGCCATGACGCCTCGGCGATCGCGGCGCAGAAGCTCTTCGGGCTGATGGGCGGCAATCTGATCTCCGTCGGGATCATGGTAGCCATGATCGGCGGATTGAACGGCTATACGATGACCCTTTCGCGAATCCTCTACAGCATGGGCGTCCGCGGGCAGATGCCGGGTTCCAACATCTGGAGCCGAATCGATAAAGACAGCAATACGCCGGTCGGATCGATCGTCTTCCTGCTGGTGGTCTCGTTTATCTACAGCCGGGCGTTCGACGCCGATAAGCTTTCCAATATCGCCTCGTTTTCGAACTGGATTTTCTACATGCTCACCTTCGTGGCGGTGATCGTGGCCCGGCGGACCTTCGCCGATGTGCCCAGGCCGTATCGGGTGCCGTTGTATCCCTTCGTGCCGCTCTTCGCCATTGGCGGCGCCTTCTATGTGTTCTACGGCATGCTCACCACCGAGCCGATGAACGGGCTCCTGTCCATAGCGCTGACGTTGGCCGGACTGCCTGTATTCTGGTACATGAAGACCGGCCGGAAAGCGGAGCCGAAATATCCGCGCCTCAAGGCCAAGTACGCGGTGACCGCCGTCTCCCTGCTGATTATGGCCATGCTCTTCATTTCCATTCGCGTGTTCGATTTCCGCCCGGAGGTCCGGGTGGCCACCGAACCGTCCCTGGCGCCTTTTTCTTATCAGGAAAAAGGGCGGTTGAACGGCTTCGACATCGAGCTGATGGATGCACTGGGAAGCCGGGCGGGCTTCAAAGTGGTCTATGTTCCCGTCACTTTTGACAATATTCTGGATGCGGTACAAAACAGGCATGTCGATGCGGCGATCGCCTCCATCTCCGTTACCGACGAGCGCCGGAATATGGTTTCCTTCACCCATCCCTATCTGAGTACGGGTGGATTGGCCCTGCTCGTCGGGGAGCGCTCCCCCATCAGGAGCGTCCGGGATTTGACGGGGAAAACGGTCGGCGTCTTCAAGGGATCTACGGCGGAGACGTATGCCTCCGCGCTCGCCGGCATCAGGATACAGTCAATCCATTCTAAGTATGACATGGTGGCGGCCTTCAATCAGGGTATGGTGGCGGCGCTGATCGATGATCGTCCGATCCTGGAGAGTCAGATCGCGGCCGGCAAGATTCCGGGAGGGCGGATTGCCGAAGTGTTGAACCGGGAAGAATATGCCATCGCCTTCAGTGGCGAGAACCGGGAACTCGAAGAGAAGCTCAACAAGGCCCTGGAGGGCATGAAGAAAAGTGGCGAGATAGACGCGCTGTACCGCAAATGGTTTTCAGGCCGAAGCAGCCGGGAGCGGGGTTGAAAGTTTGAGCGAAGAATTCTACATGCAAACGAAAGGAGCAGCCTATGCTTGAGCTTGCAGAAATCGAAGCGGCCGCCCGGACGATCAAGGATCACATCGTGGCGACGCCTATGGTTCATTCTCCGGCCCTGAGCGCGAAATGGGACGCCCATATCGATCTCAAACTCGAAAATTTACAGAGAACGGGCTCTTTTAAGGTTCGAGGGGCCACCTACAAGATCATCAGCGCCCTTAGGCAAGGCCGGATCAACCCGGCGGCGGGGGTCGTCGCCGCTTCCGCCGGCAATCACGCCCAAGGCGTTGCCCTGGCCGCACGGCAGGCCGGTCTGCCCGCCACCATCGTGATGCCGGTGTGGGCCTCGATCGGCAAACAGGAAGCAACCCGATCCTACGGCGGCAAAGTGATCATCAGCGGCGCCAATATAGAGGATTGCCTATCCGAAGCAAAAAGCATCGCCGCTCGGGGCGCCGCGTTCATCCACCCTTATGACGACCGGGAGATCATCGCCGGCCAGGCCACCATCGGTCTGGAAATAATCAAGACCCGGCCGGATGTGGACACCATCCTTGTGCCCGTCGGCGGCGGCGGACTTATATCCGGTGTGGCAAGCGCCGTCAAGGCCCTATCCCCGCGCGTAAAAGTCATCGGCGTCGAGGCCGCCGCCTGTCCCTCGGCACAGGCGGCGCTCCGCGCCGGAAAGTGCGTGCCCGTGGAGGGGGGAACCTCACTTGCCGACGGCATCAATGTCAAAAAGATCGGGCAGCTTCCCCTGGAGATCATGGGTAAACGGGTGGATGAGGTGGTTTCCGTACCGGAGGAACATATTGCCGCTTCGATCCAGATCCTGTTGGAGCGCAAACGGGTTCTGGCGGAAGGCGCGGGGGCCGTTCCGCTTGCGGCTCTGATCAGCGGCGCCTTCCGGCCGGAAAAAGGCGCCAGAATCGTCCTGCTGATTTCCGGCGGCAATGTGGACAGCCCCCTCCTCGGCCGCATCATTCAGCGGGGTCTAATCGAAAACGGACGGATCATGCGCCTGCGTTTGATCTTGAGCGACAAACCCGGGTCCCTGGCCCGGATCTTGAACGAAATCGCCGCCCTGGGGGCCAACATCCTGCACATTCATCATGAACGCAACGCCGGCGCCGCCGCCATCGATGAAACGATTGTGGGACTGGAGCTGGAAACAAGGAATCACGCGCACATCCAAGAAATCACTGCTGTTTTGCGCCGGGTGGGATATGTGCTGGAAACGTCCGAACGTCCGGATGAATAGTGTTGGCCGCCGCGGCCGTCCCGCCACACTCCAGGCCGGCGGGGCGGCCGCAAGCAATAGGAAATCATCGTTTTTCTCTTGTCCCCACCCGGGATCAGGGTGTTTTCACCGCCACGGCCACGGCCTCCGTCAGGCGCACCACAATGGAATCACCCTTCTTGATCTTATTGAATCCCTTGACGTCTTTGTGAATTTTCACCGTCTTGGTCTTGCCGTCGGGCCATTTCAGGGTGATCTTCCTTTTCTTGTAATCGATGCCGGCGACCGCCAGGGTTTCCTGGACCGTATCCACGGCAATGAGGGACGGTTTGGCTCCCTTGGGGGCGGCCTTCACCACCTCTACCTCTCCCGTAACCGGCTTTTCGCCCGCCTTGGCGACGAAGACGGCCATGGATTCAATATAGGTCGCCACTACCTGATCGCCCTTTTTGATCTGGTCGAAGTTTTCCATGGACTCATCCGCCTTGAGGGTGACGGTGTTGCCCCGGGGTCCCTTGAGGGTGACGGTGCGCTTCGCCGTATCGACATCCTCCACCTTCGCCTTGATCTGGGCCGTTTCCGTAATGACGATCCCATCCGCCTGCGCATCCTTCTTCGCGTCCCTCTTGGCCTCCGCCGCCATGCCGGTCTGAACGAACGCAAAAACCAACGCTGCCGCCAGCAACCACAACCAATGTCTCTTTTTCATTAAAGCCTCCTCAGATTTTAGAATGATGATCCACCCCATGCGGGCTTCGGGAGTATAAGGCCGGGGAAGCCCGGATGTCAACCGCCTTTATCGCGAGCGGTGCCCGGGACGGGAAGGATGATACGCCCCTCCTTACGGGACGGATCCCTACCACCCTCAAGCGGCGTGTTGTTCGGCAATTCTCCTTATAATACCTTGCATTATCCTGTTCCGGGGTGTATGAAAAAACCCGTTCGCCATCTTTCCCGCGAACATTGTCCCTGATGAAGCAAACTATTCTCAAGGCCGGCGTAAACCACATAAAGTACCGATTTATCAAGATTATCGACACGGGAGGATAAGGAAATATGGATTGTCCATGCGGTTCGGGAAAAACTTACGACGAATGCTGTCGGCCCTATATACAAGGAGAGCGGCTTCCGGAAACGGCGGAGCAGTTGATGCGATCCCGCTACAGCGCCTACGCCCTTGAGGAGATACGCTACCTTACGGACACCCTGCACCCCGATCACCGGAAGGACTGGGATGAAAAGGGGGCCGGGGACTGGTCTAGAAACTCCGTCTGGCAGGGACTGGAAATCGTCCATACCGAAGGGGGCGGCCCTCGGGATGAGGAGGGAGCAGTCGAATTCATCGCCAGCTTCACCCTCAAGGATAACGCTCTCCAGCACCACGAACGGGCGGTTTTCGAAAAGAAGGACGGCCGCTGGTATTTCAAGGATGGTGAACTGGTAAAACCGAAACAGATCCGAAGGGAAACCCCCAAGATCGGCCGCAACGATCCCTGTCCCTGCGGGAGCGGCAAAAAATACAAAAAATGCTGCGGGGCATAGACAGCCGCAAATCCGGATCATGAACAAAAAGGTCGCCATCGCCATCAGCGGCGGCGTGGACTCCTCCGTGGCCGCCTGGCTCCTCAGGGAAGCGGGGTACGAGGTTTGCGGCGTCACCATGCGCCTGGGCATCCCGGCGGAGGCAGGGGAAGAGACAGCCCCGGGCGGCTCCCCGGCGGGCGTGGACGCGAAAATAGTATGCGAAATGCTTGACATTCCTCTCCACACCCTGGACGTGGCCGCCGATCTGGAAGGGCTGGTGATCCATCCCTTCCTCTCCGCCTACCTTCAGGGCCGGACGCCCAACCCCTGCGTGGAGTGCAACCGGTCCCTCAAGTTCGGCACGCTCCTACGCCGGGTCCGGGATCTGGGCTGCGACCTCCTCGCCACCGGTCATTACGCCCGGGTGGACCATGCCTCCGGCGGGGCCCGGCTTCTGAAGCCCCGGGACCTCCGTAAGGATCAGACCTATTTTCTCTACTCCATCGACCGGAAAGCCCTCGGGCACGTCCTGTTCCCCCTGGCCCCGTACCGCAAGGAGGAGGTGCGGGAACTGGCCGCAAAGGCCGGTATGCCCGGGTCGGAAAGACCGGAAAGCCAGGATGTCTGTTTCCTGCCTGGCGGCGATCTCGCTTCCCTGCTGCGGCGGTACGGTAGGGAAGAATACCGGGCCGGCGACATCGTCACCCGGCAGGGAAAGGTCCTGGGCCGTCACCGGGGCCTCCCCTTCTACACCGTGGGACAGCGGGGCGGCCTGGGGATCAGTCATCGGGTCCCCCTATACGTCCTGGCCCTGGACGTTCCGGGCAACCGTCTGATCGTCGGGATAAAGGAAGAAGTCCGGGCGACGGGTCTCAGAGCCGATTCCCCCAATATCCTCGTGGACGCGCCGCCGGTCCGGGCGGCGGCGAAGATCCGTTACGCCCACCGGGCGGCGCCATGCACCGTCGCCTGGGAAAAGGACGGCCTCACCGTCCGTTTCGACGCCCCGCAGGAGGCCGTCACTCCAGGCCAATCCGTGGTGATCTACGACGGCGATCTTGTCGCGGGCGGCGGCATCATCCGGGAAGCGCTGTGAAGAAACCCGAAAGGCATATTCCATAGACGAAGGAGGATACTTGAATATGTACAGGATATTGTCGGCACTTGTGGTATTACTGGCATGGCTGCCGGTTCAGGCCGCCGCCCTGACCTGCGGCGGTCCGGGAACCCAGCAGGTGCCCGCCGCCTATGCCGCGGCGGGGGGAGAAAAGCTTACGGCCTGCTTCGACCTGAAGGAGAAGAACGTTACCCTCCAACTGCCCGACGGCCGGATCGTCACCCTGCCGGCCGCGGTATCGGCTTCGGGGGCCAGGTACAGCAACGGCAGGGAAACCTTCTGGGAACACCAGGGAACCGGCCGCTATTTTGTCGGGGACAGGCTGGTAATCGAGGGCCGGCCGGCGCCGGAGGCGGCATACGACACCGGCGTTACGTCCCGGATGCTCACCAAAACCAGCGAGACCGGCAACGGAAGGCAGATCGTCTATCCGGACGCCGGCCAGGCCGAAGTCACGGCCATGCTCGTCGATATCGCCCCCGGCGCCGAAACGGGCTGGCACAAGCATCCGATCCCGGTTTACGCCTATGTCCTGGCCGGCGAGCTAACGGTGGAGCTGGAGGGAGGCCGGAAGCTCCCCTTCAAGACCGGGGATGTGATCATCGAGGTGGTTGACACCTTCCACAACGGCCGCAACACCGGCAAGGAGAAGGTCCGACTCGTGGTGTTCTATCTGGGGGAGAAGGCAACTCCCAACGTCATCAAGAAAGATACGCCCTGATCCGGAATGGATTCATATACTTACTGAGGGCATCCGGAAGGAGGGGCTTACGGCTGTTTCGCCCTGCCATGGCGCCGGGTGATCCGCAGCCCCGAAACCGCCAGCAGGTAGGCGAGGCCGGCAAAAACAACGGTCACGGCCCCGGCGGGCAGATCGGGCCCGTAGCTTAACGCCAGGCCGGCGGTGGTGAACAGTATGGTCAAAACGGTGGCCAGGGCCATCATGTGCCACAGCCGTTTCGTCAATTCCCCGGCCACCGCAGCGGGCAGGGTGAGGAGGGCGATGACCATGACGATGCCCACCACGGAGACCAGGAGCACCACGGTCAGAGCGGTGAGACATAGGAGTCCCAGATAGTAGATCTCCACCCTGACGCCCCGGAGGCGGGCGAATTCCTCATCGAAGCACAGGGCCAGGAAGTGGTTGTAGAAGAGCGTCCCGGCCGCCACGACCACAATGTCGAGGCCGGCGATCATCCAGAGCTCCCCGGGGGAGACCATCAGGATATTTCCAAAGAGATAACCCATCAGATCTTCGTTGTAGCCGGGGGTCCGGGAAATGAAGAGGATCCCCGCGGCCATGCCGATGGCCCAGAGGGCCCCGATGACCGTATCCTCCCGCTGGTGGGCCCCCATGCTCACCAGACCGATGATCAACGCGGCCAGCAGCGCCGCGAAAACGGCCCCGTAAAGGGGATGGAGCCACTCCCAGCCATAAGCGGTTTGAAAGTACCGGGCGGCCCCGAGCCCGCCCAGGACGGTATGGGCGATGCTGCCGGCGATATAGGTGATCCGCTTGGTAACGACGTAACTCCCGATTATCCCGCAGGCAACGCTAACCAGGAGCCCCGTGAGGAGGGCATACTGGAGAAAGGGATACCGGGGCAGATCGATCAAAAAGGCACTCATCTTTTCCGCGCCTCCCTCGCAAGACCTTGCCTGAGTCCGGGGGCATCCATACCGTTTATAAAAAAGTGAACCATCGCCTAACCTATGATCTCAACGACCAATTACCCTGAATTCTTCCCGTTGAACGCAGAGTTATATTACTTAGTAATACCGAATCTGTCAAGAAAATGCGGACGAATCAGTTGCCGACAAACCGTATATCTCTATTCGCTCTTGACATCCCCGGCGATAATCCTTGACACAACCGCCCCGCTCACCGTAAAATATCATCATCGTTGAAAAATTTATCCGAATCAGGACATTATGGCGAGGATAGGGAGGAAAGATATGAGCAGATTCTCCACCGCCGCGGGCGCCGCCCTCCTGGCGATTTTTTTGATTGTCGGATGCGGCGCCGGTTCCAAAGACACGACAGACCAGGGGGAGAAAAAGGCCGCACCGGCAAAAAAGCGGATCGCCCTGGTAATGAAGACCCTGACCAACCCCTTCTTCGTGGCGATGGAGAAGGGGGCCCGGAAGGCGGAACAGGAACTGAATATCGAACTGATTGTCAAGACCGGGGCCAAGGAGACGTCGATAGAACAGCAGATCGCCATCATCGACGAACTGATCCGCAACCGGGTGGACGCCATCGTCATCGCCCCGGCGAGTTCCACGGAAATCATCCCCATCCTCAAGAAGGCCCAGGAGGCGAAGATCGTCATCGTCAACATCGACAATCAGATCGACCCGGAGCCGGCGGCGAAAATGGGGCTCGCCGACGTGCCCTTCATCAGCGTGGACAACGAAAAAGGGGCCTATATCGCCGCGAAATACATCAGCGATCAGGTGAAAAAACCCACCAAAGCGGCGATTCTCGAGGGCATCAGGAGCGCAAAGAACGCGGAGCAGCGGAAGGCCGGCGCCGTGCGGGCCTTCCGGGAAAATCGTCATATCCGCCTCGTGGCGTCGGAATCGGCCAACTGGAAGATCGACGAGGCCTTTGCCGTCACGGCCCGGATGTTCCAGAAGCACCCGGACATCGGGGTGATCTTCTGTGCCAACGACATGATGGCCCTGGGAACGATTCATTACCTGCAGCAGCATAAGAAAACCGGCGTTCTTGTCGCCGCCTTCGACGCCCTGGAGGAAGCCAGGGCGGCCATCCGCCAGGGGACCCTCCAGATCTCCATCGACCAGCAAGCTGATCGGCAGGGATACCTGGGCGTGCGGACGGCGGTGGAGATGCTGGGGGGGAAGAAACCGGCCCCCGTCACCATGGTGGATGTTCTCCCCGTGCACTTGTAGCGGCCCGCTCCGGCGCGGCGCCGCCGGCGACAAGCCTTTCCGGTCGTCCCGAAACCGCCGCCGTTCGCCGGACCCGGCTGGATCTTAATGCTGCCCGCCCTCAGGTCATGATCGGAAAGCGGCGGCACGGGAGCAACGGCGGGAAGCGGGGACTGAAAAATCATTCGCGGTTGTCATGACGGCTGTGCCAATTTATCCGGACCGGAACGAAAATACATGTGGCAAAGATTCTCCGATCTTAGCATTACCTACAAACTCATCGTCTTCCTCCTCCTGGTGGTCGTGGCGCCGGTCCTCCTTCTCAGTTACACCACCTACCAGCTTTCCAAAACCGCCCTCAGCGAGGAGGTCAAGGCCTTCACCTTCGATTTCATGGCCCTGCAGAAGCACAACATCAATCTCCTCGTCAAACAGGAAGAGAGCCTCATCAACAATATCGCCGGTTTGGACGAGATCAAGAACGTCCTGTCCGTCAAGATCGACAATGAGTACGACCGCCTTTCCACCCACGCCAGGATAGGTTATATCCTCAGCAATTACAGCAACATCTCCGGTCTTGTCTCCATCGATATCTTTTCGGTTTCCGGGGACCACTATCATGTGGGAGAAACGCTCAACATCGAGGAGATCAACGGCGACCAGGTCCGGCGCCTCCAGGAGGCCGCCCGGGCATCCGCCTCGCCGGTGGTCTGGTTCGGCATCGAGGACAATGTCAACCTGAACTCCCGGTACGGCAAGGTGATCACTGCGGTCAAGGTCATGAAGTCCTACGACGTGGCCGGCATGAGGGAAAAATATCTGGGAATCCTCCTGATGAGTTACGACGTGAACGTGTTCTACAATTTATTCAACTATGCCGGTCATACCGGGCAGTATTACCTCATCGTGGACCAGGAAGGGGAGATCGTCTATCATCCCGACCGCAAGATGCTGGGTAAGAAGGCCGACGCGGACATCATCACCATGACCAAGGCGGAGCGGGGCGTGTTCACCACCCGGGTTCAGGGGAAACCCTTTTACGTGATCCATGACAGCTCCGGCGACCGGAACTGGCTGCTGTTGAGTTTCGTCCCCCTGCACACCATCGAGGACAAGATCATCAATATCCGCAACAACTCATTGATAATATTGGTGATCTGCCTGCTGCTCGCCATCCTGGCGGCCCTGATTATTTCCCGCACCCTTGTCCGTCCGATCCAGGAGCTGACCGACCTCTTTCGGCAGCTCCGGGAAGGGGCGGTCAACCTCCAAACGCGTCTGAAGGTAAAGACCCGGGATGAAATCGGCCAGCTCATCTCCTGGTTCAACGCCTACCTGGAAAGCCTGGAAGAGAAAAAGCTGGTCGAGGAGCGGCTGCAGCAGTCGCTAACGGAATTACAGCGCGCCATGAAGGAAGCCGAGGCGGCCAGCCGGGCGAAAAGCGATTTCCTGGCCAGCATGAGTCACGAGATCCGCACCCCGATGAATGCCATCATCGGCATGGCCGATGTTCTGGCAGACACCCCCCTGACCAAGGAGCAGAGGCGGTATGTCAAGATCTTCCGCTCCGCCGGCGAGAATCTCCTGACGGTGATCAACGACATCCTGGATCTCTCCAAGGTCGAGGCGGGACAACTGGAGCTGGAAAGCATCCCCTTCCGGCTGGACGAACTGATCGAAACCACGGAAGCCGTCCTGTCCTTCCGGGCACAGGAAAAAGGCCTGGAGCTGAAACACCGCCTGCACGGAGACGTTCCCCTTTCCCTGCGGGGCGATCCGGTGCGCCTGCGGCAGATCCTGGTGAATCTCATCGGCAACGCCGTGAAGTTCACCGAGACCGGCGGCGTCACCGTCGAGGTGGCGCGCTTCGGCGAAGACGCGTCCGATCTGGAACCGGGGCGCGTTTGCCTCCGGTTTGCCGTTATGGACACGGGCATCGGTATCCCCACCGACAAGATCGGCGCCATCTTCGATAACTTCACACAGGCCGATTCTTCCGTGACGAGGCGCTACGGCGGCACGGGCCTGGGCCTGAGCATCTCCCGGCGGCTGGTGAACCTCATGGGCGGAAGGATCTGGGTAGAATCGGAGCCGGGACGGGGGAGCAGCTTTTATTTCACCGCCCTGCTGGACATAGCGCCGGAGGCGGACACGGGATCGTCCCCCGGGGCGGCGGCCACTCCCGCCGGGGTTCCGGGCGCCGCCGCCGCTCCAGAGGCTCTTACCCCCGCCGGTACAGGTGCGGTAGTCCACTCCGCCGTTGCCGCCGGCGCGGGCGAAGAGGAAATCCCGGCCCTGCGGATCCTCCTGGCCGAGGATTCGGAGGACAACCGCCTCTTGATCAAAACCTATCTCAAGCAAACCCCTCACTGCCTGGAAATGGCGGAAAACGGCGAGATCGCAGTGGAAAAATTCCAACAGAGGGAAT
>Ga0302247_1000735_pt1 | contig 28643 bp, 26 predicted proteins | sample AAG_UR_Ile_MG_FD_193529 | JGI IMG/M metagenome (GOLD analysis project Ga0302247, IMG submission 193529) | Enriched activated sludge microbial communities from anaerobic digester in WTTP, New Holstein, Wisconsin, United States - AAG_UR_Ile | ecosystem: Engineered > Bioreactor > Anaerobic >...
ACGTATCCTCCTTTTTGCCTCTATGCCAAGAGACATTGTATGTTTTGTGACTAATAAAGGATACGTCTTTTTTGTTTCCAAACACAACATTTGATTATAACTCTCTTAAAATCAAAAAACCCTTTGAAAGACAAAGGGGTCAAGTGGAGAAAGACAGAGGGTTAGAGGGTTAGAAGGTTGGAGGGTTGGCTACACATCTACACTTCCAAACATCTAATCTTCTAAAAAAAGGATTCAAGGGGTCAAGTGGAGAAAGACAGAAGATTAGAAGGTTGGAGGGTTGGCTAAACCCTCGGTGCTGAATATACATTTTATATTAAGATTATCTTCTTGAATTTTCTCTTGCCTACCTTTACAATAAATTCATCTACATTTTCAATGGGGGTATGCTCGTTTGTCATCTTTTTGCCATTTACAGAAACACCACCCTGGGCAATCATACGCTTCCCTTCAGTCGTCGAAGAAACCATGCCAAGATTCACAAGCAGCTTGGGCATCCATTTTTCAATCTCTTTCCTTTCGATTTTAAGAACATCTATATCATCTGGAATCTCTTTATTCCTGAATACCTTGTCAAAATTGTCATGCGCCTCCTCTGCATCCTTAATCCCATGAAATCTCCTGACAATCTCCTTTGCAAAATTGACCTTTGCATCACGTGGATGGACAGTGCCATTAATGATATCATCCTTTAGTTTCCTGTATTCATCGACCGAGATATCACTCAAAAGTTCATAATATTTCAGCATAAGATCGTCAGAAATTGACATCAATTTTCCAAAAATAACATCGGGACTTTCATCGATGCCAACATAGTTGCCATAGCTTTTACTCATCTTGTTTATACCATCCGTTCCCTCGAGTAAAGGAACAGTAACGATAACCTGGGGTTCCTGTCCATAAACCTTTTGGAGATCCCTTCCTACAAAAAGATTGAATATCTGATCATGGCCTCCAAGTTCCACATCAGCCTTTAATGCTACAGAATCATATCCTTGTACAAGCGGATATAGAAATTCGTGAATGCTTATCGGTAAATTATTCATATACCTGTTTTTAAAGTCTTCCCTTTCCATAATCCTTGCCATTGTATACTGTGCACAAAGCCTTATCATATCAGCAGCATTCATAGACTCCATCCATTCACTATTAAACCTAACCTCAGTCTTTTCCATGTCAAGGATTTTAAAGACCTGCTCCTTATATGTCTCAGCATTTTTAAGAAGTTCTTCTCTTGTTAACGCAGGTCTTGTTTCAATTCTGCCTGTTGGGTCACCAATCATGCCTGTAAAATCACCAATAAGGAAAATTGCAGTGTGACCAAGTTCCTGAAACTGTTTTAGCTTTTGAAGGACAACCGTATGACCAAGATGCAGGTCAGGTGCAGTCGGATCAAGGCCGAGCTTAACCCTTAGGGGTCTTTCCTCTAACTGCGCCTTTTTCAGTTTAGCCTCCAACTCTGCTTCACTTATGAGGTCAACGGCACCACGTTTTATAATCTCGATCTGGTCTTTTATATCCATGGCAAGTTCCTTATTTGTCTTTTTGTTCATCACTGATACTCGGTTCAACGATAAGAAACGCTACAAACTATCTGTTTTGGCTAAGGTTATGCTATTTTTTCTTTAATTCTTTCTATGTTGAGACATCTCTTACTGTCTGTGTCGATTGTGACAAAAACACCCTGTACCTCAACGTCGTTTCGTCCCACCTCATATTTTTGAGGTATCAGTGTAAAAAACTTTTTTAATACCGCTTCCTTATCCATTCCAATGACTGAATCCACAGAGCCAGTCATTCCAACGTCCGTTATATAACCGGTGCCTTTTGGCATTATCTTTTCATCCGCTGTCTGAACATGGGTATGGGTACCCAAAACCGCGGATACCTTTCCATCAAGAAACCATCCCAAGGCAATCTTTTCTGAAGTCGCCTCTGCATGAAAATCAACAATGATAGGCGTATCATTCCCTATCTGAGAAGTAAAATTCTTCATGAAACGAAAAGGACACTCTATATGATTCATAAAGACACGCCCTTCCAGGTTTACAACATAAAGGCTTTTATCATTCTTTTTAATCAATGCGTAGCCAAAACCAGGCGTACCTTCGGGATAGTTCAAGGGTCTGATTACCTTGTTTTCCTCCATGAGGTAGGGAATCATATCCCTTTTTTTCCAAACATGATTACCGGTTGTGATAAGGTCAATACCAGCAGAAAACATCTCCGAGGCTACCTTTGGGGTTATTCCAATTCCGCCAGCAAGGTTTTCACCATTGATTATCTTAAAATCAGCGCTTGTGTTTTTTACGAATTGTTCAACAGCCCTTCTTCCGGGCTTGCCAATAACATCTCCGAGGAAAAGTACGCGTATCTCATTTTGCATACTCAACAGCCCTTGTTTCTCTTATGACAACAATTTTTATCTGTCCAGGATAAGAAAGTTCTGTTTCAATCTTTTTTGCAATATCCCTTGATATTATGTACGTTTGTTCATCGCTTATCTTATCACTGCTCACTGCAATCCTAATCTCTCTGCCGGCTTGTATTGCATAAGATTTATCAACACCGGGGAAACTGTTTGCAATTCGCTCAAGCTCCTCAAGTCGCTTCACATATGTTTCAAGCATTTCCCTTCGTGCACCTGGTCGTGCGCCGGAAAGTGCATCAGCAGCCTGCACAATCACATCAAGTATGCTCGTTGTTGGCACATCTTCGTGGTGGGCGGCAATCGAATGTATAATATGTTCGCTCTCACCATATTTTCTGGCAAGGTCAGCGCCTATTGACGCATGCGATCCTTCAATCTCATGGTCAACAGCCTTTCCTATATCATGGAGCAACCCTGCCCTTTTCGCCTCTTTCACATTCATTCTCAATTCCGACGCTATAATTCCGCATATAAACGCAACTTCGAGTGAATGCTGGTATACGTTCTGTGCATAGCTGCTTCTGAACTTCAGCCTTCCCAATATCTTAACCAGTTCAGGATGAACATTGTGCACACCAAGATCAAAAACTGCCTGTTCTCCAGCCTCCTTGATTTTGTCTTCCATCTCCTCTGCAACCTTAGAGACAATCTCTTCAATCCTTGCAGGATGTATCCTGCCATCACTTATGAGTTTCTCTATCGATATTCTTGCCACTTCCCTTCTTATCGGATTGAAGCAAGACAAAATGACAGCCTCTGGTGTGTCGTCAATGATGATATCAACGCCTGTTGCAGCCTCAAGCGCCCTGATATTTCTCCCCTCTCTCCCAATAATCCTGCCTTTCATCTCTTCATTCGGCAATGTAACAGCCGATACAGTGTCTTCACCCACATAATCGCCCGCATATCTTTGAATGGAAAGTGCAATGATTTCTTTGGCCTTTTTATCTGCCTTCTCTTTTGCTTCTTCCTCAATCTTTTTGCATATCTTAATCGCCTCGTATTTAGCTTCGTCTTCCATCAACTGCATTAACAGCTTCTTTGCATCTTCCGAACTCATGCCGGATATCTTCTCCAGTTTCTCTCGTTGTTTGACCAATATATTTTCATGTTCTTTTATTTTGTTATCAAGGTTTGAATGCTTGTTAGTTAAATCTTTCTCCTTTTTTGTTAACTCGTCTTCCTTTTTGTCAATAAAATCAATTTTTTTGTCTAGGTTAGATTCTTTTTGGGAAAGCCTCTTTTCTAAATTCTGTAACTCGATACGTCTTGTCTTTATTTCCTGCTCGAGTTCATTTTTTGCCTGAATCGTGACGTCTTTTGCCTGGATCGATGCTTCCCTTACTAAGACATCAGCCTCTTTTTTGGCATCTTCGAGTATCTTTTTCCCAATTTTCTCGTATTCACCGATCTTTTTGCGTTGGACAAACCTTGCAAGGGTAAAACCCACAAAAAGGGCAATTATTGATGTGATTATTGTAATTATTATATTCAAAAACATCCCCCTCGAAAAATCAAATAGGGGGTTAGCAAAGTGAGAGAAACGAAACCTAACCTATTTTTATATTAATAAAATTATTATCGGCCTCCGGATAACACTTGTTTATTTATGTTAAACCACGATTTCCTCACAACTAACCCTATAAAAAAACCCCGCGGGTGTCGTGTAAGCGGTATGTCTTGAACCTCTTGTTAAGGTGGGTATCTTTTTGTTGCATTAGGCTTCTTGCATCAAGGCAAGCTTGCACACAACAACAAGTTAAAATCCCCAAAGAAGAGGTGTTGGCTCTAAGCCTACCATTTATCACGAGCACCGCAGGGCACCTCAAATTCTTCAACTTTTTTAAGTAGCTTCAAGGTCTGCCCCTCAAACCTTTCCGCCTGCTCTTGCATATCCAGGTACTCATCCATAAGATCCATTAAAGCCATAATAACAGCATTCAAAGTATTTACGATGCCATAGTTGCTTTGTGTAAAAACAATTCTATCATTTACACACTGAGCGACCCTTTTTATCCTGTCCTCATCATCTCCTATAAAGGTAAATGGTTGATTAAGTATCCTTACCTCAACCTTCTTTTCCATCAATTCCTTTTATAGTTCAGTCTTTTCAATCTTTTCTAAAATCCTGGAAATCTTGTCGATAATAATCTCTTTTTCGCTCTCGGTATCAGCCACCTTGTTTTTATATTCCTTATTCTCGGTCTCTAATGTTTTGAGCCTGCTCAACAGGCTTTCATTTTCCGCTTTAATGGTCTGATAACTCGCAATCAACTTCTCAATCTTATCTTCAAGGTCACCTAATCTGTTTTCACCAAATAGTTCCATATTTGTTTAATTATCCCTTTTTTGCTCAAAAGTCAAGTACAAAAGGTAAGCCTTAATAAACCCATCAATGTCACCATCGAGAACTGCATCCGCATTATGCTCTTCAAGCTTTGTCCTGTGATCCTTTACGAGTTTGTATGGATGCAGCACATAGGAGCGTATCTGGCTGCCCCATGCAATATCCTTTTTTTCCTTGTTCAGCGCATTCAGTTTTTCCTCTTGTTTCTTTTTCTCGAGTTCGTAGAGTCTCGATTTCAAAATTGCCATAGCTATTGCCTTATTTTTATGCTGAGATCGTTCATTTTGACATTGAACAACAATACCTGTTGGTAAATGTGTAATCCTTATGGCAGATTCTGTCCTGTTAACATGCTGACCACCTGGGCCGCTTGAACGGAACACATCGATTCGTAAGTCCTCTTCGTTGATATCGACAACTATATCGTCACTAATTTCCGGATACGTATAAACCGATGCAAAGGAAGTGTGCCTTCTGTTGTTTGCATCGAAAGGCGAAACCCTCACAAGCCTGTGTATACCCGTCTCACACTTGAAATATCCGTAAGCGTAAGAGCCCTTCAATAAGAATGTGACATTTTTTATCCCGGCCTCTTCGCCGGGCAATATATCGACAACCTGTGTTTCATAACCACTTTTTTCGGCCCATTTCAGATACATCCTTAAAAGCATCTCAGCCCAATCCTGTGCTTCAGTGCCACCTGCCCCTGCATTTATATAAACAATGGCGTTACCGCTGTCATTTTCATCCCCGAGCATCCGTTCCAATTCGTATTTACCCAACAACCCATCAAGCTCTTTAACCCTTCCTATCAACTCCTCCTGGTCTTGAACATCATCTGTCTCTTTGACAAAATCACTGAGTATGATTATTTCTTCGAGCTTTTTCTCTTTTTGCCCCCAATCTTCAATCTCTTCCTGATATCGAGACCTTTCTTTCAATACTTTTTGTGCATTTTCTTGATCATCCCAGAACGAAGACTCGGATATCCTTATGTCCAACTTGCAAATTTTATCTTGTATGGACGGAAGGTCAAAGATATCCTCTAAGAGAATTCATCCTCACAACAAGTTCATCGATTTTTATCTTTAGTTCGTCTATCATTTTATCCTCTCTCGGGTGGTCAGCGGATGCTAATGCATAGATATCGTTCAATACGATCACGAACGACATCTGCATCCCACATCCTACGCCGCATACCCTATTCGTTTTTTTAATTCTTCTCCGAATTCCGAACATTTAACCGGTGTTACACCCGACCTCTGACTTGCAAGGTCATATGTCATAATGCCAGCCCTTATCGTGTCTTCAACTGCCTTTTCAAGCAAACTTGATGCCTTATCGAGTCCAATGAATCTGAACATCATGGAAGCAGACAGTAGTAGTGAAATTGGATTTGCTTCATCCTTGCCTGCCAATTCCGGTGCGCTTCCGTGTGTAGGTTCAAATATCGCCACATCAGCGCCAATATTTGCACCTGGCGCCACCCCGAGGCCACCAATAAGGGCGGCACAGGCATCAGAAAGATAGTCGCCATTAAGGTTGGGGCACATGAGAATATCGTATCTCTGTGGATATAATATCACCTGCATAAACATATTATCTGCTATTCTGTCGTTGAAAAACACTTTATTCTCAGGCAACACAAGGCCTACGCCATCGTTTCCGAATACAATATTTTCCCCAAACTCTTTCGCTACTTCATATGACCATTCTTTGAACGCACCTTCAGTATACTTCATGATATTACCCTTGTGGACAACCGTTACAGACTTTCTATTGTTTTTTATCGCATAATCTATTGCCCATCTGGCAAATCTCACAGTGCCTGCCTTGCTTATGGGTTTAACACCTATAGCCGTAGAGTCAGACAAGTCAACATTCATCTTCCCCCTGAAAAAATTGATAACATCATCCGTCTCAGATGCCCCTTCTTCCCATTCTATCCCTCTGTAAATATCTTCAGTATTTTCTCGAAAGATTATCAAATCAATACCTTCAGGTCTTTTAAGCGGGCTAGGTAATCCTTCAAAATAACGGATAGGCCTCATGCATACATAAAGATCAAAAAGCTGCCTCATCTGGACGTTTATACTTCTGAAACCTCCTCCAACGGGTGTTGTGAGTGGCCCCTTTATCGCAAAACCACACGATTTTATAACCTCTACGGTCTCTTCCGGCAATAAAGAGCCAGTTTTTTCAACAGCCTTAAGTCCGGCATACAACTCTTTCCATTCTATCCTCTTTTCTGTATTGTAGGCCTTTAGCACTGATTCTTCCAGCACCTCTTTCGAGGCTCGCCATATATCATATCCAATGCCATCACCAACAATATAAGGGATTATAATGTGTTTCGTCAAAATCCTACCCCAAACCTTCTAATCACATAGCTACAAATTCGAAAAAATTCCAAACCAATTGTACTTTGATCAAAACTTGATATTTGCTGTACGATGTAATTTTTTAAACCTTTAGCTCGCCATATTTTCGTATATACATATCGAGTCCTCCTTCCGTTAGTATCTCTCTCATGATCAACGGCAACGGAGAAAATCTTTTTTCAATACCCTTTGTAATGTCAACAAAGACACCTTCATCCATCCTTACTTCAACCTCGTCTGCCTCTTCGACATCATCAACATCGCATATAACTGCTGCCAGACCGACATTTATTGCATTGCGATAGAATATGCGAGCAAAGGATTTTGCTACAATGGCATCTATCCCGGCCATTTTGATGATAAGCGGTGCATGTTCCCTGCTCGAACCCAAACCAAAATTTTTTCCTGCAATAACAATATCACCCTTCGAGACCTTTGTGTTAAAGCCAGGTGCAATATCCGCAAAAACATGCTTGGTCAGTTCTTCAAGATTCGAACGCAAATGATAAAACCTCCCGGGGGTTATGTGGTCGGTAGAGATATTATCTCCAAATTTCCATGCTTTACCGCAAAATATCATCAAGAACCTCCCTCGGATCTGCCAATCTTCCGTTCAAAGCACTTGCAGCAGCAGTTGCCGGTGAAGCAAGGATAATACTCGAATCAGGATTGCCCATCCTGCCTAAAAAATTTCTGTTAGACGTAGAAACACATACCTCTTTGTTGCCAAGAACACCCTGGTGCAAACCGATACATGGACCGCATCCAGGCGGTAGAATGTTTGCCCCCGACTCAAACAATGTCTCAAGAACACCCTCCTTCATTGCCTGATGATAAACCAACCTTGATGCCGGACAGACAAGAAACCTCACATTCTCATGTATCTTCTTCCCCTTCATCATAGCAGCGGCTATCCTCAGGTCACCAATCCTACCACTCGTGCATGACCCTATAAAAACCTGGTTAACAACCATATTTTTCAATTCTTTATCTTCTATCGGCCTAACATTATCTACCTCATGGGGCAAACTTACCATGGGTGTAAGGTCTCGCAGATCGATTTCATAAATCCTTTCATATACTGCATCACTATCCGGTAAAATCTCTATGTATCTATTTTCTCTTTTATGCCTCTTAAGGTACTCAAGTGTCATTTGATCAGAGGGAAATAAGCCGCATTTCGCTCCAGCCTCAACTGCCATGTTTGCGATGGTCATCCTGTCTTCCACATCAAGGCGACTGACGGCATCACCGGCAAATTCCATCGATTTGTACGTAGCGCCGTCTGCACCCAACATGCCTATAATCTTAAGTATTAGATCTTTCGGGGTCACACCCGCAGGAAAATCACCTTCAATGACAAACCTGAATGTTTCTGGCACCCTCATCCATGTTTTTCCAAGCCCCATTGCGGTAGCTACATCCGTGGAACCCATACCCGTTGAGAATGCACAAACCGCTCCTCCTGTGCATGTATGAGAATCAGCTCCAATAAGCACTTCGGAAGGAGAAAGAACAGTTTCTGCCATAATCTGATGACATATGCCGTGCCCCACATCATAAACCCTAGCGCCATATCTTTTTGCAAATGACTTGATGGCAATATGGTCGTTTGAAAGCTCCATCCTCGGGCTTGGCGAGGCATGATCAATAAAAAAATTTACACGCATGCCATCAAAAACAGATTTGAATCCCATATCATTGAATTTTTTGATTGCAAGCGGTGCTGTGCCATCCTGTAGCAGAATCCTGTCGACATTTACAATTACATAATCGCCCTGTCTCAATGTCTTCCCGGTGTTCATGCTTAAAATCTTTTCAGCTAAGGTTTTATTCATCTATCCCTCTGCCTTGGTCAAATCTTCGAACTTTATATCAAAACCAAGCACGCCAATAATATCTCCATATTCATCCCTTATAGGACCAGAAACGGTTACGCACAAGGCACCCGTTATTCTTGACGAATAGATATCCGTCACATTTACATTTCCTGTTTTCATGGGTATAATAAACCAGTCCCTATCTGAAAAATCATCGTTTACCCCTATCTTGTAATATTTCGCCCTGTCAACGACCTGCGTGATATTCTTTGTAATCTTGATACCATCACTGTTAACTGAATATGCAAACTGTATATAGGGACAATCCTCAACAACACTTTTTAATATCTTTTCCTGTTTACCCGGAGTCATACTCTTTATATCAGGATGCTCGATATATCTCTCGATCAGGTGAGCTGCCATATTGTATGCCCTCTTCTTCAACAATTCGAACTCAGAAACAAATATTTCAGGCAGGTATCTTCTTACAAGATGCTCCATTTCATTATCCGACATACAGGTAACCCTGCCCTCATCATATTGCTTTAAAATCCATTTATTGATCTTGCCCACAGCCGGATGAGTCTTTTCTATTTTGTTTTTTCCAGTCAATGCAAAATGCGCATTTATCCAATGGCTAATACCGGCAAGGCCTGATTTATCAGTTATGTTCACCGTTATAGGTCTATTGAGGATCCTGTTGGTATCAAACGACGTGTATATCTCCTGATTCTTGAAAATTCCATCTATGTGAACACCAGCGGATGTAGCATTGAAGTCTACACCTACAAGGGGTTGGTTCTTTGGTATATTGAGACCTATCTCTTTTTCGAAGTAATTCCTTAACTCGGTGATCACGGTTGTATCCATGCCATTTTCATCACCGGTAAGGGAAATGTATTCCATTATCAATCCCTCAATAGGCGCATTTCCTGTTCTTTCCCCAATGCCAAGCAAAGTGCCGTTCACATATGAGCACCCATAAAGCCATGCACTGACACTGTTTACAACCGCTTTATTGAAGTCATTATGCCCGTGCCATTCAAGACACTCTGAAGGAACCCCCGCATCATCAATCATTGCCCTTATTATCTTGCCCATAGATCTTGGAAGGGCTGAACCAGGATAAGTTATACCAATACCAAGCGTATCACATAGCCTTATCTTTACAGGAATCTTCGCATCCTCTGAAATACTCATGAGCGCCTGTGCAAATGGAACGCAAAAGCCATATATATCAGCCCTTGTTACGTCCTCGAAGTGACATCTCGGGATAACGCCATTATTAACGGTACTCTCAACAATCTTTATGTAATCCCTGAAAACCTGTGATCTGTTTTTTTTTAGTTTCATAAAGATATGGTAGTCAGAGACACTTGTAAGTATGCCCGTTTCTTTCAGTCCCAACTCCTTGATAAGCTGCAAATCTTCCTTGTTAGCACGCACCCACCCGGTGATTTCTGGATATCTATAACCCTTTTCCATGCACTTAATCACCGCTTCCTTATCCTTGTCGGTGTAAAGGAAGAATTCACACTGTCTTATTACGCCATTTGGACCTCCAAGTCGATGCAAATAATCGAATAAGTCTTCTATCTGTTTGGCTGTAAAAGGTGGTCTTGACTGCTGGCCATCCCTGAAAGTCGTGTCAGTAATATATATATCTTCTGGTGGATCGATCAGTTCTATTTTGTGGTCGAACTTTATCTTGCACATGCTGGAATACGGAAAAATATCCCTGAAAAGTTCAGGGGTTTCCACGTCGACAAGAGGATATTTCGCATGTTTAGGGGTGTTTTTAAAGATAAAACCTTTCTTCTTCTTCAACGAAACCTCCGTTTTTATGGGCTATTCGATAACATCAAAAACAATTAAAAACTACAAGTTATGCACTCAACGCTATTAAGTCGGCTCCACCGTAGTTCGTATCTTCAGTTCATTCAACTGTTTTTGTGCTATTCTGGATGGTGCCCCAGTAAGTAAACAGGTGCCCTTCTGAGTTTTAGGAAAAGGTATAACATCCCTTATACTGTCGAGTTTAAGCAACATCATTAAAATCCTGTCAAATCCAAATGCAATACCACCATGTGGTGGCGCCCCCATTTCAAGTGCCTCTAATAAAAATCCGAATTTCTCGTTTGCCTCTTCTTCTTTGATATTGAGCAATCTAAACATTTCGAGCTGGTTATCCATCCTGAATATTCTTATACTTCCACCACCTATTTCAACACCATTCAGGACAAGGTCATATGCCTTTGCCTTTATAGACAAATAGTCGCCGCTAAAATTCTTTATATTGCCCTGTGGCGATGTAAATGGGTGATGCCTTGCAACATATCTTTTCTCTTCTTCACTGTATTCGAGAAGCGGAAAATCGACCACCCATAGAAATTTAAACTCGTTCTTTCTAATCAGTTCAAACCGTTTCCCAAGATAGAGCCTGAATTTACCCATATTTTCATTTGCCCTGTCTCGTTTATCAGCCATTATAAACGTTACATCCCCGTCAGAAAGGCCAAGCGTTTTATCCATCGCCATCTTTTCATCATCGCTAAGATATTTGACAATAGGGGATTGCAACGTGCCTTTCTCCTTTCGTATCCAGATAAGTCCCCCAGCGCCCAACTCCTTTGCAACATCAACAGCAGTGTCGAGGTCTTTTCTTGAAAGGGTTTTGTTCCGCAACACAATCGATTTTATCACACCACCTGTTTCAACTGTTTTTTTAAAAACGCCGAAACCTGCCTCTTTAAAAATATCTGTCAGTTCAACCATCGGCAGATCAAATCGTAAATCAGGCTTGTCCGTCCCGTATGTTTCCATAGCATTTTCATACGTCATCCTCATAAAAGGAGTCTGTATGTCTTCATCTGTCACAGCTTTGTATATATGCTTTATCAGTCCTTCACCGACGGCGATAACATCATCAACGTCAACAAAGCTCATCTCAACATCTATCTGAGTAAATTCTGGTTGCCTGTCTGCCCTCAAATCCTCATCCCTGAAACATCTGGCAATCTGAAAATATTTATCAAAACCGGCTATCATCAATATCTGTTTAAAAAGCTGTGGAGATTGTGGGAGCGCATAAAACATGCCTGGATTAAGCCTGCTTGGCACGACAAAATCCCTTGCGCCCTCAGGGGTATTTTTGGTAAAAAAAGGTGTTTCAAATTCAAAAAAACCGTTCGACTCGAAATAATCCCTTGTTACTTTGTATACCCTGCTCCTTGTTGTAAAAATCTTCTGCATTTCCGGTCTTCGCATATCGAGATATCGATATTTCAATCTCAGAGATTCATTGGTCTCTTCCTCGTCAAGTTGGAAAGGAAGAGGTTTGCATGTATTTAAAACATCTAATGAATCAACCAGCACTTCAAGCATACCAGTCGCCATTCCGGGATTCTCCGTTCCCTCTGGCCTTTTCTTAACCTTACCGGTTACACGTATCACATATTCCTGTTTTAGATCTCCTGCCTTTCCATGTGCTTCAGTAGATATTTCAGGTGAAAAAACAACCTGTACTATACCTGTTACATCGCGCAAATCCGCAAATATAAGCCCGCCATGGTCCCTTCTCCTGAATACCCAACCGGAGAGGGTCAGCGTTTTTCCTATGTCTTCATCTTTGACCAATCCACATTGTTTGTCTCTCAAGGTTACCTCCATAAAAGTCCATAATTATATATGCTTACAGGGGTTCAAGTCAAGGGGTGATTAGGGCGTTCCTCGATATATATTTACCTATTGTCTGACTGTTGTTGCTGTTGGATATATGTCAACTTCAACATCAAGAAGGTACTTCTTTGATTCCCCCAAAAAATTCCACTATTCTTTTAACTAAAGCAGGTAACGATGGGTCACGCGCACCCATGACAAGCACGCAATCACCTGGTTCTACATCAGATTTGAGCCTGTCCACGAGCTCATCGCGACTTCCAACGGCCATTGCATTGAAGGACACATTGCCGAGCGCCTTTATTATGTCATCCGAGGAGATATCTTTCAGGGCTGTACCACCTGCATAATAGATGGGCAAAAGATATAACGAATCTGTTTGTCTGAAGATGTTTCGAAAGGTTGTGATATATTCATCTTTCAGAAATCTTGTCGGACCGAATCCGTGCGGCTGATATACTGCAACGATGCGTTTTGAAAATCCCCTTGCAGCACTAACTGATGCCTTTATCTTTGACGGGTTATGGGCAAAATCATCCACAACATAAATGTCATGCAATGTTATTTTGACGGAAAACCGCCTTTCCACGCCTTCAAATGCTCTAACTGCATCGGCAAGTTCAGATACGTCACAGCCAAAATGCTCGCACACACAAAGCGCAGCCATCAGATTTTCTATGTTATGCCTTCCATGAAGAGGTAGGTGGTATTCGACGCCGTTTTTAAAAAGTTTTACCGAATCTGAAAGAAGTTGCACGAAATCAGGCCGCCACATAGCCCTGTTACCATGGCCAAATGTCATTGAAGACTTAAAAGATGCAAGCGCAGGGTCATCAGCATTTATGGCACTCCATTCTGATTTCAAGGTAAGCGTTTCAAAAAGTACCCTTAACTCTCCAATATCCTTATGATCTTTTGAGACATTCAGAATAACAGAAGCATTAGGAGAATATTTGACAAGCGTTCCATCGCTTTCATCCGCTTCAACAACAAGCAGATCAGAGCCCCCACAAAATGCATTACCGATCAATCCTTGTTTTTTAAGTCTGCGCAAAGGTGCACCACTTATAAGAGAAGGTGACTTCTCGCATGCGGTCAGGAATTCAAAAATCATTGCCGTCACTGTTGATTTGCCGCTTGTGCCGGCAACTGCTATAGTTTTCTTTGTTTTTATTATTCCAGCAAGTAGATCAGAACGATGAATAACAGGAAGCCCTGATGCACGCGCTGCTGCAATATCTGCATTCGATTCTTCTATAGCGGTAGATATGCAAACGACATCGGTATCTTTGTCGATGCCAGAACCATCCTGACTGTATATGCCACAACCAAGAGCCTCGAGCGAGCTCCGGATTGAACTTGTATCTTCACTGGCCAACAAACGATCCGAACCTGTGACCGTTATGCCTTGAAAACGTAGATACTGTGCAAGGGCGCTCATGCCTGTGCCAAAGATGCCTGTAAAGTGTATGTTCCTGCACTCGACCCCGCCTACAATAATAGGAGGAGGTTCTATATACACAAGCGTACCCTCTCTAACGATATCAAAAAGCTCTATGACATCAATGTTCTTCAGGGCAATGCATCCGCGAGACAATGGAGCACCAACCAGATTCTCACGGTTGGTGCCATGAATGTATATGTAACGGTCGTAGGAATCAACTCCATGCCCTTTGTTTATTCCTACCTCCATACCCTCCAAACGTAAAATGCGAGTCAGTATGAGGTTTTCTTCCTCAGAGCAGTGATCCCAATCTATGCCTGAATCAATACGCCCTTTGAAAATACGCCCTGGTGGAGCGCCAGCACCTATCTTATCCTTTATCCTATGAACACCAAGTGGCGTCTTGTAAGAATTCTCACGATTACCATAGCCAAAAGCAGAGGTGGATGCAGCGTATTCTCTGGAAACAATCCCCTTGTTGCATACAAAAAGTCTCTGGCGCTCAATCGATTGAACGAGATAAGTTTCCCCGGGTTCGTCCAGGAATTTCAGTATTTTCCTGTAAACTCGATTAATCTTTTATCCCTGCCAGTCTCTTTGCTGCCTTTTTCTTAGCCCCCGTATCAGTTTCACGGAAGATGGTTACCCTATGGGCCTCAGGGGATCCGCCGCCATGTATGTCTGAAATCGTATCTGCGCTTTCAAGTGCGAGTTTCTCGGCAAGTCTGTACATCCTCACCCTGTTTTCAACAGGAACACTCTCAACGCCCTTAAGATATTTTTTTAGAAGTCCTCCGATCTCAGGGTTTTCAAAATCCCTGTCAGACGGCAGATCAGCAACAAAGCCACCGCACACATCTATCATCAATCTTGTAGCCTCGGCCATTTCTTTTCCTTCATGTATCTTTGAGGCATTGGCAAGCACTGTGTCTATAAAATAGCTGCCTGAAGGTTGTTTACTACCTTCATAGGAAGATGCAAGACAGCAACCGTAAAGCGTTTCAGCCCTGTGGATCATATCTATAACCTTCTGCTTCAAATGCCCAGCCTTTGTCGTGCCGTTATAATCCATCATGGTAAGCGCTGTACCGATCATACAATCTATCTTTCCAGCCTTGCAACCACCATGGCTCTGGCGATGGAATGAAGAAAACTTTATTACCATTTCTGATGCAAATTCTGTCTCACCACACATAAAAACCCTTTCCCAAGGTACAAAAACATCATCGAAAATAAGGGTAGGACAGTATTTTGAGTAGTATATGTTTCCACAATCAGCACCGTCGATTTCACGCATATCCAAAGATGATCTGCCTACAACATGGATCAGCCCTTTCGTATCGGAAGGAATGGCAAAGGAAACAGAGTAGTCTTTATCTGCCTTACCCATCGCACGCGTTGGCAGAACAATGATCTCGTGAGACGAGAGGGAGCCTGTCTGGTGTGCCTTTGCACCACGAACAACAATGCCGTCATCACGTTTTTCAACAACACGCAGAAACAAGTCCTTGTCTACCTGCTCGCTCGGACTAAGAGAACGATCCCCTTTAACATCAGTCACCCCTGCATTTGCTGTAAGATCGTTTTTCTGCATATGCTTCAAAAACTCTAAGAAGTTTTTATTGTAGTTAGTGCCGTATTTTTTATCTATATCATATGTAACTATTGACAACGTTGACAGACAATCAAGCCCTGTGCAACGCTGATGGCATGTTCCCACATAATTAGCGACTTTACGGTTAATCTTCACCCTTGCAACCAAATCTTCAATGCTTGCAGGAGGAAGCGTAAAACGACTTACAGGTTCATTGATGAGTGGACTCGTTGTAACAATCAGGTCACGGTTTTCCGGTTGTTCAGCCATTTCGTATGTTGCACCTGTCGCCTCAATGCCTGCGCGAAGGCGTGGATTGTCCACAACGTTTGTAATACGTTCCCCAAACATATATACCACTGGTTTCAGTGCCCGGATGGATTCGATGTATTCAGCTTTTGTCTTAAGACCCATGATGTATTACCTCCTTAATCTCTTTTCAATTGAATTACAGAACAACTTTTTTATTCAGAACGGGGCTTGCTCTTGTTCCGCCAATATCTTTTTGACGCTCGTCAAGACCTGTATCTTTACATTGGTAAGATGGTTTTTCAGTACCCTCTGGGCATGTTCCATGCTTCGAAGCGCAATTGCATCATACACCTCCTGATGCTCCTGATCAGTCGAAGTAAGCGAGGCCATCGGAAAATAGTTTCCGCCATATTTAAGAAATAGCATGTCAAACACATTCTGTAATAACCTGATCTGTGTAGTCTTACGAGAAAGAGACGCAAGGGTCATATGGAATTCTCTGTTTTTGAACAATCTTTCTTTAAGATAGAATTCCCTCTCTGCTGAACGATGTGCATCAAGGGCATCTTTAAGTTCACCCAAACCCTCTTTGTCTATACGCTGGATTGTTGCTGGGATCAAAGATGGTTCTACAAGTTCACGAAGTTCGTACAATTCTTCAATCTCTTCAAGACTGAATGGCGCCATATAATATCCGCGGTTTGCTTCATGGGTTACAAAACCCTGTAACTCCAACCATTTAAGTGCTTGTATTATTGGGGTCGGGCTCAGTTGAAGTTTCTCCGCCAAATCCCGGTATGCAATCTTCTGACCAGGCACAAGTTCTTTGGTATAGAGCATATGACGGATACCCTGATATGCTATCTGGCTGCTATCTTCCTGCTGTTTTGTTTTTTTGTCTGTTTTGTTCGTTTTCATAAAACTATTCTACAACAATATAATTAAATTTGCAATTATATTTTTAAATTTTTTTTTAATTAAATATTAAATATATTTTGCTTGCATTCGCCATGAAAAAATTGTTTATTAATATAATCAAATAAATAATCAAGGAAAAACTACTATGAGACTTCACGAATATGAGGCATTGGATATCTTTGAACAAAACCGTATCCCTGTTCCAAGACGCGGCGTTGCAAATACCATGCACGAAGCCCTTGATATAGCAGGAGAAATAGGGTATCCCGTAATTTTGAAAGCACAGGTGCTCGTAGGTGGTCGTGGTCTGGCGGGTGGAATTAAAACCGCATCATCTCCTGACGAATTAAAAGATATTGCCGACTCTTTACTGTCTTCAGAGATCAAAGGCCTATCTGTCCGCAAAATACTTGTATGTGAAAAACTTGAAATTGAAAAAGAACTCTACTTGGGCATAACGATAGATGGATATTCAGGGAAACCTGTCATAGTTGTCAGCACTGAAGGCGGTGTACTAATAGAAGAAACAGCAAGGACTTCACCTGAAAAGATAGCGGCAATACACATTGATCCATCGTTTGGTTATTATCCATACCAGGCACGTGGTCTCTTAAAAATGCTCGGACTCAAACAGCAGCTTGTCACTGCCTGGAGTGAAATAATAGGACGACTTTTCAATATAGTGTTGCGTTACGAATCACTCATTGCTGAAATTAATCCGCTCGCTGTACTTCCTAATGGAGGTCTGTTCGCCGTCGATGCGGTACTTGAAGTAGACAACTCGGCCCTATCAAGGATAAGGATGCCATTGCCTGATCGTATTGACCGTATTGAAAATCCGCTTGAGCGGAGAGGCAGGGAAATAGGTGTAACATATGTGGACCTCGATGGTGACATAGGGATTATATCGTCTGGTGCAGGGCTTGGTATGGCATCAATGGATATAATCGGAAAACATATGAAACCAGCCAATTTCCTTGAAACAGGAGGCGGTATTACTGCCGACCAGCTTTACAGGTGTATGGAACTTGTAATGATGAAACCCAATTTAAGGGCTATATTCATTAACATTTACGGGGGCATCAATCCTATACACGAAGGCGCAAAAGGTGTAGTACGTTATATAAAAGAACATAAACTAAAAATACCTGTCGTTGCAAAAGCCCTGGGCAACCGCCAGGAGGAAACATGGGAAATTTTCCGTTCCGCCGGTGTTCATGTTGTGGTTGAGGCAGCAACAGAGAAGGCGGTTGACAAACTTTATGAACTGGTTAAGCAGTAGCCGGTTAAACATTCAATTGGTTCAATCGGTTTTAAAGTCTTAATCGAATTTAACAAATACAAAGGGGTTTTTAATGAGCATATTAATAGACGATTCCACCCGTGTAATAGTACAAGGTATCACAGGCCGCATAGGAAGCGCCCAAACACACTGGATGCTTGAGTATGGAACCAAAGTCTTAGGCGGTGTAACGCCAGGCAAAGGAGGGATGACCGTCGAAGGGCTGCCTGTTTTTGATAGCGTTGCTGACGCAGTTAAAGAAACAGGTGCAAATGCATCGGTTTTTTTCGTGCCTGCCCCAGGTGTTCTTGATGCCTTCCTTGAAACCATTGAAGCCGGTATAAAACTGATAGTTGTTGTACCAGAACATATCCCTGTCAAGGATGTGGTTAAAATGCGCAACTATGCAATTGAAAAAGGTGTTTTTGCGTTAGGTCCAACAACACCAGGAATCCTTGTTCCCGGAAAGGGCAAGATGGGCATTATGCCTGCATCGCTTTTTGCGCCTGGGCGTGTTGGTATTATTTCACGTAGCGGTACACTATCATATGAATTTGCAGGCATTCTATCGGAGAATAATGTGGGTCAAAGCACAGTCGTTGGCATGGGAGCTGACCCTGTGGTTTTGAGAAATCTTGCTGATATACTTGAACTTTTCGAAGAAGATACAGATACCGACGCTGTAATAATAGTCGGCGAGGTAGGAGGCGAGCAGGAGGAAAAGGCTGCCGGCTTCATCTCAAGGAGGATGAGCAAACCGGTTGCAGCATATATTGCCGGAAAATACTCGCCTCAGGGCAAAAGAATGGGTCATGCAGGCGCCATTGTGCGAGGCACATCAGGTACAGTAAAGGGAAAACACGAGGCATTACGTGCGGCAGGAGTGCATGTGCTTGAAAGCCCCATTCATGTTGCACAATGGGCAAAGAAGCACAAACTCAGATAGAACTCGATTTTCTATATTTTAACGTCCTTTAAGAATTGTGCACTTGACTCCGGTGACGACGTATTAATAAACATGCCGGTTCCGAGCTCAAAGCCTGCTGTCTGCGATACCCTTGGAACGACCGCAATATACCAATGGAAAAATTTTGAATTCGTTTCCTTTGGCGACAAAGATCTAACCATATAATTATAATTCGGGTCATCAAGCCCCACATATAATCTCAGCAATACCTCTTTGAGTATAGATGCGAGATCTGAAATCTCTTCCTCGGTTATATCGCAAAAACAAGCCACGTGTCTACGCGGAAAAATCCACAGATGAAAAGGAGAAAGTGCTGCATATGGTATGAAGGCAACGAAAGATTTGTTTTCCGAAATCAATCTCACCTTATCTTCAAGCTCGTTTTTCAGACAAAGACAATAGACGCATTCGCCAAAATTCAAATAATAATAGTTCCGTATCGCCTCCTCGAGACGGGTCATAACCTGTCCGGGAAATACTGGAGTTCCAACAATCTGGGAATGAGGATGTTCGAGGGAAGTGCCTGCGCCCTGCCCATGGTTTTTAAAGATGATCACATGTTCAATCCTATTATCCTCATAAAATGCAGCCAGGCGATGTTTGTAAACATATAAGATCTGCTTTACATGATCCACGGGAAGCAAAGCAGTGGTCATATTGTGTTTTGGTGTTTCAATAATCACCTCATGCAGTCCAGCCCCAGTTATAAACTGTCTCAACCCAACCCTTTGTTTTACCACCTCTCCTTCACGGTCAAAAGCAGAAAACTTATTCGGAACAGACCTTACAATCCACTTGCCTTCATCATCAGTCAATCTGAATGTTTCCGGCGGTGTGTTATCTTCGTGACCCGTGCAAAAAGGACAATGTGAAACATATTCAGGCAAGACATCCTTTTGTTTCACTTGACTAAAATCCTCGGGTCTCTTAGCCCTTTCGGTTGCTATTACTACCCAGTCGCCTGTAATAATATTATAACGGACTTCAGACATAATAACCTCCCTTCCCCTTTCTTCGTGATATTTATTATTACCAAATCATAACATATCACTCCTGTCAAAAATACCACATTTCCAGTAATCATCTCCAGTAAAATCATAGCGTTTATTGCGTTTCTCTGGTTTATCTGGTTTCTCTGGTTTATTTGGTTTGTTTTGTTTGTTTTGTTTCTCTGGTTTGTCTGGTTTATTTTGTTTCTCTGGTTTTTCTGATTTATTTTTTTCTCTGGTTTTTCTGATTGTGAAATCCTTAGTCCCTTCGCTTTTCCGAACCCTTCGCTTCTTGATTTTTTGCTAACCCTCTAACCCTCTGTCTTTTCCAACCCTCTCCTGTCTTCTGTCTTCTGTCTTCTGTCTTCTGTCTCCAACCCTCCAACCCTCTAACCCTCTGTCTTTCTCCACTCGCCCCCTTTGACTTTCAAAGGATTTTTTGATTTTAAGAATCAAGTTACCAAGAGAACCACTTGACCCCTCGAATCCTTGACTCCTTGAATCCTACGCCTTTCTTACGATGGGATTATGTCGTTCCTCAACATCATATCGCCCAGTAAGGTATAGCCGTAATTTTTTCATATATCTGCATGGGGCGTAAGCATCGGCAAACAATATAACCATCCTTTGCCTTATCGGGATGATCCTTTATAAATTCGATAATATGCCGGGCGTCTTTCTCCGTAGGCAACTCCGTCCATTTCACCTCAACCGGAATGAGACGATTATCTGTTTCCACGATAAAATCAATCTCCGCCCCTCCTTTTGTACGGTAATGATAAAGCGTTCCCTGCTGCGTATATCCGATTCTTTTCCAAAGTTCCGTTCCAACCCACTGTTCGAAAATGCGTCCCGGAGCGGCATGAACCAATTGCCTGTCTGGTGTTAGCCCGGCGGCAGCATGTCTAACCCCGGTATCAAAAAAATAAAATTTCGGTGTAGATAACAGATATTTCCTGGCGCTTTTAGAAAAGGCGGGAACACGAAAACCGATGAACATATCTTCCAGCAACTGATAGTAAGATTTTACCGTGGGAACGGAAATCCCCGCCTCCTTCGATATGCCCATAAAATTAGTTATCCCTCCCGACTCGGCAGCAACAAGCTGCAAAAAGCGCACAAACGCTCCCCAATCCTTGACCAGTCCCTCCCTGCGAATTTCCTCTTCAAGATAGATAAGGGCGTAAGATTTGAGCAGCCGGGCGCGCTCATCTTCTGTGGCAACGGCAATGCCGGGCAGTTCGCCAAACGCCAGCCGTGTAATAATATCTGTTTCAGGGAAAAGCATCTCCTTCAAAACATCATCCTGTGATGAAAACGATGGAATTACGCTATGTGGTTTTTCATGTTGGACAGCAATAGACGGAGGAAACGGTCTTTCGGAAGCCATAAGGGTGTAAAGATGATGATACACCGCCCTGCCGGGCAGTAGATTGGCGCCTGTTTTCCTCAGTTTCCTTGCCGAACTTCCACAAAGAACAAACAGCCAGCGTGTCTTTTCTTTGTCATATAGATATTGAACAGCATCAAAGATGGAAGGAACGCTCTGGGCCTCATCGATGACGATTAGATGAGGCGTTTCCGATTTTTTCAAGGCGAGGCATTCGTCAATCAAAGTGCCCGGACGGGAAAGATAGCGGCTTCGTTCCGCAGGATCGGCAAGGTCTATCCATAAAGCCGCCTCGTGGCAAACTTTGCGAAGCAAGGTAGTCTTTCCCGTTTGGCGAGCGCCAAAAAGAATCTGCACATAAGGCTTAACCAACCACTTCCGAAGTTCCCCTTCAAGATAACGCCAATACATATGTCCTCTTTAAATTAGCATGGAAATTATAAACAATAGTTTATCATATAGAACAATGTGCGTCATGTCAATAGTAAACAGCCTGTTGCCCACAAGGTTTGGGCTCAGGTCTTGCAATCATACATTATCCGTTCCGATTCTTTTTATTGCCATGCTCACAGCGACATAATGAAAGTGGAGATAATCGGCAATCTCTTCCAGTGTGTAGCCATGCACAATATGAGCCCTGGTTATGAGAACATCCCTTTCGTTTTTGTCATAAGAGACCTTTAAATAACCGCCATTTTTGTCATTTCGACCCTCTTTTCTGTCATTTCGACCGAAGGGAGAAATCCATGTCCCGAATACAATGAGGGATCTTAGGATTTCTCAGTCGCTTGCGCTCCTCGAAATGACATTTTTCAAAGGTCTCCAATGGAAAATCTGGGATTATCTCACAACCCTGGGAAGGGACAGCCGGGACGATCTGGAGATGATAGGGGATCTGGGGTTTTATGCTGATACCGGTGAGTGACATTTTAATTGACAAGTTTCGCCACTCTCTCTTTATCATCCCAAACTCCCTTCCATCAGGGGAGGAATCTTAACACAATGCATAAATCACTGCTGCCACTCCCCTGCTTCCTTCATCAGGATCCAGTATGCCTTCTTCAGATTCAGTGCACCCAGTGGAGCAACGGATAATTCAAGATCACTTTCATGCCTTGCGTACCACCCGCCGTTATCCCAGTTCCAGATTAAGGTCCATCTGCCTGCCACATTTTCCAACGCCTGGGATACGTCCTTGTTGTCCTGGCCGCTGTATCCTGTGAGGTTCCAGCCTTTGTAAAGGGTAACAGCCTGGGGATCAGAGGGCTGGCCCTCTATGATGAGGGTCTCCGGGGTGTTCATGTATATCCAGTAACCCTTGTTCATCACCATGTCACCAAGGTCGTTGTTCTCTCCTCCCGGCCTGAACCTCTTCCATGTCTTGTTTTGGTTGTCGTATCCCCATACGATACGGACCGAGGAGGAGATATCTTTGAGAATGGTGGTTATAGAAGTATGAGACGGTTCAACGGGCATGGAGATGAAGTTCCAGCCCCGGAGGAGTTCTATCCCGGAGGTTGGGGTAGTTGAGCCGAATCGGGCAGTTACATTCTTTGATGCGTCCATGGTAACGATGCACTCCGGGTTAGTCCCTGCACCGGTACAGTCCCCTGCCCACCCGACGAAGACGGAGCCTTCTGCCGGTGTGGCGGTGAGGTTGATAGTTGTGTCCTTCGGGAATGTCGCCGAGCAGGTGGAACCACAGTTGATGCCTGCGGGGTTGCTCGTGACGGAGCCGGAACCAGTGCCGGACTTGGAAATGGTAAGATTAATCTTCGGCCCTGTAGATTCCAGCTCTCCTTTGCTGTTGAGCTTTACAACAAAGGCATCGCTACCTCCCGAATGGGGCCGCAGAGGCGTGTCCCAGCTAGCATCGCTGACTCCCGTTACATAGGCATTGCCGCCGGCATTTACCGCAATGTTATGTCCAAAGTCATATTTGCTGCTGCCTAAGAAGGTATTCCACAGCAATCCGCCGTCACTGCACAGTTTGGCAACAAAGGCATCGCTACCTCCCGAATGGGCCCGCACAGGTGAATCCCAGCTAGCATCGCTACCTCCCGTTACATAGGCATTGCCGCCGGCATCCGCCGCAATGTCATGTCCAAAGTCATTGTTGCTGCCACCTAAGAAAGTATTCCACTGCAACGAGCCATTGTTATTGAGTTTGGCAACAAAGGCATCGGCACTTCCCGAATGCGCCCGCACAGGCGAACCCCAACTATCTTTGCTATATCCCGTTACATAGACATTACCGCCGGCGTCCACCGCAATGCCATGTCCATAGTCATTGTTGCTGCCGCCTAAGAAGGTATTCCACTGCAACGAGCCATTGTTATTGAGTTTGGCAACAAAGGCATCCTTATCAAATTGGCTTTCTGAATGCGCCCGTACAGGCGAGCCCCAGCTGCCATCGCTGTCTCCTGTTACATAGACATTGCCGCCGGCATCCACCGCTATGCCAGCTCCTCTGTCATAGTTGCTGCCGCCTAAGAAGGTATTCCACTGCAACGAGCCATTGTTATTGAGTTTGGCAACAAAGGCGTCACCGTAGCCCCCCGAATAAGCCCGCACAGGCGAACCCCAGCTAGCATCGCTACGTCCCGTTACATAGACATTGCCGCCGGCGTCCACCGCAATGCCATAACTAAAGTCATTGTTGCTGCTACCCAGGAAGGTATTCCACAGTAATCCGCCATCACTGCTCAGTTTGGCAACAAAGACATCGGCACTTCCCGAATGCGCCCGCACAGGTGAACCCCAGCTGCCAACGCTATATCCCGTTACATAGACATTGCCGCCGGCGTCCACCGCAATGCCAAATCCATGATCAGGGTTGCTGTCACCCAGGAAGGTATTCCACAGCAATACGCCGTCACTGTTGAATTTGGCGACAAAGACATCAGTATAAGGAAATAGATCTGGATCTCCTGAATTCGAATGCGCCCGCACAGGATCGCCCCAACTCTTATAGCTATTTCCTGTTACATAGACATTGCCGCCGGCGTCCACCGCAATGCCAAATCCTCCGTCATAGTCGCTGCCGCCTAAGAAGGTAAGCCAGGGGTTATCCGGTATTGTACCGGTACCCTCATCCGCCATAACCGGCGTCACCAGAGACGGTGCCAGCGCCAGCATCCCTCCCGTAAGGGCTATCACCATCAGGCAGATAATTATTCGGTATGTCGATATTCTGATCATTTTAAGACCCCCTTATTTCCTGTTTTTTTTGTGCCTCCATTCTCAATGGTGGCCTTGATAATAAAAATCCCCGGGCCTGTTTGTGGGCCCAGGGATGTGAGCTATGTTAAAGATTGTATCCTGGTAAAAATAGCGAAAAGATTGGGGTCGGATGGACAGCGATATCAAGAAAAAAGCCGTTCCATGGGCAGTTGAAAAAGGCGCATTATTCAATCGACTGGACCCCGCTTCTTTTTTGGTATTGCTTCAACGTTAGCACGGTCTTTCAGGAATGTCAAGATCGTTTTGATTGGGAAAATAGGCAGGTTTATCCCCTCGACCTTGAGTTAAGATACCCCAGTTCTGTGCCAATGTAAGTGAGGCACTTCCCCATCAATAATTTAATGTATGTATCTGTCCAATTTGGCCATTTGGTGTTGCCAAAGCCCAACAAGGCGCATTAGACGCCCTGGCTGCCAAGAAGGAAGACCCCAAAGTACATAAGCCTGTTCCATAGGTTCGTTGCATTGCAAAGCAGGAAAAAGAGATTCAGAGACTGCGGACAAAGCTGAACTGATTATTAATGGTCAAAAAATTGCCGGGATATTCCAACTGTCACACGGTCAGAAGGAAGAGGAGGGCTTATGAGCTGGACAAATATCACCTTTCACATTAATCTGACTATCCTTTCTCACAATATTCTAACCATTGCACAATAATCTGACAGGAGGAGTTGTTTGCCTCCTGTCAGATGTTCTTCTTAAATATTTCTGTTGATGCCATCCTAACGTTGATACTGCCATTACCCTTTCGCTTGATGCTACAATAAGAAAACTCTTTAAAAAAAGGTGTCACATTCACTTATATTATCTGTTGCAGCAAACCAATGCCGGAGCTCCGGCATTTGTAAAGTACTGTAATCATAGGTGGAATCAACGACGATCAAAAAGTTATGCTTTACAGAACTTTGGGTTACGATCGCAGGATGGTGCGGGTGACGATGTCAGTTTCCAGAAAACTCTGTTCTCCATCCCCAATTCCTAAATGCTTTTTTCTCTCGCAGAGCCCGCAGAGAACGCAGAGAAAGACGAGATAGACTTGTGGCCAGAATTCTGAGACTGATGAATTCTGTCCACACTTCATGCCCCTTGCGGGGCAGAAATAAAAATTTTAACCCGCAGGGTTTGCTGGTTTGCCATGATTAATCTTTCTCTAAATCATGGCAAAAACATTCACCCTCTGTGTACTCTGCGTACTCGAAGGACTGGGCGTGAGGGAAAGATCTGATTTGTAGCTCTATCCCAAATCAACGCTCTTCAATCCTAATTCCTAAATCCTAAATGCTTCTTTGTCTCTCGCAGAGCCCGCAGAGAACGCAGAGAAAGACAGAGGGTTAGAAAAGATAGAGGGTTAGAAGGTTGGAGGGGTGGAGGGTTAGCAAAAAACCAGAGAAACCAGAGGGTGGTTGATGGTTGATGGAGAAAAGCAGAAGAGGCGAGAAGGATAGCTAAACATCTAAACTTCCAAACATCTAACCTTCTAAAAATACACTTCCAAACATCTAACCTTCTAAAAAGAGGGTTGGCTAAAAAACTGAAAGGTGAAGAATGAGAAAAATATACTAACCTTGACTTAGGTCGAACACTTTTGTAAAGTAGAGATGGCAGGGGAAGGATCATAAAAAGGCCGTTCGGATAAAATCGGATTTAGTGTTCGAATAGATTGGATTATATACAGGAACTTCGGTTTATCCCACCTTTGTCGATATTTGTCAAAGTTTAATAATACTTACACCTTTTTTCTTATAGCTTTCAAAATGAGAATCCGTAGTATATACGTTATTAACGCCTTCATCGATAAAACCCGCCAGGATCAAGGCGTCTACTGCCGGTATTCCAAGCCCGTGCGAAATGTTCGCCCCCTGCAAGAGTAGATTTTTTTCGGCAAGCCAGCTTATTTTGCATATGGAAGTCACAGCATCCATAATAACATTGATACTGTCTTTATCTATCAAACCTTTGAGAGAAAGCCTCTTCAATTCAAACATGGTTAAACAAGAGACAACCGCTTCTTCACCATCTACAATCTTTTTCCATACCCTTACCGCCTCAGCATTGTTCTCTAAAAACTTAATAAAAAAACCGGTATCAAGTCCGATCATCTATCCTTCCTGATTCAAGTTCTTTTTGGGCATCAGAAGAAATCTTAACTTTACCTGCCAGATCCAACATTTTATTGCCAAGTTCAAGCCTTTGTTTATGCCTGATATAATACGTTATCGCTTCGGCAACAAGGGAGGAAACTGATTTATTTGCGTTTGCAGCGTTGATCTTTAGTTCGTTTTCTATATTGTCGGGTATATGAACGGTTATTCTCACATTTGCCTCCTGTATATGCTCATATATTAATAGCATAACAAACATAAACATGTCAACAAAATGACAGTCCTTCTCTGTAAATTTATCCTCTCTGTTTTGTCAAAGCGTTGGATATTATTTTTTGTGCCTCAGCCGGATCAAACAAAAAGGCTTTGCTGAAATCAAAGGTGCTAAATCCTTCTGCTGCTGCTTTTTGAAAAATGTCATCTAATATCTTCAAGGTTTCATTCGAACTTGCTGTTATATTCCGTTTTTTTTGCTATTGTCATATATGCCGATTTTAAGGCATCAGGCAGTATTGCATTAATAACATGCAGCTCAGCATTTTTCTGTCTTAAGCGTCCAAGCGTGTAGTTCTTCATTGCAAAAGAAACCATATACCGCTCATCGGCAGTTGATATCGACATGTTTGTATCAGTCGCAAGAAATTTCATTCCTTCAGTAAAGCCGTCTACATATCTTATAATTTTATTTTGTACATTATAATTAAAACCTCCGAAAGAAAAGCGCCCAGAACACGTTACACAATCAAAAGAAGAAAAACAAATCCGTTTTAACTCCGGATTGATTGTAAAATCCTCCTCCGAAGGCGTTACACGCATTCGTGGAACCCGCCCACGACCCCGACACCGAAAAGGTTATAGGGGCATGGGGAGAAGTTACAATAGATGGCGTAGAGCATTACACGTCGATTAGCATCATGAGAAGAGCAAGATTAGAAGAGGCTTGCGCCATCGCCTTAGGGAAGGCAATGGCAAAAAGCGAGGTGAAAAATGCAAATCAACTGCTGGAATTGTTAAAGATGCAGCTTGACATGCAGAGTAGGTAATAAGCGTGACCGAAAACCCCGCTTTTTTACACAAAATTAAAAGGAGGGCAAAGACCCTCCTTTTTTTGTGCCATTATTTTTGATCGGCAGGTTATAGCGAACACGCAGATAACGTGAACAACCTGCTCCCGCTCTGATCATGTAAGCTTAGAGCTAACAAGTCTGTTCAGGCTGATACCTTCCTCGGCTGCCTGGACAACAAGCTTTTGATGGACATGAGGCGGAACCCTTACCATAAATTTGCCGCTATATTTTTTGCAGGCTATCGGTTCAGGGATAGACTCCCCTTCTTTTTGCATATCCCTTAAAACATCTCCAACCAGTTTCCGTATGCCTTTAAGAGCTGTTTCAGGGGTTTTTGAAAGCCAGCTTAAGCTTGGAAACTCTGCGCACAAGCCAACGTATTCCTTATCTTCTTCAGACCATGTTACTCTATATGTATAACGATCATTTTTTAACGCCATGACTTGCCTCCAATTTTTCGATGGCAGATAGAACCTGTTTTACCTGATACACTTTTGCTTTGCCTTTATTATTCTGGATATTGATCCTGGGATCCCCTTTCCACGGTGTTTTGTAAACTCTATGGCTGCTTCCTCCTTGTCGATAATTACCGAAATAATAATCACACACTTTGCACAAATCCGAGAAACGTATGTTTTCCGGGCTTGTTTTTAATTCAGAAACAATATCATCTATTTTGCTCATACACTATTAATATAGTATCAATATTGGTATCATTGTCAAGAGATATTTCATATAT
>Ga0302247_1000741_pt1 | contig 28482 bp, 33 predicted proteins | sample AAG_UR_Ile_MG_FD_193529 | JGI IMG/M metagenome (GOLD analysis project Ga0302247, IMG submission 193529) | Enriched activated sludge microbial communities from anaerobic digester in WTTP, New Holstein, Wisconsin, United States - AAG_UR_Ile | ecosystem: Engineered > Bioreactor > Anaerobic >...
AAGTTCCTCCCAAGAGCCTAGCACAAAGAGTAATAGATTTTAAAAACCAATGGAGCAGCATGTCACCGTTTGACGACAGCGTGTTTGAGAAACCGCTTGATGCAGAAGAAAAAGGGAAACGGAAACCAACTGGGTTCAAGGCATGGTTCATGTCTAAAGCGACAGAGATCCGGTGTGTATTCACGGGGAAACGATGAAGGTAGTCTGGGCAATAATACTCACGTCTCTCCTTATTCTTACCCCTGTCCTTGGAGCGACAGTATCAAGCACCTTTTCTGCGCAGGGTGTAGGGGCAATAATCAGATCGGCGGATATCAACTGGGGGTCGTCGATTGATAACACTACTGTTGGCGGGAACGCAGGGAGTGTTTTACTTACCGCCCCGGGCGAGTTCCAGTATCAGACCAAGGAGTATCAGGATGCAGAAGCAGGGAACTTCTACAACCAGACCGGATATTCCCGGTTCGATAATGGAGGGGTGTTTTCAGAGTCGCTTAACATAGAAGGGTCTGACCCGCATCAAAGCGTTCTTGTGTCTCATTACGGCGTTCTCCCAATAACTGAGATGGAGACCGCGAAGACCGCGAACGGGCTTGACCTTGATATGGGGCAGCAGGTTCAGTGGGCGGGTGCAGGCAGCCTGTTCAGAGACGTCAAGTATTCTGTTGATGCAATGCGGCAGACGATGGGATCAACATACCGATACCGGACAACCGGTACTGATCATGCTGGTGTTGGAACCAACATTACCGGCGGAGCAATAGTAAGACCAGAGTTTGCGTTCACCAGTTTCAGCAATGTGTTCATCTTCAACGACACGTCGCTGCAGGAGAACATTACAAACAACAGCACGCCTGATAACATTATATCAGAACACGTTGGCGTAATGTAAATCCGGCACAGGGTTAAATACCCATGTATCTCATCTTTTCCAAATGTCAATCGAACAACTATACCCTCTGCTTCTGTCCCTTCTATCAGGAGTATGGTTTGGATTCTACTGGTGGGTCACTCAGTACTTTGATCCGACGAAAGAGACGGTAAAGTTCAGCCTGCCGGTGCTCGGCGTGACGGTTGCATACGCCGGAGCTGTCGGAGTATACTTCTCCGTGCAGGGGGCAGAGATAACACTGGAGACACTTTCGTCCTATTTTGCCACCAACCTTGTTCTGATCATCTTCATTCAGCGGGGAGCCCAGACCGTCTGGAGACGGTTCTTCGGGTGTTCCGGCGACGTCGAGATCTGAACCCCATTCTTTTTATTCTTCTGGCCCACACGTATACCCATGCATTTGCCGAACCGATGGACGAACAAAGAGGGCTGGTTATACCACATCAAAGATTCCGGAATCATGCGGGTGCTTGTTGAGCATATCCGCAACGGCGACGAAGTCCCGCTTGAGAAACTCGAAGAGATGGAGTTTCGTCGCGAGTGGATGCAGGATGACGGTGAAGGCAACCCTCCAAACTACGACCTGCTCAAATCGCTTGCTGACGAACTCCAGTATAAAATCGAGAACGGTGAGTTCAAACCGTCGTTCATTGAACGCCGCGTGTATCTCAAGATGATATTCTATGTCCTTGTCAAGATGAAACAGGACTCTGCATATCGTGAACGGATGGGGGCATGGTTGTCTGTAACAATGCTCGACCCTGCAAAATGGCAGGCGTGCAAATCTCGGGAAGACCGAGTTCTATATTTCTGGAAACTGCATAAGTGGTGGGACGAGAACGATCAGCGGATGAGAACGAAACCGTGGATAGATGCTCTGATAAAAGAGTTCATCAAACGATATGACTCTTCTGACTTCGTGGAAGAATGCACGAACTGGTTCTATAACGCTCTGATCGAACGGCGGAATGAGTGGGTCATTGACGCAAGTTATGAACCGAAGAACTGGTATCCTGTAGGCCGTGGATATGTGCAGAACAAGATTCGTGGAGGTATGGGATGACCGAAGAACCCGCGAAATATAAACGTGAGATCCGCGAGTATGAAGTTGTCATCAACACTCCGGAAGGGAAGAAGACCGTCACGAAAACGTATGGGTATGTGAAAGAACTTGACGAAGCAATCCGTCCTCTGTTGGAGTTCTTCAAAGGCATTGAAGTAGATGGGGATATCATCAAACTGTTTGACGAGTCTCATCACGACTACAACAAGATGATGGACATGGCACAGGATCTGAACGCCATTGTCATTGCCCAACTAATAGAAGATGCCGAGATGGACGGGGTTGTGGATGACGGGTACAAACAAGCATACGTTAATTGGCTTAAAATGAACCTTTTATTATTCACAACAGTACCGTATTGGCGAAGCAGGATCGGGCACATGATCTGGCACTTTGTCTGTGCAGCCAACCCTGACGCTTATTATCCGGTAGTGTGGGAGGATCACTTTGACCCAACAGAATGGTATGTCCTCGGAGAACCCCAACGACCTAAAGACAATAATAAAATCAGTGCCTTTTCACTTCCAGATTGATTTCAAACCGACTGGAAACGGGAGGCGGATCCGGGGGATGGTGTCTTCCCCCAAACCGGATCGAGAGAACGAAGTTATTGAGACCTCTGCTATGCGGCAGGCGCTTCATAACTTCATGAAACACCCTATTCTTCACCTTCAACACACCGAACGCCCTGTAGGCATAGCCATCGAAGCTGTGGTCAAGTCTACAGGGGAGACTCATATTGAAGCAGAAATCTTTGAAACTGACGACACCGACGACGTATGGGATCTGATTGAGAAAGGCGAGCTGTCGAAGTTTTCTATCTATGGGCGCAGGAAGCAGACTGCGGGCCAGTGTCACGTGTCTCCAAACCAGCGGTCAGGGCCATGCATCACGAAGTCGCTGGATCTCTGGTCGATTTCGATTGTAGGGACAAACGCAGTAAATCAGGACACGTATCTTGAGATTGCCAAATCCCACCTCGCAGAAGATGAGTATACTCCTTTTGCTGAAAATCTTGGATTGATTTATAAATCTTGGCCGGGCAATGAATATTTAAAGGGTGACACAATGGTTCCGGAACCCATGAAGACAGACGACCCCATAGTTGAAACCCCTCTTGACGATGTTGTAAAAGGCACGTCAGAAGAGCGGCTTGATACTATTGAGGCTTCACTTGGAACAATCACCAAGGCTATCGGCGACCTTGCAGTCGTCGTCAAGGCGGCGGTTGACAAACCTGAAGAAGTGAAGGAAGAAGCGATCACAGAAGATATCAAGAAAGCCACGCTCGAAGACGTTGATGCTATTGTTAAGGCAAAGGTCGAAGAGGCTGTTGGCGACGTCAAGAAAGCGTTTGATGGACTGACAACCGATGTTGCAGAACTCAAGAAAGCGGTTGACGAGATGAAGAATACCATTGTCCGCAAGAGCGGCCCGCTGGTTTATATCCCTGAATCTGAAGGAGAATATAACCCATATGAGGCAAACGCAGCGGCAATAGGAGCCTGATACTATGGTAAGAGAAGTATCCAGCGTAGGATTCACGTCGCTGAACGGTCTCCACAACATATCTGCAGACGACGTTTCTATCATCGGAGAAACTTACTGGATGGGGATCCCTGACGGTAGCCCGGTCAACATAGTAAAAGCCCAAGCAGATGTGCAGAGACGGTTTGCAAAGGCGAGCGGTAACAACGGCCCGATTGCGTTTATGCCGCTGATGCCCCCAGGTATTGATGAACTCATTCAGAAAGCGGTTCTGAACACTGATCCATATATGACCAAAGAGGAGTGCGCTCATGTCCTCAAGGCCAACAAGGAACAGATGGACAAACAGACCCGGCAGTATCTTGACAAGATCGTGAGTAAGGCAGAAACTACCGCCAGCAACATGATGCATGTCATCGCCGACGAACAGGTCACATACCTCTACAAGCGGCCATACCCGTATCAGGCAATGATCCCTGTTGAAGCCAACAAGGGTAAGTATGCACTCTGGGATGCCGTCGGTCCATATGGAGACATGGGTAGTGCCTCTTTCGGCGAAGAAGACCCGACTCTGGTCGAGTCCGACATGAAGTCTTACAACCGGATGGACAGTATCAAGTATCTCTATGCGGTTGGACGACTCACCAAAGCCAGCAAGTTCGCAGGACTGACACAGGTTCCTGCCCGTGACCTGAAAGCAATCCGCGTTGACATGGCACAGGATGCGATCAGAGCACTCCGTGAACGTGCAATGCTGGGTGTCACTCGGAACATCAAGTCTACCACAAACGAGTTCGTTGCACCAACAGCCCTCGAGTATTCCGGAACATACCAGCTTATCACCAACAACGTTGGAACTGGCACCATCGGCGCAAAGATGTATGTTGATGTCAGCACTTCAAACTGCAACACGTTCCAGAAGCTGAGCGAATCCCTTGACCAGACCTACAACCAACTGGTGCTTTACGGCATTCAGCCCAACCTCGCCATCTGTGATTTCCCAACCTTCGGACTCATTAGACGGGGGATGACCGACTTCATCAGATATGTTGGCGAACCAGTCAAGACTCTTGTACCGGGAGTTCAGAAACTCGATCTGGTGTTCCCCAACGAAGGCGGGCTGTCTCTTGTCCCGCACGCATTCCTTCCGATGGCAACCGGGGCATACGGGAACATCTTCCTGATTGACACCCGGCTGATGTCACGAAGAACTCTCTGGCAGGATACCTACGAAGAACTTGCAAACTTCAACACGTCTGACAAGTTCGTGATATCTGCCGCAGAGACTCTGATTGACAAGACTGCAATTACTACAAACGACTCTCTCCATGGGGGAGTGTTCGGGATTACGAGGTGATATGAATGACAGTCGTTACTAAATACGGATTCCCGCTTGTGGGAGTGCAGTTCAAAACCGCGAACGTTGCATGTGCTGCACAGAACGACGACGTGGTGTTTGACGACGCCGGGGTTCAGGTAATCTGTGCCCGACTCAACACCGGTGCTGCAGCAACAATCACCCGGAACACCCTGACCGCAGGAGAGTCTGCGACCATCGCGCCTACTGCGACTTCCATTGCATATACTGGAGGGGTTGCAGGAGCACGGAAGTCTGGCGGGTATTACTGCCGGTGGGACAACGAGATTATCTTTGTCGGCGCAGACTCCGGGTCAGCAGCAACTACCGGGACTCTGACTGGCATTGTTCGTGGGGCTCTCGGCTCTACTCCGACCTCTCATGCCAGCACATCTACTCTGTATATCATGAACTCGTTCAACCTTGGAGACAACCAGACCTCTGACGTTGAGTTCACATGGGTAGCAATGCCCCCTGACCCAAGAGGCCCGGACTTTACCAAAGCTCCATCTACACCCGGATCAATACCGAGTGTAACGTGAGGTGACTGGAGATGCCAGCACCTTACAACTCCACGTATCTGAAAGTGGGAGGCATCTGGATCATGACAGTCCGGTCTGGAGACACCTATGCAGACCTCGACAGCAACGCACCTGTAGGGAGCATTGCGTCAGATCCAGGGAACGAGATACTGTACTTTAAGAAATCTACTGGCTGGAAAGCCGTAACCACAGCATGATATATTTCGACCGTGAGAGTCTGGAGGCGTTTACCGGATTCGCCTCTACCGACATGAAAGACGCAGGGAAGACCATGACGGCTACCGTCTGGGAATCTTTCGTGGAAGAACTCGATAGAGGAATTGCCGGGTGGATGCACCGCTGGTGTGGAGTCCCCACCTTCGGCTCTCATCTGGTCACAGAGTATCATGATGGCAGAGGGCAGAACGGCCTTGAGTATGACAGCGATCTGTATGCCGAGACTGACCGGCTGTTTTTCCTGCGGGAATCCGCAACCGGCGATCCGGTAGTATACACCGACACTGCTATGGAAACCGCGTCGCCATCATGGGTGAAGCGACAGATCCGATGTGCAACCACTGGCGGGGACTTTACGTATTTTGAAGACGAGGGGCTTGGAGTTGTCCGGTTCCATACCAACGTCCCGCTTGAAGGATACAAGAACGTCAAGATTGAATACTGGGCAGGGTTTGAAGAAGGGTCAGAAGACCTTGAACAGATCAGAATTATTGCCAAACGACTTGCAGGAAACCTCCTCAACGTCAAGAAGAAGTTTCAGGAAGCACAGACCATCAGGAACACTGGTGTTCGCGACTACTCACAGATGTTTGATCTGGAGGTTGATCGGAAGGTTTTCACCCCCGAACTCGAGATGATGCTCACACGGTATAGGAGGTATCAGTTTGGCAGCGGCGGATTTAGATAACCCGAAATCAATCGAAATCACAAACATCGACGAATTCGCAGATATCCTGAAGAACGCGACTCACAAATGCACCAGTCAGGAGATCATGACTGAAATCCGGATCGGTGTTGCTGAGCTGAATCGGGACATGGCCTCGATGACTGCCTGCTTCAAACAACTGAACGCCCGGTTCGAGGAACACATGCATGAACAGGACCAAGTGCATCGGGAACAGATGCAGATTATTGCATCTCATGCTGCCGACCTTGAAGATGTCAAACACAACTGCAGGTTCCCAGACAAATGGAAAGACATCGAAGACCGGGTAAAGATCCTTGAGAAAAGCGAGCATTCGCGTGGAGGAGCGTCGGTGTGGACCGACCGGCTGTTCAACTTTATGAACTCCGTGCTGGTTGCCGTCGTCATCTTTGTCATCCTGTTCTTCCTGAAAGGCGGCGAGATGTTTTGAAGATCATCGTTAGAGTTCTTGCTGAAGCACAGGCACCGTTACTTGACAAAGAACTGATCAAGACAGAGAACGTGTTCATCGAACAGATCACCAACAGCATCCTCAAAGAACTTGACCGGAACTCCCCTTACAACAGGAAATGGAGATCGTTCAAAGGTGAGAAACTCACTCATCTCGACAAGTCGTGGAAGAAAAAGAAACGAGGATACGGGCTTCGGATCTACAACGCTCTGCCGTATGCCCGCTGGCTGGCAGAAGGGACGGGTATCTACGGCCCACGGGGGGCTCCGATCACACCGACCAAACAGAAAGCCCTCAAGTTCTATTACTCGTTCATTCATCGTTGGGTCGTTACCCGGTCAGTGAAAGGTATTAATCCCGCACGGTTCCAAGCAATGATGAATGCATCCCAAGATCGTGGAACAGAGATCGGTGTAAGAAAAGCAATGGCAATACGGGAGAGAGAATGGCGTGGGACACTGCAGACAAAATTGATAAAGTTGTAGACGAGGTAATCTCCTTACTGGAGACGAACGCTGCCACACTCGGAGGGTTGCTAGGCGTTCTGGAGAAGGACGAAGAGCCGGCTGTTCCTGCAGCCAACCATATGTTACCATGGGCATACGTTATACCGACAATGGAAGGCGGGGACCACATGGTCAACTATGCTGACACCGAATCTGTCATGCACGAATACCCTATCACCATTGTCGCTTACTACGAGATGCCTGACGTTGCCACAGACTCGATCAGGGCGGTTCGCCGGTATGGGTATACTGCGTATGACATATTAAGGCAGCATGACTACACCGTGATAGGCCCGTTCGCAGGGCTGACTGAAGCCGATTTGGATGTTGGATACTGGGTTGCAGTAGACGCGGTCGTTCACTTCTTCATTCTTCGCTGCACGTTCAAGAGCCTGTTCTAACCGGAGAAATCCGGCTCATATTTTTATCTCCCCGGCTCACATAATCCGATAAGGTGAAAAAAATTGGTTGCAGTAGCGTGGTTCGCAAACAATGCGTCCCTTGATTTTAAGGACAAAGATAACAATTCACTGACGATTGCCGCACTTCAGGGCATCACAGTGGAACCAAAGTATGAGATGGTTGAACTCTACGGTATGGAAGATCTTCGACGTGCAGCCGTTGCCCGTCACAGTCTGAAGGTCAACGTTACCGTCAAGTATGCAAAATGGGATGCTGCTGCTGATACCATCTTCAATCAGGTGGTGGGTTCAGACTTTACGTCAGCCACAAAGAACGTCCCTCCGATGTTCTCACTAACTGCATCGTTCAAGTCTCTCCCGGCATCTGCAGGAGAAACCCAGCAGACCCAGACCTATACCGTCACCGACATTGTGTTTGATGGTGTGCCTATCAACATGAACCAGAACGAGTTCATTACCCGTGAGATGTCAGGCACTGGCCGTATGGTCGAGATGTCGGGATCATAAGGCCCACACAATTCTTATCTTTTTAAGGATAAAGAATAATCATGGCAGAAACAAACGAGGAGAGATACGCCAGACTTCAGGACGAACTGTCCACTTACGTAGATGCAGAGCAAACCTCTTTTGACGAAGTGCGCCAACTTTTGCACAACGTAGAGAACCAGTTTCTCACGCTCACCGTCTACGAGATCCCGATCAAGATCCGGCCGACCATTCCAAAACCGCTGCGACGGGTAATGGAAAAGATGCAGAATCAGGGCGACAGTCTCGAACCGCTGGAGATGAGCACGTATGAAGTGCTTGCCGGCATGTGCAAAGAGTCTCCATGGAACGTTCCAAAGACATGGGAACTGATTGACACTGAAGACGGTATTGCCTTTGAAGTGCTCGAGATGATGTATACGCTGGTCGGCAACAAAGAGAAGCAGACTGCAAACTTTCGCAAAGGCGCCTGAAGGTCAGTACGACATCGAACTGTGCCGGTTGCTTGGATGGCCCCCGTCGTGGTTAGGTCGGCTGACTGATATGGACCGGTTGTTCTTTGAACATGCCCTGCCTGCAGCCCGAGAACGTTGGGCACAAGAGAGATCCTTATGACAGACAACGCATCAGAGATAGACGTAACGGCACGGAGTACTATAGGTAAGACCACTGCAAGCAACCAGATCTCCAGCCGTGCAAAGAAACTCGGGCAACTTGTTGAAAAAGGACTCTCCGGGCTTGGCGAGAACCAGATAAAAGGGTTTCTCAACAACGCCCTGCTTGAGATAGAAGGATCTCTCTCTAATTTTGAGAAGGATTATGATGGAGAACTGCTCCGCCTAGAACGCCTGCTGTCATCTCGGAAAGGCAAGGTGACAAAAGCCCTGTCTGCCGGGCTGGTGAAAGTCCAGTATGGAAAGGGGCAGGACTATTATGCCGTTGATTACGCCCAGATGTATAACGCCTTCTTTGAGAAGGTTCTGAAGATCGTCAAGGCAACCAAGTCGCAAGGAAGTTCTGCAATACTCGGCCAGATTCAGGAACATATCCATGAGATGATCGGCAACGATTCTCTCACCGATGACGACAAAGCCCTGATGAACAAGTTGATTCAGGAGATGCAGGCTCTTCATAAAGAACGGGCAAAGATCAAGGTTGTCGAGGTCGGAAAACCTCCTGAACAGAAAGTGACGGTGGAAGTCAAGCAGGAAGTCAAGCAGGTAACTCAGGAAGAGGTTGTTGCAGCAGTCAAAGAGAAACAGGCTGCTGGCGTTCCTGCTGTTGAATCCCAGTCTCTTCACACTGCAACCATAAAGAAACTTGAAGCAGACGTTGCCCGGCTGCAGAAGGAGATGGAAGATGCTGACAAGAAAGCAGCTGCTCTCTTCGATGCTATGGACGCAGGGGACACTACAGTGTCTCAATCGCTCGCCGATGCAGCAGAAGAAGATTACCAGAAGAAATTGTTCCTCTGGAAGAAAGCCCAGCAGGATCTTGAGAACGAGAAAGCGGCATTAAAGCAGGAGGGTATTGGGGGCAAACAGCAACTTACGGCAGAAGAGGTCGCAGAGTTCAGAAAGAAACAGAAGGCTGCAACCGGCGAGACGGGAGAAGCGACAACGACCCCGAGATCAAAACCAGACAAACGCCCATCTAAACACAGAGCATCTGGTGGAGCAAGCCGGGTGCCAACCGAGTCTGAAGCCGATTACGTCAAGTCTGCACGCGAACGTATCAAAGTCCTTGATGATGCATACGATCAGTTCATCGGAATGCAGTCAATGTGGATGTCAGGCATTGAGCAGTCGATCACCGATATGCTTGATGGGGTCAGACTGGCATCACAAGAGATGGTCTATGTCATCACCGCAGAGATCCAGAAGAACATCGGTGGCAAACTCAAGACCATAGGGAAACAGATCGAAGAGTCGTTCGGCGCAAAGTCTACCTCTGGTGTCAGCAGTATCGCTGGAAAATTAGATACAATCAACACAACGCTGCTGGAGATCAAGAACGGATTAGTCCGGCAAAAATACATTCAGGACATCAGGTCTGTTCCGAAAAGTGCTGAAGATGAAGCACCGCAGAAAGCCATAGCAGAAATCATCGGAGATGCCCTGAACCATGAACTTGCACCGATCCTTGGAGAAGTGCTTGGTGAGCAGAGCGATCTCAACTGGCAGAAGTATCTGAACCTTGAAGGCGGTGTTCGGAAACCTATCATTGATCGGCTGCTCGGGTTTAACAAAGGAGGCATTGTTCCGGGATCTGGGGATCAGGATTCGGTCCTCGGCAAACTCACTCCCGGAGAGTGGATAATTAATCCTCGGCGGCTTGCTGGTGGAACAGTTGATGATCTTCTTATTGGATCTAATGAAGACGCAGCAATAGAGGCGTATGAAGCGTTTATCTCTAGTGGGTGGCGGGATCTTGGTAATGCCATAAGCAAAAAGTCAACCCCGTCATTATATTCCAAGGCTTTGAAAATTCCATTTTTCAACTATGTGGATCACCCGTTAGATTACGGAGATCATTTATACAAGGTTGATTCAGAGAAGTTTTTGAGATGGAGTTCTGAGATTTATGATAAGTTTGCGCCATTAAATGCCCCCCTATTCTCAATAGGCCAACAATTCACAAAAGCGGTTGGAGAATCACTAGAGGAGATCCAAGGCGTCACTCCGTATGGTGACTACAAAACAAGTGAGGATTATAAACCAAGTCTGCAATTACGCACGTTTTTACGCGGGCGGGGGGCGTATCGCACAAGTAGGCAAACGAACCCGGACTTCATAAAAGAAATAGATGCGTTCGATAAACACATCTCTAAAACGTCTGGGGGGTTGGTAGATGCATTAAAAGGGGCGACACTATTTAGGGCACCGGGAATGACGTATAGCGTCACAAAGAATAGGTATACAATAGGGGACGCTGTGATACAAGGCATAGATCCATCATATCAATACCTGTCTCTGTTGCCCCAAATATCTCGCGAATTCCACGAACTTTTATTTAAGGTCAAAATAACAGACCGGTTGAAAGGGCGTCTTGGGTATATTAGCGCACACGAGGCTGAATTGATTTCGTCTCGCGGGCAAGGGATGGTCGCAGACATTCGATCACTCGAAACCGTAGAAGAAAACTTATATGATGGTGTCCGCGATGCGTTTTATAAAACAAGGACCATCAAGGCGGATCTGGTATCAGGGCTTGAATTAAAATACTTAACAAAAGGGCTTTCAAAAGACTGGATTTCACATCACCGCGAGCAATTTGACGCCATGGTCTACGATCTAGGGCAGTCTGATGTCATCTCTTCGCTTTTCCCGAGAAAACTCGCAGGAGGGACGTTTGAATTCGCCTATGAAGCAGACGCTGCATTGAAAGCCGCATCGCTCGGAAAGAAGTACAAGACTGAATACACATACCTCAACTCCCTCGTGGCTGACCGATCTGTCTCACTTGCGAAAGACCTGCTCCTGCAACCAATGGACAAGGTGATTGCCTACGACACCTCCAGTAACATCGCAGGGGCAATCGGATCGTTCAACCGTCCAACATTAACCGACAGCGTTCTCCCGATACGTGTTGCTGACCGCGGGTCCGGATGGAACATGTATGTTGGCGAACTCGCTGCACTTGAGCGAGGGAAAGGGCTTGGACCAACTCTTATCGGCATGGCTCTTGCAAAGGCGCTGAAAGGGCCGGTTGGGGACCTACTTACCCATATTGAACTGAAAGCAATACCGTTTAAAGACACGGTTGCATCGTATCTGAAGATGGGGTTTATGCCAGTGGGAGAACAGAACCCGTTAGAACCGCTCATCCCGATGGCAGCGAACATCAAGGACTTCTTATCCTCTCCAAAAGTTTCTCCTGATGTCCGGCTTGCACTGCCAAAGAAAGGAGTCATGTCACGGGAGCACCCTGCTCTGAAAGCCTTCTCTCTTACGGCGTTCCCCTATGAGGTGTTCGACCCGGTAACTGCAGCAGGAACTATTGTCCCCGCTGGGACCAGAATCCCAAACATATTCAAGTATCTTGCGTCTGGAGGCCCGCTTATGCCCGGGCAGACTGCAGTCGTCGGAGAAGAGGGCCCGGAGATGCTTGTCCCTGCAGGCAGCGGGTTCCACGTCATACCAAACCCGCTGTTCAAAGCCATGGGGGGAGCACGGTTCTTAAAGACCGGGACAAAGATGGAGCAGGATGTCGAAGGCGGCACAATATCACCAATTCCGGAATACGTTGCGGACCCTGCAAGGGGCATTGCCCATGTCACAGCACAGGTGCTTTCTGATGAGATACGATCAGAGGTCGGTCCTGCGTTTTTAAATGCCGCAGGCGGGTTTAAAACGACCGTAAAGGAAACCCTCAATCTCATTGCAGAAGGCCAGCCAGCGTTTGGGCCGGGAAAAGAACCGCGATATGATCCGGTTGCTGAAGCAAAAGTGTCTGGGGGGAAACTCGGGATGCAGTTTGACCGGCTGATTTCCAGCACCCGGTATGCAGTGACCGGAGGGTTGATATTTGCTCATGTATTGAGGATACTTACTGCAACATCTCAAGTGTATCAGAAAAGCATGGGTGCTGTTGGCAGAGGATGGGGATACATGCTTGACATGATAATCCGCCCGCTTCTCCCCGCATTCTTACTCATCACAAGAGGATTCATATGGCTCGGGAACTTCTTCAAAGGCCACAAATTGATAGCACTTGGCACAGGGCTCGCACTTGTTGGAGTTGCAGTTTTCGCTGCACTTTACAGCATCTATAAGATGAAGAAGGACGTTGAAGCCGCTGCTGCAGCGTTTGAGAAACTTACTGCCGCTCTGAATGGAACTCCTTACACTCCTCCAGAACAAGGACCGGGAATACTGTCGAGGATATGGGGGAGATCAAAAAGAGCATCCATGGCGATATTCGGGCCGTTTGGAGATTCGCCATCTGGACTTGAAGGGGTTCGAGTAAATCGCCCTGCGGGAGAAGAAGAAGAAGACGGGGCAATCCCACAACCGTCTGGGCAGAGGATAATAAAGTACAAGGCTGCACTTGGTATGAGGATCCCCGGATATGGTGGAGGAGACAGCGTTCCTGTTCTTACTGAACCCGGCGAACTCATCGTGCCGAAAGAAGTTGTCCGCAGGTTTGAACACCGGGCTGAAGGAGGAGTTGCGGGTGCAGGTGGAGACTTCGGGTCATGGATGGGAGGCATTGTTGGCGGTGCGGGTGACATCTTCAAAGGCGGGATCACTACCATTGCACAGGGAGTTGGCTCGTTCCTTTCATCTGACATCGGCAAATCAATTGTTGGCGGGCTTGGTGTAGCAAGTAAGATGATTGGAGCAGTCATGGCACCTATTGCTGGTGTCGGTATTGCCATCGGTGCGATTAAAGGAGGGATGCACGGACTCGGCAGGATCTTCGTCAAAGGACAGCAGGCACAGATTGAGACTGCAATCAGTGTAGGCAAATCGCAGAGAACACTCCTTTCTTTAATATCTATAGAAGGATTTGGAATCATTGCGTTGCTCGGTCTCGGGCTGGCAGTTCTGAATTCTATATTGCACGCCATGCCAGTCGCAACGGTTCCCGGAGTTGAAGGGAAAGGGATGCTCGATATCCTCAAAGACCTGTTCAAATCAATATGGGAAGCAATAAAGGAAGGGGCCCGGTCCTTGTTCGAATGGCTCAAGGAGAAAGCAAGCGGGGTGTGGGAATGGATAAAAGAAAAAGCGGCCGGCATCTGGGAACGGATAAATGAAAAGGCGGGGGGATTATGGGAGTTTATAAAGACAAAGTTTGGCGAAGTTGTTGAGGCAATAAAGGCGTTCATCCCAAAGCCGGTCGAGGCGGCAAAGGGCGTAATAGATACCGTTGTAAATGCGGGAAAGAAAGTCGCAGAGGTCGGAGACAAGTTTCTTGGAAAGGGCGGGACCGCAGCTTTAGTTGGGAGTGCCGGTCTTGGGGTGTTTACTGGCGGAGCCGAATACCTGCGAACAGGAGACACCGGGGCGGCTCTTGCAACCGGAGGGATGACAGCTGCAGGGGCATTTGCGTTTGCAAAACTGCTTGCGAGATTCCCGAAACTCGGGCCGGTTGCTGGAGTAGCAGGATACTTTGCCAGAGATTCTATGATCCGGGATGGTGCAACAATCGGTAAAGCAATCGCTGGTCCTCTTGGGGAAGACATGGGAGGGATTGCCGCATCCTTGGTAAATGATATAACTGCAGGTGCAGTTACTGGCAGTTCGATAGGCGGGCCGGTTGGTGCTGCAGGAGGAGCAATCCTCGGCCCAATTATACTTGGATTCAAAGACCTCTTTGCAATGAAAGAAGAGGCTGACAAACTCGCGTCAGGACTGAACCTCACTCCAGAACAGGCGAATGCAGGGGGGCACCTTACGAACCAGTATGGGTTCCTTGGATCAGTTGCGGCCACTGCATATAACACAGGAGTCGATCTGCAAGGTGCTCCGGCTGTAGTTGGTGCTGCAGTCACTGGAGGAATTGATACCGCAACACGAGCGATATCGGATGCACTTACAAAGGCAGGAGATGTGTTATCTGCTGTGGTTGCGACAGTAACGGGAGTTGTTGACGCTGTGATTGCAACAGTAACGGCGTGGCAGGAATCTGCTGCTGCGGCTGGAGACACCGTTAGGGAAGCAATACTCGGGGCATTTGCGTCGCTTGGAGAATACCTCGCAGGGCTGCCATCTGCCATTATGGAGATTATTGATAGGTATCTGTCTGGGCTGCCGGGAATTGGCGGGCTCTTCAATAGTGCAAAGGGGGCACTGAATATTCCATCAATGGCATCTGGTGGAGATATATTATCAGATGGGGTCGTGAATGTGCATTCAGGGGAAGCGATTATACCTGCGCGGGTCAATACAAACTCAAATGTCCGGACTGATACTACCAAGACCACGATAACGAATCACAACACGTTTGTTGTGCAACGGGAAGACGACCGGATACTCTTTGAGAAGTTTAAACAGATGATGGTAGCAGATAGCAGACGGTTGGTGATCTGATGGCACGGGGAGAGGTATACCTTGAGAATGTTGATGGAGGTAGGTTGTATATCGGGCAGACTACTATAGGGGGGGAACTACAACGGGCACTGGAAACGGCAACCGGGCCCAGTTATGCAGGGATTGCAGACTGGACCCGGACGATGTCCAAATCGCCAATTATAATCCCCGTGCCGGATCAGGAACCGATAGGGTTTGATCTGAACTTCATCGAGTCAGACACCATAACAATCAATACCACGTGGCTCGATGGTATTGGAGATTCATCCACCTACCATTACGCAGAAGGATTCTTCAAAAAAGAGAATTACAGTGACACATATGTACCCTACACTCTGATATTGGGTGAACGGACTTATTACGTTCTGCTTGAACGGTGGACTGTCTCTGGTGCCGGGGGGCATGGAGATACGATCAACGTGAGTTTTTCACTACAAATCGTCGAGAAACAATCATGAGCGAGATTGATCCGGCACTGTTTGAATTCTATAGGGCGGTTGCGACTGATGGGGGAGGCATTGGCACATCTTTAATGGTGTCTTCAACACTAAACAACGAGTTTGATCGAATCAGTTCGAACGAACTCCTAAATGGAACGACTAGATATTCAAAACAGTTCATTAAAAACCTAAACGCATCTGATTGGAATGGGGTCGTGATATACTTTGAAGCACTTACTACTCGAAACCCTTATACGGAAATTAGCATGTGCCCGTCAGGAAGCAAGTCAAAGCTGTATGACTCGGTTACATTGTCAGGACATGCAACTGTAACCGCTTCAGGATATTTTGAAACCTCTTCTGACTTGCGGTTAGAACTCGGAGCGGGCGAGATGGTATTTAATTATACAGACGACACGGTGGCCTTTGCAGGGCAGGTTTCAGAAGTTACAGAAACTCATGTTATTCTGAAGTATCCATATGGGGGTACCCTTGGGGCAGGGAAGGTCTTGGCGGTGGCTCCTGCAACAATGTCTATGTATGTATACCCAAAATCACAGACAGGAATTGTAGTATATCCCCCCGTTACAATACCTGCAGGTGCCGCTATAGCCGTGTGGAAAAAGTACCGGGTGATTCCCGGGTGCCCCCAGTATGCAAACGACTGGTTTACGTTAAAAATTGAGGAAGTATAATGCCACTAAGTACAGCATCAATCAAATACTATGCCCCTATTTCAGAAGAAGGTGGCAATATTGACCTGTCTGCTCCTCAGACCTCATCTGTCTCTAATAATGAGTTCCCAAACGTTACAGATGAACAGAGACAAAACGGGCTGGTGGACTATAGGAAACAATTCGTTAGAAACGAGAACGTAGATTACTGGGAATCGGTCAGAGTATGGATCTCAAGTCAGCCATTGGCAGGGGATACTCTAAAGATCTGTCAAACCGGCTCGCTGTCCCTTCTAAATGCAACTGTATCTCTTGGAACTGCAACATTTGTAACTGCAACAAGAATGACCTTTTCATCCTCTTTATATCAATATATCATGCCGGGGGACTGGATCTATAATTGCACACACGATACAGAAGCCGCGACGATAAGACTGGTAACATATGTAAGCACAACGACAGGGGATGTTACGGTGGCTTCTGCATTTGGAACCCCAACGTCAGGACCAATGCTTATGGCTCTGGCTCCGGCGACACGATACTTATACACGGCTCCGTCTTCTTATGGAGATGGAATTGTTGTAGGCCAAATTAACCCAAACGAGTATACTGCAGTATGGAAACAAAGAACGGTCCCGGCATTTATTGATGGATTTTCTGGCGACCAGTTTACAATTATATACGGGTCAGGCCCGGTTTAAATATGGCGGTCACTGTAACTGAAACCAGAGACCCGGTTGATGGCAGGCGTATTGCAAAATTTACCTCCAGCATTAGTGCAGGAGGAGGTCAGGATTCAGTTGAATGGTCGTTCCCTGAAGGAGTTACTCAAGCATGGGTGTTGCTTGTTGGTGGAGGCGGTTGCGGGGGGTATGGAGACGGTGGAGGAGGAGCAGGCGGGTATGTAGAAGTCTTTAACTTGTCTGTTACTACAGGCCCGCACACTATTAAAATAGGAGCCGGTGGGATCTATGATGGGGCTCACAAAAATGGAGCAAACACAGAAGCGTTTGGCCTTGTCGCATATGGTGGAGGAGCAGGCGGGGGCAACGATGGAGGATCTGGTGGCGGTGGAGGAAGTGTTGCGGGGTCTGGAGTTTCTGGGCAGGGGTATAGAGGCGGGGTATATGGAAGTTACCCAGATAGAAGCTCTGGTGGAGGCGGTGGTGCTGGTGGCCCCGGTGAAAATGCAGATGTCCATGGGGGGACTGGTGGCGGATATGGTGGCCCGGGAAAATACTCTACAATTACCGGAGTCTCTACAGCATATGCTGGTGGAGGTGGTGGAAAATACTACAATACCGGGGTAAACACAGGGTATGGCGGCGTTGGAGGAGGTGGACAAGGAGGGTGGTGGTTAAACTCTTCGTATTATTCTGATCCGACTCCGGGAACAAATGGGCTTGGTGGAGGAGGCGGATGTAGGAACAAAAACGGTGGTTCATGGACATATGCTGGGGGGTCTGGCGTTGTAATTGTCTCATATTATGTCCCCCCGGTCTATAGGCATTTCGGGTCAATATATAACATCATTTCGCGCCACTATGACGTTCCGTTCACATCTAATTACAGCATAATCTCCCCCCATGTTGAGTTTATAAGTAAGTATGACATTGCGCAACCTCATGTCGATTTCACTTCAAAATATAACATCTACATAGGAATTGGGTTTAACACACAAATCGACGCATCTCCTCCAAAAACAGTAGAGTTTAGAACCCGCGTCGAAAGTCTATACAAACTATCGAGCAAATTCGAGGTGATATAATGGCCGAAAAGCCGATCATCCCATTCAACTGTTCCTTGTATGAGTCGCTAAACGGAGTTAACACGTTCAGATTCAATAGGGTCGTCGCTAGCAGTAGTGACGAGGGAAAATTCACAGAAGGTGCTACACGTGTGGTGCTGGTTGACAAATCCGTCAAATTATATGGGGTTGTAAAAGAAACCAGCATGTCGATGTCATCTCGGATAGAATCGGTTACTCTGGAATCCATATTGTGTTTGCTTCGAGACACGGTAGTAACCAACCAAGACGAGATGCCTATTATGAGAGCGAATGAGTTGATCTATGCCCTTCTCCCAAAGAATCCGGATGGCAGCGAGTTGTTCTGGTTCGAATATAATGCAACACGAAACCCGCTAATTCGGTATGCATTCAGAAGTGGATCGATACTAACTCATCTTAACACGATCGCCTCTATGTCAGGGCTTAATTGGAGATACGAGTGTGAACCTGCGACGACCGCATACTTAAACCAGTGGGCAAAAATAATTGTATCTGACGGGATCATAGACGCACTTGAAGACCCCCTTATTCTAGTTGAGAACAAAGATATATTCCGGCTCAAATTAGACCGGTCGCTATATAAACAATACTCTTCTGTAACGGTAATCGGGGTTGAAAAAGAGATTTCTGGGTATACTACGACCGCCTCCTTCCTCATAGATATGGAAACGCAAGATAAAGAGCCAATAAAGAACGCATATTTTTATCTTGATTGCGATGACGCCATTTTAGGAGAAGAGGAAATCCTCCCCCCATCAGACCCACATATGTATCTCACCCACTTAGGAGACTCCGATTGTATTTGGTTGCAAAGTATGAGAAACGTAGTGGGATGGGGAGTAAACGATACGTTTCGGGTCAATAATGAATTCATAGGGTATGAAAATACGTATTCTTTAGGAGATGCAAACGGGGGGGTGACTGGTATTACCCGTGAGAAATGGTTCTCTTCTGGAGATACCCCTCATCTATACGGCCAACCGTGTTTAATCACACAAACTATGCCAATAATTAAGGCGCTAGATACGGGGATTCTTTCTAATATCTCTCCTGCAACAAAATATTTCAAGATTGGGTCTGAAATCATTCAGGCTAAAGAAATTACTGAAACCAGTATTAAGCTTGCTACAGTTAATCCGGAGTCCCGTGAGTATCTGGGGAGAGGTCAGGAGAATACCCTCGCATATGCCCATTGGAGGGGGGCTGTTATCCAGCCATACTATCCAAATATGGTATCTACCGCCACCCAGTATAAGTCGATTGAAGTTACTATCCATGCAAAGGGAATCATCAGTGAAGATGGGTGCGATAAACTTGCTTGGGGGGTGCTCACGAATATCCAGAACGGAATATTGAGTGGGAGTTTTACCTACAAATCATCGGATTTTTTCGACAAAGATATTACAGTAGGGAAAAGATTCACGCTGCAAACTGCGACGAAGGACATAGAACCAGCGTCAACATACGACGTAATGATCTACTCTATTAAACGAGAACAGAACAAACTCATGACAGTAGAGTTTGGAAACATTGCTCCAGAAGTCTTGCAACTAATCAAAAGCGGGGAGTATGCACTTCAGGCTGCAGTAAGAAAAGACAGCGTCAGCACCAGTAAAGACGTCGATTTAATCTCTATCGGTGGGGCTCTTGCTCTTGAATCAAATTACAAAACAGAAGAGCGCCCAACGGTAAAAAGAAAGTATCAGATAGGCGGTTACTAATGGCGATCAGTTCCGTGCTAACAAAAGACGGGGTGTTTGGCACGTATGAACGGACACGTGCAGGGATAAAAGCATACCCGAACACAAAGAAAGTGGCGGCTCCTAAATATCTTCTAGCCAGCCCCGGAGGACCATACTATTATGACCCTGATATAGACGGCGTATCTCCCGTTTACAATGGGAACTCTGCGATTTGTGGAGATATATGCACAGTTGTGGCATGCCCGATATCGCATAAAGTGTATCTAGTGAGCTACGAATTCAATTCAGAACGTGGAGCTATTGTTACGTTCTCGAGGTTACATGACAGCGACATATCTGTGGGGAAATACAACCCTCGGTTATCGATGGAATGGAAAGTGTCACATGGGAACTATGTGAATGTCCCAATCCAATGGCAGTTTGTCTTTAAATCCCCGCGTCCGACGATTGATGGGATCAGTTGCGCTCCTATAATGGCTTATCCAGATCTTGGAGAAGATGTGTTCTTTGTTTGGGGCAACAATCATTCATATATCGTAGACGTTGCCAAAAAAGCAGTTATCGCCGACATCAACTTCAAGGATTATACTGGGATGGTGCAGGGAGCACACGCCTTTAAATTCACTCCTTATTTCCCTCAACTTATTGTAAATGGAGTCTCATCATCAGATAATATATTAAAGATGTTTGCTGTGGATCTGAATGCAACAGGGATAGACCTTGGCTCTGCTGTTACATACTATAAGAACACAGGAAATGCGATATGGTCTCCTGTTATCAATGAGTTTAATACATCTGTTCCAAACACAGAAGTTTTGCAATACCCTTGTAATTATGTCCCTGCTTCAACAGGATGGGAATGGGAGACCTTTGCTCTGGAAGCTGGGTCTGTTTCATGGGTTCGAAGATATGATTATAATTCAATGCCCCCGGTAATAACGGATTATCCCGGGAACGCTGCAATAAGGTATCGGAAAAAGTATACCCCATTAACAGACCTTCCAGTATTCGTATCTACTTCTCAAGCTGAGAGAAGTGGTACCTACTCCGGGCAGTATCCACCATATTTATGGACCTTTAGTAAATACTACACTGCATACACAAAGTCTGCATATTCAGTTACTGGCCCATCAACCATATATTTTAACAAACTGGACGTATACGATCCATACTTTATTCCTTGCAATCGTCAGGTGGTTTACAACTACTTCGGACCGGGCGACTTAGATAACGAACGGACATCCCCTCCGAATTATCCATATGTCCCATGGACATTTAACGAGTCGTCCAGCGTTCCTATTGAGGAATTATACAATTCATTACATTCATATCTTGAACTTGCAGTTGGAAACATGCCTACAGTTGGAGGGCCACAAGTTGACGTATGTCAAACCCTTTCACCACTTCAACCCGGCACAGTGCCGCTTGTTGGAATGTATACGGAAGATGCTGGGTACGTCTTTTTAAAAGTTAATTCATACGGTCCGGCAACATCGTGGGGAGGACGAAGCATGACAATAAAAAGCCCGTTTGGGGACGGCGAGATTATATACGGCATGGCCCCGCTCTACTCCCCGCCGGCAGTATCTCTATCTCACCCCTGATCGTTTGTGATCGCTTCCATATACGCAAAACTCTTTTTCGGAATGGTGTTGCCTTTCATCTTGAACACTTCCGGGTTCTCTCTGAACGTCTCACAGAACCAGTAGAAGTTCCGGTAGATTTCAATCAGGTCTCTCGCCCTCTTCTCCCCGATACCCGGCACGGACATAAAGGCTGCGAGATTGGGATCTTCATAGACCGTCTTGCTCGGCGTTCTTTTGACAACATCCACTAGCGGCCCTTTCTCATCAGCACGGTTCCGAAGACTGACCACTGCTTGTGCAAACATGGTGTCGCTCGGCCAGTATACCAACTGGACGTAGGGGAAATGATACATCACCCCTGACAACATACCGGCCACCTGCTTTTGCGTCAGTCTGTTGCGACCTATGAGCATCTGATATGGCCATTCCCCCTCCACAAACAAGTAAGGGTGGGTGAACTGTGCCATGTCACGCAACTGCGAATACAGGTGCCCTGACATGAGGCTGGAGAGAAAGTCTTTCGTTGACTTGTGTTCGATGTTGATGTCTGCATCCTGCCAATAGAAATCCCCGACTGCGAGTTTCTCTATCGTGTAGCCATACCCTGCAGCCTGCGCAATCTCTATCACAAGGTCGCAGAGCATCGGGTCTTTCTCCCGGATATCGATGGTAAGTTCAACCATCACTCCGCCTCGCAGGTGCAGGGAACGAGGTCTGAAGGTGTGTAATCATGATGAGATCACCTCGAAAACTTGAAACTTCCAATATATATAATCTTCCTCTAGCATATAAATGAAAAACAAGATTATAAATACTAAGCTTAACCACAGAAAACATCACTTCACTGAAAATTTGTTCCACCACCTACATGTGTCATGTACATTCATATCAGTCCGCTTCGTGATCTCGATACGAGTGAAGTCTCCCATCTGCTGATACCTGCACGAACATCCTTTACAATGTACATGGATCCACTGATCAAACTTCGGTCTTGCCCGGCCCATACAATAACATGGACGTATGGCAAATTAAGGGTGTAGGTTGCTCCGTCAGACAACCTTATAATACCCACGACGCGGTTCTGTGAACGCACCGTTGATATACCCTTCTTCCAGGATCTTCTCCACCTTGGACGTGGCGAACCCCCGTCGTTCCATCTCTTCCATTATGATACCGAGATAGACCGGATCACCGGACCCTTTCTCAATGATCGTGGCCTTCAGTTCAGTCATAATGTCTCGTTTCTGCTTACTCATCGGGGAACATACTCGGTCGATGTCAAAGACACTGGTCTCTGGATCATATGCAACGTGACGAAGACACGTCTCAACCATTCTGATGGCTTTGAGTGCGTCCGACTTCTCTATCTTTGGAGAGAGTCTGGCTCTTGCACTCGCCTGTGACAACCGCAGTAACCCTTCAAGTTGCCTTGGCGTTATCGGCATTGGTTTCCCTTCTCCTCCAAGGGATCTGAGCTTCACATAGAACTCGACAAGAGCGTCCCGTGCTGCTGCACTCAACTCCGGGCTGCACATCTTCTTTGCATACCCTATATACTTCTTGAGAAAATCTGGAGTGAGTGTGTCTGACTTCTTCTTGCCTCGTGACAAGATGAACATCGCAAGTTCAGCGTCTGTCGCGGCATCAACAACATCTCTGCAGATAAATATCAGATCAAAACGAGAGAGAAGAGTAGGAGGTAAGTTGAACTGACTGGCGAGGTCTTCATAATCATCAAACCTGCCGTTGACCGGGTTCGCTGCAGCAAGGATACTACACCTCGACTTAAGCGTGGTGTTGATCCCTGCCTTGTTGATCGGGACTTCCTGTTGTTCCATCCCGTCGTGCATTGCTGACCGGTCATGGGCTTCCATCTTATCCATCTCGTCAATGATGAGCATCCCTCTGTCAGCAAGAACAATTGCTCCTGCATCCAGAGTCCACCCGCCATTGCCGTCAGAGACTGCTGCTGCAGTAAGACCTGCTTTGGAAGACCCCTTCCCGGACGTCTTCACGCCTCTTGGACAGATAGCCAGAATCCCGTTCATCAGTTTCGACTTGGCTATTCCGGGATCCCCTACCATGAGGATATGGATATCTCCTCGCTGCCACGTCCCGTCGTCGTTGTAACCAGACACCCCTCCAAACAACTGGAGGGCCACTCCTTCTTTAAGGTCGTCGCACCCATATACTGAAGGCACAATTGACCGGGTAATTATATCCCATGAATTAGGATCGTTAGCTAAAGCGAGAATCTGGTTCTCTTCTTCTTCAGTGATCTCGATGTCATAGAACTCTTTGTCAAGGACTTCAACAAACGACGCCTCAACATCAACATCAAGGATGATGTCTGTTGGTTTCTGCTGGAACGTGCGAAGAACACCTGTGACGATAACCCGGTTCCCGGCATTGACCTTCTTGCAGATATCATCTGACAGCACCACTGCAACTGCAGCAGGAACTTCAGATCCATCTACATTGTCATGGGACTCCTGAACAATGATTGTCTGCACGTCGATTGTGCGACACCGTTCAGGCATAAGTTTCCAACTGCTCCGTTTCCTTCCGCACCCGCACTCGTCAACAGGGGGCTGTAAATCTCTCCCTGTCTGAACTATGCGTTGACGGCGACCACAGGGGCATTGGAACTCTGCCTCAATGACAGAAGGTTTCGTCGTATGAACACGGCGAACAACACCTTCAAAAGACACGAATTTTCCGACCTTAGAAGAGGAGAGTTCTCTGATCTTGACCTTCTGCGGATGGTTCATGAACCGGATGTTAAGACTCTTCGTGTCTCCATCCCAGTTCTTGACCAACCGACTGATCTGCAGCCCGCCATACGCCTCTTTGATAGTAGAGACTGGGCTAGCAAGAAGATCATTAAACAACGACTGCGGGATATCTCCGATGTCTATGACAAGGGACCGATTAAACGGGAAGTTCCTGTTCAGTTTATTGCAGGGTTTCTTGTAACAGTCCTGAAAAAACTGCGACCAGATGTCTTCAGGAGGAGGGACTATAACGACCTCTTCCTCAGACATGGTCTCCCTTCACATGCTCCATGCCGGCTTTGTGTAACTTGACTGCATGGTCAATGGCGAGTTGTGTCAGATTCAGTTCCGCCATATCTGATAGAGGTAAATCCTGAACTTCAAGCCGCAGGATCTCTATCGCGTTGGTCATCGAGTTGCACCAAATCATTGACGGAGTTGAGTCCTTGTATTCTCGCTTCTGTGAAGGTTGCTTAATCTGATCTGCAGAAGTGAACCCATCAAGGGTACCCGTGCCGGACGCTGGGGCAGGATAGTTTGGACCTTGCACTTTCTTCATGAAGGTGACAACACCGTCACGAATAGTGCACTCTTCCCAGAACCCGACCTTGTAATACTGCAACTGGATCCGCTCACCAAGAGTGAACAGTTTCCCTGACAGCATGATCTCTCCTCTCTCCGGATAGATCGCATCTATCCTGAGAGTAAGTTTCTCTTCTTTGGACATTCTCACACCACCTTGTTAGGTCTGAAAGAGGGCGACCCCCCTTCCAGAGTCCCTAAGCTTTGTATAAATAACCTATGTCTGAGTATATATACTCAGACAGAGGATTTAAATACTCAATTTAGCCTTCTAGACCATGTGGATCATACACAGTCGTGTAACTGATGTATGCTTTGGTGCTGATAAGGTCTTTGATGTTATCTTCACCAAGGGCTTTCTCAAGATCTGTAACTGACACCGACACCTTCGCAATCTTGCGGTAAATGTCTGGGTGTTTCTTTCTCACTTCGTCAAGCAGGACTTCACGCCGGGTCCGGGTAACTGGTATGAGTGACCAGTCACCCTGATGAGTGATGTTCCGCTTGAGTAGTGACCCGAGTATCAGATCCCGTTCTTTCTTCTTGAGCTCTAGGAGTTCTTTGAGCTCATCAATCTCGACATCGAGTCCAACCAGAGTGTCAAGGGTGATCTCGGACGATGCCGGTTCCTGACACTGGCCGCTCTTCAATGATTGCTCCATCCTGTCTCCTCCTGAACGTCTGGAATGATTTTACTCCGATGACGCGGCCCCCTTCTTTCACGACCTGCGTCGGGTCTATAGTGTTTGGGCTGATAAACTGCGGGTGACACAACTCTCTGGCTGTCATGGTAGACACGATATAATACGTGTTCTGTCTCACGTCAGACATGGCTGCGTATCCTTTGTCCCGCTCGATCACCGGCACCCCTGCACAATTCCCGACAACACGGGGCTTACCAAACGAGATGACTCTCGACTCCTGCCGTGTCGCAGGTTTTATCTTTATCACCTCGCCTGTCTCTTTCACAATGTTGACAGGATGGTGCAACAGGTTTACAATCCTCACGCTCCACCTCGCCCTCCCGGCCTTAACCGGAAGGGTATCGAAAAATTAGTCGTCTGAAAGTTCAGGATACCTCGACAACAGTTCGGCATACGACCCGTAGTCTGGAACAAACCGGGGGCATACCCCAGTATGGATCCAGTGCCGTGCTCCTTTTCCTTTACAGAAGAACTGCTCATACTCTATACCGTCTGATGGTTGCAACACACAGTCAAAACAGGAAGGAATTATGTCGCAGTTGCCCATCGTTTCTGCTCGTAGCTCAGCGGACAATAGATCACCTTCCCTGCTTTAACATCGACATCGCTGCATAAACACTTATGCTCAACCGAAAGGTGTGAGCATCGAACCACATCAAACGGGCAGTCTGGCTGGCACATTGATTGGTTTGAACTTTGCATAGATGACTCCCGGGGGTTTCCCGCTGTAACACCGGTTGCACTCTAAACAGTGCTGACCTTTGCACAGGATATCAATCCCCTCACGTTCTGCAACCTCTTCTGTCACCGGGATATACACCCCGTCGAACCCGTCCGGTATCAGGGCATCAATCTCGTTGACCTTTGCCGAGAATATGAACTGCATGTTGTCTGGTATCCGTGCTTTGGATATCAGGTCGTCACGATGACTCCATCCAACGAACCGGGACGCATCGTTCTTCTTCGCCATGTTTCGATGGTTCGTAAGATGAGTGGCGTTCCGATACTCTCCGTATGAATGGATTCTGATAGTATCCCCCGGAGTAAAACAAGGTAACATCTGAACTGGCAGGATTGCTTTTGACATAAGATCCCCGTTCCTCTTGAAACAAGATCTGACGTTCTTGAATATCAGGGAATACCGTTTCGCGTAACAAACAGTCCGGTTGGGACAGACGTTCATACAATACTCGTTTGAGTAAGGATCGTCGTTGATGCTGGTGACTCCAGTCATCTTCCCGGTGCCTGTCCATGTTACATGAATAGCAGGCTTCAATTTTCCACCACCTGTGTAGTCCGACTGGGCACGCTGATGACAACCCAGCCGGATATCTACCCGAGTCCCGCCTCACACACGGCACTCAAAAATTAGAGTTATACTACCGGGACAATCTTCCCGGTACTGATGAAATATGCTGGGATCCACCAGTCATACCCGCACTTGCACTTAAACTCCAGTTCGCGGGTGTTGCCTTCATATCCTTCGCTTACGCACGGGGAAGGCATACCGCACCGTGGACACGTAACCTGAAGAACCTTCATAAAAAAGAATGGTTATTCGTCTTCTGATTCTTGAATCGGGTTATTCATGCAGTCCTTTCGGTAGTTCGTGAGTGAACACTCAATACAAGATTCCACACTGGGTCTGCTACAGTAATCAGGTTTTGACATGTTCGTACGTAATTCTATCTTAAGCATAAAATCTCCGGGTCATAAGAACAACACCGCCTGATCTTTGGGGATCTCTCTGATCTTCTCCCAATCGGCTTTACCTTCAAGAGGGCAGAACTCAAGATCCTCTATGAGGACTCTCTCTGTCGTTTCAAGCGTGCATGGGGCGACTCTACATCCTCGCTGTTTGCAGACATACTTCGTCATACATACTCCAGTGACAACAGAGTCGGATACACGTCAAGGGTGTCTACCTTAACCCAACAGGCTTCGTCTTCCTCGTGATTCGCACTGAGGTCAGCACAATACTTGGGCTCGTATGCATACTCCATCATGCAGAAGCAGGGAGTTGTGCCCATGCATCGCTCGCATTTCCAGAGACAATACTTACGAGTCATAACTACTCCTTTGCCACATGAAGGTGGCACCCGTCAAAATCAAAGTTTTCGTCAAACGCCTCTCTGATCTCTTCAGGGATGGCCTTCAGTAACAGTTGCCATGACCCTCCTTTGTTTACAAGGGAGAGGAGACACGCCACATGACTGCCCACATCATCAACCAGAAACAGGCCGGCCGCATCATACGGTTTGCCCGACCAGTTCGACTCACGGGTATCTTCCATCCGGAAGTAGTAACGAGGCTCTCTTGTCTCTGGAGAGTAAACTCCAACTATATTTTCCATACCTCTCACTGTTCCGCTGGTCGGCATAACCCGTGCCAGCATCGGAAAAATAAGTGTTTAATCAATCAGGCTATTGGTGTACTGCAGCACCTCGTCCGCCATGGACGTGTATACTGCGTGCATATGCCTGAGTTCCATCATCATTTTTACAGACGATGAATCAGTATCGTTTTTCCTTTCTTCGGCCTGTGCCCAGTACTGTTCCGCAGCATCTGTCAGATACGCATGGTAGTCACGAAGGGCATTGTATCGCTCATCGAACTTTGCCCACTCCTCATACTTCTGTTCAGGACGAGGAGGAACTACCGGATCTGGGAACACGGGTTCATACGCTGTATTGACAACTGGTGCCAGTGCATACATGTCGCCGTTCAAATGGGCGATAATCATATACGACGGTTCCGCCGTGTCAAAGTAAATACGTTTGACAAACCCGATTGTGATGAACTTCTTCGGATCTGTGGTGTTCTTCTTGAACAAGTCGGAATGATCTCGCTTGATCCCTCTGAAGAACTCCCATAATAACTTGGGATCGAACGTCGAGTACCCGACTATCTCCTCGCCGGATATAGGTTCAACGACCTCTATCTGACAGGCGTGGGGGGACCGGTTCTCGCCTTGGAAGTTTTTGACGATTTTAAACTTCATATACCTCCACTCTCCGCTGGTCGGTCTGAACCGTGCCAGCCTCGGAGAAAAATGTTACTTGGC
>Ga0302247_1000744_pt1 | contig 28344 bp, 18 predicted proteins | sample AAG_UR_Ile_MG_FD_193529 | JGI IMG/M metagenome (GOLD analysis project Ga0302247, IMG submission 193529) | Enriched activated sludge microbial communities from anaerobic digester in WTTP, New Holstein, Wisconsin, United States - AAG_UR_Ile | ecosystem: Engineered > Bioreactor > Anaerobic >...
CCGGTGGTCGTCGTTGTCCCAGTACCAGTCCTCCCACACCGAGACCCCTGCGAAGAAGCCGCCGGTCGCCGACGCGAAAAGCTTGCGGTCCGGCGAGATGGGAAAGTCCAACTGGATGCCGCCGAAGCCGTAGACGGCCCACTCGTCGCAGTCGTGGTCCCAGTCCCGGTCGCGGCAGTGGTCGTCCCCGGAGACGAAGCCCAGTTCGTACGCCCAGCGGCGCGAGCCGGTACGCGCGGTGAGCATGCCGATGCCCAGGCGCACTCCGTCGGGGGTGTGGGCGCCGCCGCCCTGCCAGCCCAGCTCGATGGTGAGGTCCGTTCCGGCGGCGAAAGGCGTGGGTTTTGGGGCTGTGTTCAATGAAAAAGACAGCAGCAGGGCGACGAGGGTTGACATGGGTGCTCCTTCGTTTGGTTGTCGGTCGAAGACCGTGGTCTACTTGCCCACGATGCCAGTCGGGATCGAGAAGATCTCGACGTAGTAGCGCAGCGCGGGGTTGCCCAGGATGTCGGGCACGGCGTGGAGGTTCACGCCGTAGGTGGAGATGTAGATCTTGGTGCCCTCGAGCTTCATGTCGATGTGGAAGCCCACGGAGCCCTCGTAGGGATCCTCGTCCCCGCGCAGCACGCGGATCTCCCAGGCGGCGCCGTCGACCGAGCGGTCCAGGATGCCCAGGTACATCTCCTGGGTGGTGGCGTCCTGCCAGGCCAGGAACAGCTTCGGGCCGGCGATGGCCAGGCGGGCGTCGGGCCCGAAGTAGTGCTGCACCGGCATGGGGAGGCCGTCGTTGTTGGTGCCGTCCTCGGGGCGGAAGCCGTCGTCGAGGAGCGTCTGGACGGTCTCGCTGGTGGTGACGTCGAGCACGCTGTACCACAGGGACCGCTGCAGGCTGTCCTGGTAGACGAAGTGAACCTGGTTCTGGTCGGTGGGATCGATGGCCATGGTGCAGAACAGGCCCAGGGGCAGCTCGCCCTCGACGCCGCCGGCGACGATCTGCGCGGGAGTGAAGCTCCCGCCGACCTCGGTCTGGTAGGAGAACTTCAGGGCGCCGGCGTACTGGTCGAACCAGGCCACCGCGGCCCGGCCGTCGGTGAAGCGGTCCAGCGCGATGAAGTGACCGGTGCCGTCGGGCCAGTCGGGGAGCGGGGCGTCCACCGCCGGCAGCGGGTACTCGACGGTGTCGACCGTGAGGATGTCCCAGTCCGAGGCGGCGGTGGGCACCGGCACGCGGGCCTGGGCGAAGCGCACCTCGGAGGAGAGCGAGCTGTTCACGGGCAGGTTGTTGACCGCATAGGCCACGCCCGGGGCGCCGTCGGCGGCGCGGACGTGGACCTTGTTGAAGAGGCCGGCGGCGCCGTTCATGGGATCGTCGGTGCCGGCGTTGTCGAGGTCGTAGTGGTTCCAGGTGAGCAGGTCCATCTGGGGTGTGGCGTCGAGGGTGTACGAGATGCGCACGGCGCCGGTGGTGCGGTTGTGATGGGCGATGATGGGCGTGCCGGTGGTGAGCCGGCCCACGGAGGTGTAGGCGCCCACGTCGGTGCCCTTGGCGTTGATGCCCCAGCGCACGTCGGAGGTGGGCAGCACCACCGGGCCTTCGGGCACGCCGTCGACGAAGTACCAGTCCTCGGGGCGGATGCGCGCGGGCTCGTTCTCGGAGGGGATGATGGTGGTGACCATCAGGTCGCCGTAGGTGGTGTTGTAGGAGCCCACCCAGGCCAGTTGGCCGATGACGGCGAAGGAGGCATAGGGCCCCGGGATGCCCCATGGGATGTCGTTGACGCACTCGCACTGGCCGCCCACGCACAGCGGGATCTCGTCGTCGGGGCAGGACACGCCGGCGCAGTCGTCGTCCCAGAAGCACGTCGGCTGCTGGTTGTTCTTGCTGCCGCTGCCGTCAGCGCAGCCCATCAGCCCGATGGCCGCGATCGCGATGACGGCGACGGGAAAAAAACGAACGCGGACCCGCCCGCGGCCGAGGCGGGCGCCCAGGAGCACGGCGCCCAGGAGCAGGGCCAGGCCGAAGGGGGCGCCGGTGCCGCGGGCGCCGGTGGAGGTGGCGCAGGTGAAGAAGCCCCCGGACTTCTTTTCCACGGGGACGGACAGGATCTGGTTCAGGTCGACGGCCGTCTCGGAGACGTTGCCGGCCTCGTCGCGGACCCGGACGATCAGGTCGCCGCCGGCGGCCAGCTCGCGGGCCCGGGAGAGGGCGATGCTTGGCTGGGCTGTCCAGGCGGTGAAGGTCCCACCGGCGGCGCCGAAGGAGACCTGAAGCGCGTCTCGCTCGGAGACGAAGTCCACGGCGCCGTGGAAGAACCGGCCGCCGGAGACGTACGGGATCGCCTTGGGGGGCAGCGTGTCGAGCAGCGCGGTGACGGTGACCGGCTCGAGGTTGAGGCTGTCCGGGGCGCCGGCGCGCCGCCCGCGGATCTTCACGGTGTGGCGGCCCTGCAGGAACAGGGGCAGGTCGCGGATGACGAGCCGGTTCGTGCGGGCGAACGGCGTGTACGCGCCGCCGTCGAGGCTGTACTGGTACTCGGCGGCCTCGGCGCCGTCGGTGGCGGCCAGGTCGATGACCAGCTCGGGGCGGGCGTCGTCGCGGCCCTGCAGCGTGGCGCGCAGGCGCTCGGGGGCGAAGGTGCGGGCGCCGGCGAGGGTGGCGCCGAAGGTGTGCGGGCGCACCACGCTCTTCTGGCCGGGGAGCACGGACACGATCTTGGCGATGATCAGGGCGGCGTCGGCGGTGACCGTGGGCTTGAACTCGAGGTGGGACAGGCGCACCACGCGCCACACCAGGTAGTCACCATTCTGGTTCATCTTGGTGATCTCGTACGTGGGCATGGGGATCGGCTGCAGCGCGCCGCTCATCATCGGCATGATCATGCCCAGGATGCTCGGGAAGATCGCGGCCACGTCCTCGGGGTTCTCGCGGATCAGGTCGGCATTGAAGACGCGGGCGGAGATCTTGGAGGCGTCCACCGGGCGCAGCACCGGCATCACGGTGACGTTACTGGTCATGGGGTCCACGCCCTCCTCGAGGTCGATCTCGAGGTGCATGTCCAGCGCCAGGGTCAGGGCGCGGGCATAGCGGCCGTTGACGAACGGATAGATGTCGATCTGGAAGTCCCGCATGAACACGTCGATCATCGGGGTCTCCATGCCGGTGCCCTGGCCGATGGTGAACTCGAGCGCGGTCTGGGGCCGGATGACCAACTGCAGCGGGGCGTCGCCCACCGTCGGGTCGATGAGCTCGGCCAGGGACGGGATCAGCACCGAGAAGGCGCCGACCTTGAGCAGCGGGCTCTGCTCGGTGCCCACGGTGAGGCACAGGGCGCCGCTGTTGACCAGGTGGAAGCCCAGGAGGTCCAGGAAGTCCTTGGTCAGGGCGATGCCCACGTCGGCGGGGGTGTTGTCGCCGAACTTCAGATAGGCCTGGTCGAAGGAGCCCGAGAACTCCTGGATGATCTGGCGGGTGAAGGTCTTGAGGCGGTCGGCGGAGGCGCCGGACACGCCGGTGACCGTGGACAGACCGCGGGAGGCGAAGTCGAAGGTGGCGATGGGGGGCACGCAGCGGGCGCCCTGGGTGTGCTCGGCCACGTTGTACTCGTTTTTCGCCTCGGCGCGGGAGAGCACGTCGGAGTCGGAGTTGAAGCCGGCGATCACGCCGGCGGTGATGCCGCGGTTCTTGATGTCGACGAAGCCGCCGGAGACGAGCTTGAGCTCGAGCATGCTGTCCACGCCCATGAAGCCCGCGTCGGCCAGGAAGGTGCCGACGTTCATCTGGCCCTCGAGGCCCATGGGATCCGGGAAGAGCTTGTCGATGGTGGGCTGCAGCAGCGGGATGACGACCTCGTTGGCGATGAACTCGACGATGGCGTTGCCCACGAAGGCCTGGACCATCTCGATGTACTGGCCGATGTTTTCGAGGATCAGCGCGTTGAGGAAGTCCTCGAGGATGGGGATGCAGTTCTCGAGGGAGATGCCCAGGCCGCCCAGGTCGATGTCGGTGATGGAGTTGATGTCCATGCGCATCTGGCCGTCGCTGGGGCGGGTGCGCAACCCCAGGGCGATGGTCCCTTCGAAGGCCTGGTTGTAGAAGCCGACGGCGACCTGGCACTGGTTGGTGATGTTGTTGCCCATGAAGAACACGTCGATGTCGAAGCCCAGGTAGATGTTGGCCTCGAGGTCGACCCAGATCTCGTCGCAGGTCGTCTCGGCGAAGATGCCCTCGCGGCACTGGTCGATGTTGTTGCTGTCCTGGGTGTTGTCCACGACGTCGAAGTCGAGATCGACGCGGGAGATGTCGACGCCGCAGCCGAGGGAGCAGAAGGCGATGCCGTACTGGCGGTCCGAGGAGCCGACCCAGAACTCGGGGATGAAGGCCAGGTGGCCGAACTCGCCCTCGACGAACTGCGGCAGGATCTCCTTGATGGTCTCGAAGCCGTCCTCGGTGATGCGCACCTGCAGGCCGTTCTCCACGACCTGGGAGGGCGGAATCGTGGCCGGCGGCGGCTCGATCTGGGAGCACCCGCCACCCCCGGTGCAGGCAGGAAGGGCAGAGAATAAAAATACCAGGGAGAAAGCAACGAAAGTCGAAAGCCGCGTCATGATGGGTCGCCTCCTGAAAAAGCAAGCTGATCATAGTGTAGCAGGCCTTGTTCGTCAAGGTATCCGGCCCGCGATTTTTTTCTGGAAAACCGGCGGACCATCCCGTATACACTTGCGCCTATGTCAGCGAAAACCTCCCGTCCCGTCCCCCTTTCCCTTGTTTCCCTGCTCCTGTTCTTCTCCGGTGCGGCCGGACTGATCTACCAGGTCATCTGGACCCGCGTCCTGCACTACACGTTCGGGAACACCGAGATGGCGGCGGCCACCGTGCTCGCCACTTTCATGGGCGGCCTGGCCCTGGGCGGCGCCCTGGGCGGGAAATTCGCCACGCGGATCAAGCGTCCGGTGCTGGTCTATGGTGTCCTCGAGGCCGTCATCGCGCTGTACGGCCTGGTGTTCACCCCGCTGCTCTACAAAATGGATTTTATTTATTTATTGACTGGACCCGATCCCGGCCCCACGCTCATGATGTTGATCCGGTTCGTCGTGGGCGGTCTGCTGATCCTGATCCCCACGGTGGCCATGGGCGCGACCCTGCCCATCCTGATTCATGGCGTAGTACATAAAGACAAACCCGGACGCAGCCTGGGCATCCTGTACTTCATCAACACCCTGGGCGCCGTCGCCGGCACCGCGCTCTCGGGCTTCGTGCTGATCCCGCTGGTGGGGCTGGACCTGGCGGTCATCATCGCCGTCACGCTGGGCATGGTCGTGTTCGCGGCCACCGTCGTCATCGAGCTCCGCCTGCGCCCGGTCCCCGCCGAGGAGCTCCTCGAGGAATCGTCGTCGCAGGCCGCCGAGGAGTCCCCTTCCGACGGGTTCGAGCACAACTTCTCCCAGTTCGCCCTGAAATGGGGCGCCTCGGCCGCCCTGGTCATCGCCTTCATCAGCGGCTTCATCACCCTGAGCAACGAGATCCTCTGGTTCCGGCTGCTGGGCATCCTGATGGACGGCACCATCTACGGTTTCTCCGCCCTGCTCTCGGCCTACCTGGCGGGGCTGGCCTTCGGCTCCCTCTGGGTCGCCGGCCGCATGGATCGCACCGATGACCTCTGGGGTTTCTACGTGAAGCTGCAGATCGGCGCCTCCGTGGGCGCGATCCTGACGATCCTGATCCTGCCGCTCATGCCGTTCCTGATCTCGGGCTACATCGCGTCGGAGCAGAAGTCCCCGGGGTCGGTGTTCGCGCTCAAGTTGTTCCTGGTGTTCATCTCCATCGCCATCCCCACGTTTTTCTATGGGGCCTCCTTCCCCGTGCTCGCGCGGCTGGCCTCGGTGCGCCGCAACCTGAGCTCGGCGGTGGGCAGCGTCTACGCCTTCAACACGGTGGGCTGCATCCTGGGCGCCGGCCTCACCGGCCTGATCCTGATCCCCACGGTGAAGAACCTCAACGCCCTGCTCCAGTTCATGATCTTCTTTACGATTGTGATCGCGCTCGCGGCCGCCCTCTTCGCCCGCGTGCGGCCCGACGATCCGACCGGCACCTGGATGTCCAAGTTCCGCACCGACGGACGCCTGCGCCTCTTGTCCTATGCCACGATGGTGTTCCTGGGCATGGTGATCGTCGATCCCAACGTCAACGTCATCCGCCTGGTGAACTCCCGCTACTCCGTCGAGGACTACTCCAACACCATCGGCTCCCGCGTGAAGTCGCTGTACGGCGATCCCAACGACCTGAAGAACCTCGTGTTCCAGGCCGAGGGGGCCGTGACCGTGGTCACCGTCCACAAGACCAAGGAGGGCGGCCTGCGCCTGCGCAACAACGGCCTCAACGAGGCCTTCCACGCGGCCACCGAGCCCCACTACGCAGAGGAGATCCTCTACCTGGGCATGCTCCCCTACTTCCTGCACCCGAACCCAGAGAAGGTGCTGCTCATCGGCCTGGGGGGCGGCGGCACGCTGGACATGCTCGCCCACGGCAACTTCAAGCAGATCGAGGTCGCCGAGCTCGAGCACGAGGTCGTCAAGGCCTCCCGCTTCATGTTCGGCACGCGGCCGCACCCGCTGGACAAGCCCAACGTGAAGCTGCGCGTGGACGACGGCCGAAACGCGCTCCTGCGGCACTCCCGGGCCAACCCGCACACCTACGACATCGTCGTCTCCCAGCCCTCCCACCCGTGGCTGTCGGGCGCCTCGAACCTGTACACCCTCGAGCACTTCAAGATCGTGCGCAAGAACCTCAAGCCCGGTGGCATGCTCTGCCAGTGGGTGAACCTGTTCCGCATGAACGAGGAGGGCTTCCGCTCCCTGATGGCCGCCTTCGTGGGCGCCTTCCCCGACGGCCACGTGTTCCAGGTGGACGAGAACTCTGTGTTCCTCATCGGCGTGAACGGCGAGTTCAAGGTGGACCCGGCGATCATCCGGCGCCACCTCAAGGAGGAGAACGTCAAGCCGATCGTGAACTCCTACGGCGTCACGGTCAACCGCATCCTGCGCATGTACCTGTTCCCGATGGATGTCGCCCGCCGGCTGGCCCAGGGCTCCGTGGTGAACTCGGACCGCCGTCCCATCATCGAGACGGTCCTGCCGTGGGTGGGTCACAACACCATGTTCCGCGTGCAGGACGTGCTCGACCACCACAAGCAGGAGTACGGCCTGTCCTATCTGGCCATGACCCGCGACGCGGCCTCGGTCACCCTGCTTCGCGAGTTCGCCGACTACCTCCTCGGGCGCATCGACCTGTCCAGCCAGGAGATCCCCAAGGTGCGCCAGCGCGCCGACGAGATCCTCACGCTCACGCGGCGCAACGAGGTGCGGCTCCTCGCCGAGCGGCACCGCATCGACGCGGCCGTGCACGAGAAGCTCGGCCACCTCGAGCGCGCCGTCGAGGCCCTCGGGCGCGTCGAGACACCGTCGGTGTCCGATCACATGAAGGTGGCCGGCTGGCTCCTGGAGATGGACCGCCCGGGCCTCGCGCTTCCGCGGCTGCTGGCGGTGTTTTTTGCCCAGGAGCGGCCGGTCGCGGTGGCCCTGTCGGCCTTCGTCTCCCGCCTCCTGCCGGGCCTCACCCCCGACCTGAAGATGCGGCCCGGGACGATCAAGTCCGGCGTGGTGCACCAGCTCGCCCGGTCGCTGTGGAAGCTCGGCCTACACACCCCGGCGTACCTGCTGGCCGACTGGCTCGCCCCGCAGACCGACCTGTACGAGCAGCTCGACGTGAACATGTGGCACCTGCTGTCCACCGCGGGCCTGGAGCGCGGCCGTCCGGTGCGCGAGCACCTGGACGCCTACGTCAACCTCGGCGGGAACGACGTGGTCCTGCTCAAGAAGCTGCTGATGTACTATGCCCGCGAGGGCGTCGAGGAGAAGGTGGACTACCTCATCTCCGTCATGAAGTCCCTGCCGAACCTGGACTACCAGGCCCTCGAGCTCGCCCGAAAGTGCGAGAAGCTCGAGGCGCCGGAGTCGGGCATCCGCATCCTGGAGAACCTGGAGCGCCAGACCCGCCACCTGGACGTGGAGCGCCAGGACATCGTCAAGGAGTTGATCCGGTTGAAGGTCGCGACCAAGTCCTGGCAGGGTCTGGGCCTGCTCGTGGTCAAGTACCGGGAGATGGCCGACGAGAAGGACTTCGAAAAGTGGACGCAGGAGACCTTCAAGCCCCTCGAGGCCCCCGTCCGCGAGGGCCTGCTCATGGGTGTCGATCCCGTCTCCGCCGCGAAGTAGCGGGGCGGAAGAATCAGCCTGATTCGTCAATCGGAGAATTTAAAATCGGGGGTCGGGCGACCGGCGACTGAAGACAGTCGCGTGGTGGAATCGCGGGAGAGATTCCGCCGGTAATCGATTTCGATTTCGATTTCGAGTTGAACAGGTCTATTTGAAGAAGAAGGCGCCTAGGTAGCGCTGTTCGTACGGGAACATCTTGTGGAGCTTGCGGTCGATCTGGTCGAGGGTGCGGTTGATCTCGAGCTTGACGGTGTCCTGCTTCTCGAGCATGGCGTCCTTCTTCTCGATCAGCGCGTCATGGGCGGCGGCGAGCTTGAGCACGCTGTCGCCGGCCTTGATCAGGGTCTTCAACTTGGACTTCAGGTTGGAGGGCAGTTTCTCGGTGGCCAGCACCCGCTGGAGGACCGGCTGGGCGGTCTCGACCTGGACCACGTAATCGGCGCCGCGGTTGCCGCGGGGGTAGACGCCCAGCACGGATTCCTGCACCTCGACGATCTCGGCGTAGTCGAAGGTGTTGAATTCCTTGAGCAGTTGGTTGAACTGCAACTTCCAGTCCTGGCGGGCGGCCAGCAGCCGGCCCTTGGCCCCCACGACGGAGTCGGCCCAGTCGCTCTCGGCCGTGATCAAATGGTTGACCTTCGGGAGCATGGGCAGGAGATCCTCGGTGAGGGCCTTGGTCTCCGGATTGAACTCCAGGGAAGCCTTCGCGTACAGCAGGGCGCTGCGGTACGCCGTGATGGAACGTTTGCGTGGGACTTTGGCCATGGTTCCTCCTGACGCCCGAAGGGCGTGGGCAGTGATTGACTATATATCCTAATTTTCTCGCGCAATCAATCGCTACTTGTAAGAATATTTCAAGGCGTGACGGACCTGGGATCATGGTCCCAATTTCCTGTGATCAGGACACCTATGAAAGAACCGGCGATGATTCCTGACATGCCGCCCGGGCATCGGGCTGGTCTGTCGCGCCGGACAGCTGGAGTCCGCGCGCGCTCCATGATATAAGGGGCGTTCCCAAGTTCCGGACCCCCAGGAAGACCACGGGGTCCGCTCATCCTGGAGGCGTCATGATCAACGTAGAAAAATTCGTCCGTCCCGCGTCCGTGGAAGCCGCGGTGGCCCTTCTCCAGGCGCCGGACAGCGTCGCGCTGGCAGGCGGCACCGGCGTGTCCCTCTCGAAGGACCCCAATGTGCGCACGGTGGTCGACCTGTCCGATCTGCACGACCTCAAGCGCATCGAGGCGCCAGCCGACCGCATCCGTCTGGGCGCCCTGGTCACCATGACCCAGTTGAGGAGGTCCTCCGGGCTCCCGGCCGTCCTCGTGGAGGCCGCCAGGAGCGTCGGCTCCACGCCCCTGCGCAACGTCATCACCGTGGGCGGGGAGCTGGCCCGGGGCGTGTACTGGAACGACCTGCCCGTGTTGCTGCTGGCCCTGGACGCCGTGGTCGAGCTCACCTCCGGCGCGGGCGTCGAGCGCGTGCCGGTGGCCGCCTTCCTGGCCGACCATCCGAAGCGCGCGCTGGCCGGCGGCAAACTGCTCACCGCCGTCGAGCTCTCGCCCGCCGCGCTCCCGAAGGCCTCGTTCATCAAATATGCCCGCACGCTGGTGGACTACGCGCTGTGCGACGTGGCCTGCGGCCTGCGGGTGGAGGACGGCGTGATCCGCGAGGCCCGCGTGGCGCTGGGCGCCATCGTCCCCCTGGCGCGCCGCGTCCCCGAGGCCGAACAGGCGCTGCTGGGCGCGGTCCCCGGCGCGGAGGCGTTCGAGCGGGCGGCGAAGGCGGCGGTGGCGGCCGTGGAGCCCCGCCCCGACTTCCGTGTGTCCCGTGAGTATCAACGGCAGTTGGTCGAGGCGCTGGTGCGCCGCGCCCTCGAGGCGGCCGTCGGGCCGGCGTAAACGGACAAGGAACGGAGAGACACCATGATCCCCATTCAGATGGAAATCAACGGACAGACGATCGAGATGGAAGTGGCGCCGGACCTGTCGCTGCTGGACCTGCTGCGCGCAGTGGGGGTGGCCTCGGTGAAGAAGGGCTGCGGCGAGGGCGACTGCGGGGCCTGCGGCGTGCTCCTCGACGGAGTCTACGTGAAGAGCTGCCTGATCCTGGCCGCCCAGGCCTCCGGGCGCCATGTGGAGACCGTCGAGAGCCTGGGCAACGTCGAGCACCCGCACCCCCTGCAGACGGCCTTCGTGGACGCGGGCGCCGTGCAGTGCGGGTTCTGCATCCCCTCCATGCTGCTGGCCGCAAAAAGCGTGATCGAGGAGCACCCCGAGCCCAACGATGAGGAGATCCGGGAGGGCCTCGACGGCAACCTCTGCCGGTGCACGGGCTACGTGAAGCAGATCGAGGCCGTGAAGACCGCCGCCCGCGTGATGAAGGAGGAAGACCATGAGTAATTCGTTCTCGCAAGTCGGAACCAACGTCCGCAAGGTGGACGGGATGGCGCTGGCGACCGGCGGGTCCCTCTTCGTGGCCGATCTGGCCCCGGAGAACGCGCTGTGCGGGCGGATCCTCACGTCCCCCCACGCACATGCCCGCATCAAGCGGATCGACGTCTCGAAGGCCGAGGCCCTCGAGGGTGTGTTCGCCGTCCTCTACCACGGCAACGTGCCGCGGGTGCTGCACACCACCGCCGGCCAGGGCTTCCCCGAGCCCAGCCCCTACGACACGGTCATGTTCGACGACAAGGTCCGCTACGTGGGCGACCGCGTGGCCGCCGTGGCCGCAGAGACCCCGGAGCTCGCGGAGCAGGCCCTCTCCCTGATCGAGGTCGAGTACGAGCTCCTCGAGCCGGTGTTCGACCCGGTCCAGGCGATCAAGCCCGGCGCCCCGATCATCCACGACGAGCCAGACGCCCACGTCGTCATCCCCGTGCACTACGAGCCCCAGCGCAACCTGGCCGCCCTGGTGGAGACCCGCGTGGGCGACGTGGACGGCGCCCTGGCGAAGTGCGACGTGGTGGTCTCGGGCACCTACGTGACCCAGTATGCCCAGCACTGCCCCATCGAGCCGCACATCACCCTGGCCGAGCTCGACCCCTACGGCCGCGTGCGCATCACCACCTCCACCCAGGTGCCCTGGCACGTGCGCCGCATCGTGGCGCAGTGCTGCCAGATCCCGGTGCGCCGCATCCGGGTGGTCAAGCCACGGATCGGCGGCGGCTTCGGCGCCAAGCAGGAGGTCCTCCTCGAGGACGTGGCGACCATGCTCTGCCTGCGCTCCGGACAGCCGGTCCTGCTGGAGTACACCCGCAAGGACGAGTTCGTGTCCTCCCGCACCCGCCACCCGTCGGTGTGCACCACGACGCTGGGCTTCTCGAAGGACGGAAAGGTCCAGGCGATCCGGATGCACATGGTGCTGAACACCGGCGCCTACGGTTCCCATGCCCTCACTGTGGGCTCCAACTGCGGCTCCAAGGTCCTGCCCATGTACCCCTGCGACCACATCGAGTTCAAGATGGAGGGAGCCTACACCAACCTGCCCGTGGGCGGGGCCTACCGCGGCTACGGCGCCACCCAGGCCGTGTTCTCGGTCGAGTGTCTGATCGATGAGGCCGCCGCGAAGCTGGGCCGCGACCCGCTGGAGCTGCGCGTGCAGAACCACATCCGCTCCGGCCAGGGTTCGCCGATCTTCAAGGCCCTGGGCGAGGGCACCGAGGGCGTGGAGATGACCATCGGATCCTGCGGGCTGCCCGAGTGCATCTCCCGGGGCGCCGAGGCCATCGGCTGGGGCCGCCCCCGCCAGAAGTCCGGGCGCAGGGCCCGCGGCGTGGGCATGGCCATCCTGATGCAGGGCAGCTCGATCCCCTACGTCGACATGGGCGCGGCCACCCTCAAGCTCAACGAGGACGGCTCCTTCAACCTGCTCATCGGCGCCACCGACCTGGGCACCGGTTCGGACACCGTGCTCGCCCAGATCGCGGCCGAGGCCATCGGCGTGGACACGGAAATGATCATCCCGCTGTCCTCGGACACCGACGTGACCCCCTTCGACGTGGGCGCCTACGCCTCCTCCACCACCTACCTGTCCGGCAACGCCGTGCGCAAGGCCGCGCTGCTGGTCCGCCACCAGATCCTCGAGGTGGCCGCCGAGATGCAGAAGTGCGACCAGGAGAAACTGACCATCGAGGACGGGCGCATCCTCGGCGGGCCCATGGAGCTCACCTGCTCGGCCGTCGCCCTGCACAGCCTGTACTCGCACAACCAGAAGCAGATCATGGCCACGGCCTCCCACATCAGCGAGAAGAGCCCGCCGCCGTTCGCCGCGCACTTCGCCGAGGTCGAGGTGGACCTGGACACCGGCTTCGTCAAGCTCCTGAAGTACGTCTCGGCCGTGGACTGCGGCACCACGATCCACCCGAAACTGGCCGAGGGCCAGACCGAGGGCGCCACCATGAACGGCATCTCCTACGCGCTCACCGAGGAGTACCTGTTCAACGAGAAGGGGCGCATGCTCAACCCCTCGTTCGGACACTACAAGATCTTCACCACCGCCGACATGCCCGAGATGGTCACGATCATGGTCCCCACCTACGAGACCACCGGCCCCTACGGCGCCAAGAGCGTGTCCGAGATCTCGATCAACGGCGCGCTGCCGGCGATCTCCAACGCCATCCGCGACGCCTGCGGCGTCCGCCTGACCCAGGGGCCGTTCACCCCCGAGCGCGTGGCCAAAGCCCTTCGGGAATGACCGCTTGTGCGGGAGGGTCCGCGGCGCGGGTGATTGGCATCACCGGGTGGAAGAGACGCCGGGGCATGCGAGAGGTTGACCTAATGACCCGTATCCTGCTGATCCTGCTGTTGTCCGTCGGTGCCTGCCGGCGTCCGGTGCCCGAGCGCAGGGACGCGCCGCCGGTCCCCGATCAGGTTCCCGAGACCGGGCTTGCCCAGACCCCGGTGCCGCCGCCCCCCGAGCCGCGTCCGGTGAACCCCCGCATCAAGGAGAACCAGTTCGCGGTCGACGGGACGCACGTCGATCTGGTGCGCCTGCCCGCCGGGGACGGCGCCGTGCAGTTCGTGCTCGCCGGCCGCTTCGACCGCGGGCAGGCCCGCCTGCTGGCCTACGTGCACGCGGACCGGATCGCGTTCCGCACGATGGAGGGTGCCCTCGTGGCCTCGGCCGTCCACGAGGGGTTCCCGCGGCTGGCCCGGCTGGTGCCCGGCGGCGCCGGACGCCCGGACCGCGTGCTCGTGGGGTGGGGTCGCAACCCCGTCGAGAAGACGCCCACGGAGCGAGTCTCCTTCACGCTCACCGACGCCTCCGCCCTGGGCGCCGAGAAAAAGCCCCAGGCGGTCCACGAGGTCGTCTTCGAGGCCCGGTCGTCCCGCGCCGATCCCCAGGACGCGGTGGTCGCCGCCGACGGCTCGCTGTACCTGGCCTGGTTCTCGGACAAGTACACGGTGCGGGTGGGGGTGCGGGCCGCGGGCGTCACCGAGGTGAAGGAGCTGGTGTCGGCCTCCATGATCGGCAGGCTGGCCGTGGCGCCCCGCGCCGGGGGCGGGCAGCAGGTGTTCGTGGCCCGCGTGTACGGGGACGAGCCCGGCTCCGACGGCGGTCTCTTCCGCCTCGAGGACGGGAAACTGTCCCCGCTGCCGTCCGTGCGCGGCGTGCGCGGGTTGTGGGCGGCGTCCACCAAGGACGGCTTCGAGGTGTGGGCCGGCGACGGCTGGGACAAGGACTACGGCAAGGTGGCCCGTGCGCTGGTCTCGGTGGTGACCCTGCGCGGGCAGACCGTGGAGCGCCGCCAGGTCGCCGAGGTGGCCGCCGGCTACACGGTGCTGGCCATCCTCCCCTGCAACCTGAAAGGCCCCGAGAACCCCGGGTTCCTGCTCAAGACCAACAACCAGCTGCTCTGGATCGACGCGTCGGGTGGGTCCGCGCCCGCGGGAGCCTCCGCGCCCGCGGGAGCCTCCGCGCCCGCCTCCGCGCCCGCGGGAGCCTTCGCGCCCGCCTCCGCGGCCCTGACGCTGGCGCAGTGGGGCGGCCCGGCCGACCCCGTGGTGGCCGACGTCGACGGTGATGGACAAGACGAGATCCTGATCGGCTCCCCCGAGCCGGCCCTGCTCAGGGCGAGGAAGAAGTGACATGCTGAACCGAACCATCCTCTGGCTGCTCCCCCTCCTGGTGGCCCTCGCGCCGGCCTGCGACCGCAGGAAATCCAGGCAGGACCCCCCGCCCGCCGTGGAGCTGCCGCCCGACCCCGTGGTGGAGGTCACCGAGAAGAGCCCGTTCCCCGAGGTGGCCGTGACGCTGGCCTACCTGCGCTCGTATTATTACGACCCCACCAAGCTCAAGCCGGCCGAGATGCTGACCGCCGGCCTCGAGGAGCTGCAGTCCGACGTCGCCTCGGTGGCCTTCTCGCAGCCCTCGCCGCAGAAGGTGGTCGTGCAGGTGGACAAGGAGAAACGGGACTTCGACCTCTCGAAGATGACCGACATCGGCAAGCTCGAGGAGATCATCTCCGGCGTCCTCACCTTCGTCACGGAGCAACTCAAGCACGACAACGCTCCCGCCGACGAGATCGAGGACGCGGTCTACAGTTTCGTCAACGGCATGCTCGAGGCCCTGGATCCTTACTCCGTGCTGATCAAGCCCAAGTACACCGACGACCTGGACATGCAGACCAAGGGCGAGTACGGCGGCGTGGGCATGGTCCTGTCGGTGCGCGACTGGGAGATCACCGTCATCCACCCGACCGAGGGGACCCCGGCCTTCGAGGAGGGCGTGAAGGAGGGCGACGTCATCACCCAGATCGATGACGAGAGCACGGTCAATATGATTTTGAACGATGCCGTCGACAAGATCCGCGGCCTCGAGAACACCGACGTGATGATCATGGTGCGCCGCAAGGGCGAGAAGGACCTGAAAAAGTTTGTCCTGCGCCGCAGGCAGATCAAGCTCGAGAGCGTGTCCGCCCGGTGGCTGCCGGGGAACGTGCTGTTCTTGAGAATCAATCATTTTATTAACTATACCACCGACGATTTGACCGCAAAATATGAAGAATTCACCAAGGAAAAACAACCCGCCGGGATCATTTTAGACCTGGCCAATAACCCCGGCGGCCTGCTGCCGCAGTCGGTCACGGTGTCCAACGCCTTCCTCTCCGGCGGCGTGATCGTGGCCACGGTGGGGGCGCCGGGATCCCAGAAGCAGGTCTTCCACGCCGAGGAGAAGGGCACCCTCAACGACAAGACCCCCATGGTGGTCCTGGTGTCCTCCCAGTCGGCCTCGGCCTCCGAGATCGTCGCCGGCGCCCTCAAGGGGCAGGACCGCGCGCTGGTGGTCGGCGAGACCACCTACGGCAAGGGGACCGTCCAGCAGATCTTCCACCAGGGCAAGGGTCAGCCCGTTCTCAAGATGACCATCCGCGAGTACCTCACGCCCGGTGACGTCAGCATCCAGCAGGTCGGCGTGGTGCCCCACGTGCGCTTCGTGTCCGTGGGCGTGGTCAACGACGTCGTCTCCCTGTTCTGGCCCGACAAGCCCAAGGAGACGCCGAAGAAGACGCGCACCATCAAGAGCGAACGCCAGCGGCCCGACGAGCAGCCCCGCTACGAGATCCGTCACTTCGTCACCGCCCGGGCCGAGCGCGACCAGAAGAACCGCGTCGAGGACACCGGCGCCGACGAGGACACCGTCGAGTTCGCCCGCCGCATCCTGGTCGAGGCGGGCAAGCCCAAGGCCTCGGAGACCCTCGCCGGCCTCGAGGCCCTGGTGAAGCGCCAGCTGGCCGAGGAGGACGCCAAGCTGGTGGCCGATCTCGGCAAACGCGGCCTGGACTGGAAGCCCGCCGCCCGTGCCGCCGGCACGCCCGCGATGAAGTTGAAGACCCTGCTGTGCGCGATCGAGGATCCGCGCTGCGAGAAGCCCTTGGAGGAGCTCTCCCCGGGGCAGGCGTTCTTCCTGGAGCTCCAGCTCGAGAACGCCGGCACCGAGCCCCTGTCCCGCGTCTATGGCGTGATCTCGAGCCCGGCGGACTTCCTCGACGACTACGAGTACCTCTTCGGCGCCGTCGCCCCGGGCAAGTCGTTCTCCTGGCGCACCAAGGTCGCCATCCCCCACCGCACCGCCGCCGGCGTGGAGCCCTACCAGCTCGACGTGTACGAGGCCGGCCGGGGAAAGATCGGCGAGTTCAAGCAGCACCTGGTGGTCCGGGAGCCCGGGCGCCCCAAGTTCGCCTTCTCGTTCGCCTACGGCGAGGAGAACGGCGGCGACGGCCTGGCCCAGAAGGACGAGGTCTTCCTGCTGCACATGCGGGTGCAGAACATCGGGGACGGCCCCGCCGAGAAGCTGGTCGCCATGTTGCGCAACGAGAGCAAGAACCGCCTGTTCCTCCTCGAGGGGCGCGGCCACCACGAGAAACTGGCCCCCGGCGCCGAGGTGTGGTCGACCATGAAGTACCGCATCCAGGATGCCTCGAAGCCCCTGAAGATCGAGCTGGCCGCGTTCGACACCGAGTACTCCGAGAGCGTGTCCCGCCAGTTCGAGCTCCCGGTGGGAGATCCGGTGCCGGGCAGCTTCTCGCCCTTCACCGCGCTTCTGCCCGAGAACACCGCGGTCTGGCACACCGCCGGCCTCTCCGGCCTGCAGGCGGCCACCGGCGCCGGCTGGGTCGACGCGGTGGGCATGTACGGCACCGCCTGCCGGCTCAAGCTCGCGGACAAGGTGTACGGCTTCGCCGCCTGCACCCTGCGCACCGACGCGCCCCGGGACCGCAAGCCGCCGCAGTGGACCTGGACGCCCCACGTGGTGCCCCCGCGGATCCTGCTGGCCGCGCGCCCCGAGAGCCTGACCAAGGCCGAATCGGTCACGCTCTCGGGCCAGGTGGTCCACCCGGTCGCCATCCGCGACTTCTACGTGATCGTGTCCAACCACAAGTCCGCGCGCCCCACGCAGAAGGTGTACTACGCCCCCGGCAAGGGCGGCTCCCTTTCGTTCGACACCCCCGTCCCCCTCGACCCCGGCCTGAACCAGATCCTCCTCGTGGCGCGCCACGACAAGGACCTCGTCGGGCACCTGCTCCTCACGGTCGTGCGGGAGTAGGGACCGCGTAGTCCAGTTTCGTCGCCAAGGATAGAGCCAATATAAAAAAATAATCCGAGCAGCGGTTGAGGAAGACCAGGGCCGAGGTGTCGCCGTCGGCGGAGCCCTGGCGGGCGAAGAAGGCGGCGAGCCGGCGCTCGGCGCGGCGGCACACGGCCCGGCACACGTCGGCGGCCGCGCTGGCGGGGTTCCCGCCGCCGGGGAGCACGAAGGCCGGCGGGGGCGTCACGCGGGCCTCGAGGACGTGTGTCCACTGCTCGAGCCGGCGCACGTCCCCCGGGCCCAGGAGGCGCAGGTCGCCGAGCCGGGCCGGGTCGACGGTGGCGAGCTCGGCGTTGAGGCGGTACAGGTCCCGCTGGAGCTCGAGAAGCTGGGCGACCGTGTCCGGGACGACCGCGTCGTGGGAGACGGGGTCCAGCAGGACCCGCAGGGCGCCGACGAAGCAGGAGAGCTCGTCCACGGTGCCCACGGCCTCGAGCCGCGGGTCGGTCTTGGGGATTCGCTGGTGGTCGCGGGTGTCGGAGAGACCCCGATCGCCCCGGCCGGTGATGATGCCGGTCATGGTTGACTCCTAGGTGGCGGGGGTGGTGAACACGGTGATTTCGAGCATGGCGATGGAGAAGTCGTCGCCGATGGGATCGAGCCCGTCGACGAAGTCCTTCAGGCGCTTCTGGAGCGACGGCCGGTCGAAGGCGGCCGAGCGGACATCGGTGACGAGCTCGACGAAGCTCTGGGCGAACACGGTCGCCTGCACGTACTCGCGCAGGTAGCCCTCGAGGTCGCTCTCGTCCTTGGCGGGGTTGAAGTCCGCGCTGCGCATCCAGGCCAGGGCCGGGTGGCACGCCTGGGCGATCTCGTCCTCGGTGACGCCGAGGAGATCCGCCACGCGGGATGGATTTTTGTAGTATGCGTATACCAGATCCACGTCGAAGTCGACGATGGCCATGGCGCGGCGGGTCTTCTCGTCGGCCTGCTCGTACACCTCGGACATGGCCTCCCACACCCCGGGGCACGAGGCCAGCCGGAAGAACGGCACCGCGCCGTCGAGGTCGGGACGCAGGGTGCGGTACCGCTCGAGGATGGCGGCAGGCGGGTACACGCGGGTGAAGTACGGGAAGAACTCCGAGGCCGTGGAGTCGAGGATGTCGTCGTCCATCAGGCGCACGGTGTCCGCATCGGACAACTTCTGGTAGCCGTCACTCATGGTGACCAGGTACACCTGGCCGGCGGGCTGCGGCAGGTCGCACTGGAACACGGTGATCTCGAGGGGGAGGCCGTAGCGCCACTGCCGGGTGATCGAGGACGGGTCGTTGGCCACCACGTGCAGCGGCGTGAGCACCTGGGCCTGCAGCCGGCCTTCGTGGCGCACCACCAGCAGCGCCGGGCTGTCGCCCACCGCGAGGCCGTCGATGGCGCCGGTCTGATGATGGAAGCGCAGAAGCGAGATGGTGGTCGCCCCCTTGCCCTGGTAGGCGGTGTTGGAGACGCTGTCCGAGAACCAGCGGGCGAAGTCCTTGATTTCCCGGGGCCTGGCCTCGCGGCAGTGGACCTCGAGGTCCCAGGCGAGCTCCCGGGCGACCTGCACGGTCTCCCCGTCCGCGCTCTTGGACTCGGACACCCCGTCGAGGGTGATCACCACGGACCAGTCGTCCTCGCCGTCGCGGTAGGTGAAGATGGAGGCCGCGTCGTGGATGGGGTGGTTGCGCTCCGGCGCGCGGACGTCGTTGATCTGTCGCTTGGTGACGGCGGATTCGAGTTGGAATCGCATGGGCTCTGCCTGCCTCGCCTATTTCTTATCGCCGGGTTCGATCTTGCTGCGCAGCTCCTGCACGAGCTTCTCCAGGTGGGAGATGCGCTCCCGCAGCCCGTCGACCTCCTTGGCCACCAGCGCCTGGGGCACCTCCCACAGGGTCTGCAGCTGCTGCTCCACGCGGGCCTGCCACTCCTCGAACCGTGTCTGGAACGGCTCGAGGTAGGAGCGGACGTCCTCCATGCCGGGGAGCTCCTGCACCCGCGCGTCGAGCTCGGTGCGGAAGTTGCTGACCAGGCCGCCGCTGCGGATCAGGGCCACCAGGGAGGAGATGGGGAACAGTTTCCACTTCTTCTCGTCGGTGCGGATGATCTGCAGCAGGATCTCGTGGGTGATGTCCGAGCCGGAGAGGTAGTCGACGACCTGGATCTCCTCGCCTCCCCGGATCAGGTCCGAGAGGGTGCGCAAGGTGATGTAGCTGCTCTGGGAGGTGTCGTACAGTTTCCGGTTGGGGTAGCGCTTGATCGTGCGCAGGGGGCCCGTTTTCGGTTCGGCGGAGTCGGTCGTCATGGGTGGCACCTGTTCCCGTTGGGGCGGGCGTTCCGTTTGTACCATAAAACGCCGCCGCGCGGGCAGTGGAAAATGGACACGCGGGCGCCGGAAAAGATGCGCATCCCCACTACGGGATACAGTTTCGGGTGTCGATCCGGCACGAGGGGAGGCAGGTGAGCCGCCCGCCCGAGTAGCCCAGGGCCTCGCAGGTGAGGCCGTCGGCGAAGCGCTCGCCGTCGCAGTCCTCGAGGCCGTTGAGGATGCGGTTGCCGCAGCGGGAGCAGCCCGAGAAGTCCCAGCGGCAGTCGGCGCCGCAGGTGAAGACGCCGGTGCCGCCGATGTAGGAGGCGCACGAGATGGCGTCGATGGCCCCGGGGTCGCCGGCCTGGTCGCCAAAGTCGCATTCTTCGGGCGCCCGCTGCTGGCCGTCCCCGCAGGACCAGGGCACGCAGCGCCCGCCTCCGGGGGTCTGGCCACAGAAGAAACCGTCGGTCCGGCAGGACCAAGGGTCCAGCGCGTTGCAGGTGCGGTCCACGGCGGGGGGCTCGCAGGCGGTGGAGGCGAAGATCAAGGTGGATAGAAGCACGACCGTGGCCGCCCGGAGGGCATGTTTCACGGCGAACATGGGAAAAGCGCGCAGAATTTGACTCATGGTGACGGCACCGGCTCGAGCTTCAGGTCGGTGAGCCGCGCCCGCACCTGCTGCATGAAGGGCGCGCCCGGATCGGACTTTATGGTGTAGTAGGTCGTCGAGGTCTCCTTCCACAGGGGGGTCTTGCGGTAGGCGAGATACTCGTGGTGGCCGATCACGTGACGGATGGGGAAGCGCTCGGCCAGGTGGCGCACCAGGTCGGCGCTGGCCCGGACCTGGGCCTCGTTCAGCGGCGTCTTCGGGGTGCCGCCAACGTTCTCCACGCCGATGGCGCACCAGTTGAGGCCCACCGTGTGGCGGGCGAAGGTGGTCTCGGGGAGCACGCGCACGAGGGTGCCGTCGCGGTCCACGAGGAAGTGGGCGGACACGTTCAGCGCGCTCGCCTTCGCCAGCGTCGGCCGCTCGCCCGCGGGCATGCGGACGGGGTCGAAGGTGTGGAAGGCGGACGCCAGGGTGGCGCCCTCGGTGGCGTGGAGGACCACCATCACCGGGGCGATGACGGGCTCGTCGGCCTTCAGGCCGTGGCGCAGGGTCAGATACTCCAGGGAGAGCCGGCGGCGCTCGGCGTTCCAGGTGATGGGCCGGTCGACGATGCGGATCGGGGCCGCCTGGGCCGGTTCGGGGAGCGAGGGTTCGCGGACCTGGAGGGGTGGCTCGGGGGCCGGTGCCGGTGCCGGTGCCGGTCTGGAACCGGGGGGTTCACTGGGCGAAACCTTCATCGGCTCCGGCGAACCGTTCCTCGAGCACAGGCACAGCGCCAGGGGGAGCAGGAAGGCGAGTCGTCGCATGCCCCCACTGTAGGCAAAACCGCCGGCGAACGGAATTCTTGCCTCCGGGATCCCGCTCTGATATACCTGACATCTGTTAGGTTTTCCCATGGAACTCTCCTCCGGTTTCTTCGACGATCTCACCCGCCTGGCCCAGGACGGCCGCCACGATCTGGCCTGCGGCACCTGCGGCGAGGGCCGCAAGAAGCTGGGCTCCGGGCAGTGGCTGTACCCGGCGGTGATGCCCGACGGGCGCACCCAGTGGATGCTCAAGGTGCTCATGAGCAACGCCTGCGTGAACCGCTGCGGCTATTGCGCCTTCGGGGCCCACGGGCTCACGGATCCCGCCCGGCTCCTGCCCGACGAACTGGCGCTGTTCTTCTCCATGCTCATGAAGGAGCGCAAGGTGGGCGCCCTGTTCCTGAGCTCGGCGATCTGCGACCGGCCCACCCGCGTCATGGACGACATGCTCAAGACCGCGCTCCTGGTGCGCCGCAAGTACCGGTTCCGGGGTTACCTGCACCTCAAGCTCCTGCCGGGCATCGGCGACGATCAGATCCTGACCGCCATGCAGCTCGCGGACCGCGTTTCGGTGAACCTCGAGGCGGTGAGCGCCGAACACCTGCGGCGCATCGCACCCGAGAAGGACTTCGACGCGGAACTGGTGTCCCTGCTGCGCCGGGTGAAGGCGATCAGTGAAAACAACGAGGTCGCCTGCCGCGGCGCGTCGACCCAGATCGTGGTGGGGCCCTCGGGGGAGACCGACCGCGAGATCGTGGGGTTCATGAGCCGCTGCTACGGCGACCTGGAGTTGAAGCGGGTGTATTACTCCGCCCACAGCCCCCTGCCAGGCACGCCCATGGAGCACCTCGCGCCCACGCCGCTGTGGCGCGAACACCGGCTCTACCAGAGCGACTGGCTCCTGCGGCAGTACGGCTTCACGGCCGACGAGATCCCCACCGACGAGCGAGGCTCCCTGTCCCCCGAGGCCGACCCCAAACTGATGTGGGCCCGCCTGCACCCCGAGTTCTATCCCCTCGAGATCAACGCCGCCCCCCTCGAGTCCCTGCTCCGGGTGCCCGGCATCGGCCCCCGCTCCGCCGCGCGCATCGTGAACACGCGGCGGCGGCAGCCGCTCTCGGAGCCCGCGGACCTGGCCGCCTTCCACGTGCCGGCCCGCCGGGCCGCCCCCTGGCTGCTGTTCTCCGGCCGACGCCGCATGCGGATCCGGGCCCAGCTGGCGTTTGATTTCCCCGACGCCGTGTGAGCCCCGCGGAAGCGGTTGTCTTCCGGGATCAAATGCCCTAGTCTTGGCTTCGCGATGGAACCTGCCAAGCTCCTCCTGATCCCCCAGAAGACCCTCCGTTCGGAGTCCGTGATCCTGCTCGCGGCGTCGGTGCTGGTGGGCCTCGCGGCGGGCTTCGCCGGGCTTTTGCTCCACGACGCCATCGAGTGGGCCATGACCGCGTTCTTCTGGCCCTTCGGTGTCCAGGGGGGCGAGAAGGCGGCCAGCGGGCTCCCCTGGTACGGGCTGCTGCTCCTGCCCGTGGCCGGCGGGCTCGCGCTCATGCCCGTCCTGCGCTGGCTCGCCCCCGAGGTGCGCGGCGGCGGCATCTCCGAGGTCATCGAGACTCTCGCCGTGCGCGGCGGGCGCATGCGGCGCCGGGCGCCCTTCGTGAAGATCGCCACCACCGCGATCTCCCTGGGGGCGGGGGCCTCGGCCGGTCGCGAGGGCCCCATCGTGTTCATCGGCGGCGCCCTCGGCTCGTTCTTCTCGCGGGTGCTCCGGGCCTCGGTCCGCCAGACGCGCACGCTGGTGGCCTGCGGCGCCGGGGCCGGCATCGCGGCCACGTTCAACATGCCGTTCGCCGGGGCCATCTTCGCGGTCGAGGTGATCCTCGGCGACTTCCAGGCCGCCAAGCTCGGGCCCATCGTCGTGTCCTGCGTGGTGGCCACCGTGGTCTCCCACATCTTCCTCGGGGACGCGCCGGCGATCATGCACGTCGAGTTCGCCATGCACAGCCCGTGGGAGCTGCTCCTGTATGCGCTCCTGGGCGTCGTCGTCGGCGTGCTGGCGGTGGCCCAGATCCGGGGGGTCATGTTCTCGGCGAAGCTCCTCGCCCGGCTGCCCGTGAAGAGCTGGTGGTATCCGGCCATCGGCGGGCTGGCCGTGGGCGTGCTCGCCTTGACCACCCCCCACCGCTTCGGCGTGGGCTACTATCAGGTCAACGAGATCATCGGCCGCGAGACCGCCCTGCTTCTGGGCGCGACCCTGGCGATCACCGCCGTGAAACTGGTGGCGACCTCGATCTCGCTGGGATCGGGCTTCTCGGGGGGCATCTTCGCCCCCGCGCTCCTCATCGGCACCATGGCCGGCAGTGCCTTCGGCCTCGTCGCAGCCCGGTTCTTCGACGTGTCCCACCCCTCGAACTATGCCCTCGTCGGCATGGGCGCGCTCCTCGCCGGCGTCATGCACGCGCCGATCTCCGCCGTGCTCATGATCTTCGAGATCACCCGGCACCCCATGGTCATCCTCCCGCTCATGGTGGCCACGGTCATCGCCTCGCTGATCTCGGCGCTGCTCCAGCCAGACGACATCCATCACTGGAGCCTGAGCGCCCGCGGCGTGAAGCTGGACCGCCACCGCCACGCGGATCCGCTCCGGGGCCGCAAGGTGAGCGAGCTCGTGCGCCGGGAGGCCCCCGAGGTGCCCCACGACATGCCCCTAGGTCAGGTCATCGCCCGGCTGCTCGAGCAGGGCAGCAACCGGGGCTTCGTGATCGACGCCGACGGGCGCCTGACGGGGATCATCCACGGCAACGACCTGGCCTTCGCCCTCACCGAGCGCGACACCCTCGACGGCCTGGTGGTGGCCGCCGACCTGGCGCAGCCGGTGCGGGAGGCCGCCCGCCCCGACGACGACCTGGCCGTGGCCCTCAAGCTGCTGGACCGCGCCCGGGAGGAGGAGCTCCCGGTGATCGACGAGCAGGGCCGGCGCCTCGGCGAGATCTCGCGGGCCGACGTGTTCGCCGTGTTCCACGAGGAGCTCGACGCCCAGGACCTGCAGCACACCATGGTCGACGCGATCTCGCTCTCCGAGCGGCTCGGCGAGATCGACCTGGGGGACGGGCACGTCCTCGTCGAGCTCGAGGTGCCGTCCCACGCGTACGGCAAGACGCTTCCAGAGCTGGACATCCGCCGCCGGTTCCACATCCAGGTGGTGATGCTGCGCCGCCGGCTCCCGGGCGGCGAGGGGCGCGGCGCGTGGAAACGCTGGGCGCCCACGCCCTCGGACACCCTGGAGCCCGGCGACTTTCTGCTGGTGCTCGGGGAGAGGGAGAACATCCGCAATGCGACGAAGATCTGACGCTTTCGTCTTGACCGCAGTCAAGCTTCTCCCGTTTCTCCTTTTTTTTCCCGTTTTTTCCTGCGAGAAGCGCGAGACCGTGACCGTGCCCCGCATGGTGTTCGCGATCTGCCCGCAGACGCCCTGCCGCGTGCCGGTGGGCGCCGTCCGCGGATCGGTCCTCGCGGGCGAGCGACGGCCGCACAACTTCCTGATCGACGTGCGCGACTTCGCGGCGCGGCACCCGGACCTGAGCCCGTTCCGGTTCGCCCCGGACGAGCGTCGGCGGTCGTCACCGGGGCGGCTGACGGTGTGGATGCAAGGGGGCGACCGGCCCCGCCGGGTGACGCTGGAGGCCGACACCACGGTCACCCTGGAGTGGCTGCGCTTCCCCCAGGCGCCGGTCCCGGGGACCACCGCCGTGTGGCGGCCGGTGCGGCCGGCCCCGCGTCCGTTCCGCTGCCAGGACCACGCGGACTCGGGCACGTGGTTCGCCGTGCCCTGGACACCCGCCGTGTTTCCCCTGCCGCCGATCCGAAAACCGTCGATCCAGCTGGCCACGAGCCCGGTGTGGGCGCCTTTGACGGTGTTCGTCCCCCAGGGGCGGCACTTCGTGTTCGCCCGGTTCCCCGGGGGCCGCGCCGACCTGTGGATGGCGCTGTTCTCCTGCCTGGGACCGGTCTCCCTGGCGAGCGCCGAGCCCGGTCGGATCGCCACCGCCCAGGCCGCGGGGGTGAGCCTGTGGCAGTGGGCGGCCCCCGTGAGCCAGCGCTGGGGTCTTCTGGCCGCCGCCCTCGCCCTCGACAAGGCGTCGCCGGATCCGGACGGCTCCGTGCCCGGCGTGCCGGTGATCGTGGGCGCGGTCAGGGGCCAGGAGCACCACGTCGAGCGGGTCGACTCCCCGGTGGATTTTCTGGTAAAAATGCTGGCGGCCGGCCACCTCGACCGGGAGGAGGCGTGGGCCGCCTGGACCCGGCTGCAGCTGGCCGGGAACCCGCCGATCGAGTTCGAGCGCCTGCGCGAGGCGCTCACCGCGCTGCCCGAGTGACCCCGGGCGCCGCCGACAGGAGGAGAGATCCATGCCCACCGACCTCGAGATCGCCCGCAAGGTGCAACTGAAACCCATCGCCGAGATCGCCGCCAAGCTCGGGTTCCTCCCCGAGGATCTGGAACTGTACGGCCCTTGGAAGGCCAAGATCAGCGCCCGCACGTGCCGCCAGGCCGGCGGCTGCCGGGACAAGGGGAACCTGATCCTGGTCTCGGCGATCACGCCCACCCCGGCGGGGGAGGGGAAGACCACCGTGTCCATCGGCCTCGCCCAGGGCCTGCAGCGCCTGGGGCACGTCACCGCGCTGGCCCTGCGCGAGCCCTCCCTGGGCCCGGTCATGGGCGTCAAGGGCGGCGCCACCGGCGGCGGCTGGTCCCAGGTGCTGCCCATGGAGGACATCAACCTCCACTTCACCGGCGACATCCACGCGGTGACCGCGGCGAACAACCTGCTCTCGGCCATGCTGGACAACCACCTGCACCACGACAACGCCCTGCGCCTCGATCCGCGCATGGTGTACTGGCGTCGCGTGATGGACATGAACGACCGCAGCCTGCGCAAGATCGTGGTGGGCCTGGGCGGCCGGGCCATGGGCACCCCCCGGGAGGGCGGCTTCGACATCTCGGCGGCCTCCGAGGTCATGGCCATCTTGTGCCTGACCGAGAGCTTCGGCGACCTCAAGCGGCGGCTGGACAACATCCTGGTGGGCTTCGACTACGACCAGTCGCCGGTCACCGCCAAGGGGCTGAAGGCGTCGGGCGCCATGTCGGTGCTGCTCAAGGAGGCGTTCAAGCCCAACCTCGTGCAGAGCATCGAGGGGGTGCCGGCGTTCATCCACGGCGGCCCGTTCGCCAACATCGCGCAGGGCACCAACTCCGTCATGGCCACCCGGCTGGCCCTGCGCTCGGCGGACTGGGTGGTCACCGAGGCGGGCTTCGGCTTCGACCTGGGGGCCGAGAAGTACTTCGACATCGTGTCCCGCTCGGCCGGCTTCTCGCCGCGGACCGTGGTGCTCGTGGCCACCGTGCGCGCCCTGAAGATGCACGGCGGCCTGAAGAAGACCGACCTGAAGACGGTGGACCCCGGCGCCGTGGAGCGGGGTCTCCCCAACCTGGCGAAACATATTGAAAATATTAAGAAATTCCAGGTCCCCTGCGTCGTCGCCCTCAACGTGTTCGCCCAGGACTCGGACGACGAGCTGCGGGTGGTCGAGGACTTCTGCCGCGCCCAGGGCGTGGCCTGCGCCCGGGCCGACGTGTGGGGGCAGGGCGGCGCCGGCGCGCTGGAGCTCGGCGAGCTGGTCGTGAAGACCGCCGCCGGCTTCACCGGGCAGTACCGGCCGCTGTACGAGCTGGACTGGCCCCTCGAACAGAAGATCGCCACCGTCTCGAAGGAGATCTACGGCGCCGAGGCGGTGGACTACACCCCCCAGGCCAAGGCCGATCTCAAGCGCATCGTCAAGAGCGGCTACGCCCGGCTGCCCATCTGCATCGCCAAGACCCAGAACTCGCTCTCGGACAACCCCTCGCTCCTGGGGCGTCCCAAGGACTTCGTCGCCACCGTGCGCGAGGTGCTGGTCGCCGCCGGCGCGGGCTTCGTCATCCCCATCACCGGCGAGATCATGCGCATGCCGGGGTTGCCCAAGGTCCCCGCCGCCGAGAACATGGACATCGACGACGACGGCGAGGTCACCGGGCTGTTCTGACCGGCACGGTCAGCTTGCCATTTGGCCCGTTCAGGGTACGATGGGCCACCGGAGGTTCCCATGAAACGGCTCGTCCTCGTCCTGTCCCTGCTCGGTTGGACCCTCGTGCCCGGCGCCGCCCCCGCGCAGGTGCGCCCCGGGGTGGTCAAGGCCCCGGGGCCGCTCATCGTCGCGGACCAGTATTTCCGCGAGGGCGTCTTCGACAAGGCCCTGATCGAGTATCAGAAGGCCTTCGAGGAGTCGTACGATCCGGCGATCTATTATAACATTGCACAATGCCTCCATCGGATGGAGCACTGGCAGAAGGCCATTCTCTACTACGAACTGTTCATCTCGAAGAACCAGACGAGCCCGCTGATCTCCCACGTGCAGACCCACATCGCCGAGTGCGCGCGCAAGCTGCAGGACGTCCAGAAGCTCCAGGAGGCCCACAACAAGGTGCCCCCGGGCAAGCGCAAGGTGGCCGTGGTGTCCGAGCCCGTGGGCGCCGAGGTCTACGTGGACTCCTTCACCGGGACCCCGGCCGGCGTCACCCCGCTGATGCTCGAGCTGGACACGACCCCGCACCTGATCGTGCTGCGAAAGGCCGGCTACAAGGATTTTTCCCAGCTCGTGGACGTGGGCGTCCCGGGCATGACGCTGTTGCGCTTCACCCTCGAGGACGTGAACCGCAGGACGGTCCCGGCGACCGGAATCTCCCACACCCCGGAAGCCCCCGGGACCCAGCTCCCGCCGGCCGGCGCCGCGCCGCCGCCGCCCGAACTGACCGGCCAGTGGTGGTTCTGGACCGGCCTCGCCGCCACCTCCGTGTTCACGGTCTCGGCCATCCTGACCGGGCTTCGCACCCTGGACCTCGAGTCCCAGTTCGAGGACACCGGCGACACGGCCGTCAAGGACCGCGGCGAGCGCTACCGCGCCTGGACCGACGTCCTGCTCGGCGGCGCGCTGGTCTCCGGAATCGCCACGACCGTCGGGATCGTGCTGTTCCAGCGCCCGTCACACCGACCCGCGCCCCCGGCTCCGGGCGGCGTGTCCGTGATGCCCGCCTGCGGCCCGCACGCCTGCGGCCTCTCCCTCGGCGTCAGTTTTTAAGAGCGGAACTATTTCGATTTCGATTTCAATTTCGACCGGGAGACCGGTCGCGTCACCTGCGGGACACTAGTAATGGCGGGGGCGGGAGCGGGGGGGTTCCCAGGCCCGGGGGGGCG
>Ga0302247_1000750_pt1 | contig 28223 bp, 31 predicted proteins | sample AAG_UR_Ile_MG_FD_193529 | JGI IMG/M metagenome (GOLD analysis project Ga0302247, IMG submission 193529) | Enriched activated sludge microbial communities from anaerobic digester in WTTP, New Holstein, Wisconsin, United States - AAG_UR_Ile | ecosystem: Engineered > Bioreactor > Anaerobic >...
CAGTTTGTTAACATACCGTCTTACACTGCTTTCACAAAGCTCTATCTGATACTTTTCCTGTAACCAATCAAAACCCTGCGCTGCTGTTACTCCTCTATACTCTCTCAACCACATAAGCATTTGTTCCTTATGCTGTTCCAGACTCGATTTCTTTGCTTTTTCCAGGATCTGCTCATCATATTGGTCTGGTGTCATATCCCAATACTTCCGGACAGCCTTCCGACTGTATCCTGTTAATTCCGATACCTTGCGTTGGGAAAAACCCTCGCTCTTCATAACTTGAATTTTGCAATACATGACCCACCTTTTCTCCTTCTTCATTTTTTGACCTCCTGTAATATTATGTCTGCTTCATCAACAAACATAATATTATCACATCGGCCTATTTTTTATTAAAAGGTGGTATCCTTCTTACGCGCGTTTTTGGTCTCCTTAATTTTATCATTCACACTTGCGTAAATTTGAGACCGAGTACAATAAAATCTACTCCCGCTTTTACCGTGCTGACGGCAAGACGAATGCTGATTTCTCCGGCAAGGATATGACACGGGATGAATTCCGCACATGGTCAAAGGCTGCGTCCAAAGCAAAAGCCGATTACCAGAGAAAACTGATAACTGGCGATGATCTGATGCAGATTGTGAAAATATAATATTACGCTGACAGCTTCTAACCAATGTGGAGATGAACAGCAGAAAGTAAGAGCGCATTCGGCCTGTTAGGGCTATATGCGCTTAAGGATATTGCATATTTGGGTTATTATTCCTGTAGTGTGGGCATTATCGGACACGTTGTATCAAGAAATTAATATCATTTCTTTTCAATATCTTTTGCCTCTAAAAACTCAGCTCCAAAGTCCCATTAACTAAACCATTTCAACCATATCAAAAATATTCTTTATCTTTAGTTTTTTAATCGTTACTATGGTGCATAGCTTTCTTCATTCCTTGTATCCATTAAGAATTTTTTTGAATTCATAAATAGAAGTATTATAAAATATAGGCACTCTATTTAGCTCAAATCGGTTACTTTGCTTGCTCACTGAGCCTTTTTTTACTGTGAAGGCCAGCTCGAAACCTTCTTCTTTAAGAATATTCTTAATATGTTTGTTATATTGCCCATGTGGGTACGCAAAGAATTTTGTATATATTAACTGCTTACTCATTCTCAGATCCTTTGCAATGGTTTTCTTTTCTGAATTTAGCAATGCGCTTTTTCTATTCTTTTCAAGCTTATGAAGGCTATGTGTGTGGCAAGCGAACTCAAATACATCTTTGCTTTTTACTATTTCTCCTTTACTCATAAAGGATAACCTGTTTGGGTTAAAAGGTTGTGGTATATCTGGTATTGAGCCAGTTATCATAAATATTGATGCTTTGAAATTGTACTTTTTTAATATTGGATACGCATAAACATAGTTGCTCTTATAGCCATCATCAAAAGTGATGAGGACACTTTTCTTTGGCAAAGACTTTCCATACTTTAGATAATTATTTAATGCTTGTATGGTTATTGTTTTATAGCCATTATTGTGAAGGTATTTCATCTGCTTTTCAAAGTTTTCGACTGAAACAATAGCAGCATTGATTTTATTTTTATTTTCACTATCTTTTAGTAAGTGATGGTAAACAAGCACAACGACTTTTTCATTATCATCGGCGTAGACAGAGCAATCTAATCCAATTACAAGCGTGTACAATATCAAAACCGTAATTGCAATTATTTTTCTTTTCATTATCTCCTCCATTTATTACTTACATAGCAGCTTTATTAAATCAATGATCTGTTATTAATATTATTTACAGCTTTACTAACGATATATCTTGAAGATTATACAAGAACTTTAAGTATCTGTATCTATGAAATATTATTTTCGAATTATTTGAAATCAAAGATTAAAAGATGTTTTATTTATGAAATCGAAAATATAACTAGGGGTTGGAATAGTAAAACAAAAAAGCAGTGTGAAAATCACCTGCTTTTAAAAGATCAGTTGTATCAGATTTTATTTATAAGGTAGTTGTTGACTGAATAGCGTAAGGCCACTACTTTGTGCTGATATCTATGGTATAGTCTATGTTAGTTTTTAGTCCGGTGCTTAAATCTAATGTTTTGTCGCCATAAAAGCCCCTCTCTGCTTTGTAACTACCTATTAACCAGTTATAATGGACCCTAAGCACATATTTAGGTGTGAATTGCATATTTTCTGCAAACTTGGCATCTTTATACTCTAAAAGAACCGGTATTGAATATTCTATGCTACCCTTTCCTTCGGGAATAATGACACGAGTGGACTTTATTCCCCAAAGATTCATACCATCTATTGGCGGTATATTAGGATCATTTGAGTTTACAAGTGCGTCAATTTGAATATTAATACCACCCTTTGGCGCTACTGTTCCTTCTGGTAACCCTACTTTTCCAGAAATGGTACTTGTTGCTGGAGATATAACATCTAGTCGCCTCTCTTTATCATTCCATTTTACATTATACCCATACGCTTTAAGTGACTCAACTGGTATTACAGTCCTGCCCCCAATATTGTATGATTCAATTTCATAACCATCTATATAGGTTTTAATATCGGTGTAAAGTACTTTCCCAATAACATCGCCGATTTTTTTAATATCTGCTGATACAATAAAAACTGATAGCACAATGGTTAATAGAATACCTGATGCAACAATTCTCTTCTTCATTTAAAATCCTCCATTTTTTACAAAAATTCTGTGGCATTCAAATTATTGGATTTGCTTTATTTTGATTATAATCTAGATTACATAAAATATCTATGTGAGAAAGTTACCATAAATGTAAATTTAATACTTGGATTTTAATAAGCTGTTCAGAAATTTACAATTTAGTGTTTATTGCATAGTGGATAATACAATAAAAATTCCACTAACTTCATTTAAAGAAGGTAGCGGAAAGTAAAGAAATAAACTTAATATTAAATATTTTTTATTTTCTATGATGCTGTCCAGGCGTGAAGAGAAGGAGAATTACTGTTAGCAGCCTGAATATATTCATAACTATATGTCCTCGACGCTCCTGCAGCCAATGCGGTATCTGTAAGCCAATTCCAACGCTGACCGGACACCAAATTAATCCAATTTGCTGGATATGTGCTATATTTTATGACTGGTTTAAGATTAGGATTTCCAGGTCTTCCTCCGACGTGAGCATTGATGGTTTTTGAGGAGGCTGTATTGTTAACTATTGTAACATTGTATAAATAATGTGCACCCCAGTTGCCTAAAGTTGTATTAGAACAATCCCAAATTGTACCCTGATCATCTAATTCAATCATATCTGAAGCGCTATTATATTGGCAACTGTTACCGGCAAAACATATCGGCAGGTCACTTACATTGTATGTTACACTGGCATTAATAATACATGTAGAGCCTAAACCTCTCTTCTGAGCGGCAGGAGTACCTGAATATAAAGTAGCAGAGCCATCAAGATTTGTAAGTGAATTGTATACGTATGGAAAGCACCATACATCACCATCCGTCGAAAACCTTACATAGCAATTGAAAAGATTAAGGTTACCTACTGGCCCTTGCTGTGATAAGGCCCATTTTGATCCGTAACCTGGAATTGGTATAGAAGTAGTTCCAGTATAATTTATAAAATCTGCAGGAGTCTGACCTACCACCCAGCTCCAACCTTGTCCCTGTGGACCTGGGTTATAATGAAAACCTCGTTTGCTAACAGTAACATTTACTGCAGTAGATTTTGGGTTGTATAGCTGTACGCCAAAATAAACTGAATAACCAGACATATTTCTGTATGAGGCAAAAACTTCCGCTGTAGTACCAGCATATACATATACCCTATTCAAATAACGGTTTCCTATGCTTTTATCACCTAGAGCCTGAGCAGGTAGTTGTTCAGGATAGTTACAGTATATCCATTTCGGACTAGTTGCGGGTGAGTATGTTACTGCTCTATCTATCGTATCAGTAACACCAGCAATATGGCTCGAAGCTACTGGTGGCGTATTAAAAGTAATTGCCATAGTTGTTACCCCCCATATTTTTACTTATTTTAAATATATTCGATGTTTGAGTTTTTATTACGAATTTAGGGCGTAAAGTTATGTTGTACAAGGAATTGCACCGATATTAAGCAGTTAATAAATTTGTTTGCTTATTTAAGGATGTGATTTTTAATGAGCGTAAGCACTATAAAATACACAATAAGTACGCAATATTTGGTACAAAATCGACATATAATATAGTAGCAGCCGTAACAAAGTCGAATACTGCTTATGAATTGTATTTTATTTTTGATGTCAGATCTTAGAAGGAAAATACTAGCTGGCGTAGAATATCTCGTATGCTTCTTTGTATTGATTTAATATTACTTTTTGTCACACACCCGCATAGTAGGTGGTTTATTGTTTCGCCGCTTTCGCACCTCAACAGACTAAAGTCCATAAAAGAATGGAAACCATAAAACTATATGGTTTCCATCTTTCCGTATCGGTTTAGGGTATGGTTCAATTAGTTTCCCTATTAAACCGTGCCTTTATGCCCCAGGGGTTTAGTTTACTATTAATAATTAAAGGCTGCTATTTCGAAGTATGCTCTTGGGTGCTTGCAGGTTGGGCAAATTTCGGGAGCTTCGGCTCCTGTGTGAATATGTCCGCAGTTCCTGCATCTCCAAGTTGTCTGCTCTTCACGTTTGAATACTTTTTCCTCTTCAAGGTTTTTCAACAGAGCCAGGTATCTTTCTTCATGCTCTTTTTCAACAAGGGCTACCTTGCCAAAAAACTCCGCAATATCTTTAAAGCCTTCTTCTATGGCAGTCTTCTCAAATTCCTTGTACATGGAGGTCCATTCATAATTTTCCCCTTCTGCCGCATGCTTAAGGTTCTCTGCCGTGTTTCCTATTCCGCACAAAAATTTGAATATCAATTTTGCATGTTCTTTTTCATTATCTGCGGTTTCTTGAAAAATTCCGGATATTTGCTCATATCCTTCCTTTTTTGCAGCACTTGCGAAATATGTATACTTGTTCCTCGCCTGTGACTCACCTGCAAAAGCTTCCCATAGATTTTTCTCAGTTTTGCTTCCTTTCAGATCCATTACTGATAACCCCCTTATAATATTATATTATTATTTATTAATAATAATTATATAATACCTCAATAACCAATATATGTCAAGCCGTTTTCTTGCTCAGAAGCAGCTTCCCCATGCCTCCGTACTTCTCTTTAAGGCTTTGTATATAGCACTCAAGATCATTGCTTTCATAATATCCCTTAAGAACATTATTCAAACCGTTGAGGGCATTCTTTACATCATTTTCCTTTAGTTCTTTCCTGCAAATGGCATCATTAAACTCGTCTATATCCACCACATAGTACCTGCCGTCACCCTTTACAATAAAATCTATGTACAAATCCTTCGCCTTCCAAAATTGGCCCTCCTTGGATACGCTTACCATATCAACGTAGTATTTGTACACTTCCGATGGGTTGAATTGAAGCTTGGCGGATTGCTGGAGCTTGTATATGCCTATATTCTCCCTGGGGAAAAGATTGTACTCTACCCATTCATGATATTTATGATCAACATATTTTCTGAAATAATAAAGATAATTCTCATATACCTTCAATTCTTGAATTCCATAATTATGAATCCTTCCGTCTTTTCTGACGCTTTCAATCATTGCCTCAAAATCCAGGATTGTATACTTCAAAAAAATCCCCCCTACAAGCCTGTTAATATCTTTTTATTAAGTATAAATAATTTTCACTGTCAAGGTCAACAAATATTATTTTAATATACATAAAATTGTGTTTTATTACAAATAATATCAATACCCGACTTATAAATACTCTAGTTAATTGAACTATCTCTATATAAAAAATACAAGCCGCGACAGATAATTCTATAGACTATGTTAATGATTTATGTTAATATAATTATAAATAAACAACCGAATCCTGGAATGTTCGATATGCCTGTATTTGAACCTACAGAGACGACACGGGAATCCAAGGTACATGACCTTATATCAGGCCTCATTCGAAGTCTATAATCTGCAGAGGAAGATAGAAAGCCATGTCCGGATACCCACCTAGCGAGAGCTAGGTGTCAAATTGCAGCTAAACGGCATTTTGGGGCAAACAATGCAAAAAAGCTATGGTAATTTTCCATAGCTTTTTTGCATTGTTATCTTTATTAATTCTTATTCCTGCCATACAGCTCCGACAGGCCCGCAAGCTTCTCCTCCAGTTCTGTTGTCAACAACCCTTTTCTAAGTCTCCAGCCCCAGTTCCTGCCTCCTATTGTGTTTGGAATATTCATCCGTGCCTCACTTCCCAAGCACAGCAAATCCTGCATCGGAATTATTGCCGTATTTGCAGGGCTGCTCAAAGCTGCTTCGATAAGAGTCCAGCACATTGCTTTCTCTCCGATTTCTCCCGATATGTGAAAATATTCCTTCATCTCATTATCTGCTTTGGGGTTTGTTATCTTCATCTTCAGGTACCAGCCTGTTGTTGTGTCATTATCATGGGTTCCGGTATATACAACCGAATTCTCTTCAAAATTATGGGGAAGCAATTCTTCTTCCAAAGGGCCGTTGAAGATAAACTGCAATATCTTCATACCGGGAAAACCAAACTCATTTTTCAGTTCTTCCACTTCCTTGGTAATAAAACCCAGATCTTCAGCAATAATATGCATATCTTTCCTATGTGCTCTTAAGGTTTGGAAAAGCTTCCTGCCGGGAGCTTTTACCCAGTATCCCTTTTGTGCCGTTTTTTCTCCTGCCGGTATCTCCCAGTAGCTTTCGAAGCCTCTGAAATGGTCTATCCTGATGATATCCGCCATTTGAAACAACAGATCCAGCCTGTCTCTCCACCATTTGAATCCGTCTTTCTCCATCTCATTCCATCTGTAATGGGGGTTTCCCCAGAATTGCCCCGTTTCGCTGAAATAATCCGGAGGCACTCCGGCTGTCTTTAAAGGGTTGCCCTCCTCATCCAACTGGAACAGATAACTCTGAGACCATGCATCACTGCTGTCATAGGATATGAAAAGAGGCAAATCCCCAATTATTCTGATACCCTGTTTGTTTACATATTCTTTTAGCAGCCTCCACTGGCTGAAGAAAACATATTGCAGAAAACTTTGATACTCAATTTCCCGGGACAGCTTATCCCTGTAATATATCATTGCTTTGGAGTCCCTGAAGGCTATTTCCTTATCCCAGAGATTCCAGGCAGCTCCTCCGAAATATTCCTTCAAAGCCATAAAAAAAGAAAACTCATTAAGCCAGTAATCGTTCTCCCTTAAGAACCTGTCATAATCTTCACCGGCGCCGGCAGCTTCAAATCTCTTAAAGGCCTTTCTGAACAAGTTAGATTTAAATGCCCTGACCTTTTCGAACTCCACAAGCCCCTCATCAAAATCAGGCAGTGGCCCGATATCCTCCTGAAGCAAAAGCTTATCCTCAATAAGCCTCTCAATGCTTATCAGCATAGTATTGCCTGCAAAGGCAGAAAAGCACTGATACGGAGATTCACCATAGCCTATGGGGCCCAGGGGCAGTATTTGCCAAAGCTTCTGCCTGCTTCTGGCCAAAAAATCCGCGAAACCGTATGCTTCGCTGCCCAGTTCTCCAATACCGAATTTCGAAGGCAGCGAGGTAGGATGCAGAAGTATTCCGCTTTCTCTGCCGAACTTCATTCAATTACCTCCTCAGCTGATTTGGCTCCAATCAATATACTTATTAAGCTTATCTGCAAAAAGCTGAAGGTATTTGGCATCCAGTTCGTCAAACCTGTTTTTTATGGGGCTGTCAATATCCAATACTCCGAATACTGTTCCATCTTTGATTAAAGGAACCACTATTTCAGAGTTTGAAGCACTGTCGCAGGCGATATGCCCCGGAAACGAATGCACATCCGGCACAAGCTGTGTCCTCATTTCTGCCGCTGCCGCACCGCATACCCCTTTACCCGGCTTTATTCTTGTACAGGCTGTTTTCCCCTGAAAAGGCCCCAATACAAGCTCTTCCTTCTTCATAAGATAAAAACCCGCCCAATTGATATCCTCCAGGTTCGTATAAAGCAATGCCGCGGCATTTGATAAATTGGCAAGCCAGTCAGATTCACTTGAGAGCAAACCCTCCAGCCTGGTAATCATAATCTTGTAAAATTTATCTCTGTCCGCAGATACTATCCTGCTGTTGTCCTGCATTATTCCGGCCTCCTTTTGTACTCGTTTCCCTTGTCATGCGTCTATTATATAGTAATATTTTCATATTGTAAATTGCTCATGCTCATACTACTATTATTATATACTAAGAAGAATGTGACATAGCTGAAGTTTGCAGTCATACTCCCAGAGCAATAGCCTTGTATACCGACTCGCACGATATTAGCTTTGGACAGAATCAGAGCTTGATACTTGTAAAATCCTGACGCACATAAACCCAACCTCCTGTTGGTATGTGCTGGATTTACCTCACGTAAATCCCACGGATTTTACTGCGCATCTTCACTCGATTCTGTTGCCCAAAGCCAATAAGTGCTCGCTGTCATACAAGGCCAGTGCTCTGTAGGATAACTGCAAACTAAAGATATGTCGCATTATTCTTCAGAAACGAAACATAAAAAAATATAATCGGAGGTATTATGGATAAGCTTGAAAGGAGCTTCTATCTTAGAGATGCATTGATAGTAGCAGAGGATCTGCTGGGGAAGCATCTGGTGCATGAAACCCGGGATTTTAGAGTTGTCGGAAAGATTGTAGAAACTGAAGCATACGTAGGCCCTGAAGACAGAGCCTGCCATGCCTATGGCCTGAGAAGAACCAAACGGAATGAGATAATGTATCATGAAGGAGGCTTCTCCTATGTATATTTCATTTACGGAATGTACTACTGCTTCAATGTGGTCACAGAACAGAAGGATAATCCCTCAGCAGTACTGGTGAGGGCAGTTGAGCCGATTGACGGAATCGGGCATATGGCCAGATTAAGATACGGCATGGATCTGTTATCCCTGTCAGCAAGTCAGAGATCCGGAATGTGCAACGGGCCGGGAAAGCTTTGTATGAGCATGGGTATAGGAAAGGCCGAAAACGGACTTGACTTGTGCGGCAGCACACTTTATATTTGTGATGCACATAATGAACCTTTTTCTGTAAAGTCCTCCCCGAGAATCAATATAGACTATGCAGGGGAATATAAGGATAAGCCTTGGAGATTCTACATCGAAGGAAATAAACATGTATCAAAGGGATGATTTAATAAATCCCTTCAATATCAGCAAACTTCAACCTTCAATATTCCCTCAATTTTGGACAGGGAATCTAAAACCTCAGGGCTAATATCCTCTTTGGCCCTATTTACCTTTATCTTTACCATGACCGAAGCTTCATCCTCCACTTCTATGGCTATGTCACATATTTTCAGATTAAATGAACCCAAATGGGTGCCAATTTTCCCCAACTGCCCCGGTTTATCCTCTGATCTTATTTTCAGGGTTGTATTTTTCTTGCCCCCGGATATAAGTACTTCAAATCTTGAAAAGACCACAAGAGCAACGAGTACAAAAGCAGTGGTAAGAAGCGAGCCTAAATAAAAACCCAGTCCTACGGATATTCCTATACAAGCAACCGACCAAAGGCTGGCTGCAGTTGTCAGCCCCTTGACAGTCACACCTTCTTTCAATATTGTGCCTGCCCCCAGGAATCCTATGCCGCTTATTACCTGTGCGCCGAAACGTCCCGGATCAATATTGGCAAGACCTTTATACTCCTCAAATAAATAAATATTGCACAACATGGCCAGTGCAGATCCCACGCATACCAATATATGCGTCCTGAAGCCCGCAGGATGCCTGGTCTTTTCCCTTTCATAGCCTATGACCCCGCCGAGAAAGCAGGCAAGAGCAAGCCGGACAAACAATTCATAATAACTTGGCATGAAATTCCACCTCCTTTTATGATATATATCGGCTTATCGTGCCAATATTCCTAACCCGTATTTAATATATATTCCGTGAAAAAGTTTTATCACCCCAAAAGCAGCAGTACTTTTTATTAAAGTAATGTGTTTCACGGCGCATTAATTTTGGAAAATGTTTGACACTAAGCATATACCTCTTGAAATATAATACACATAATGCTAGATTTCTATTATAGAACAATTAATTACAGAGACAGGAGACAGATTGATGATCAGTGAAGCAGAAGAAAAATATATGGTTATAAACGGCAAAGTAATGCCTGTTTCAGAGGCAGGGGATATTTTGGCAGGCTCTTCCCGGACAATCTATGAGGTAATAAAAGTAGTGTCAGGAATTCCTCTTTTCCTGGAAAAACATATGGAAAGGCTGGAGGCTTCAGCCAAACTTATCAACTATTCGGTAGCCAATATCATGAATAGTATACGGGAAAGTATAACGGAGCTTATCAAAGCCAATAACAGTCCTGAAAAAAATATAAAAATAATTGTGTATAATATGGGAAACCCTGTGCCGGACTTTATGGCGTATTTCATCCGCAGCAGCTACCCGACCCCTGAACAATACGAAACAGGAGTGCATGGAATTCTTCTCAAGGAAGAACGGAACAATCCCAATGCCAAAGTGGTAAACTCAAGTTACAAGGAAAGGGTTGCGGCTGCTTTAGCTGAAGCAAAGGCTTATGAAGCACTGCTGGTGAACAGGGAAGGTGAGATTACCGAAGGAAGCCGCTCCAATATATTTTTTGTCAGGAATGGTAAGGTACTGACCGCCCCCAAAGGGAACGTGCTGATAGGTATAACCAGGGTATACGTATTTGATCTGTGCAAGAAACTGGGAATAGAAATAGTTGAAGAACCCATATTAGTTTCTGTGCTTGGGGAAATGGACGGTGTTTTTATGACAGGCACCTCACCAAAAATACTTCCTATAAGCACAATTGGCGATATGAGCTTCAACTCTTCCAAAAACCCTGTAATCAAAGCGCTTATAAAGAGCTATGATGATGTTGTAGAGAAGTATATAAAAGAAAAAACAATTGGATGAGCTTAAAGCTCACCCAATTGTTTTTTACCCCTTTCATAGAACTCCCGCATCATATCCTCGGGCACAAACAATCCTCCTGTAGCCCATGCAATATGAGTCGCATTTTTCACGGAAGACTCCACCTGCAGGGGGCCCAGCAGCCCCGGCGTAGCCGAAGGCTCAATCTTTATATTCTCCTCATCCTTCATCATTGCCAGCAGCTTATAAAGCTCATTATCCTCAACAGTATAAATACCGCTTAAAAGCCTCCCCACCATATTGCCTACAAAGCCCGAAGGCCTCCCGACTGCAAGTCCGTCGGCATCGGTTATGTTATCTATTCCAAAATCCTGCACCGACAGCTTTTCGTTTTCGCCGGTAGCCAGGCCGATAAGCATACATGGGGAATGAGTCGGCTCCGCAAAAAATACATGTACATTATCTCCGAAGACATGCTTCAGGCCAAAGCATATTCCCCCGGGTGCGCCTCCAACCCCGCAGGGCACATATACAAACAAGGGATGGCTCTCATCTACCTTTGTTCCCAAAGCATCAAGCTGTTTCTTCAAACGAAAAGCCGCCGCGCTGTATCCCAGGAACAAGCTCTTGGAATGCTCATCATCCACAAAGTAACTGTTCGGATCCTGCTGTGATTGCCTTCTCCCTTCCTCAACCGCCTTACTGTAATCGGAAGAGTATTCTATGACATTGACTCCCCTGCCCCTTAGAAGACTCTTTTTCCATTCCTTTGCATCAGCAGACATATGTACGGTAACATTAAAACCCAAGGCAGAACCCATTATTCCTATACTCAGCCCCAAGTTTCCCGTTGAGCCTACAGCCAGGGAAAATTTACCGAAGAATTCCTTGAACTCCGGCGACCCCAGCCTTGAATAGTCATCGCCAACACTTATGAACCCGTGCTTGATGGCCAAATCCTCCGCATGCTTCAGGACCTCGTAAATACCGCCCCTTGCTTTGATAGATCCCGCCACAGGCAGGTAATTGTCACATTTCAGCATTAATTCACCTTGGAAGTCCTGCCGGTATATCTTTTGAATACTGTTTTTCATGTTTTCTATACGCACCAATTCGGATTCAATCAAGCCTCCATTGTCCGCCGTCTCAGGAAACAGCACGGATATGAGGGGTGCAAACCTTTGAAGCCTTTTCTCCGCATCAACCATATCCTCAAGGGTCAACGAAAGCTCGGGTAACACTTTGTCTGCGCTGTCCAGATTCTTGTTGGCCCAGAAAACAGGCTTGCAGCTCATAAGATTATCTATGATGGGATACTCTTCAACCCATTGGCCTATGGTTTTGCCTAATACCATTTTATCCATGTATATTCCTCCCTATATTTATTTTCATGCTTTCAGCATTACCTGCCTTCTTAATATATTGCATATTTTAATTATAACGCATCAGCAGAAAATTTCACATTTACAAAAATTTTCTTACCGCTGCATATTTAACAAGACGAAATCTGTTTCACCCTTTATAAATTCTTTGCTGTTACAGTGTCAAATAACCCGCTGATACATAAAATGATAATATCACTGTATGCGAGGTGAATTTTATGCCGCTTGCTACCAGAGAAATATTTGCCCGGATGATTAAGTGTGAAGCCGGTGGCGAAGGGGACAACGGTATGAAGGCTGTAGCCACCGTTATTATGAATAGAGTTCATGTACCCAACGGGGAATATCAAAGAATCGGCCAAGGGGATTTAAGAAGGATACTGTTCCAGCCAGGCCAGTTTGACTGTGCTTCAGATACTCTCGGAGGAGCATATAATGCACAGAATATATATAACATGCGGCCTGACCAAATTCACTATGATATAGCCGATTGGGCTCTGTCGGGCAATAAGATGCTTACAGTGGCCTATTGCCTGTGGTACTTCAATCCTTTTACTCAGACATGTATCCAAACTTTTCCGAGAAACGGCTCAGGAACATTTGCCAATCGAATAGGAGAGCACTGCTTCTATAATCCTACAAGGCTTTACTATACTACGTAGAAAATCCGTCCATGCGCGCTTCGCGCGGCAAAGTAATGCAAGGACATTGAAATATTATCTATGAAAGGAGATAACTATGTACAGCAATAGTTCATACAATTTTAACCAGACACCTGCAAGCATCGGAGGCCAGTCCCAATTCAGCCAGGCTCCCGAAATGGGTACCACCTTTGGCTATCCAATGGCGCCCCAGACATTTCCGATACAGCAGCAAATGGGTGCACAACAAATGGGCGGGCAGCAGATGGGGCAGCAAATGCCTCAGGTGCCTCAAATGCCGCCTCCAACAATGCAGATGCCTGTGACAGGTGCCGCTCCGGTAGATTTTGACATGCTGCCGACAACACCGGTGCTTGATATCGAGTACACACAGGGCTATCTCAAGACTCAGATAGGCAAACGGATAAAAGTGGAATTCCTTATCGGAACCAACATGCTTATAGACCGTGAAGGAACACTTGTTGATGTAGGTATAAGCTATATCATAATAAACGAAGTTGAGACAGACGACCTGCTGCTTTGCGATATTTATTCGATAAAATTCGTACGTTTCTATTTCTAATATGGCAGGTGTCGCATAGGAAGAATAATGCGATGCGAGGACACGGGGAGGGACACGGGGAGAAACGTCCCCATGTCCCCACCCCCGTGTCCTCTACTTATTAAACTGAAGAAGCCTTCTTTCCCCTTCAAGCTTTACAATGTCCGTTATATCCTGGCTGGCTTCCAGAGTCCCCAGGAATCTGCCCATTGAATCCCTTACGGCAAAATATTGTATCAGGATCATCCTGCCCTTAACCTTTATCCAGAATACGGCATTATCCTGTCTGCCCTCCTTAAAGGCATCAAGTATTTCATTGACCACATGGACACTTTCCGGAGGGTGGCATTTTTCCACATCCCTTCCTATGACTGCGGGGGAACGGGGAAAAATTCTATCCTTGGGCTTTGTAAAGAATTTTACTTTATTATTCTCATCGACAAATGTCAGATCCACAGGCAGCACATTAAATATCGCAAGAATTTCATTAAAATCCAAAGCTCCTGTTTCCGTTTCAAAGCTGCAGCCTTCCTTAATGCCCGGTATATACTCGTTGTCTGCCGGTTCAGGCCTTTCAATGAATGGGAACTCATATTCCATACTCTGCCTTTGCATTTCATACCATTCATTATCGGTAATAATCTCACTGGCTGCCGGGAAAAGGATAAGCTCTTCCTTCTGTACCAGGCCGTACATGTCAAAAAACAACTTTCCCAGCTCTGAGTTAAGCTCCCCATCTATGCAGTCTTCAGCCTCAAGGCATTCGATGACCTTTTTAAGCTGTGCCCTGGCCTCATCGTGCAACGCCCACATGATAGCAAGGCCGTCAAACTTCTTCATCTTCTTTTCCAGGTAGGGGAACAGTATGTTTTCTTTTTTGAGATAGTGGTCATTAAACTTCCTGAGTTCATGCATCCGGAGTATCAGTTCTTTCTTTCCGGCCTCCGAAGACATATCCTTGAGGATTTCCTTAATGCCCTCAAGCTTTTCTTCCAGAACGCGATTTTCCCGCATCAAATAATCCATAAAGCTGTCTTTGTCAGGCCATTTCCATGTATAATTCGCCAGGCTTTTATAAAACACATTTATCGCTTTATCCAGAACAGTCAGGATTTCCTTCGGCTTTATACCCTTCTGCAGAATAAGGTGGAAAATCTCAAAAACCTCCTGGGGAGTAACCCCTTCAATATAAGTCCTGTACTTAAAGTATAGCTCCCTTCCATTCTCCTTATCCAAAAGCCCCTGTACGTATTCCGTCAAATTCTTAACTCTGTTCTGATCCGTTTTCATAAAAGCACTCCTCCTTTGCCCTTATAATAAGTATCCCCTTCACTTCAATTTATCCGCAATTCCTTCAGCCCATGCAACGATAGTATCCCAATTGCGGAAGTCGCCCATAGATGAGTTTACCTTCTTCAAAATGAACTTCTCAAATATACTAAGATTCTTCATCTCTGCCTTGCCTCCGAAACAAATTATGTCCCGGGGTTGTATATTGTCGATAACCGGGCGCAGTGACTCCGGAAAGAGCCAGCCTTCCAACAGCTCCATTGGATCACCCGAGTCAATTGGGCCGCTGGAAAACATCCATACCGGCAGCTTGGATAACTGAATTTCATTAGTCTTCAGAAAAGCCGCGGCTTCTCTGCGGAACATCCCTATATAAACAGCACTGCCAATAATAACAGCCTTATAGGCCGATAAATCCCGAACCTGCTTGGCAGGCAGTACGTCAGACTGCAAGCCGGCCTGATTCAGCAACTCTCCTATTTTTTCGGCAATCCCTGCTGTTGCTCCATATTTTGAAGCATAAGCTACCAATACCTTATTCATAATTATATCTCCTTTTTTTCAATTTCATGGGCAAATCCCGAAACAAAAGCAAGAAGCATGAACAGCAATCCAAATCCAAGGCTGGCCAGCATGGCAATTGTAATCGAATCAGGGTCGCTTATCCCCGGTACAATCCCAAAAACAGCAACCTCAAGGGCAAAAAGAATCAGGATTGAGCTAATAGTAAGATACGAGTGCCAATGCCTTGCCAGGGTTTTCCTCACACTGACCGGAAGAGTCCTTCTCCACCAGGTCAGAGGTTTGTTTATACGGGTAGCAAAGGCCCAGATCAAAGTAAAGAATACTATTTGCCCTATACCTCCGCCGACAAGAAACAACAGGATGAAGAGAAGCAGAAAAATAAGCGGTCCATTCCTCCTGTCAATGAATCCGACAGACCATATTATAATGGCAAGGCTGACAATAATCGAAGCTATGCCTGTAATAAAGAAATTAGGGATTATTGTAAATGCTGGTTCGTTGCCATACACCCACATCCTGTTTGCTTCACCTATGGCATTAATAATCAGGCCCTTTATGGGGGTATTCCCCTGAAGAGCTTCAAAAAAACCATGGCAAATACCGCTTAATGCAAGAATTACTCCAAGCACCGACACGATTACTCTTGTTGCATTCACACTATGGCGGCCAGCTCTATATTCATTGGTATCAATCATTAACATAATAAAACTCCCCTGTCATCAAGATTTTTTGCCTTCTGCCCGAGACAAAAGGTTTTCAGTCATCCGAATTATCATCCGTGTTCTTTGCTGATCATTAAAAAAGTCAACATCCAGATAATCGCCATACTTATCAGGATACAGAACAATGAAATGAAAAGGCAGCATCAACTGCAGAGCAATAATCCTTAATTCAGCTTCACTCTTGTTCCCAAAAAGCTCCTTCAGCAGCGGTATAACCATTGCACAGGAAGTCTTGCATCCTTCCTTAAGTTCTCCCGTTATTGCAATCTTGAATATTTCATGGTGCTTAAAGCTAAAATCTGCCGTAGTAGTCAGCAGCTTTTTCAGCTTCACGACAGGATCCTCATCTGTATTGCTTTCTTTAAGTACTTGTTCAATAATGCCTCCCATCCTGTATCCCGCAGCCATGACCATAAGATTCTCTTTTGACTGGTAGTAGTAATTGATAAGGGCCAGGTTAACATTGGCTTTTTTTGCTATTTGCCTTGTGGTTATTTCCCCGGCATCACCTTCGCTATCCAACAGATTCAAGGCAGCCTGTAGAATTTTTTCCTTCGCATTATCCAAATTCAAATAAACCTCCAAATAATAAAATCAAACATGTTTTAAACATGTTTGATTTTATTATAATACTATTCCAGAAATAGTCAATAGGTTTTTATGGATTTAAAAGGAATTTTTTTGCATTGCAATATCTTCTACCGCTGCATACGGATGCGAATACCTTCCGTTTTTTTCAGTATGTGATTTTATCTGGGCAGACTGCGCAGGGCAATAGTTGAGACAGGCAGCACAATGATAACATCTCACATTATCCTGCCATTCAGGCTTTCCATCAACCATTTTAATCTTATGCGCAAGGCAAACCTTTTCACATATGCCGCATCCTGTACATTTTGAATCGCAGTACAAATTGTCTTTGGATATGTCTATAAGAGCCGCCAGGGATGAAAGGATCCCCACAAAGGGGATATGGATTGTGCAATCAACATCCTTTTCTCTGCTAATTTCTTTATTTTTTATAATGCTCTGAATAGCATCAAGCCTTTTTTGAACAACTGCTTCCAATCTTGCTATCTCTTCCTCTGAAGGAACCTTATAATCAAATTTCGGATCATTTCCGGGCATATTGAGAGAAAAATATGAATCCAGGCGTTGGCCTTTGCTTTTCAATATTTTATCTATGGTCACAAAAGCACTGTGTGAAGTTCCGATTCTTGTTGCTGCAGCAAAAATATATTTTGCCGATTTCAAATTCAGTTTTTTGATAAAATTCTTCACCGGTACCGGGATTGCCGAAAAATATACCGGGAATACAACCCCTATTGTCTCTGCATCAGTTTCAACTATTTCTCTATCCAACCGGCTTATAACCGGTATAAGCTTTGCCCCCTCGATCCGCTCCTGCAATTCTTTTGCTACATGCAGTGAATTGCCGGTACCGGAAAAATAGTAGATTTCTATACTACTCATTATAACTACTCCTTTTTATCTGTTCGCACTTTGCAGTGCATTTTCTATGGCCTTTAATATTACCTTGCTGCTGTATGTTGCACCTGAGACAATATCCACCTTTAAGGACTGCGCCTCTGTAACCCTGTCCGGGATTACTTCAGCGGCTGTCCCCTGTCCGTTAAAGTGCTTGACCAGCTCTATCCCGATTATCTTATGATTTTCTATTGTCACCCTTACTTCAGCTTCCACCGGAAAAACCTTATGACTGCCTTTATATACCCCATCCGCAATCTTTGACAAATCCACATCCGGGATGCTTGTTTCAGTCAGTTTTACAAGACTTGCTTCAATATATGATTTAGCTCCGAATACAGCAATTATAATTGCTGCAAGGGCTATAACCGCAGCCAGCACTATTCTTCTCCTGCTTTTCATTTACTTCCCTCCTTACATTCACTTAATGACATAAACAACCCGGAAAACTTCTCAGCCAGATTATCGATCATTCCTTTTCGGTGTATGTTGGACCAGTTTACAACACCGGTTCCTATAACATCAAATCCTTTTAAGCTGCATATCTCTTTCATTCGTTCGATTGCTTGGTTTCCTCCCATTTGGGGAAGCGGAAAAAACTCCGTCACATAACAAGCCGCTTTTTTATCCGGAAACGCCATAAGCTGTGTCAAGTAAGCTTCCATTACCACTGAAGGCGAGAATCCATGCACCGGAGCCCCAAATATCAATACATCGTAAGGACTTATATCCGGTTTGCTTTTCAGCTGTACTTTTATAGCATCCATTTGTCCGTTATCATATGCCTCAACCTGTTCAATACTTGCAATATGCCCTTTCGCCGCAAGGGTTTTCATTAGTTTCTCCGCTACGGAATACGTATTCCCGGTTTTTGAATGAACTATAATTCCAATTTTCATATTTGACCCCTTTCCAATATATATTCAATAACTTTGTCCAACTCACTATAAACATCTTCTCCCTTATAATCCACATCCTCTGAAAAGTATAATGTTATCAGCCCGTGTATGGCATAAATCATTGTTCTTGCAAGTACTTCAATGTCCTCTGCCCTAATCTTTCCTGAAATCACGAATTCCTTAAAGGTTTCTCCCCACATTGCATCAAAATCAGGCTCCTCCTCATTTTCTCCGGTTTCTCCGACAGGTTTGACCAGATGGTGAAAATAGAAAAATCTGAACACATTAGGGTTTATTAAAAAATATTCAACATACATTTTGAAGCTCTTCTTGATTCCATCGACATCCTTCGTCATTCCAGCCATTTTTTTATATACTGCTTCAACAATATCATTGATCATCAGTTTCTTAACTTCCCAAAGCAGCTGGTTTAGATCGGAGAAATAATTATAAATGGTTGCATAGGAATAGCCTGCCATATCTGCAACCTTCCTCACTGTGACGCTTTCAACGCCGTCATTTAATATTATTTCTCTGGCTGCTTCCAAAAAGTATGTCCTGATCCTCTGTTTCTTCAGAATCTTTTTATCTTCCGCTGTTTTCTCCTTCATAATATCACCTATCCCCGTTTATATAATCTGCGGTATTAACATGTATACATATTATTAACATTGTTAATATTTAATAACAACGTTAATAATATCATGGTTTTTATTATATGTCTATAGCAAATTACAAATTTTTTCAAAAAAATTTAAGAGCCGGAATTTTTCCGACTCCCGTCACTTATTTAAGAATAACTGACTCCTATTCGGTGTCTTCAGAACTCTCCAGCGACATCATAAGGAAACCGCAGAAAGCTCCATTATCAACCTGAAGCGAAGCATCAACCTCTTTTTTTATCTGATTGATTCGTTTCCGATAAGCCTTATAGAATTCAAAGGTTGGTTTGGGACTGTATTTCAACCCCTCCAATTCAAAGTACTCAATAACGCCTTTGACCGTTGTAGGCTTGATGAAAACTTCAACGCCCGGTCTGTAATAAACGGGACATGCTGTTAACAACGTCCATTTGGCCAGTTTGTATTCATTGAGCAAATCACACATCAGCATAAAGCCGGATTGCTGGTCTCAATATAGGAATTCCTCCAATCCTCGGGATAACCGTCCTTTTTCGCTATCATCCATGGCCGGTACCAAATCTCTGAATTTTGATTTTTCAAAAACCGAAACCATAGATGACTGACTTATAATCTTTTTTATGGAATCAACTATCACATCAGGACTTTTAAAATTTTCAATCGAAAAGCTTTCCTGTATATTTCAAGTGATGACTTAAAAACTCCTTCTTTATCATATAAAAAATCCATCCGCCATAAAATTATTGAAAGGGGGTATTTTTGTGGATTTAAAACGCTGGCAAATTATTGGGGCAGTTTTCGCCCTTATTATGGGAGCACTTCTGCATTTTACATATGAATGGTCCGGTGAAAACCCGGTTGTGGGAATCTTCAGCGCAGTTAATGAAAGCACCTGGGAGCATTTAAAGCTGTTGTTTGTTCCGGTTGCTCTATTTGCAGCCCTGGAGTATATTGGGTATGGAAAACAGATTCCTAACTTTGTACCGGTAAAGGTGCTGTCCATCCTGCTGGGTATGATTACTATCATAATTGCTTATTATACTTACACCCACATAGTTGGGCAAAATTATCTCTGGGTAGATATTGGAATCTTTATTTTAGGAGTACTTGCTGCATATTGGTTCAGCTATAGTTTTCTGCAGACAGAATTTCTCGCCTCAGAGTGTGCCGTATGCTTGGGTTGGGCAGGATTGCTGCTCTTAGCCTTTTCCTTTGCATTTTTCACATTTTGCCCGCCTCACGTCGAACTATTTCTTGACCCTGTAACCGGAACTTATGGCAGATAGCTAAGCTAATAACATAATAGCCACCCGTGCGGATTATTCATAGTCCGTTGTAATTCTCTTTAATCATTCACCCATAATCCGTGCTGATTACAGCCCATATAAATCTTTCCGCCGTACATTTTTGGAAAACGTACTTCGCTGCCTTGTTCCGGGTACAATTTGACAAAGAGCACTTTATCATAGGCAACATAGGCTATAAAACTGATATAATGCTTTTTGCTCATCTCATGCTTAAATGTAACATAATAATCTTCCTCTATCTCTTCCACCGTTAATTTGTGAATTCCCTCAGCCGGTTTTGGTATAAGCGGCGCTAGTTTTCGCCCACAGCAAGAAACATCGGACTCCCCCGTGGAAGTCAGTGTGTTTCCGCAATTGGGGCATGTATAAAATTTTAATTTTCTCATATTTCCTCCGTCTGCATTATTGGGCTCTAAATCCCCCAATAATATTTTTTCGATGTTTACGTTTAATACTTCAGAGAGTTCACGAAGAAGGGATACATCAGGGCATCCCAAACCACGCTCCCATTTTGAAATGGCCTTATCACTGATATTCATAGCGTCGGCAAGCTGCTTTTGTGTCATACCCTTTTCTTTCCGCAAACCGAATATCAGCTTACCAACCTTGCTGCAATCCATATTGTCACCTCCACGCATTAATAATAATAGCAGACGGACTGTAATTCAATAAACGCTCCGTAGAGTTTCAATGTAAGATTATAACTGTAAATGCTCCAAGCCCAGTTCTTTAAGCTTTTCTCCCAGATATTCCTCAATCTGCCTTGAGGTGGCCATATCCAGCACCGCCGCTGCCACTTCCCTGGCGTAGTTCATATCAACGGAGTTTATTACCTTTTTAACCTTAGGCAGCATGGCAGGGCTCATGCTGAATTCATCCAGGCCCAGCCCCAGAAGCAGTACTGCGGCTGACGGATTGCCCGCGAATTCTCCGCACATGCCTACCGGCCTTCCTCTTTCATGGCCCGACCTGATGACTGTATTGATGAGCCGGATTACGGAAGGCTCAAAGCTGTTGTATAAATAGCTTACCTTCTCATTTGTCCTGTCAACCGCCAGTGTATACTGGGTCAAATCATTGGTGCCTATGCTGAAAAAATCCGACTCCTTTGCAAGCACATCCGCAATCACCGCAGCAGCAGGTATCTCTATCATAATCCCCACTTCAAGGTTCCTGTCGAAGCTCACACCCTCCTGCTCCAACTCATCCATTGCAGCCTTCAATATGCTGTTGGCTTTCCTCAGCTCTTCCAAAGCAGCTATCATAGGATACATCAGCTTGATTTTTCCGTATGCGCTCGCTCTTAATATTGCCCTGAGCTGCACCTTGAACAGCTCTTCCCTTTCGAGGCACAGCCTGATTGCCCTGAACCCGAGGAAGGGATTTGCCTCCCTGGGCAGCTTAAGATAATCAACCTCTTTATCTCCGCCTATATCAAGAGTCCTGATTATCACCGGACGTCCTTCCATAGCGACAGCTGCATCTCTGTAAGCTTTGTACTGCTCCTCTTCACCGGGCATGGAACTTCTGTCCATGAACAAAAATTCAGTGCGGAACAGTCCGATACCCTCTGCTCCTGCCTTCAATGCCTTTGCAGCTCCTGCTTCGCCCTCTATATTGCATTCCAGTCTGACACGATGCCCATCCCTGGTCATTGCAGGCAGGTCTTTTATCGCTCTCAGCTCCTGCTCAAGCCTTTGATTAACCATTATCTTCTCTTGCAGCTGCCTAAGCTTTTCAGTATCCAATTCCAGCTCAACCATGCCTTTGCTTCCATCCACGGCAATAAGCTGTCCTTCCCGTACCTGAGCTGTTATTTCGGGGATTCCCATTACTGCCGGTATTCCGCCGTTGCGTGCCAGTATTGCAGTGTGAGAAGCAATACCCCCTGTCTCTGAGACAATCCCTTTGATATACCGGGGGTCTCCTGCCGCTATCTGAGAAGGAGTTATTTCTTTACCCAGCAATATCACTTCTTCATTTATAGCCGATATATCCTTTATAGGAACCCCGGTAAGGTTCTTCAGCATCCTTCCTCCGACATCCCTTATATCATTTGCCCTTTCTCTTATATATGAGTCTTCTATTCCTTCAAATACCTTCAGTTGTTCGTCAACAGCCATGGAATAGGCATACTCGGCCTTAACCAGCATATTGCCCACCTTTTCGGCAGCCTGTCCGTACAACATCGGATCCTCCAGAATCATTATATGAGCCTCCAGGATTTCCATTTTCGCTTTTTCTCCGCGGCTTACAGCTCCCTTATATATCAGCTCCAGCTGATTTTTTGAAAGCTCCAATGCCCTTGACAGCCTGTCAAGTTCTTCCTTCACCTGTCCGGTGTCTATTCCGTCCTTGTCGATATTTATATCAGGCTCTGAGATAATATATGCCTTTCCGATCCCAATACCCGGGGATACAGCCAGACCTTTTTTCATTATGACTCCCCCAACACATCAGCCTTTTACAGCCAGCTCCATAAGCACATCCGAATTATCAGTGCCGAGCTTCACTATTTCAATGTTCTTTTCCTCTGCATTTGTTATCACAATTGGAGTGGTAAGGGCTTTCCCTTCTCTGCCTATGGCCTCCCTGTCGAAGCTTATGAGCTTGTCCCCCCTTCTGACCGGGTCTCCTGCATTCACATGGCAGGTGAAGCCCTGACCCCCAAGCTCAACAGTATCAATACCTATATGTATCAACAACTCGACTCCGTTCTCAGCCTCAAGAGCTATTGCATGAAGCGTCTTAGGCACAAGCAGCACTTTACCGTCACAGGGTGCAGCCACCTCATTGCCCTCGGGCTCTATTGCCGCTCCGTCTCCCATCAGCCTTTCCGAAAATACGGCATCCGGTACTTCACTCAAATCAATTACCTTTCCTTTGACAGGCTTATATATTATAAGCTTTTCAGCCTTCTTCCCCAATATGTTCAACATAGCATTACTCCTTATTCAACAATTCCATTATGACATTTAGTGCTTCCCCTTCATCGCCGCCTTCAACGATTATTGTGACATCCTCCCCTTTGGCGATTCCCAGCGACATTATGCCTATTATGCTTTTCCCCGGTACGACAGTCCCGTTTTTCTCAAGCTTCACATCGCTCTTTAACCTTTTGCACAACTGCACAAACTCGGCAGCAGGCCTTGCATGAAGTCCGTCCTTGCCGTTTACCCTAATTATCTCTTTAAGCAATTCCAATCCCCCTATTCATCACGGCCGTCCCTAAGAAGACTGCCGCACTCTTCGTCCGCCTCCACGGCGACATCCTGATGCAGCTGCAGGATAGATGCCGGAACCTCCGGCTATTATTACTCCCGTTTTACGACCCTCTAATATACTTTTTTACCCTTTACAAAGGTGGCATATATGTTGAAGCTATCATCAAACAACGCAAAGTCGGCATCCTTGCCTATGTCTATGCTTCCTTTCCTGTCATTGGCCTTCAATACCCTTGCAGGGTTCTCTGTAACGGTTTTAATTGCATCTATCAGCCCTATTCCTGTATTGGCCGTAAAATTCCTCAAGGCTTTGTCCAAGGTAAGGACACTTCCGGCAAGATTGCCTGCAGGCAGCCTCGCTTCCTCATTTTTCACTACTACCCTCTGCCCTCCAAGTTCATATTCTCCATCCTCCAGCAGACATGCCTTCATAGCATCAGTCACAAGAATTATCCCTTCCACTCCCTTTACCTTCAGAAGGATTCTTTGTACTGCCGGATTCACATGTATATTATCTGCAATAAGCTCACAGACAACAGAACTGTCCATTGCAGCTCCCACAACTCCCGGCTCCCTGTGATTCAGCGGAGTCATTGCATTAAAGATATGGGTAATATGGCTTGCACCCTTCCGAATCGCTCTCATGGCCTGCTCATAGCTGGCTTTCGTATGGCCTATCGCCACTACTATGCCCTGACTGACACAGCTTTCTATGAACTCCTCGGCGCCCTCCTCCTCAGGAGCAATGGTTACAATCCTGATAACATCGGACAGGCCCTCAATAGTTTTGAAGTCAGGCCTTCTTATATATCTTCCGTCTTGTGCACCCTTATATTCTTCGCTTATGAAAGGGCCTTCCAGGTGACAGCCTAGTACGGACGCTCCCGGAGCATCCTCCATAAGCGTCCGGATTCTGTTTATGCTTCTCTCAATCATCGGAAAGCCCATTGTCATTGTAGTAGGCAGGAAAGCTGTAACCCCTGTAGCGGCAATAGACTTGCTTATGCTCCTGAGACTGCTCTCATTGTCATCCATGGTATCATTTCCAAGACAGCCGTGTATATGCACATCGATAAAACCCGGAGAAAGATACCTTCCGGCCGCATCAAAGACCTCCTCCGGCTCCAGGCTATTTAATGCATTGCCTTCCAACAGCCGAAGTATTTTCTCTTCGAATATCACAGTATAGCCTTCTAATATACTATTATCTTTGATTATCCTCGCATTAACTATTGCCTTCATTTAATCACCTTCTATTTTTGAACTGTCATTTACAAGTGACAATATCGCAGTCCTGGCATTGCCCCCCGCCTTTTCGAAGGCTTTAAGCGCTTCCTCCTCACTGCAGCCGGCAGCATACATTATTATATCCAAGGCACGTTTTTTCAGCTTAAGGCTTATTGGCCTCAAGTTAGCCATAAGGTTTCCGTATGTCTTACCCAGCTTTATCATTGTACAGGAGGAAAGCATATTGAGTATCATCTTTTGAGCTGTTCCCGCCTTCAGTCTCGTTGAGCCTTCAATGACCTCAGGCCCCACATCCGCTGTTATGCATATGTCTGTCAATCCATTGAGCTTTCCTTTTTCTGAGCAGCTTATCCCTATGGTACTGCATCCAAGCTCAGAAGCATACCTTATACCGGATAATACATACGGCGTATTGCCGCTTGCACTTATACCCACTACAACATCCGGCTCACTCAGGCCTCTGCCCTTCAAGTCCTTAACCGCCAGCTCTTCGTCATCCTCTGTCTCCTCTTTCCAGCCGGCAACAGCCTCAATTCCACCCGATATTACACCAATTATCACATTATCATCTATTCCAAAGGTAGGAGGGCATTCGGAAGCATCAATTACTGCAAGCTTTCCGCTTGTACCGCTTCCAAGATAAATTACCCTTCCCCCTTTTTTCAGTTTTTCCGTCATCAGGTCTACTGCAGCCGCAATTGTTCCGATACATCCGCTAACCGCTTCAGCAACCTTTTTGTCCTCATTATTGAACAGTGTTACCATTTCAATTGTTGACAGCTTATCTATTTTTTCAGTATCAGTATTTATACGCACCGCAGTACCTCCTCCGGTCTTAAAACAAGGCGGCATAAGCCGCCCTGTTGTCTGTTGCATTTTTTCTGTTACATATTTATGGATTTTTTCATTTCATCAGCTATCAGCTCTGCTCTTGTTCCCACTATAACCTGAATATTGTTGGCCTTCTTCAGCAAGCCCTTGATGCCCATTGACTTAAGAGCAGCTTCATCAATTGCATCAGGATCCTTAACAGTCATTCTAAGCCTTGTTATGCATGCGTCCAGTGCATCAATATTGGCTTTTCCTCCCAGCCTTTCCACCAGTTTAGCAGAAAATTCACTGATATTCAAGCTTCCCATAGCGCTTTCGTCCATTTCCTCATCTACCCTTCCGGGAGTAGGAATATCAAGCTTCTGAATAACCCATACAAATATTATGTAGTATACAAAACCAAACACAAGGCCTATTGGAATTATCATCACCGGTTTGGTTGCCAGCCCCCAGTTAAGCGCATAATCTATGAAACCTGCCGAGAAGCCGAAACCATGCAGTATTCCAAAGGTATATGATACTGCAAGGGCCAATCCCGTAAGCACTGCATGCAGTGCATAGAGTACCGGTGCCAGGAACATGAACATGAACTCTATTGGTTCTGTAATACCGGTAAGGAACGCTGTAAATGCAACAGAGAATAGTGCACCGCCGACTGCCTTCCTGTTTTCAGGCTTTGCTGTCCTGTATATAGCCAGTGCCACTGCCGGCAGGGCAAACATGAAAATGAGGTAGAAGCCTGCCATAAAGTTGCCCGCTGTCGGATCTCCATGGAAAAATCTGTTTAGGTCACCGGTCCATACCTGGCCTGCAGCATCGGTATAGCTGCCGAATACGAACCATATGAAGCTGTTCAATACATGGTGCAGTCCGAAGGGAATAAGCAGCCTGTTGAGTAAACCGAAAATGAATACTCCTGCTGCCCCTGCTCCTATTATCCACTGACCCATGGAGTTGATAGCATTCTGTATCGGTCCCCAGATTACTCCGAAGACACCTGCCAAAACCATCATTGCAGCTGCAGTTACTATGGGCACAAATCTTCTGCCTCCGAAAAATCCGAGGAACTCAGGCAGCTTGATATTATAGTACTTATTATAAAGGCTTCCTGCAACTACCCCTGAAATGATACCGGCCAGAACACTCATGTTCAGCTCCGGGTTTATTGTGCTCAACCCGTTTACAAGTACAAAATAGCCAACTGCACCTGATAAACCGGCAGCGCCTCCGTTGTCATGGGATAACCCGACTGCAATACCAATTGCAAAAATAAGTGCCAAGTTGTCAAATACGGCACCACCGGCTTTTGCCATGAAAGGGATGTTTAAAACATCCGGCTGCCCCAGCCTCAGCAGAAGTGCTGCCGCCGGCAATACCGCCACAGGCAGCATCATGGCTTTTCCAAGTCTTTGTAGTTTACCAAACTCGATTTTCATAAACCTAACCCCCTTTTTATTATAGCAATCGTGCGCAGCAGAATTGTCAGCGCCTCAATACCACCTCGAATTTGTACTTATCTCCTCTGTATACGGCCTTTGTAAGCTCCATAGGCCTGTCGCCCTGCAGATATGTCTTCCTGGAAAGCATAAGGGCAATGGATTTTTCCGGCACCTGCAGCATATCGCTTTCATATTCATCAAGTATTACCGCCTCTATGGTCTGATGAGCATAATCCATTTTAAGCCCATATTCGCTAATCAGAGTATCATATAGGGATTTACCCTCCAGCCTTTCCATAGTAAGCCCTGCGCAAAGGCTTACCGGCAGATATGCTGTTTCCAGAGCATAGGGTTCTCCTGCCACCAGCCTCAATCTTTTGATCTCAAATACCTCTTCCTTCTCGGCTAGATTCAGAGCCTTCTGAAGCTTACGTGTGGAAGCTTTTTTCTGGAAGGAGATAATCCTTGTATCAACCTGAAGCCCTTTAGCCTTCATATCCTCTGTAAAGCTAAGCAGCCTTGACAACTGGTAGCCTTCCTTGGGTTTGGCAACAAAGGTCCCTTTTCCCTGCTCCCTATATACCAGGCCTTCATTAACCAAATTGGTTATAGCCTTATTGACTGTCATCCTGCTTACTCCATGATATTCACAAAGCTCCCGCTCGGGAGGTATCGGGTCATTGGGCTTCAACTCCTCGTTCTCAATCAGCTCGCATATTATGTCCTTAAGCTGGTAGTAAAGCGGCAGCGGTGAATTCTTGTTTACTTTTCTCATAACTTCACCTACTCTTTCTAATATTTATATGCTATATCATTATGTTGTTATGTTGTATATACCAATTTTATTTAAATAATATCACAATATCCGGCGAATTTCAAGCTATAATTTTCCAAAAAATAAAAATAACTTAAAAATAGAACCTCGCTGCCATAAGACAACAAAGTTCTCTTTTTCTAATTATTTATTTCAGCATCTTTTCAATTGTATAAAGCAGCTCGTCGACCACATCCAGTTCCCCGGCTTG
>Ga0302247_1000758_pt1 | contig 28074 bp, 30 predicted proteins | sample AAG_UR_Ile_MG_FD_193529 | JGI IMG/M metagenome (GOLD analysis project Ga0302247, IMG submission 193529) | Enriched activated sludge microbial communities from anaerobic digester in WTTP, New Holstein, Wisconsin, United States - AAG_UR_Ile | ecosystem: Engineered > Bioreactor > Anaerobic >...
GAGACTTGAAAGGTGTAACAATATATGTTGATGGAAGTAGAGAAGTAGAAGGGCAAGTATATATGCCTATGTCAGACGAAGAGGTCATTGACTGGGTTGTTAATAATCCAGATGGTATTCTGAGTAACTTTTCAGCAGAAGATATTGAGTGTAATTGTCAAAAACCAACAGAGGAAAAATAAATGGAATTCTCGGGTGATAAAATAGATCAACTGTTAAAAGAGTTTGCCTTACAAAGAGATTCACTAACAAAAATGGTTGATGAATTAGAAGTTTTAAAATCTAAAGTTGATAGATTATTTCCAGAATCATTAGACAAGAGGTACGCTAGATTTTTTGAAGAAAAATTAAAATCCGCAACAGAATTATTTAAAGCTGTTCTTGATATTAGAAAAGAAATAATTAAAAGTTTAAAAGATGAAATTGAACTAAGGAAAAAGTTTGAAATTAGAATGGATAGTGATGAAGATCTGGAAAAATTTGTTGATGTTAGATCTCTTGCAAGAAAGATAGAAAATATTAATACAAATAATAACAAAATTAAAGAAGAAGAATCTAAAAAAGAAGAAGATGAGATGGATGAATTAACAATTGAAGTTGTGAAAGGAGAGGTGCACTAATGACTGACGAAAAGAAAGAACTGGTTATTGAAGATGAACTTGATACTATAGCTGATGACCTAGTTGAAGAAATATCTCAACCAACTGAAGAAGAAGTTAAAGATATGATGAAAAGTGTTGAAGTTAAAAAGAGAGGTCCAAAAAAGAAAGATATTCCAACACCAAGTGAAGAATCTGTTCTTACTGAAAAAGAAGCAATCAATACATTAGACTCCAAAACAAAAGATCTGTTTATGGAGTTTAACTCATTTATTGAAGATAAGGCAGATATAAAACAAGACACTGGTGTTAAAGTAGTAATTCCAACAGGAATTGATGTTCTTGATGCTTTTATGGGTGGTGGATTCGCTGTTGGAACTCTTGGTGTTGTTGTTGGCCAACCAGGAAGCGGTAAGTCGATGGTTGCTATTCAGGCAATTGGTGCATCACAGAGAAAATTTAAGGGAAATTGTTTGGCAGCATATCTTGACTCGGAAGAGGCAACAACAACAATAAGAATGGCAAATCTTGGAGTTAGATGGCCAAAACTAAAACCATATACAGATATGACTGTTGAAAAAGTATTTAAATTTATTGAAGGATTATGTTTATTTAAAGAGCAGAAGGGTATTATTGATATACCATCAATTGTAGTTTGGGATTCAATAGCTAATACGCTAAGTCAAAAAGAAAGGGAGATTGAGGATGTAAATCAGGCTATTGGTTATCGTGGGAGATTGTTATCTGTTCTTATTCCAAAATATGTTGCAAAATTATCTATGTATAATATATGTTTAGTTGCAGTTAACCAGCTTAGAGATGTTATTCAAATTGGTCCTTTTGCTGCAGCAAAAGATATGAAATTTATGACCACAGGAAAAGAAATGCCTGGTGGTAATGCATTGAAATTTAACGCATTTCATCTTATGGAAATGAAAGTTAAATCTGTTACAAATAAAGAAAAAATTGGATTTGATGGATTCATTTCTGAGATTAAATTCGTTAAAAATAAACTATTTCCTCCAAATATTAAGTTTGATATAGTTGGAAATTTTGTTACTGGTTTTGATAATTTCTGGACAAATTATATGTTTTTGGTTGAAAGTGGGAGATTGCAAACAGGTGCGTGGAATACTCTAGTGAGTTATCCAACTAAGAAATTTAGAACTGTGCAAGCATTTGAAATGTATAATTCAGATAAGGAATTTAAGGCTATATTTGATAACGAAGTAAGAGAGTCAATTCAAAAAGAAATTATTGATAAATATAATCCAAAAATAGACTAGATTTGAACTAAACTTAGAACAAATAATAAAGTTGGGAATGTATATGAACAAGTAAATTTTTGGGAGGAATATTCTATTATGGGGCAGGGAATTAAAGAACTACTAAAAGATTATATTGAAAATACTGTTAAGCTCTTTGTTGATAATCCAAAAGAGATTTCAGTAAATGTAGACATTTCTACAAAGAACGTTATTGTTCAGGTTAAAACAAGTAAAGCTGATGTTGGAAAAGTTATTGGTAAAAAAGGAAGAAATATTGATGCTTTAAAAGTTATAGCACTTGCAATTAAAAACACCCAATTCCCAGATGATAATAGAAGAGTATCTCTGGAAATCCTGGAAGACGAAGGGTCAGGATTTAATAGGAAAAACAAGACGGGAGGATAATTTAAAATGAAGTTAAGTAAAGAGTCAAAAATTAGAGTTCTAGAAAATTTTTACGCACTCGATTATGTTTTCTTTGGAAAACCTGTCACAGAATCGACAGTATGTTGCCCATTTTTCATCCAGGAATATCTATCAGTAAAAGGGGCTATTCTGTCTGTAATTATTGAAATGTTTAAACTAATTGAACACAAACCAAAGGTTATTAATGAGAGAGTAGATACAAAATTGCTTCAAAAGATGGCAATTTCTACAGCTAAGTCTGCGAGAGCCAATTGTAAGAAATTGGTAGTAACAGAAAAGGGAAAAGAAGATGTTAAGAATATGGTTAAAGAAGCCCTAAATGAATCTAAAGGTTCCGATGTAAAAATGGAAGATATTGTTCAGAAGAAGATTCGAGAAAAATCTTTTTCTCTGGCAGTTGATAATCTTCTTATTGCAAGGACAATTACAGAATCTAAAAAGTATAGTAAAATGAATGAGTGGGAAGGCAAGATTCTGGAAGATGCTTATAAGATTCTCAGAGACCAGCTTGTTGAATGTGCTCTAAATATTATAGAGAACTAAATTGGATGAGTATACAAGATTATTACGGTACTTAGAAGATTATAATATTGGGACTGGTTCGAAAAAATGGGAAAGTCTTGATGAGCCAGCTAAGAAAGAAGTAGAACAAGAGGAAGAATTAAAAACTGAGGAATATCAGGAAAAACAACCTGGTATTCCTCAGCAACAAACTGAAGAACAGACATACTCATCTAAAGCATTTGATTCTGAAAAGTATACTTCTTTAATGAGAAGTAAATTGATAGATGATTATAAAACGTTACAGAGTTATGAGAGACCGTATATAGCTGTATCTGAACTATATTCATGTCTTAGAAAAAATTACTATTATAGATTGAAATATACAGTAGACCCAAAAGATTTATTTAAGTACCCAAAAGTCTACTTGATGCAAAAAGTTGGTGATGCTATTCATGAAGCATTACAATCGGTATATGATTTTACTGAAGTAAATAAATCTGTTGTTAGTGAGAAGTATAAAGTTAAAGGTAAAATAGATGCTTTTAAGGATGGATTTGTATATGAGATAAAGACACTGGATGAAAATAAGTTTTTAGGTACTTACTCAAAGGAACATTATTACCAAGGATTAATTTACGCTTATATCTTAAATACGGAGTATAATTATAATATAAACACAGTAGTTGTAATTTATGTTTTTAGAGATAATTTAAAAAGAAATCCAGTTGCATTTGATTTATCCCTTGACAATGATCTTGCCAAATCCCTCCTTGAAAGAGCACTTCTATTACAAGACCATATTCAGAGAAAAGAAGTTATTGATCCAATTGGGGCAACTAAGGATCAGTGCCATTATTGTGAGTTTAAAGTTTTTTGCTCGAAAGATGGTGGACCTGTTCCTAAACAATATAAACAAAAAGATAAAAAACAAGAGAAAAAACCACAGGAGAAAAAGCAGGAAAAGAAGACTGCATTTCTTCTTGGATAACGGAGGAATTGAGATGATTTATATATACCCAATGTTATCTTCTGATAATATTTCACCAAATGTAATTCCAGGTATTTGTAAAGTACTTGAAAAGTTTGTTCTTCTATATCGACTTGATGATATACTTCATGATGCTAATCGGCACGTTGGTTGGAGAAACCTAGGATCATTAATTCAGGCTGGGCAATCAATTGTATTTTCAAAAATGAGAGAATCAGAAGAACTATATGAAGCAGATAAGGGAATGGCTACTCCGCCACCAAGACTTGGTCATAAACCATATAAAAAGAGTCAATCTGAGAAAGATGAAGATGACTTAAGACAAATAGCAGTTGGTGGTGCTCAAGAATATATTAAATCTCAAATTAGATATCAACCAACAGATGTTTTTATGCCAAGTGATAACTCATTATCAGTTGAACCAACATGGGTAAAAATTGATGGTGGAAGAACTGGTTTACATCTTCTTGGCGTTAAAGTTATATCATTCCCATTTAAAACTACAGGTGCATTACCACCAACATTAGTATTTTCAAATGACCAAGTTATTCATGGTCTTGAACAAAAGATTTTCAAATACTCAAGAAAAGCAACTCGAGCATTTTTTTCTATTTGTAGAGGGCTTAGGATTCCATTTATCAAAAGTAGAGCTTTAACTGGAGATATTGAAAGAGATGTTTTATGGGCAAGCACTGAACACGGAAGAAATTTGTTTACTTTATTTAGCAGTATGGATGTTCAAGATAATGAAATGTTCAAATCTGCTGGTGGTGTAAAAAAGATGTTTAGCCTTGGATGGACATCTTTTATTGTTGCTGATGATGTAAATAAAAGAGTAACATTTTGTATGGATGAGTTTAAAGGGTTATGTTCAGTAGTTCTATATCCTTATATGTTTGCTGGATTGGGGCACTCAAGAGTATATGATAGTCTTGAAGATGTAAGAAAATCAGCAAGTCCCTTCTTTAAAATTTCTTCAAGTCCAACAAAGTTGTTTGGAGAATCTATTGCTTCGATTAAAGCTGGTGAATACTTAGATGCTTTATATCAATCTCAGTTTGATGAGGATAGATAAATGCAAGCTCAATCTCAAGTTGAAATTAAAAGTAATATAGAAAAATTAGAACTTTATAGTGAAAACTATCCATTTAGTCTTCCGCTTAGAATTAAGAATTTTGAAAATGAAGCAGACTATAATAAATTTCTTAAAAACTGTGAGAAGCTAATTCGTGGTAGTGTTGAATATAAACAATGGAGAAATTATATAACAGATGTTCTTCAAGTTAATTCATGCTTTGTTACAAATGAAAGAATGGATGAATGTACTCTTGAGATTCATCACCATATTCCACCTCTTTTTACTATGTTAAAAGCTATTGTAAACAAGAATATGGAAAATGATGAAGCATTTTCTACTTTTGATATTTGCATGGAAGCAATTGAAATACATTTTGCGAATAAAGTTGGATATATTGCAGTTATTTCTAGTATTCATGAAAAGATACATAATAATTGTCTTGAAATTCCAAGGTCCATGATTCAAGGTGACTATATGTGGTTTATTGAAAACTTTTCTAAATATCTTGATGATGAAGATTTAGATATAATAAACCGTAGATTATCTATAGATAACGTTGAATTTTCGTGGACCAAAGATCATTATCCTGGTATTGTGGAGAAGAAAAATTAATGAGTATTCTAGATGAGTACTTAGATTATATTCAAGTTGAACAAATTGCAGCGGCTGCATATGAGTATCCTAGACCATATAATATACTAAGAGCTTATTATAATTCATGTGCTAGATCATGTGCTAGATTTGAAGGTGATAGAGTTAAAAGAAATATATGTATATTAAATTGTAAAATTGCTGTAAATAAAAGAGAGCTTTTGCTGACAAAACAGCAGTTATTACAATGTGGAAAATTTGGAAATTTGAGATGTCAAGATATGGCTAAGAAGAAGATGATTCGTGTAAACAAGAAACTTCAAGCAAATTTGAGTCTTTTACAAAGATATAGAAGTAACTTAAAATAAGGAAATAAAGGATGATTACTATAGATCAAGAAAGTAAAAACCGAGCAAGGTTGGCAACAGATTTGGATAACTTTGCTGATAGATATAAAACAAAAAATAATCTATTTTCATTTACATCTCCTAGTCTATCAGTAATTGAGAAGCATTTATTTTATCTTTTAAGAAACTCAAAAGAAATACCGTTTGAGCAGAAGTATAAATGGAGACCTGATTATTTATCTTATGATCAATATGGTACTGTATCGCTGAAAGAACTATTAATGTATGTAAACAGTGTTCAATGTATCGAGGATTTCGATTTATCAACAGTTGTTATCCCTGATTTTTCAACGATAGTTGATATTTGTAGGGATAAGTTTTCTAAAAAAGATTCTGATAAATTAGAACAGGTGGGTTGGTAAATGGTCGTAAAAGAAAAATTTTCATTGCTAAAGAATGTTCCAAATATATTACACTTATCACAAGCTACCATTAGAGCACATACAGTTAGTGCAGGGCCAAGAAAAGTATTTGTTGTTTTGGAAATGTTAAAAGATAGAATAAATCATTATACTAAAGATAGAGTATTTTCACTAATATCTGATACAAAAAAAAGAGATAAAACTTTTGTCGTTGTTAGGATGACTAACTACATTCTTCCTGTTTCGTATAATGTTCCAACAAAACAAATTATTCTAAATATTACACCATTTGACACTGATGATATATATCCAACAAAACCAGATCCAATAAATATTTACTCAAGTATTGTATATGGAATTTGTTTTTCTGATATGATAAATGGAAAAGTAAAAATTCCTGAAACATATTTTGGTCCAATTTCTAGCTATCTTCTTAGTATGTTTATAAGAGTTTTTGGAAAGGAATATGGTTTATTGGGAATGTATGCTACAGAAATAAATAAACTTAAATTTCTTATTTGTTGTTATATTATGTCATCATTTTTTGGGATGGATGGAAAAGGAGTTTATACAAAAGCGTCAACAGCAGCTTCGTTTGATTATAGAGAAATTAAAGATCAATTAGATACATACAACTTTGAAAATATTGAAGATTTTATTAAGTCATTGTCTGATTTAAAAGTTATGCCTGGATTAAATAGGTTTCACTTTACAGAAAGGTTGTATAGATTTTTGGGTGTTGGATTTTTACCAGCATTAGAAGATCTGTCAAGGTTTGTGTCAATTTTGACTGTGTCTGCTATTACAGGATCTAATGTAGTTCCAACATTTATCTACTCATATAATGAAGGAGAGTTCAATAAAATTATTGATATCTCAAAAGGGATTTTTAAATAGAGGAAGTATTAATGCCCAACGATAAACTACTCGGTATGTATCGAGCGAAAGTTGTGGAAAATAAGGATCCACAAATGTTCGGTCGTGTTCAAGTATGGATTCCCGATATAATGTCTGAACTACCTCAAGATAAAGGTTTATGGGCTCGTCCTGCAAATAATCCCACTGGTGGAAGAAATAATGAAACTCAAGGTGGGAATGATAATTATTATACAGGATCTAGTTTTATACCAAAGAAAGGATCATACGTTTGGGTATTTTTTGAAGGGGGAAATGAAAACAGACCTTATTATTTAGCAGCATGTGATTTGGAAGGTGCAAAGGTTCTTCCAGAGTGCCAGGTTGGTTCAAAACCTCAAGATAAGTGGGTAATATTTAAATCTCATGAGGGTCGATGCATTGTAATTTCAGATGATCCTGATGATGAGCGTGTTGAAATTACAGGAAAAAAAAGACAGTTGTCAAGTCCACCAAGTGGAGATACAGGATCTGTTTATACTATTGATGGAAACCAGACTACAATTCTTCTTGACGAAAAGGAAGGAAAGGAACAAATTCTAATTAGAACATATCAAGGAGATTTTATTAAAGTCGATATAACTAATAGAAAACTAGAGATCTCATTTCAAGATGATATTATTATAAAAACAGTTGGTGACTTTCACCTACACGCTAGTGGAGAAGTTAATATAAAAGGAGATCTTGGTGTTAATATTATTGGACTTGATGGGATAGTTAATTTCAATAAAAGTACATATCAAACAGCAGGAAAATTAAGTATATTGTCAACTGGAGCAGGAATAAGTGCTGACTCATATGGAGGAAAGATTTTACTAAATAATGCTGATGCAACACCTGAAAATGCAACTCCACCAGAAGATCCATCTAGTGGAACAAGAGAAGGAGATTAACAATGGCAAATCCTCCTAGTCCATTTGGTGTAATGGTTCAACAATCTGTTTGTCTTAAAATGGATACTTCAATAAAGGCTTTATTTGCAGCTATTGAATCAGCACGGCTAGCAATAGTAACAGCTCTTAATGCAATCAAGGCATATATAAAAAGTATTATAGATAAGTTAAATCCAGCCAGTACTATTACAGCAGCTCTTGCAGAATTTAATAAAGAGGTTAATAAGTTAATTCCAGATCCTACAGATTATCAAACTGTAAATAAAATGATACGTTCGTGTAGCTATTTGGATACTAGTGATATATTTGGAAAACCAGCATCTCTTCTAAAAGATACAATTGATAGTATTATGGGTCCTGGTGGATATATGGATAACTTGTTAAAAGAACTATCCGAAAGTCTTGAAATTCCAGAATTTATAGCTTCTAATATGTTGAGTGGAATAGAAACATTATTTCAACAACTAGGAATAATATCAACAATAGATGAAATTAAAAAAATGATTCAGTGTCTTAGTGTAGTTTGTGGAATGCCAGTTCAAGCATATATAAATAAACTATCACAAATATATACAGATTTCTATTTAACAGAAAGTGGTGAGATAAATGTTGCGCAACTCGTAGCTGATTCTGGAGTTCCATATGGAAAACGAGGTCCGTTAATGGAAGCCTTGAGTGGTGTAAGAGCAAAAAGAGCACAATTTAATACAATACTTGATAATGCTGTTGATTCTTTTAGAGCATTAGGAATGTAACCTACCAGTTAGTTTCCCGTATATATACCCTCCTACTATATATATAATATACAAAAAATAGATGGAGGGTTTTCAATGAATTTTGTTTTAGATCAGAAAAATTGTGTCATTAATTTTGATGAAAAAAACTCTTTAACCTTAGATCTAATCCCATCATCTGTAACCAATAAGTTTTATATTATTACCAGTTTTATTGAAAGATTATCGGCTCATTTTGGTAAAGAATTTGATAAATGGTTTAAGAACTTCTTGATGGATTATAATAAGAAAGTTGAAGGAAGATATGATGTTATAGTTAAAAATATTCCAAAAATTAGATATTATGTTGATAAGTATATTGAAGACAATAAGATTGATTTCAACCAATTTGTTGATGAGAGTAAAGCTAAGAAAACCAGTATCTTATTTTCAGCAGATGAGATTGAAAAGATTGCTAAGATTTCTAACTATATGAAAATATACTCAATTATTTCCAATAGTGATAATCTGAAACTAGATCAGAGACTTCATAGAAAAGCATATAATGAAATTATATCTTCTATTTCAAACTCAGATATAGTTTATAAAATTTTCAATGTAATTAAGACTAAGACATTTAGATATAATCTTACAGATAAATATATGTGGGATTATATTAGAATGATTCAGTGTAAGACAATTGATGTTCATGTTATTGAAATTTTTAACTTTATTATGAATAGTATTCTAGTTTTATGTGAAGAAAATAGAAACCCAATAACATATTTTGTAAGTGTTGTTGAAGAGTCAATTAAATGGTTTTTGAGATCTGTATATAAGGGATCAATCATTTATGACGATACTGTTTCTACTGAAGATTTGCATGGTCCAAATATAGATAATCTTAAGACATATTCTTATAATGATACTCTTGGAAGACTCAAAGATATAGCTTTGGGACAAATGCATGCTCATATTGAAAAACCTCTTATTTTATTATTTGAAAGAGAAAGTGAGTCAGACAAATCTTTGATTGAGTTACATGAAAGATTATCTAAAATTAATAATATATCTCCATTATGTGAATGTTTAGTTTATCCAATTTTATCTATAATTACAGGTGTTCCATATAACCATTTTAAGACAATTTCAGCTGATCACTCAGTTCTTTTATCATTCTATGTTCAAGGATTAATGAAAAAAGTATTTAAAAATGACTATAAAAATATAATTTCTTTACTAAATTATAGTACTGATAGTCAACCAGCTTTGGTTACTACATATAAAATGAAAGCAATCCATGATTATCTAAATATAACAAATGAACTTAAAAATTTCTATGGATTTAATACTAAAATAATTCCCCACAAGATTATTAGTTATTTTATTGGAAGAATTTCAAGAGTTAAATTTGTTGACATTTTTAATGGAAAAGAGCTATCTGGGATTCCACTAAGCAAAATAGAACAAGAAATGATTCAATTTTATACAGCTTTCTTTGCAGGTAAATTAAATGATGAGTTTGATAAAATGCGAAGAATTATGAATAGTGATTTTTAAATAGTAATCTCTACCTATTCTTAGAACAAACTATAAATAATATGAATCCTTCGGAGGATTTTAAAATGAAGAAAGACACACAGTATTTGCAAGAATTGTTAAGTAAGATTTCTTCTTATCTTAATCCAACTGATACAGATGATCAAATGAAATGGTTACATAATAGGAAACTAGTAGAGAGACTATATGGTGAGAAACCAGAGTGTTTTGTTGCAATCAAAGATAGAGGTCAAGACATTTCTACTATTCTTCCTGTTTGCAATAGGGCTGGGGTACAAGATCCAAGAATCATTCAGTTTTCTATTAGATTAGCTCAAAAAATGGGAGCTGATGATAAAGTAGGATTAGTAGATCCTGCTAGCCTCAGGGAAGCAATTGAAGATCTAGAAGAACTGAAAAAGAAAGTTGAAAAGAAAAAGGCAAGCCCAAAAGGGGCAGCTTTAAAAGGAAATTCAACAAAAGGAATTAATAAGATTAAGGCTCATCTAAAACGAGTTAGAGGAAAGTAGGAATGTTAAAATTCCTTGATGTAGAAAAGTTTTGTAAGAAATTATCTCCTGTTTCATCGTCTGACTATTATACGAGAACAGGAGATTTTCATAGGGAAGGATTGTTTTCTGAACAGATTTTTGGACCTGTTGGTTCGTTAGACAGAAGGAAAACATACTCATATATAAATCTAAATTGTAAAGTTATTCACCCAACAGCACTAAAACTTTTGACTCAATTAGATAGAAAAATTGAAAAGTTTATATCAACAGAAGAAACATTTATTGTAACAAAAAACGGAAAACTAGAGCAATCAGATGAAGGTGTTACAGGAATAATAAACTTTATTAAACTATATCCAAAAATTAAGTTTAGGGGAGAAACAAAAGATAGAGAAAGATTTATTATAGTTTTAAATAATGCATATAAAGATGGAACATTATTTATAAGTAAAATTCCAGTTATCCCTCCAGACCATAGACCAATCTTTAAAGATGAGCATGGAAATCCTGTGGTTGATAGTCTTAATGACTATTATCTGACTGTCCTTCGTCGATCTTTTTCTATGAGAAGTGCCGGATCCGGACCACTATATGACTTATTAAATTTTGGAATGCAAAAAGCTATAGTTGATTTAGATGAGTTCATTAAATCTAAAATTGGAAAGAAAGCTGGTATTATAAGAAGTCAAATACTTGGAAAGAGAACTGATTTTTCTGGTCGAGCAGTTATTACTCCAGGCCCACAATTAAAAGTAAATGAAATTGGTATTCCATTAAAACTGGCAGTAAGTTTATTTGAGCCATTTATAATTCATATTCTTCTATACTCAGGAAGACCAAAGGATGAACTAGATAAAGAGATTAAAGAATATTTGAATACAGATCTTTCTGTTGATTCTGTAAAAAGAGTTATAAAGGCTATAAAATCTGGAGATGTAATTCCAAAACGACTGTATGAGCTATTTTGGGAAGCAACAGAACTAGCTATAAAAGGAAGGATTGTTCTAGCAAAAAGAGATCCTGTATTGCACGCAGAATCAGTTAGAGCATATGTTCCAATTCTTGTTGATGGAAATACTATTCAACTTTGTACTTTACAGGTTGGTGGTCATGGTGCAGACTTTGATGGTGACACCATGGCAGTATACCATCCTATTACAGATGAAGCTCAAGAGGAAGCAAAAAGAAAAATGCTAAGATTGGTTTCTGGTGACTCATCTAAAGCTCTGACATTTTCTCTTGGAAAGGAGATGTATGTTGGTTTATATCTTATGACTAAAGATGTATCACCAAAAAATTCACCATTATCTATTACAGAAGAAGATATATTAAAAGCTGTAAATCCATATATTGCTGTAAGATTTAGAAATAGAAATACTACAATGGGTAAAGCAATATTTAACTATTGTTTGCCAAAGGACTACCCATTTGTTGATAAACAAGTTACATCTGGAGATGTTAACGCTATTGTTCTGGATATTGTAGAATCGTATGGAGACGAAGTAGCAATTGAGTCATCTTCTAGACTTGAAAAGTTTGGTTTTAAATTCGCCACTCTTACTGCTCCATCTTTCACATTTGATCAAGTAAAGATTCCTCCAGAAATTTATAAATTGAAACAAAAACTTGATAAAGCTACAACAGAAGAAGCCATTGAAATTGTTTCTCAAATGAGAGCTATAATGATTAAGAGTATGAAGGATTCTGGTATTTATGATTTGGTGGAATCTGGTGCAGGAAAGGGATGGGATCAGCCCATGCAAATTTTAGCTGCAAAAGGTATTATTGCTGATCCAAAGGGAAATATTCTTCCACCAATTAAAGGTTCATTCATTGATGGGCTAACTCCAAAGGAGTATTTTGAAGCTTCTGCTGGAGCAAGAAAAGGAATTATTGATAGAGTTTTAAACACTGCGGATACAGGATATATGTCTAGGCAATTCGTATTCTTATTGAATTCTGTTGAGGCTAGTCCAACTCTAAATGATTGTGGAACACAAAGAGTTTTACAAATAAAACTTGATAGTGATATAGCATCCAGGTTAACTGGTCGGTTTATAGTAAAGGGGTCAGGAATTCAGGAATTCAAAAAAGATAAATTTAGTTCTGGTGATATAATTAATTTGAGAAGTCCTATTTATTGTAAAAGTAAAAAGATTTGTCACACATGCTATGGAAAACTTTTAGCAAGACATAGAACTCCGTATGTAGGTGTTTTGGCAGCTCAAATTATTGGTGAGCGCGGAACACAAATGATTATGAGAACATTTCATACAGGTGGTGCAATTAAACTTGCAGTAAGAGATATTATTCAAGATATTATAGAAAATGATCCTGTTGTGACAGTTGAAAAACTAAAGAGTCATATTAAACAAGATAAAAATACACTCTATTGTTTAAAAGATTGTAAGATCATAATAGATTTATCTGATTATGTTATTGGTGATAATATTGATATAAATGAAGATGAAAATAAGATTGATATTAGAGGATTAATGTGCCAGATTGAATTCGATGACTTGATATTTAATATTATTCTAGATTATGGTCTTGAAATTAACTATAGGGATATTGAGTATATAAAGAAAGAAAAAATAACTGTATTCTTCAAAGAAGGCGATCCTTTATTTGAAGTTTCTCTTGAGAGGCAGGAACTAAAAGAGCAGGTTTTATATGTTCAGAGACTCCTTGCTGGAAGAGAAATTTTTAAAGATGTAGATCATCTTCTTATGAAACTTTTAAAAATATACGGACCTTTATCAAAAATGGATCTTGTTCACTTGGAAATTTTATTGAGTCAATGTTTAAGAGACAGAGCAAACCCATCAAATCCAGCAAGACTTGGAAAAACGTGGGATCCAGTGATGGTAAATATTAAAAAGAATATTTTTAATACATCATTTATTCAAGGACTAGCATTTGAAAACGTTGGTTTAGCAATTAAGACTGGACTTGTATCAGAAGAGGTTCCGGATCAATCAATTATTGAAAGAATTTTAACTGGTGAACTTGTCCCTAAGAAAGAAAGGGAGGACTACTATAGATAATGATAAAGTACTCATCTTTTAGATTATATAATCATGTTGTAGATGGACTAAGGTTTCCACCGACAAAAGATACAAAATATCTAATTACATATTTTTCAGAGAATTCTAGTTTTTTGCAAGATTTCTCAAGATTAAATATAAGATTAATTGATATTCGTGTTGTTGTAATTCCATATACAAAATATCCACTTACAAAGCTAACGGTAGAATTAAGAAAAGAGTATAGAAAACTTGGTATGTTTTCATTTCAGAGTAACCAACCAATTCCAAATAGAAATGCTTATTATGATTTATCTAACTATTTTACTGCTGTTGATGATTTGTGGAAACCATCAAATTATAGAATGAGGGTTGGAACAATAGTAAAAAGAGCAACAGAAGCATCTACTATAGGATTTGAGGATTATCATAAAATTTTATTTTATTCTATAGATTTGAGTAAACAATTTGATAAGAACTATATCAATAGAAAATTTTATCCTATTTTGATGGGATTGAAAGAAGGCGAGTTTCCATTTGATGACTTGGTTTTAGTAACAATTGGACCATCTGGAAGTAGATATAGATTATTAGTTAAAGATAGACGATTTGTGTTTGCGAGAGTGTGGAATTATGTAAAATCTATAAAATTTCAGCAACTAGAAGACTCTGAGATTGCAGACGAAGAAGTCGAAGATGCATCAAACGATGTTGTTGATAAAGTTTCTAATGTTATAAATTATGAAACAAAAGATAAAGTTAAATCTGCTGTTTCTTCATATTTGAAGAAGAATCCAGAAGAAGCAGAACAAGTAACAGACAAAAAGATTGATGGAGATGATGCAGCAAAAATTGCAGCAAAAGCTATTCTATATAAAGCTACAGGAAACATCGAAAAATCTCAAAATGCTATAAATAGATTATCAAAGGATAAATCTACAGTAGCACTTAAAGCAGTAGATAAGAACTTTACAGATCAAATTTTGGATAAACAAAAAGTTGTTAGTACAGCAGGAAATAGTATTACAAAATCGTCAAATGTTGCTGCGGCTGTAGATCACAAAAATCCAGCACATTTATTTCAAAAGAGACAAATAGATTTTCATAAGAACTTAGAAAAAGATATAACAAATTCGTTTTCAGTTTTGGAGAAAAAAGAGGTTCCTCTAAGAATAGAAAAGATTGAAATTGTTACTAAGAGTCAAAGGAAGGGAGAAATAGATAAATCTGATATTAGTACAGTAAACGTAGTTCTTAGAGATCAATGGAAAAAATCTCATAGAATACATATAGATCTCCCAAAGATTGATCCGAATTCTGGAACATTTAGAGTTAACGGAAGAACTAAGTGTCTAATAAATCAGATTGTTCTTTGCCCCATTACGTTTCCAAAGAAGTATGAGTCAAAATTTGAAAGCTCATATGCTATTTTTAGAATCTATAGTAAAAGGACGTCCAGACATAATTATTTAGAAGCATACATAGCTTCTCATAGGATCCCTCTCCTTATCCTCATGGCATATAGTTTTGGGTTTGAGGAAACCCTAAAACGGTTTGGGATAGGTTATCAACTAACAACAGCTCGTCCAAGTAAGGATGATTTCTTTTATAAGTTCTCATCTGGAAACTACATCGTATTTGAAAATGTGAATACTGAAGTCAAACTTGAGCTGGTAAAATCATTCTTGCTAGCAAATGTATCTAAATATAATGTGAGGAAGGAATTTGGAACTAGGGAATATTTCAATGATCTAATTATTGAAATGACAGGAAAAAGAAATTCTACATATCTTATTAATCAGAATCTTGAAAATATTGTTGATCCTGTTGCAAAACAGGTTCTTTTAAACCAACATTTACCAACAGATCTTGAAACAATTATGTTTTATATGGCTACCAAGGTTGTTACAGGATTCGTTCAGGACAGAAATGATATAGCAAATCAGAGAATTAGAGGATCTGAGGTTTTGGTTCACTTGATGCAAAAACAAATTCTTGCTGCATACACCGTGTATAAAGAACAGGTTCTTGCTGGCAATAAAGATGCAAAATTTGAAATTCCACAACATAAAGTAATTAGTGATTTTGTAAGATCTGAAATTGTAACGGATATGGAGTATGCTAACCCAATTGAAGAAATGGCAGTTATGACTAGAATTTCCCCTGTTGGAAAAGCAATTGGTGGTATTCCAGACAAACAAGCAATTCAAACGGTTGCAAGAAATGTTCATCCATCTTATTTTGGAAATATAGATCCACTTGATACACCAGAGGGCGGAAATATTGGTGTTGTTCAACAACTTGCAATAGATGCAATGATAACATCGGCAAGAGGATTATTTCAAGTAAAACCAATAACAAATAAAGAAGGGGGGGGCATTTTATCTACATCTGCATCAATGATTCCATTTGTCGAAAATAACGAAGGTGCTAGAATCATGATGGCAGCAAATCAATCAAGACAAATGCTCCCACTAAAAAATCCAGAGGCTCCAGCAATTCAATCTGGATATGAATCTATACTAACTGGAGTTTTATCTGATAACTTTATAAAAAGAGCTCCTTGTGATGGAAGAGTTTTAAATGTGACACAAGATTCTATTTCTATCGTTTGTAATAACAAAAGGAAAGTTGAAATTGATCTAACTCCTGTACACCTTAGATCTGGAATTGGAAAGGATACTCTGAGTATCTTCAATCCAAAGGTTATGAAAGGGCAGACAGTAAAAACAGGTCAAATAGTTGCTGAAGGAAGCTGTATCTCTGAAGGAACTATTTCACTTGGAAGAACATTGTGTACTGCTTATATGCCATATAAGGGATATAACTTTGAAGATGGTATTATAATAAGTGATAGTATAGTTAAAGAAGAGAAACTAACATCTTTACATGGTATTGAAGAAGAAATTTTGGTATCTGAAGATGATAGAGTTTTATACATAGTTCCGATTGGAACTAAATCTAAGAAGGGCGAACCACTACTTAGAAAAACAATTGGAGAACTCGAGCAATTAATTGGATATGATGAAGAGGAAGGAGAAGAAGTAACAGCGGGGCAATATATAAAGAAAAGTCCTGGTGGTACAGTGGTTGATATTGAAGTATATGCAAATGTTAATATAGATAAGTATCCTATACTAAAGGAACTCGCAATAAGAACCAAAAAAAGATACAATATTCTTTCAGAAGAAAAATTTACTGTTCGTGGTAATGTTATTAAGGGAATTTTAGTAAAGTTTAAAATTGAACAGGAGCTAGCAGTTGGAGTTAGTGATAAGCTATGTAATAGATATGGAAATAAAGGTATTGTTTCATTAATTGAAAAAGAAGAAAATATGCCAAGAACTCCGTGGGGAGAAAGAGTTGAAATTATTCTTAATCCCCTTGGAATTATAAATAGAATGAACGTTGGCCAACTTTATGAGTTATATTGTGGTTTAATTTCTAGGACATTAGCTGTAAGAATAGTTGAATATAATAGTCAATCAAAAACAGTTCAATTACTAAGACTAGTTCTTCCAAAACTTGATAATACAGATGGAAAGAAAATAAGTAGTGGTATTATTGCATATGTTAGTTCTTTATCTTCAACAGGATTCAAAAACTTGGTTAATCAGATAAAAACATTTAAATTTGTTCCTATTATTATTCCACCGTTTAAAGCTCCAAAACTAGATCAGATAATGGAAGCTTTAAAAATTCTTGGCTTGAAAGCAGGATATAGTTTATACTTGCCAGAATACAATACAAAGACTGACCATATAGTTCCTGTTGGTTATACTTACCAATCTAAACTAGAGCATATTGGAGAAATGAAAATTTATGGGCGGTCTACAGGTCCTGTCACAGGTAAGACAGGTCAACCAACTTCAGGAAAGAGAAGAGAGGGTGGGCAGAGAATGGGCGAGCAAGATACTTACTCACTCATTTCGTATAATTGCCCTGCTCTCATCGCTGAGTTCTTTGGTCCACTAAGTGATGATGCAGTTAGTAAAAATGAGATTATTTCAGATATTATTCAGAAAGGTCATGCTGAATTTAGAACTGCTAAGGTTTCACCTGTTAAGGACTTATTAACATCATATTTTATATCACTAATGCTTGAAAGGTATTAATATGGAACAAGACAACTTAAAAATACTCATGGGAACAATAGATCCCTTACCAGAAGTAGATGAAGAAGAGAATGATGAAATGGGGGAACAAGCTCTAAAACAGTATACTATGTTAGAAGTTCTTAATGCTATAGGAGAAGAGAACTTTAAAGAGATTTATTATACTATGATAAATGATATAAAACAATATCCATTAGAAGATCAATTTGCATTTTGTAGAGCAATTTTAGCAAGAATAATGCAGGTATATAACTTTGAATTTCCTAGAGAAATAGATCTCTTAACACAAGAATCAGTACAACAAATATATATTCTTATTGAGTTTATTGAGTTTAACAATATTGATTTTTTAGCAGAACTTATGAAACCATATAATTTCGATTTTAGAAAAGGGGATGTAAGAGGATTTATAGAAACTAATTATCCTAGAATTGAAGGGGATATTGAACGAATTTCAAGAAATATTCCCGAGATAATTTCTGAGTTTCTTAGAACATATAATAAAGAAGATTTAATAAAATGGTTAGTAAATAGAATAGAAAAATCTAGAATGATGGTTTTATTAAAAATGAAAGAAGGAGAATTGACATGAGCAAAATAGTAATTAAGAAAAGGGGAATTGTGGTAGAGATGGAAAGATCTGACCTGGTTATGGTTGACCAGACTGCTGATGGTGTAGTTTTTAATTTTAAGTATGGTTTGTTTCTTCATTATACTGATAATTTTATGCCCAACGCTGCAAAAGAGCTTATGAAGAATTCTTCAAACTCATTTCCAAACGCAAAGAAACTTATTTTTAACTTAGATAATTATAATAAACCAGTAGTTGCTGAAATGTAAATTTTTATTAGAAATTAAAAGTATCTATATATATAAATTTATAGAAAGAAGGAAATTAGTAAGTAAATTTTCAAATATTTCAACTATAATTCAAATGTAAACCAAATGATTAAGGATAAGTATCTGTTTTTCTAAAAAAATAGATATATTTATCCTACGTCGACAAAAAAAAAAGAAAGGAGGTAATGATAATTTTTTAAGTTTTTCTTCTAATACTATGTGAGGCAAAAAAGCAATGGAATCCGAAAAGGATGTAAAAACAAGGAGAAAAATAGAAGAATTTTTGCGAAAAAGTGAAGATCAAATAATAATATCATTTGGAATTGTAATGGGTTTTGTTAAGAACTATAATGAAAAAGTTGACGTAAAGAAAGTTAGAAGAAAAATTGAAGATGTTATTCGTAAGGATGAAAAGTTAATGAAGTCGCTGGCAATGGTTATCAAGAAACTTGAAACCGCCGCAGATTGAACAATTGTTCATGAAATCAGCGACCAAAAAACTAATATCGCTTAGCCACTGGTGGCTACCAGCAAAGTTAGTTTTTACCTATTTAGTTACATAATGGTAAAAACTACTTTGCTGGTGGTTTCTCCAATGTCCCCATAAACTATTTTTGTTTAGAAATCTAAAAATTTTCAAATCATGTGGAGGGATTTTATGAAGATCATTTCAGTAGAAAAATTTATTGAAAAGTTAAATTGTGATGTTTACCCAGTTACTATTATTAAGTTTCTCTTGAATAAGAGAAAGATTTTATCCTATTTTTCTAAGGCAGCGGATAAGAGTTTTGAGATCCGGGGAACTAAGTATTCTATAGATCATTCTACTTGTCCTGTTTGCGAAGAGAAGAAATCTGATGGAATTCTTTGCAGGCAACATACATCTATAACCAGAGTTCTAAATGCTGATTCGGTAGCATTTGATCTGGATACTAATTCTTATTTCTACAAAAATGAGATTTTCAGATTTGTTGGAAATAGGTTGGTAATTATTTATTGCCCCCATCCAAAACTTATTGTTGATGAAATAACAGATGCTAAAGTAAGAAAAATTAATCCTATTACAATTGATTATCCAGAAGGTAGTAAAATTCCAGATTATAAAAAACATGAGTTTATCTCAAGTGATCTTTTAGATCAGCATATGAAATGCTGGTTCAATGATCAATTTTCATTAGTAACAATTCCTGAAGATCGAAACTTTAGTAATTGGTGCTTATTCCCCAACAAATAAAACAAATTTTAAACAGGAGACAACAAGTATGACAATTAATATTGATGAATACGATGCTCTAGATGACACTGGTTTTATTAGTAATGAACCATCCAGTCCAGAAAAAGATTTCTTTCATTCAGTATATGTAGCAGGTAAAACAAGAACGAACCATATTGGGATTAAAGAAGAAATTGGAAAACTCCAAATAAGGGGTGTGGAGTATAACAAGGATAAGATTTATATGATTATTACTCATATTAAACCTGTCCTTATGAAGACAAAAAGAGTTCAAAATAGAGATCAGGTTGAATGTTTCTCTTACCAAGTTGGTCCACCGGAAAATTGGAGGGGAACAAACAACGGCAGGAAGTGCCCAAAAAACTCTGTTGAAAGAGCAGCAAATTCCTGGTGTAATGATTGTAAATCTCAGTTAATAGTTGCTGGAATTTATACAGATCAATCAGGAAGACCAATAATGGGAGAAGATAATAAACCCATTTTTATCTTTATCCGAGGTCGCGGAGTTAAATATCAAAACGTTTCTAATTATCTTAGTGATTTGAGTAAGTTAGAACTTCCACCAATCACCGAAGCAAAAGATGAAGATGCTCTGAGAAGAGAAAGAAAACTTCTAAATCATAAAAGATTCGTAACTCAAATTTCTGTTGGAAAATTTGAAACACAGAGTTATGGGATAAAAGATGTCTTCGCTCTTGAGAAGGGAACTCAAATTCCTGATGATAAGGTTCAGGGAATTCTAAATATTGCTCGAAAGACCGTTGAGAAGTTTCATCAGAAGTTTGATTGGTCTAAGGGAAGACAGATTCAATCTGCAGATTACGTTGAAAAACCCCCTGTACAAGAAGAGCAAAAATTTAGTGGACCAGAAAAACCAACAGAGGAAAAAGTAGTACCTAAAACAGAAGAAAAGAAAACGGAAAAGAATAAACCACTTGAGGCATTTAATTTTGAATCATTAGAGTTTTAAAATATGGAAAATAAATTATGTGAATATGGGTGTGGAAATAAAGCAAACTTCCCACCAGAAAAAGGACTAAGGACAAAGCATTGCTGTTCAAAACTACCTTCTTCTTGTCCTGCGATAAGATTTAAAAATAGTTTTGTCCATAGACCAGAAAACTTATCACAAAAGATTGAAAACAATAATATCTTATGTGATTATGGATGTGGAAAGATTGCTAAGTTTAAACTCATTAGAGGAAAATATTGCTGTTCTAAAACACCATCTTCATGTGAAAACATGAAAAAAATTAATTTTATGGTTCATAGGACAACAATAGAAACTTTAATGAAAAAACACCCATATTTTTGTGAAGTAGAAAAACCAAGAGAAAATATAGAAACAGGAAAGATAGAAGTAAGATGTAAACATTGTAACCAGTGGTTTGAACCAGGAAGAGAACAACTAAGAGCTAGAATATGTCATCTAGAAAATGAGGATGGTAATGGATGTTGTTTTTTATTCTGTTCCAAAGAATGTAAAATTTCTTCTAATTTTTACCATGCTAATAAAAGAATAGATCCTAATTTGTTACAGAAATATAAAGCTTATGTTAAAAAAGTTTATACTGAAACAGATAGATCTATAAAATTACATGGTCATAAAATAGAGAATCTATTTCTTAGAGGAAGAAAATTTGGATATCAATTAGATCATATGTACTCAATTTATAATGGATTTAATGATAATACTGATCCAAAAATTGTTGGTCATTGGAAAAACTTGAGAATAATTACAGGTTCTGAAAATATTAGAAAGTTTAATAAATCCTCATTAACTCTAAATGAACTATTAAAAGAAATGGAGAATTAATATGTCAAATGGAAAGAAGCAAGAGTTAAAATACTTTGAAAAGTTAAATATTTCTGTATTATCAATTGATAAAATTAAAGAATTAATTAAATCCAATATCGTTAACACTATGAGATGTTGGGAAAAAGGAAAAGAAGTTCAAAAAGTTACTTTTCATGTTATTGGACCAGCTGGTGTTGGCAAAACACAAATTTGTGGTCAGATAAGAGATGAATTAACGAAAGAAACTGGGCAAAAATGGGATATGATTATGATTAAAAGTCCAGTTCTTTCAAGGGATGATTTTCTTATCCCGTTCCCAGTTACTGACAATGGAAACACAAAGTTTAAAATGTTATATTCGGACTTTGTTCCTACGGATCAGAATAGCTGTGGATTATTTGTCATTGATGAATTTTCCCGTGGTGACCATAACTTACAACAATTGATGTGGCAAGTTCAGAATGAGTATAAACTTCATCTGTATGACTTTCCAAAGAAATGGTTTGTCATTTGTACAGATAATCCAGATGACCAGGAATACAGTATGGATTACTTAGAAGATGCTGCAGGATTAAGGAGAACACTCCATATCTATAGCGAAGTTTCGGCTTCAGCATTTCTAAGGTTTGCAAGAACTGCTGGATATCATCCACTGGTTATTGAGTTCATTGAGGCTCATCCTGAATATGTATATGATTTTGATTCTCAGAAAGTTGGAAGTGTTTATGCAAATCCAGCTAGTTGGGAGAAAGTTTCGGATACCCTATGGGGATTTGAAATGAATGGTGGTGTTGAGGAAAATCTGAATAAATTGGATCCTCTAGCATCTGGTTTATTGAATACAAATAAAACAAGAATGTTTCTTGATTTTATTAAAACCAGAGAAGCAATTTCTCCAAGAGATATTCTCGATAAGTACGAAACTGTTAAAAAGACGATTGGGAAGTATATCAACGAAGGACATAATGTAAGACTTGGTCAATTAATGGATTCTTTCATTTCGTTTCTCGTTGATACAAAACCAAACATATCAGACTCTAGATTAAAGAATATTGGAAATTTTATTTGTGATGTTCCACCAGATACAGCTGCCATTTTAGTGACTAAAACTGATTCTTATGATCGAACGAGTGAAGAGTTTAAGTATATGACTAAAATTCATACTTTACTATTCTCTTCTTCTATAGATTACAAGAAAAAGTTTTATGAAACAATGACAGCTATTGGAGATAAAGCTGCATCAAACGAGGCATTAAAGAAGGGAAGATAATGAAAACAGATACTAGTGAAAGATTGAGAGAATTAATTATACAGTTAACTTTTGCTGATTCATACTGGGGGTATTTATTTTCAAGAGTAAGAAGAGTTGAAAAAGAAATGCCTTATGCAATGGCAGTTACCCCAGATTCTGATGGATCAATTCATCTCTGGTATAATAAGGAGATGATTGATGGATCAGATGATTTTACTATCTTCAAGATTCTTGAACATGAAGGAATGCATATATTAAATAAACATATCTCAAGATTTTTCAGATTGGTAGCTGATGAAATTTCTCCTCTAGAAGCTATCAAAAAGAGAGATATTATCATGTATGCAGCCGACATGGCAGTTAACACCCAGATGAATATACCAAGAAAGTTAACTGTAAATAAGAAGGAATATATTCTTGTTTTTCCAGAACCATATGGATTGGAACCAAAAAAGACATTGGAATATTATTATGTTGAGTTACAAAAATTAGTGAATAATCAGCAACAAAGCGAAGATAAAGGAAAGAAGAAACCACAAGATGGTGAAGGAAGTGAAGGTGACGAAGGAAATGGAAAAGATCAACACAGACAAAATAGTAGCGGTTTGGGCGGTGGCGAGAAAGGAGAAATGATTGATGACCATTCTCTGTGGACAGAAGCAGCTGAGAAATGCGAAGATCCACATGCCATGTCAAGAAAACTTGATAATTTTACAACCAATATTATTTTGGATGCTTATAGATCTATTTCAGATAGAGGAAAAATTCCTGCCGGGATTCTGGATATGATTCAGAAAGCTCTAGAACCAGCAAGAGCTCCCTACTATCAAATTATCAGAAAGTTAGTTAGAGGTTCCAGACTAACTAAATTTCAGAGATGTTTTACGAGGATTAATAGGAAGAGAACTTATTCATTTGCTATTAGTCCAACTCCAAATAAACCAATGATATGTCCTTTTCCCGGAAAAACAAGAGACTATTCGTTCAACATCGGTGTTCTGCTGGATTCATCTGGGAGTATGTCACTAGACGATATCATGGAAGGATTATCTGGGGTTAAAAACATTATTGAGAATGATAAACATTGCAAAACAACAATTATTGAGTGTGATGCTCAAATTCAAAAAGAGTATGTTTGTAAACGATTGAAAGATATTGACTTTAAAATTAAGGGTCGTGGGGGAACAACATTATTTCCGGCTTTAGAGAGATTTAAAGAATTGGAAGTAGACGTTGTTTTAGCGTTTACTGATGGATATTGTGAAAACATAAACGAAATTTCTAGAAGGTTATTACCAAAAAAGATTATTTGGGTAATCACAAATAATAGAGGAACTGCAGCGTGTATTAATAAAACTGGATTTGTGGTTACACTAAATAAGTAAAGAATAGGGAGAATTCTATGAAGATTATTGAGGCACTGAAGAAGTTAAAGGTCATTGAAAAGAGAATGGATAAAAATCGACTTCAAATTACACAATATTGTTCAATGATAAGTACAGAGAGACCAATCTTTGATACCGAGGAAAAGCAGAGAAAGGAAGTTTCTTCTTTGATTCAAGCAAACATTGATCTAATGAAGGAGTATCTAGATCTGAAGAGAAAAATAGAAAAAACGAACATCAATGTAAAGATTGAAATGGGTGGTGTTCAATACTCTCTTTCTGATCTTCTTCTAATTAAAAGGAAGATGGCAAAGGTTATGATGAGTACTTATGAAGCACTTAATACATCAACCGCCCAGTCAAGAATAAGAAATGTTTCGGTTTCTTCTGGTGAGAGAGCACCACAAATTGTTCAACTATATGATGAAAAGGATAAAATTGCAGGATTGGATAAGTGGCAGGATCTATATCATAATATTGATTCTCGTCTTGAGGTAATCAATGCGACAACCGACCTCGTAGAATAAGAACAAATGATAAAGGATGGTAGTTTTTGTGACGTAAAAAAGTAGGAATTAAGAGTCCCTCCTAATAGGGTTATATTAGGAATTCTTGGTTGGATGGTTTTTACTATCCTTCATATATGCCTGACACGCATATACATCTTAAAGACTAAAGTCTAAAGTCTCAAGACTTACACGATACCCTACGTGGATAAATAAGGGTTTTAAAGTCTCAAGAATCAAGGACTCAAGACTGGGAGAAAACCAGACCGAGTGGTGCTTTAATTCTTGGCAACTATACCACTTCTGGCTGTCATTGAAACACCATCCTTTATTTTACGTTAGTTTTGAAAAGGATAGAACATGAGAATAAAACTAGATTTCGTAACCAATAGTTCTTCTAGTTCATTTATTGTTTGGGGGGTTTCAATAGATAAAAACAATCTACAAAATTATGATATTCTAACTGATAAAATATATAACGAGTACCTTTTAAGGTTAAGGGCAGGTGAGGATGAGATACTGACTAAACAAGAATTTTTTGAGCAAGATGATATTTATGAAGTTTTTAAGTATTTGAATATAGTTCTATTAAAATATGGATTATCTTATGCTGCTCCATATGATTATGAAGTTATATATATTGGAATTGATCCGTTTGAAATTGAGGATCATGAAACTGGATTGGAATTCAAAGAGAGAGTAGAAAAAGCTCTTAAAGCAGTAGGCATAAAAGAGAAACCAAGAAGAATTGAAGAGGCTTGGCAAGATGGGTGATGAAAATAAAATATGTATTTTTCTCTATGCTGCTAATATAATAGCGAAATCTACTAATCCAAAAATGAACTCACTTTGTTTACAAACTAAATGTAGTATGTTTAGATCTGCGGATCCAGATTTTGAATTTGGTAGATGTGGTCTTGCTGGAGCCGATGCATTATATAACTATATGAAAATTATTAAACCGGTGTGAATTATGAGAATTAAAGAAGATTTTATTACAAACTCAAGTAGTACATCATTTGTACTAAAAGCTATTTGTATAGGTCAAATTGACTATGTTGATATTGACCTATCAAAAAATCTGAAAAAAAAATTTAAACTAAAAAAAGATGAGTTTAATAAATGGTTAACAGACAAAAGATCTTTTTCGTTTTGTAAAGATTTAAGTAATACATTATGGACCGGAAAGGGTAATGAAGATGATGATGATAGCAACAATGGGATGATATTTTTAGAAATTGAAAGTTTTAACTTAGGTTATATTGATAAAAATGGAAAAGAAATTGATGATTGGAGAACATTGTTAAAAATAGAAGCTATGACACCTCTTATTTGGAATAAAGATGAGGGAAAATTACTCAATCTTGTTATTGGAAATCTAAAGAAAGTTTTGAGTATATATAAAGAAGATATTTTTGTGGATTTGTTTTATTCTCAGCATGTACATGAAGTTTGTGGAGATGGTTGGGACGATGGGGATCCAATGGGAGAATATGAGTTCACAAAAGATGTATATGAGCAAGAAACAAAGCTTGGAAGAATTAGAGGAAATAAAAATTTTTTAAGATTTGATAGATAAAATAAAGGAGTGTATATAGATGAGTCATTTTACACTTTTAGTAATTGGTGATGATGTGGATGCTAAACTACAACCATTTCGGGAACTAGACCTTCCGGAAGATGAAATAAAAAAAGACCCAAGAGCAAAGTTTATTGAAGGAATAAAACATTCTGAATTAGAAGAGAAATTCAAAGAATTTCTCAAAAAAGAAAAAGAATATCTAACCACAAATAAAATTAATTATACATCGGCAAATGACTGGGTAAGAGATTGGTTTGGATATATTTTTAACGAGGAACTTGGATCTTGGGGATATTATAGAAACCCACAATCTAAGTGGGATTGGTATACTATTGGTGGAAGATGGTCTGGTTTCTTTACTCTTAAAAATGGAGCAGTTGGAAAACTAGGTGAACCTGGTCTTTATGGAAGAGAAGAAGAGGATGAAAAGCCAAACAAAGCTGACCAGGCAAAGAAGGGAGATATTGACTGGGAAGCAATGGTGTTGGAACAGATTGAAAGAGGAAAGAAAATTTGGAAAGATGTTGAAGAAAAAAAAGATATAATAACTCCAGAAATGAGATATTTTATTTATGGAATCACTGAGGATGATTCGTTAGAATCATATCTTGAAAGAAGGAAAAAATTTCCTACCACATACGCAGTTCTAAAAGATGGAAATTGGTATGAAAAAGGTGAGATGGGTTGGTGGGGAATTACAACAGATGAAAAAGAAGATAGTGAATGGGATCAAGAATTTCAAAAATTGATTGAAGATCTACCAGATGATACACTTCTAACTGTAGTTGACTGTCATATTTAGGATTTTTTATATGGGAAAGAAAATTAATGCACAAGTTGGAAACAAATATGAAAGATGGACAGTTACTGGGGAAGGACATAAAGCAGGTTACTGGATGTGTCAATGTTCGTGTGGAATAAGTAAATCAGTTAGATTTGATACGTTAATGAATGGCACATCTACAAATTGTGGTTGTTTGAAACTTGAAAAATGGATAGAAAGAAATACAAAATATAGAAATGGAGAAGTTTCAGATAAGAGATTTTATAGAATATGGCAAGGAATGAACGATAGATGTAATGAGCCAAAATATATAAATTATCATGGTCGTGGTATAGTAGTTTGTAAAAGATGGAATAGTAAAAATAGAGATGGATATTTAAATTTCTATAGAGATATGTATAATTCTTATTTAGATCATACAAAAAAATTTACTATAGAAAATACAACAATAGAAAGAATAAATAATGATGGAAATTATCAATTTGACAACTGTAAGTGGGCTACAAGACAGGAGCAACTAAAAAATACAAGAAGAAGTCGTAGGAGTATATAATCGTAATGGCAAAAAGAGACTATACTTCAAAGGATATTAAAGTTTTAGATGAAGTTGAACATATAAGACTTGCGCCAGGAATGTATATAGGGGACACTTCAAATCCAGTACACCTTGTAGAAGAAGCATTGGACAATGCTCTGGATGAATGTTTAGCAGGGCATGCTAATATTATAGCAGTTAATATTGATACAAAAACTCATA
>Ga0302247_1000778_pt1 | contig 27535 bp, 16 predicted proteins | sample AAG_UR_Ile_MG_FD_193529 | JGI IMG/M metagenome (GOLD analysis project Ga0302247, IMG submission 193529) | Enriched activated sludge microbial communities from anaerobic digester in WTTP, New Holstein, Wisconsin, United States - AAG_UR_Ile | ecosystem: Engineered > Bioreactor > Anaerobic >...
CTCGCTGGTCTGCCCGGGGAACGGTTTGACCAGTGAAGTGACCCGGATGTAATCGACTTTGACCTCGGTATCAGAACTGTAGGTGTTCTGAACGGTGAGATTGACGGTATAGTTGCCAGACCTGTTGAACGATGCCACGGGGTCCTGGAGTGTGCTGTCCACCACGCCGTCGTTATCAAAGTCCCATGACCATGATGACACGGGGGGGTCTCCTGCAGAAAGATCGGTGAACTGGACAAAGAGCGGCTTTGCAAGGGATGCTTTGCCGGACGTGACATTTGCTGTGAAGTTCGCGACCAGCGGGGCATAGACCACAATTTCACCGGAAGATATCTCAGGTGTGATAATGCCTCCGCCATCTGCGTCCATGTTTACGTTCGATATGACAAATGCGCTCGTTCCCGTGCTGTCAGCCCTGACCGTGATGGTTGCAAGGAGGACATCTTCTGCTCCTGCCTGAATATTCCTGCCAAGGTCAACCCCGCTTAACCGCAGGGAATCAGTTTGTGGTAAGGGTGTCGTGTTGTTCATTCCTGCCCAACCGGGATATTGGACTCCTGTTATCTCCGCGATGGAGGGATTGCTCAATGTGACGGCAAGATCATACCCGGACAGGCCTTCGGGAAGCGAAGAGATGGATAACTGGAAATCGCAGGTCGTGCCCTCTGCGACATGGGGGGAGGGCGGAGACAGGATAATCGCATGGGGTTCAACCGGCGGCCCGGGAAGGGCCATGACCACGGTTTCAAATATCGTGTCCGGCGGGTATACCGTAGTCACGGTCTTTAAGTCCGATGAGATGTCTGCAACCCGGATCACTTCCGCCGTTGCAGTGCGGGCGGCCGGATCAACCCTCACCCGCGTATACCCGATCATGTACTCGAGGCTGTTTACCGATGCTTCATACCGCGGGTCTGCAAGGTTGTAGGAAGGCGCCCCTCCTATACCGGCAACAAAGTAGTTGGTGTCATTCACAACGAGCCGTTCATAGGCGTGGACGTGTCCATTGAAGACCGCGAGGACCCCGTTTTCGTTGAAGTCATCTTCCCACTCCAGTCGCAGGTTCTCCCACCCTCCAAAATGCTTGGATTCTGAACTGTAGATCGGGTGGTGGAACGAGACGAACCTGAAGGGTTTTTCTGTCCCGAGATCGGCGGCGAGCCATGCACTCTGCGAAGGCAGGTCCGGCCATGCCCAGGAATTGCTGTTCAGCACGGTTACATGGGCGTCCCCGCAGTCAAAGGAGTAGTACTCCGGGACACCGTAGATTTCAGAGTAGTAGGGTTCGTACCTGTCGTGGTTTCCAAGCGCAGGGAAGACGGTGGTGTTTGCCATCATCATGCTGCCTGCGGCAAAGTACCGGTCCCAGTCAGAAAGATTGGTGGCATTGTTCACGAGATCCCCGGAGTTGAGCACGAATGCGATGCCAGGCTCATCTGCGATCCGGTCAGCGACCAGCTTGTGCCGCTCCAGCTGGCTGAATGTTGGCAGCTGGTCCTGGGTATCGCTGTACACGACAAAGGTAAACGCTCCGGTTTCGGGAAAGGTCCTGAAGTGGAGGTCCCCGGTTGTCCTACCGCCGCTGCTCACCCGGTAATGGTAGAGGGTGCCGGGCTCAAGGGCCGTGAGGGCGATATGGTGGAACGTATCTGTCAGGCCGTCGCTTGCAGTCTTATCATAACCGCTATTAACCGTGTAGTAGGCATCAGTCGCATACTCCACGGTCGCCGCAGCCGGGATATCGGTCTTCAGGTTCACAATCGTCATGGTAGTCGAACTGCCGGTGAGGTAGGGGCCCCAGAGGAAGGCTGCCGGCCCGGTCTCCACGTAGTTTGAGGAGCGTGCCATCAGCGGGTAGTTGTCACCGCCGCTCCCGAAGGCATAGGACGGAGTGCCCACCCCGTTCCCATCGGCATCGGTCCCACTGTAGTCGGAGTAGTAATTGCCAAGGCGGCTCGTATAGGTGCCGCCGTTGTAAGTGTAGGTGATGGGCGCCGGGGAGTGAGCAGTGGTCGCGGTAAGGATCTCGACGCGGTTGCCGATGACGTCATTTAGCCAGAGGGTGTTGTCAAACGTTGAGTCCTTGATGCAGAACCCGGCGTTGGTGTTGTTCTCCACGGTGTTTTTCAGGACGAAGTTGCCATGGGCGGTGTCGCGGAGGCTGATCCCTCTCTCTGTGTTCCCGTGGCAGTAGTTTGACTCGATCGTGTTGTTCGTGCCTGTCCCACCGATGTGGATGCCATTGTAGCACCCGGAACAGTCGTTCCCGATCACCAGGCAGTCGTTGTAGTCCACGATCTCGATTCCGGCGACATGGGTGTTTGTCGGACCGCGGACCGAGAAGCCCTGGATGACGATGCCGTTTGCGTTCACATCGAAGACCGGCAGGGTTGGCGATGCTGCGGTAACCGTGACGTGGGCAGAACCGTTCTCCGAGCGGATGACGAGTTGCCGGCCCACGTCCACGTTCTCCGTGTAGGTCCCGTCGCCGACAACGATCTCATCGCCGGCGGTGGCTGCGCTCACAGCGGCCTGGATGGTAGTAAAGTCGGCTCCCCCCGAATCATCGACGGTCCAAGTTGCGGCTGATGAAGGGAAGACAAGGAGTATAACCCCAATTATGATGAAGATATTTTTTTTCATTTCGTTCACCCACTACGGAAAATTAATTCGTGTGGTGATGTGTCACCACAAGCTTCACGTGTCGCAGAGGACGCGATAACCGGGTTGTTGTTGTCCGCATACCGGATCACCCGGACTTCTTCGGTCGCCGCAGATACCGGAAAAGACCAGTATCCCGCCGGCGATAAGGAGAAGGATTTGCACGCGAACTGTTCTCAGGTATCTGTTCATCCAAATCTTCCCCCACCACTCACTCGCTTGAATCAGTGGATAAGTTAGTACATTGGTGAATTGTTGGAAGCTGTGATAAATATAATTATTCGAATTAAATAATTAAATACTGTGAATTAACTTAATATCTTATCCTTAACTCAATTCCGCAAACTGGGAATTTCATTGCCTGGAACCGAAAGGGATCTGCCTGGTAAAGACAGGCAGGTAAAAGATTAGTTCTGGTGAAATCCAGGGACCGGATTATTAACGCGATATTCCTTGAAATGAGGGTACGGGAGTTTGATTGAACCCATAGATCTCATGAATCCTGCCGGCAAGGTTTATGGGTGCAGTCTGCCAGCCTGTTCTTCGCCAAAAGAGCAACATTCAATATACTCTGGAATAATGATGCAGTTTACAGGCATCATGATCACCGTCCTCTACATCGATGACGAACCCGCGCTTCTCGAGATAGGTAAGCTGTACCTGGAAAGGCTTGGCGAATTCCAGGTCAAGACAGTTACATCTGCAAAAGGCGCTCTTGAGGCCATCAAACGGAGAGATTTCGATGCTATCATCTCCGATTACCAGATGCCGGTGATGAATGGGATAGATTTCCTGAAGGAGGTCCGTGCCTCGGGGAACACAATTCCCTTCATCATCTTTACCGGGCGTGGTCGTGAAGAGGTCGTCATCCAGGCATTGAACGAGGGTGCTGACTTCTATCTCCAGAAAGGGGGTGAACCGGCATCTCAGTTTGCAGAACTTGCCCATAAAGTCCGACAGGCAGTCCAGCAGAGGCGGGCAGAGATAAGCATCCGGGACCATGAGCGACGCGAAGCTGAGATCCTCAACTTCCTGCCTGATGCAACGTTTGCCATCGACACAGGCGGCGTGGTGATCGCATGGAACCGGGCGATCGAGAGGATGACCGGCGTCAGGGCCGAAAACATCGTGGGGAAGGGAAACTATGAATATGCCATTCCTTTTTACCACGAGCAAAGACCAATCCTCATCGACCTCGTGCTGAAAGATGACCCGGCTACCGCAGCAAAATACCCCTTTATCCGCCGCGAGGGAAGGACCCTCTTCTCCGAGGTTACTATTCCACATTTCAATAAAGGACTCGGTGCTGCCCTCTGGTTTACTGCATCCCCACTCTACAATACACGGGGAGAGGTCATCGGCGCCATTGAATCGATCCGTGAGATCACCGATCGGAAAAAGGTAGAGGAAGCGCTGAACGAGAGCGAACGGCGCTTCCGCGAACTTGCAGAGATGTTACCCCAGGTAGTCTACGAAGCGGATGCCGATGGGAAGTTGACATATGTGAACCGCATTGCCTTTGAGATGTTTGGGTATACCGTGGAGGACTTCAAAAAAGGGCTGAATGCCATGGACATGATCGCGCCCGATGACCGGAACCGGACAGCACTCGCGATTCGCAATGTACTGGAAACCGGCTCTACGAAACACAGGGAGTTCAGGGCTCTCAGGAAAGACGGAAGTACATTTCCCGTGTCCATCTACTCATCGCCCGTGGTGCGGGATGGCGATATTGTGGGTCTGCGGGGAATCATCATCGAGATCACCGATATCAAGCGTGCTGAAGAAAAGATCCGCGAGAGTGAGCAGAATTACAGGCTCCTCTTCGAGACTGCGACTGAAGGTATCCTTGTGGCGCAGGGTGATCGCATGGTACATGTCAATCCTGCGCTTGTCAGGCTCCTGGGCTACCCGGAAGATATCCTCACTTCGAGACCATTCACAGATTTCATTCATCCTGATGATCGCGGGATGGTGATGAACCACCACCTCCAGCGCATGAAGGGGGAGGCACCCTCAACGGGATACACGTTCAGGGTCATCACAGTGTCCGGAGAAGAACGATGGGTCTGGATAAACTCGACCCTGATGCAGTGGTCGGGGACACCCGCATCCCTCTCGTTCCTTACCGACATTACCGGGATGAAAAAGGCTGAGCAACAGCTGATCTCTGCCAACCGGGAGTATGCAAACCTGCTCGACCAGATCCAGGATGTATATTACAGGAGTGATGTCCAGGGCCGGCTAATCATGGCCAGCCAGTCATGGGCAAGGCTCCTTGGCTATGACGATCTCCTGGAGTGTATCGGGCGAAACATCGCCGATGACTTTTATGTCAACCCTGCGGACCGGACGGCTCTTATCGGGGAGATCTACCAGGATGGAAAAGTCACGAATTACGAGATACAGCTGAAGAAGAAAAATGGCACCCCCGTGGTTATCGAGACATGCAGCCATCTCTATTACGATGAAAGGGGCGACATCCTCGGGGTTGAAGGGACATTCCGCGATATCACGGAAAAAAAGGAACAGGAATCAGTCTTAAAAACCCAGCTCGATCTCGGCCTGAAACTCCAGAAGGTTCATGGGTTGCACGATACGCTCGAGACCTGTCTTTGGGCGGCAATTGAAATATCCGGGATGGACTCAGGAGGTATCTATCTCGTTTGCAGGGAGACAGGGGCAGTTGATCTGTTTACCTCGGTCAACCTTGGAGACGCATTCAAAAAGAGCGTCTCTCATTACCCTCCGGATTCTTGCAGTGCACGGTTTGTCAGGGAAGGTATTCCCCTCTTCATCCCTTACGAAAAAATGGCGGCCTTATACCACACACCCGAGGCAGACGAGGAAGGAATCCTCTCCATTGCTGCAATCCCAATCCTGTCGGAGGAAAGGAGTATCGCCTGCCTGAACGTTTCCTCGCATAAGAATACCGGGATCCCGGAAAACAGGCGTGTTGCCCTCAAGACCGTTGCTACTCAGATAGGGGCAGCAATCGAGCGGATCCTGGTTGAAGAGACCCTGGCAGAGAGCGAGCAGCGGTACCGGAACGTGGTCGAAGACCAGACCGAGTTTATCTCACGCTTTCTTCCGGACGGCACGCACGTCTTTGTCAATGATGCCTATTGCAGGTATTTTGGCTTTACGCGTGAAGAGGTCATCGGGCACAGGTTCAAGCCCGTGATTCCTGGAGAGGACCGGGGACATGTAAAGCAGTTCTTCGAATCCCTCAAAAAAGAACACCCGGTTGGAAGTATTGATCATCGTATCATCATGCCCGATGGGAGTATACGATGGCAGAGGTGGAGTGACCGTGCAATCTTTGACGCGGAGGAAACACTCATCGAATACCAGTCAGTGGGCAGGGATATCACAGAACAAAAGAAGACTGATGAGGAGTTACGCACCAGGAGCGAGGAGCTTGACAGCCGCAATCGGATCTTTACAACGCTCCTTGAGACCGTCCCGATCGGCATATTCATGGTTGAAGCGCCGGGCGGGAAACCGATCCTTGTCAACCGCGAGGCAACCCGCCTCCTCGGCAGGGGGATGCTGCCGGATGCGACCGGAGATAACTTCGCGGAGGTGTACAGGGCTTTCAAGGCAGACGGTTGCAAAAAATACCCCGCCAACGAGATGCCCATCATACTGGGGATGCGGGGAGTGGCGAGCCATGTCGATGACGTGATAGTTGTTCGTCCCGATAATACCCGTGTGAACCTGGAAGTGTTTGGCACTCCGGTCATCGACCGGGATGGTAACGTCGTGGCAAGCCTCGCCAGTTTCATCGATATCACAGAGCGCAAGAGGGTGGAGATATCGATGAAGGAGATCAACAAGAAGATCGCACTTTTGTCGAGCATTACACGGCATGATGTTGCAAACCAGGTGACAATCCTTCGCGGACTCGCACAGTTCGCGGTGGAAAAAGAAACTGACAGCAATACAAAAAACCTACTCGAGAAGATAGACTACGCAGGGTCCATGATCGCACGGCAGATAGAGTTCACCCGTACCTACCAGGAGATCGGCATGCATGAACCATCCTGGTTTTCCCTGGCAGCCATTATCGGGAAGATGCAGCCTCCAGGGGTCCCCCTCATGCACACATGTTCAAACGCCGAAATCTACGCTGATCCCATGGTTGAGAAGGTTTTTTTGAACCTCTTCGATAACTCGGTGCGACATGGAGGTCACGTGACAGACATTTCAATCAGGTGCGAGCAGGATTCGGATCACCTCGTTATCATCTACGAGGACAATGGGACGGGCATCCCTGAAGAGGAGAAGGAAAAAATATTCGGGCGCGGGTTTGGGGAACACACCGGACTTGGCCTGTTCCTCTCACGGGAGATCCTTTGGATTACCGGCATTTCTATTATCGAGACCGGTACCTATGGCAGGGGCGCCCGGTTTGAGATCCATGTGCCGGCCGGGTCGTTTCGGAACGTCTCCTGTTTCCTGCCCTGATGATGGGGATACATGGGAGATGTCCGCGAATGATTTTGAGATCCATTTCCCCTGGAAATTTCCGCAAACTCTTTCCACACCCCTGACCGTTCAGTACGATCTTTGAGCGGCGGATGCAACAAACGGGCTCCCGATAAATATCCCCAAGAGAATCCGGGGCAGGGATATCATGCTTCTTCACGGTTGAGATAACCCTTCCCCCTGCAGAAGGCTGCAGCACCCTCTCCTCTCTGAATGTACCGGATATTTTATGCTGTAATGGCTCAGGTGTCACCCGCAGGCAGGTTTTTTACATACCTTCATCTCATCTCCCCTCAAACCAACAGCAATGAAACCGGAGTCTGCGACGATACTTGAGGAATTCCTCAGGCATTCCAGTACCCTGACCGATGAGATCGAGCAGGATGTGGCAGAGATGCTCGGCGTTGTCCCGTTCATCTTCCGCACACTCAAAGAACGCCCCGATCTCTTCGTCCTCTCGGCACTTGGCGACTACCTTGCCTGCCGCCCGGGGAGCCTCGATGCAAAGACGGCGGAATTGGTATCCATAACGGCTGCAGCAGCAGCCAATGCACCGGACTGCCTCAAGGTGCATATCGCTGCGGCACGAAAAGAGGGAGTGTCCCGTGAAGAGATCAGGGACTGCCTGATCATTGCATCGGTGATCGGGAAGACAGCAGTGCTGGCGCGATCATTGCGGATATTTGAGGAGCAGCAGGGGACGTGAAGTCCATCACCGGGGGTTGTGCAGCGTACAACCCCGGTGCACTCCGGTCCTTGTCAGCCGAACCGCACTGAGTAGCTCCTCGTCCTGCCGGGTTCCACGATCGCATCGATCCCCCTCTTGTCTTTTCCATGGGTAAGGGTGATCTCCCAGACACCGAGGGGGATACCTTCAAGGGTGCAGGGAGTAACCTCCCCGGTCTTCAGGCCCCTGAAGATAACATCTGCCCCGGGGGGGACGCTGGTAAGATTGAGGCTCCCGGACGCATACCATTCGAGCGGGTAGCGGACATAATAAATCCCCGTGATGCACTGGCTTTCGGCTATATTGATAAGTCTGGTCACCGGGAACCTGTCCGGGGCAGAAATCGAGATCCGGTGGTATCCTGCAGATACATTGGGAATGGTGGCAGGGGCCCGGAGCCCGGTGCGGATGCCATCAAGAAAGATCTCTGCCCCATCCGGGACACTTACAATTGAGAGGTTGCAGACCGGAGGGTCATCGCGGGGAATGATGAACTGCCCGCCATCCAGGCTCGATGGAGGAATGGTAAAGGAGAGATAAGAGGACCCGTCCGTGATGGTGATAAAAGCCGGGTATCCTGTAAATTCTATCCGGTCCGGCACCCTCCTTACCGGGTAATAACCGTCCACCGTGAACATTGCACCACTACGTGAGTCGTTCCTGACGTCCAGTGGATAAACCACTGCCGGTTGCATCAGGTTGAACTCCACCGGAATGACGGCATCAGGAAATACCCAGGTCCGGATAGTCTGCCGGGAAGAATAGGTGTTGCCCCCGGCGGAGATCCCTGCCGTGACGGTATGGAACCCTTCCTTTAATGGGGTGAGAAGGAGCGGAGAACTGGCTGCAACAACGACACCATCGATCCTTATCTCTGCATCCTTTGGATAAGTATGGACGAAGATTCCTCCATGGCGGGACCGGGCGGGGGCCGGGGCCGGGGTTTCCGGAGCTCCGGTATCGACAGGAACCGGGGTGAGAACAGCCTCGATTTCACCGGACCCGTTCACATGTTGTGAAAACGGCAGGAACCCCTCCTTTTCAATCCGGATCAAATGCAGTTCGCCGGAAAGGGCATCAATTTCGCAGGGGGTCGATAACCCGGTGGGCTGGTTGTCAATAAACACCATCGCCATATCCGGGATGGACGAGACTTTGAGGACAGATGGTTCAGGAGTTTTTCCGGATGTATCGGTCGTGTCCTGGACTGCAATTTCCGGAACTTCTCCCTGGTGACAGGGCTCGGCCGGCTGGCCGGTCAGCCACAGGAACAAATTCAGGAGCCAGCAGAGGAAATTCCCAACCGGGTCATCTCTACCAACCGCCCCACCCGGAACGATTTCACCTGGTGCCGGTTCTGGTACTCCAGTCCCGGGGATACGGGTCGTGACAGGCCGGACCGTTGCCGTGATCTCAGGGGCCGGGCTGGTAATCGCCGGGGGTGTGGGCCCGGAGCCGGCCATGAGGACCGCGACCCTGTTCGTAACGGGTGCACCCGTGGTCGTGATATGGAGCCTGATCCCGGCCGGCGCAGGGACAGGGAACCCTGAGATCTCACAGACAACGACCGGGCTGTCACCTGATACAATTCGTGCCGGCATCCCTATCCCATTGACATAAAAACTGAGATTTCCTTTCGCTGACCCGGGTGTTGTAGCGGTCAGGATGGTTGCATTTTCCAGGGCCGGTATCGGGACCCCGCTCCCGAACTCGGCCAGGGTCATCTGCGGCTCCCGGCCTGGAAATGTCCCGAGCAGGTCTGCCCCTTCGCATATCCATGCCAGGCTTTCAGTCCCCGGGTCATCTTCGAACCCGGCAATGAGGAGGGCTCCGGTCACGGTGGTATTCCACGACTGCTGGTTCCTGCTCCGGACAGGATAGGCCCCGGTCTCATTCCACTCCGGGAGACTGTATACCAGCGTTGTGGCGTACAGGCGCCCGTCATCATCCTCTTCAGAATACGAACGGGCCGGGGCGATCTCCCCGGACCCGGCAGAAACCACAAGGTCAGGCCTGGTGCTGATCCCGGGACTGGCACTGCTCGCACCAAGGAAGAGATAGAGAATTGCCTGGGTTGGTTGCCGGGAGGAATTCCCGACATCAAAGGTAAGGGAATGTTTCTCTCCTCCTTTAAGACTGAAAGGATCGGTTACCGAGGGGAAAGGGACAAACACTCCCATGACCTGCAGGTCTCCTGCCGGGGATAACTGGCCGCCGGAAAGGACTTCCTGGTAGGTTTCACCGATGAGTCCTTCCATTCCTCCCTCACCGGAACCGGAATACCCTCCACCCGGGACTGCCGCTTCGAGTTCAAAACTGACCGTAACTGTTTTTCCGGCAATCACTTCCACGCCCTTTTCATGCGGGGTGGCAAATCCGCTCTTCCGGACAGTGAGGGTGTAGTATCCCTCGCAAAGATCTCCGATCGTACAGGGGGTGTCATATCCGGTATCGATATCATCAAGAAAGACCCGGGCTCCCACCGGGTTTGAAGTGACAGCAATCGATCCCTTTGGTTCCCGGCTGGACCAGATCTTTATCTCGGATATGTACCTTACAGTAAGGCCGGTCGTCGTGGGGTAGGCCTGCCCGTCCTGGTAATAGTAATGCCAGTACTCCTCCTCTGCTGATTCATGCCAGTCGTAGTTTCCCATGGCATGGATACCCCATTTGTTGGTAGAAGTGTCGGCAAAGAAGATCAACCGCATACCATCGGCATATCCGGGAACGTAAGACTGGTTTGCCTCATACCAGGCGATCACCATGGTCCCCTGCCGGGAGGATGGCTCGTAGACATTCTCGTAGGCGAAGTTCTTGGAAAACCCGTCCGAGGCCCTGATGGTGACCGTATCGCCGGGTTCCATGCCGCCGACCAGATCGCAGAGATCGCGGAGATCGGTCCCCTTCACCGCCCCCATATCCTTTTCGAGGACATTTGCATCTTCCTCCGGGTTCCATCGCTCTTCGGGATCGTCCACAAAGACCGGGCCCTGGACATAGTAATGGGTTATCCCGTCGCCCCGTACCGGAAGGTTGGCCTCCATCCAGCGATAATCCACGGTTGTCTCGTTTAAGACAGAAAACCCGTCATCGGCATAGAGAACGATACGGACCTGGTTTGTGGCCGCAAGCCCTGGCGAAAAAGAGATAAGCATGAAGGCCAGCAGGCCGATGATCGCTGCTCCTGGCGTAATCCGCGATATGATGCAAGGATGACCGGATATGTATCGGCCTGCCCCGGACGGGGCTGGACAGGCGGAGTTCATGCGGTGAGACCTTCTGGCAGGGGAGCGGGCCATCCGGGCCGACCCTTCCCGGATTCCTGGACAACATACTCCATGAATTCATGGGCGAGACCGGGATTCGGTGCGTTGGCAGGAACGGTAATGGCATAGACGATGGGCATCCCGGTCCGTTCCTGTCCGATCGAACTGAACCTCTGGAAACCGAGGATGACCTTCACTTTCCCGTATTGGTCGGAATACGACTCTTCACCGAGGTTGATGGATGCAGGCAACTCCACGTATGGCAGGTTCATCGTTTCTGAAACGCTCCGGTACTCGAAGGCATAATCGATTCCCCCCGCTTCAAGCAGCGACAGGAGGTAGATGCTGCCGTCCCTGATGACCAGCTTGTCGCCTGAAGGCCGCATGATCTCCGGCAGGGTGATGACTGCCACCGGGCCTTCCATGGTAACCGGCAGGGGCGGGGTGAACTGCTCTGCGATCATGGTATCAAAAAGCGATGGTTTTCCATACTCCCCCTCGGCAAGCTGAACAACCATCAGGGTCCTGTACCCTGCAGCATCGAGCATGGGGTTTGAGAAGCCCACCCGCACATCCGGCCTTGAGAGTATGTCCGGCCAGTTCTCCGGAGATATTTCGCCCGCATACCTGCTCTTCCCGGTGTAGGCAATAACCAGGTCATTTCCCCCGAACGCTATGTACGAGTCCGTGTAGTTCGCAGTTGTTCCCTCCATCGGACGGTACATCAGGTCGGGAATGAGGGACGCATCAGCCACGGCCACCACATCTGCACGCCGGTGCAGGTCGGTGACCTGCCGGATGACCTGGATGCTCCCATGCCCCTCGATCTGGACATCGACTCCGGGATGGGCCGCTTCGAACTCCTGCTCGGCTTCTGCAAAGGGGGCGAGGAGGCTTCCGGCAGCAATAACCTTCAGCTGGGTGGGCCGGGAAGCCTGTTCGAAACACCCCGTACACAGGATGAGGCCGATGATGAGCGATGCCAGGACAACTGTCCTCAATCCCGTATCTCGATCCGGTCTACCCATTTGACCCATGCACTCCCTTCGGTAATGACTCCCGGTTTTTCCGATATGATGGCGATACGGGCAGGGCCTCCGTCATCGTAGGAGACGGGTTTGCCGTCCTGCTCGTACATCAGGATGATGCGCAACGGTGGCGGAGGCAATTCCCTCAGGTTCTCATCAAAGGTGATGAATCCCCGGCCTTCCACCTGGTCGTAATCAAAGACCCAGAGATACCCGTCCGGTGCAGACACCCAGACCTTCTGACCAGGGTGTATCCCGCCAACAGTGGCGGCAATATCCCGCAGGTCAACACCCTTGCACCGGTACGGCCCGAACCGGAAACCCGTGGTCGAGACGCAGTATCCATGCCCGTTTACTGCCGGGAAGGCCTCCAGGTCTTTTATGGAGAGGACTTTCTCGGTTGTCCCGTTGACCGTCACCCTCCATTTCGCAGCCAGGGGGTCCTGGGCCGGTGTGCTGCACCCGGCAACGATGGAAAAGAGCAGGATGGCTGTCGCAACCACTGCCATCCCGCCTGGCAAAAAGGTCCTGCTCATGATCTCTTCCTCCCGAGAAGAGCGATGAGCCCGCATCCTGCAAGGACAGTGGAGATCAGGATCGGGCTTTCTGTCGGAGGTGGCGGATAGACCTCGTTCATCTTCGATTCATAGGACTTGGGAAGGTTGCCCGTTGACCCGTGATAGCCACCGGGATAAATGCGGATCTCATCCACCCATTTCACCGTGTACCCACCCGTGGAAGGATACAGGTTATCGAAAAGATGGATACTTTCCGCAGGCATCACTTCGTGCATGTCCCAGTTGCCAAAGACATGTTTTTGTTCGCTGTTAACTGAGGTGTCGGCAAAAAACACCATTCGCATCCCGACGTGGTATGACGGAGGGTACCCTGTTCCCTGCCGCTCCCCGACCGCAGCTTCTTCCCCGTTATACCAGCAGACGGTGATATTCCCCTGGCGGGGTTCCGGCTCGTAGACATTCTCGAATGGGAACTCAACATGGTACCCGTCGGCTGCTTTAACCATGACTTCATCCCCGGGCCCCATTCCACCGACAAGGTCACAGAGGTCCCGGATGGCAGTCCCTTTCACGGCCCCCATGTCCCTGAAATTGGTGGTCTCGTCCCGGTCCCACTGCCCCTCCTTTGACTCTACAAAGACCGGGCCCTGGTGGTAGTAGTGGGTTATGCCGTCACCCTGGACCGGCAGGTTTGCCTCCATCCATTGGCAGGTGACAGTCGTGGAATTGAGAATGCTCGTGCCATCGGCAGCATACCGTGATACAACAACTCCTGTTGTGGGCGCAGCACATGCCAGCTGGAACATGCAGAGTCCGGCAAGCAGGATAATGAGGAGATAGTGGTGAGACTTGATTCGTTTCATTTCATTTCACCTCGCTGGTAGTGAGGGTGGTGGCACCGCCCATTGTGAGCAGTAGAAACGCCATGATCGGGATCAGAGGCGTGAGTGGAGTCACGGGCGGTGTTGTCTGTTGTGTGGCCGGGGAGGCAGGACTCTGGTGAACGATAATGCCGGACACTGTCTGGATCGATAGCCCGGTGGTGGTGGGGTATTGCTCGCCTCCCTGGATATAGTAATAGTAATACTTCGGGTCTGCAGATTCGTGCCAGTCCCAGTTTCCGAAGGCATGGACCCCCTGGAGGTTGGATGACGTGTCGGCAAAAAAGACCAGTCTCATCCCGGTCCTGTAATCAGGAACGTACCCTTCATCCCCGTGGTACCATGTGATGACCATTGGCCCCTGTCGCTCCGGGGGCTCGTAGACATTGCGGTATGCAAAGGTCTTTGCAAACCCGTCTGTGGCCTTGATCGTAACAGTGTCTCCCGGTTTCATCCCCCCCACGAGGTCGACCAGGTCTTTTACCGCAGTCCCCTTTACTGCTCCCATGTCTTTTTCCAAAACATTGGTATCTTCAGCAACGTTCCACCTGAGCTTCTCTTCGACAGCAGGGTCCTGGTCATCGATGAACACGGGGCCCTGGTGGTAATAATGGGTCACCCCGTCCCCATAAACAGGGAGGTTTGTCTCCATCCATGCAGCGTCAACGTCCCGGGCAGAAAGTACAGTCTTTCCGTCAGCTGATATCTTTTCGATATGAAGTGAAGTGGTGGCAGCTGAAATGGGCGCAACGGTGATAAAAAGAATGGTGATTAGGAGAAAAAATGCCAAACGCCTGGATCTGAAACATGAACTACGGATGATAAAAGGAAGCATAATGACAATTCCACGCAGTCTCTGAAATATCTTATTATTTTAGCCTGGTCCATTAATTACATTAGTTTTACTGGCTAAACCGCGTCTGACCAGCCGGAATTATTGGTTGGTATTTGCTAAGGAGCTAAACTGCCATATTATTCCAGAGGCCTACTTCTGCTGCTCGATTAGTGTGGAATAGAGCTCGCGGAACGAATCGACCATCCTCTCTTTCGAGAAATCCGTCCTGCCTCGTTCGTTTGCATTCCGGACCATGGGAATATACCGGGCTTTTATGGTTTCAATGCACTGTATGAGGTGATCTGTGGAGAATGATTCCACGACGCATCCGCACCTGTTACTTGCGATGTATTCCGAAATACCCATACACCTGCTGGCAATGACAGGCATTCCTGCAACAAGGGATTCCAGAAGGGACCGGGGAAATGCCGCCACATCACCGGGTAATTCTGACAGGACTATTCCTGCATGGGCCCGTGACAACACCTGAAAAACATCTACCTTTTTATTGATTACCTCAACTCTCGCCGTGACCCCTGCATCCTCAATCCTTGTCATGAACTCATCATAAAGGATGCCACGCCAGAGACAAACCAGCCTGAGATCGTTTTTCTCCCCAATTACATCAAGGAGCAGATCAAATCCTTTCTTCTGGAAATGAGAAGAAACCCAGGGCGCCGAACCACAAAAAAGGACGAATTCACCCCCATCATAGGAGAAATTGCCGGGCGGGATGGCCGATGTGTCAATACCAGGGGTTATTATGCTGAAACGGGTAATCCCCCTTGATCGCAGTAACTCTCCTTCTCCACTGTTGCTAACCACCACATGATATGGGAAATTTTTGACTGGTCCGATCATCGAAGATACAGTTGAAACCACCGAACAGACAACAGGCTTTTTTAGTGTTCTTAAAACCGGAAGGGAATAGAGCCGGGATAAAAATACATGGTGGATATCAGCATCCCGGTCTTTTGACCGTAATTCCTTCATGTGCTGCATTCCGATAAACGCTTGTGGAAATCCTGGAATATGAGATCTGAAGGGATAGAGATTCAGGAACTCTCCCCCGAATTCCCCCATCAGCTGTTCAATATCTTTCATCATCGCTTCAGTTCCGGGGAATACCGGTGGGGGTATGGTGCTGTAATAATGGATCTTCATGAAATTTTCCCTACATGGATGCAATCACGTGGTGGCATCTGCAATGTTGACTTGATTCCGATATCTGAGAGGACAATCTCCCGCAGGATGCGCTTCCTTTCCAGGAAAATTGCCGGCAGTCTACAATATAGTGATATGCACTGACGGAGGAGAGCGGGAGCCGGTAATAAAAAATGAATACCCAAGAAAAAGCGACCCAAATGACGAATAAAAAGATTTGTGGGGATATGTTTCAACAATAGATTACCCGGTTTTTTGTCACACTACCGATATATACCTTCGATGGCATCGCTGACCAATGCCCTGATCCCGAATATTGCCAAAAGATTGGTCGCTGGATCCGCTATCGATGACAATAATTTCAAAATCATGCACGGGTCTTTCAGGCATCCAGGCAGCCATTTCGATCATTCAAATCCGGGATGATGACTGATACTTTATACGGAAAAGAGGACATTCCTGTCCCCAAAAATACCTCTCGCCTGATCAGCAATAGCCATCCGGTATGCCAGGGATTCCTTTGAAAGACCCATTAAAGCTGCTCTTGCATATCTCTGCATGCCCCATATGGTCCAGAACAGTTCTAGAATCCATTTCAGGTTGGGGTGATGTTTTCTGATATACAGAAAACGGTTTCTCAATGAATAATACTGGTATAATGAGCTTCGGAAAGGATTGTCTCTTTCAAGTTCGTGATCAGCCTTCGTTGCCGTGTATATTGCACATTTATACCCTTTCTTCCATGCTCTCATACAGAAATCAGCAATTTCGCCACTGAAAAAATATTGCTCATCAAGGAATCCGATGTCCCGGACTACATCCTGTTTTGTGAGAAACACCATGCCCGGGACATAATCAACATAGAGAACTTCATCCCCGGATACGTTTCGCGACCTGGTGTTCCTGGTATTGATATGCAACCCGATATCCCTGCCGCCAAGGTATACCTTGGTCCCTTCAGATATTGCAGGGCCTACGCAACCAAGGTTTTCACCTTTCTGCAATATTTCCAGGAGTTTTTCCATGTTCTCTTCTGATATCGATGCGTCACTGTTCAGGAGTAGTAGACATTCACATCCGTCATCGATGGCCTCCCTCATTCCCAGATTGTTGCCCCCGGCGTATCCCAAATTTTCAGGTGAGCGGATAAGACGCACGCGGGCTGGGGAATTTTCGATTGTGTGCAATCCATGTTCAGTCGACCCGTTGTCAACCACATATATAAAAGGCTGAAGCCTCTGCCATTTCAGCAAAGAAGTCACGCATCTCATCGTCAGGGCTGCAGCATTCCAGTTCAGGATAATGACGCCCAATTTTGGCCATCCGTCCTCGTGCATTTCATTGTGGAACGTCGTCATGAATATGATCCAGGAGGATATCTCAATTCTCTGTCGCCTGACCTTTTCATCTATTCATATGTTGGCCCTGTAGCACAAAAAACCCATATTATTAAAAGCCGACTGCTCTGTGCATAAAACAGGTGAGCCGGGCTATGTGTGAAAATGTCCGATCATAACAAAGCTTTCCTCCCCCTCTATCGCAAGAGAAGAGGTATATCCAGGCAAAACACCAAGGTCATGGATTTGCCATAATATACCGTTTCGCGAAATATTATGTCCATCCAAAAATTCAGGGATATCGCAAATCATGCTGATCCCTTCTCCCGTGGCTTTCAGGAGCGCTTCTTTTTTCGTCCATATCCTGAGGAAACACTCTGCTTTTTTTTGTTCGGGGAGAGTTTTCACCGTGTCGGATTCAGCACCGGAGAAGAAACGATCAGCAAGGTCTGAACATGGAATGCCATCACGTATCTTCTCGATGTCAATGCCGACCCTACGTCCACGGGAGACTGCAACCGCAACCATATCGGCGGAATGCGTCATATTAAAATGCAGACCTGCAAAAGGTTCTCCTTTCAGGAAGGGTTTTCCATTTTTTTCATACTGAAAATGAATTTCACCCGGAAGACACCTCCTGTACCTGGAAAGTACTTCCCTCAGGAGACCTCTTCCCCTTACAAACCAGAGAGAATCCTTTTCAAAACGGTATCTCCCTGCTCTCTCAATCTCATACGGGCTCAGCAGGGTTTCTGCTCGTTCAATGCAATAATTCCGCAGGTCAGCGTAATGCAGGTGCACCTCGCCGGTATGGATGCTCAATTCACTCATTGTCACGGCCTTTTGGTAAAGGAGATACCAGGTCGATTTCTCTCCTGATAGCGAACGCGATATGCTCTATGCTTTTCCTCTGGAGGATTGACCGATGATCACCTTTTAGCACATGGGAATCAACATACCCGGTTGTTATCTTTTTCCAGCCGAAACCGTGAGAGTACTTACCCTGTCTCCCATATCTCCTGACCAAAGTCGTTGACATAAAAATGGTAATCTTTCCATGATAGTATCCTGGTGTGTACGCAGCGATTGCATCATAATTTTTCATGGCGACTGTCCTTTGCGGTTCAGGCAGATCCGGTACCCACTCAGGGTAATTGTATGCCAGAGCCATCCTTCCATCCGATGCTGCTTGTGTGGACGCATTTCCAACCACTGGCGCCACTTCAGGTGTCACGGTCACCGGTGACCTTTCTTTTGATGTTCCTGATATCTCACCAGGGAATCTGTGCACTTTCTTTAATATAAACCATGGCAGTTTTTTGATGCATCTATTCCTGGTTTCTGGATCCGCCAGGAAAAACTCCCGGATATGAGAACGAGCTCCGCGGATATTTTCCCAGATATACATGTAGAATGACCAGAAATGGCTGTTTGTGTACTGGTTCGGAGCTGCATAGTCGAGAATTACAAGAACCCCGTGTTTTTCCCCTTCTCTCTCCAGCCTGCATGCCATTTCATAGGCTATCGATCCTCCTGCACAATACGCAAGAAGATGATATGGACCGTGAGGCTGCACCCTGCGCAGTTCCCGGATGTAACGGTGAGCCATCTCACCAACACTTTCCAGTGGCGGTTCTCGTCCGTCAATTCCTGGTGACTGGATGCCGTATACCGGCTGATCGTCGCCAATGATCTGTGCAAGCTGGCCAAAATCGAACAGGGTCCCATCGACACCATGGATACAGAACAGTGGAGGCCGGCTACCTCCCGTCCTCAGTGGAATAAATGTACAGGACTGACTTTCTTTATCCTGGTCTCTTAAAAGAGCAGTCATACTCCTGATTGTAGGCGATGTAAAGATTGCACTGACGGGGAGTCTGATTTTAAACTCCTCCTCAATACTCGAAATGAGCCTGATTGCAAGAAGTGAATGCCCTCCTGAATCGAAGAAATCATCATCTGGTCCAATATCCTGCAGCCCCATCACTTTTCTCCAGACAGAAGCCATGCGGGACGCCATATCGTCAGGGGCCACCTTGGATCCGGTCTCTGGTCCGGCAAAAGATGGTGTTGGCAGGGCGCGAAAGTCAATCTTTCCCCTCGATGTCAGGGGAACACTATCTATCCAGGTGAAGATGGCTGGAACCATGTGCAAAGGCAGCCGTTCTGCGGCATACTGTCGCAATTTTTCGACCGGTACTTGCGAGCTGTCAGCATTCTTTACCAGAAAGCAGGAGAGTGATACCGTTCCTCCAATATCCCGATAAGGAATGATGACGGCCTGCCTGACTGCAGGATGCGTCTCCATAACGGAGGTCACCTCGCCACCCTCAACCCGGAAGCCCCTGATTTTTACCTGCGTGTCGGAACGCCCGAGGAACCTCACGTTACCATCAGTGAGAAATGTCCCAAGGTCGCCGGTCCTGTAAAGCATCTGACCGGGAACGTAAGGATCAGGTATAAATTTTAATGCAGTAAGCCCGGGGCTGTCCAAATACCCCAAAGCAACACCATCCCCGGAGACGTATATTTCCCCTGTTATACCAACAGGAACCGGGTTCATCGCATTGTCGAGAATATAGACATCGGAATTCGCTATCGGACGGCCAATAGGTATGCTGTCGTTGGAGCAATCTTCCAGCTTCATTTCATAATATGTGCTGAATGTGGTGTTTTCCGTAGGCCCGTACACGTTCGCAAATTGCGTCGTAGTGCAAAGCTCCAGGAAAGTCCCCGCATGAGCCGGATCCATCACCTCGCCCCCAACCAGCAAATAACGGAGGCCGCAGAGCGCAGAAGGGTCCTCCGAAACAATCGCATGGAAGAGAGGCGTCGTGATGAACAGCACATCGATCTGACTATCAATTATTTGTGATTTCAACACGGGTGGAGACAGTGCTACGTCTTTATCGATGACTGCCAGGGTTGCACCGTTCAGGAGTGCACCCCAAATTTCAAATGTAGATGCATCGAATGCCGGATCTGACAAGTGACCAACGGTATTTTCGGGGGATATTTGGATATAGTCTGTATTCAGGACTAACCTGGCTATCCCGCGGTGAGGGATGCATACTCCTTTAGGCGTACCGGTCGATCCCGAAGTGAACATCACGTAAGCGAGGTCATCCGATCCCAAATCTCCTTCAGGGCAGAAAGGCCGCATCGACAATGCTCCATTGTCGACTGTTAATACAGTCTGCATGAATTTTTCCATCCTTGAAGACAGCCCTGGATCGGTAATCGCAGCACATGCGGTTACACTTTTCATCATCTGTGCGATCCTGTTCTCGGGCTCTCCCGGGCTGATGGGCAGATAGGCACCACCGGCTTTCAGGGTCGCAAGCATGGCAATGACCATGCTCGCAGAACGCTCCATGAAGAGCACGACGATGTCGCCTTTCCTGACGTTTGACTCTCTCAGGCGGCCTGCAAGGCTGTTGGAACGTTCATCGACCTGTCGATAGGTCATTTTTTCATCTGAATGCCTGATCGCTATTGCCTCCGGATACTCCCTTGCCCTTGCCTCGAAGAGCCTTGCAACGTTTTCCCTGGGAAAATTGCATTTTTTACCTTTTCCCATCTGCAAAACATCGCATGTCTCTTCATCTGTGAGAAGTTGCAGGTCTGATAGCTTTTTATCAGGGTCTTTTCCGATATCTTTCAGCAATGTCTGCCAGTGTCCGACCATGCGGACTATAGAACCATGGTCGAATAGCGCAACAGGATATTCAAATCTGCATGAAAGCCCGTCTGGTGTATCGGAAATTTCGAGAGTCAGGTCTGCTTTGACCAACAGGTCCTCGGGTTCATGACGCTCAATCGGGTATCCCCCGATAGTCCTTGGATGTGCAGGAAAGTTACGGAGCTGGAATAACGTCTGAAAAACCGGAGGGATGTTTCGCGATCTTCTGACGTACAGCTTTTCCACAAGTTTCTCAAAAGGCAGGTCCTGGTTTTCATATGCTTCCAGTGTCCTTTCCCTGACATACCTCAGCAGCTCCCTGAATGACTGATCTGGAAAGATAGCGCCTCGTATTGCCAGTGTGTTTACACAAAGTCCGATCATCCCCTCGATGTCGAACTGGTTCCTCCCGGCGATTGGACAGCCCACGATGATATCTTCCTGCCCTGAATACCGGTAAAGCAACACAAAAAACGCCGAAAGAAGGGTCATAAATAGTGTTGCTTTCTCCTTTCGGCCCACTTTTTGGAGTACATCTTTCAGGTCACAAGGGAGCACAAGGGTCAGGGCTTTACCATCGTATGACTGGAGATGCGGACGGGGATGATCGAATGGGAGATCCAGTACAGGAAGATCACCGTTAAGCCTGCTCGTCCAGTATTCCATCTGCCCGGAATACTCCCCGGATTCGAAAGCATCACGCTGCCGGGTCGAATACTGGTCGTATTGTAGCCCGGTGGGAGGCAGTGCTGTCCCGGCATCCAGTCCGCTGGTGAGCGCGTCATAAATGGACGCCAACTCTTTTAGCAGGATGTTCATCGACCATCCGTCCATGATGGAGTGATGCATGATCAGAGCAAGCAGGAGATCACTGGTTCCGAGTCGGATCAGCCGAAGTCGGATCAACGGATCATTGGCCAGATCGAAAGGCTGCCTGGCTAATTCATTCATAATAGAAGCTGCCTCATCGAGGGCGCTGCTCTCTTTATCCGAAAGATCAATGGTGATTAGTTCCGGGACTCGTGTTGAGGGTCGTTGATATACCTGACCGTCGATAACCAACAGGTTCATTCTCAACGCAATATGACGGGAGACGACTTCTGCGACACTCAGCTGTAAGAGAACCGGATCGATTACACCCCTGATGCGGTAACAGATCAATTCATTATACAGGGTGCTCCGGGGATCAAGAGCCTCGATAAACCAGAGCCTCTCCTGCGCAAAAGAGGCCCTTGTTAAATCTCTGTGGCTACCCGGCGAAATTACTGGAATCGTCATTTCCTTTCATTCAGCCTGCGATCGATGAAGTCTCCAAGCCGGGCAATGGTGTCATGGTTCATGACGCTGGCGATGCCAATCTTCATATCAAACGCCTTGGCAATACGAGATTCCACCATTGTCGCGAGCAGTGAGTCTCCACCGAAGTCGAAAAAGCTTGCATCCCTGCCAATCATGCTCTTTTTTAAAACATCTGACCAGATAGCCGCCAGTATCTTTTCAGTCTCTGTGATGGGAGGCAAATATTCCGCGTCCGTCGGATTGTCATCTGCGGCTGGCAGATCTTTCAACCTGTCATACATGCCGATTCTCTGTACCTTTCCCGTTGGACCTTTGGGGATCTCATCGACAATCCAGAAACAGGCCGGGACCTTAAAATATGCCAGGTTGCCGGATACATGCTTTTTCAGGTCATGGACGTTTGTATCCCGCGGATCTCTTAATACAACCGCTGCCCCGACTTTTTCTCCTAACACAGGATCCGGTACGGAAAATGCGACAGCTTCTTCCACCTCAGTGTTTGACAGGAGGGCTTCTTCAACCTCGCGGGGTGATATTTTTTCACCACCCCGGTTTATCATTTCTTTAATCCGTCCGTCAATAAAGAAATACCCGTCCTCGTCCATGTGCCCCAGATCTCCTGTGAGAAACCATCCGTTCAGAAACGCCTTTTCATTGGCCTTGGGATTATTCTCGTAGCCCCCGAACAGGCGGGATCCCCTGAGTGCGATCTCACCTGTGACGTTTTGTGGTAAAAATCCCCCCTCGCTATCGAGAATTGCCATTTCCAGCCCTGCTGGTATTCCAACCGATCCAGCTTTTCTCAGATTAGGCGGCAGTGGATTTGTCGAAATCTGGTGTGGAGCCTCAGTCATTCCATACGCTTCGACAACCGGCACACCAAAAACATCCTCAAGTCCTTCCTTCACGGTGGGAGGCAATGATGCTGATGAAGACCGGATAAACCTGAGATTTGTCATTTGTGCCCGGTCTTTGTGCAAAACCGCCTGCTTCAGTACATGCTGGTGAATCGTGGGACTTGAGGTGTACCACGTAGGACGATATTCAAATAACCATTTCATCATGTTTTCTTCATTGAACCCGGGGGTGCACACCACACTGCCTCCTGATACAAGAGAACAGATTACCGCGCCTATCAGCGCTTGGATATGGAACAGTGGCATGACGTTGAGGCATTTGTCCTGTTCGGTCAAACCAAGCGGTTCAACCATACTTACCGCAGAGACAACGATGCTGGATTGTATGAGGGGCACCAGCTTGGGACGGGACGTTGTTCCGGATGTGTGCAAGATAAGTCCAATATCTTCGGGTCCGGCAAACCCGGTTTCATGTATCCGTTCCTGGTTTTTACCCGACAGGGTAAATGCCCCTGCGGTCCTGCCATCCGGAATAAGCGTAATGACCTGTATCCCAAGCGGGCATGCAGCTGTACCTGCATAAGGCTCCAACTCGGGGGATGCAATAATCGCTGAAGCCTTCATGTCAGAAAGGTAAAATTCAAGCTCTTTCTCCCTGTAAAGCGGATTTATGGGAGCACAGCTGAACCCTGATATGACGGATAAAAAGGCCGTCGCCATTTCAGGGCCGTTCGGAAGCATGAGTGCGATACGGTCGCCTCTGCCATACCCCATGTCGTTCAGGGTCGTAACAGTATTTTCGACCAGATGGCGTAATGCTCCATAGGTCAGAGGACTGCTGTCAACACCTTCAATTGCAACCTTTTCCGGATTGCGACCTTTACATGCCGCATCGAAGACTGTTAAAAATGGTATCTCCATCATAATGCCCCGGGTTATCATACAATTGGAATCGCAGCTGTATTCCTTACCAGTCGTTCATCTGTAACGGGTACACGCTTTTGATAGTCGTAATAAATGGAATCAGGCCCAACACGCATATACCCACCCACTTGTTCATCCCTTGTGTGCATATGGGCGAATAAAACGCCTTTTTTAAATGTTTCTAAGGTATCATCGATAATTTCTCCGTATGTTATTGATGTATAAGGGGTGTCGGTCTTATCCGGCACCATACCGGTCGGAGCAAGCTGGATGATAAGCTTCTCAAAAAGGGCCTTGGTTGTGTCCATCTCTCAATCAAGTATCATTATAGATATTCAGACTTTTAATTAATTGTAGCGTGCCGGAGCCCGTCCGGAAACCGTCACCCAATCCAAGCCTGCTTTCCAGGGGGGATCGAAACAGGAGATCCGCCTGGAATGCCAGGCCACGGAATAACCGCCCACTTCCCTGGAGTGAATAACGCCCCTGCTTCTTTCCCGGTCTTCTCCAGGCCCTGATGGCCCCAAACACCCGCGATATCATCCATGATGGGAAGATCATTGCCAACAGGTATCTCCGAACATATCTTTGCATAGGGATGGATCCTTTGCCATGCTCCACCGCCCTCGATTTAATCATGCTCCCCATTACAAATACCATCCATGAATGGGCTTCTCGTCAGAGTCGGCATCGATACCACATCCGGCGGATGGAATTCACCTGTCGACCCCTGTTCAGGGCGCTACGTCTACGTCCCGATCCCTGAAGAACCCCTGCTTGTCAGGAAAGGACTGTGCCGGTTCTTTGACGAACTGATCCCCTCCCTGAGGGACTTCGGCGTCACGCTCCCGCCTTACTTGTACGGGAGACCCATGCACCTTGACCCCGACTTCGAGTACCTCACATACGGCGATCGCCACCCCCGTGACATCCCGCTGCAGGCATTAGTCCCGGGGGATTTCATCGTTTTTTATACAGGGATGCGATCGGTGTATCCGGAAGATCGTGAACTGGTCTATGCGATCATCGGGTTCTATGAAATCGACGAAGTGCTCCCTGCCGCATCCGTGCCCCCCGAACGGTGGGTCGAGAATGCCCATACCCGGCGGAACGGCAATCCCCGTGACACCATTGTCAGGGCCCGCCTGGGGCAATCCGGGAGGCTGGAGCGGTGCATTCCTGTCGGGGAATACAGGGACCGGGCATACCGGGTCCGTCGGGATATCCTTGCCGCATGGGGCGGGCTCACAGTCAGGGAGGGCTTTCTCCAGCGGAGCGGGAGGTTGCCGGGACTTCAGGACCCGGAACGGTTTCTTGACTGGTTCACATCGTTGGGCATACCCCTTGTTCAGAAAAATTTTTGACCCTCGCCGGACCCGGGAACGTTCGTCTTTCCGGACCGAACAGCCGCCGGGTGACAGCCACTCCGGCAAAGAGGGCCGACATCTTTTGGGAGCTGGTGGAGCGGGTGGAGGGAATTTTCCATTGGGGTAGCGTATTCCGGCATTGACCGGATACAGAGTTTACTATTATCTGGTGCCAGGGGTTTTGGGTAAAACAGCCTCGCACGCGATCCTGCCGGGATCCACGCACCATTTCCGTTTGCCAAAGCCGCCACTCCCCGCTCTGGAGCAGTGCGGCTGGGCAACTAACCGATCTAAGTATCAGGGGATACCCGGGTTCTCCCGGCCAGTCATCGGGAATTATCCCCGACAGGCATTAATACCGGGAAAGTGATGGAGACGTATGGAACCGATGGTTACCACCGCCCTGATGTTCATCGTCGCGTTGATCATTTCAACGGTCATCATCTACTTCGTTGCAAAATTTTTTGGTGAAAAAGAAGGCATAGGTACGGCATTTCTTGCCGCCCTCACCGGCACGATCATTTACACTGTCGTCTATTACCTGATGGGAAAAGGCTGGATCGCGGCCATTATCGCCGGGATTGTCTGGCTGATGGCATTGAAGTTCTTCTATAAGATCGGCTGGCTCAAATCGCTGGTAATTGCCGTTGTCGTCTGGATCCTCACGACCATCATCGGATGGTTCTTACCCACCCTCACCGGTCCGCTGTAACCGCCCATGAGATAACCTTTTTTACAGTCCTGCATCCTTGATGCGGACATGGAGTATGAGTCCTGCCATACATCGATTACTGCAATAATTCCCGCACCCAACGCCAGGTATAATTAAACCACTGCCAAGTACAAGTCCATGAACCATGCGACCATGACCATCCTTGCGCTGGTATCTCTGCTCATGGCAATTCTTGCACTCGCTGGTTGCACCAGCCCGGGTATCACGCCGGAACAAAGATCCCCGTCTCCCAGCCCAACTGTTGAAAACGAAGCATATGTTGTTTTGGCAAACAACCAGTTTGCCCTGGATCTCTATAAGAACCTTGCAGGAGATCAGGCAAACAGCAGGGAGAACCTCTTCTTCTCGCCGTTCAGCATCTCTTCGGCGATGGCAATCGCCTGTGAAGGGGCTCGCGGGGATACGGCACGCGAGATCCGGGAGGTATTCTTCTTCCCGGAAAACACCGCTGTGATGAGGGGAGGATACGAAGAGTTAATTTCAGGGATCAACAGCGGTTCTTCTGCGTATTCACTCAATGCCGCAAATGCTCTCTTTGCAGAACAGACCTATCCTTTCCGTCCGGACTATATCGCGGTTGCCAGCCAGTCCTATGGTGCAAAGGCAACGAACCTTGACTTCATCAACAACCCCGATAATTCACGGCTCACCATCAACCGCTGGATCGAGGAGCAGACCAATGATAAGATAAAAGATCTGATTCCGCCCGGTTCCATCACACCGCTGACCCGCCTGGTAATCACCAACGCGGTCTACTTCAAGGGGAACTGGCAAAAGCAGTTCGATGAGAATGAGACCACTATGGAAGATTTCCAGAACGGGGATGGAACGGCCATCAGGGTCCCGATCATGCAGCGTACTGATAAAAGCGCCACCTACGGGTATACTGAGACTGCAGATCTCCAGGTGCTCCGGATGCCGTACGAATCCGATACCGGGAAGAGCCTGTCCATGCTCGTCCTCCTTCCCAGGGATGATGCCCTGTCTACCATTGAACAATCGCTCACCATTGATACGCTCACCGGTTTGCAGCAGAACCTCACCGAAAAGCGGGTCATGGTGTATTTTCCCCGCTTTACCATGGAGACGAAGTACTTCCTTCCCCGGACCCTCTCGGCGATGGGAATGCCAACGGCGTTTACCACCAATGCCGACTTCTCCGGTATGGACGGCACAAGAGACCTCCTGGTCACTGATGTGATCCACCAGGCATTCATCGATGTGAACGAAGAGGGGACCGAAGCGGCGGCCGCAACTGCAGTTATCATAGGGGGGCGGGGATACACCCCGGTGGAAGAACCTGTCCCGGTATTCCGGGCTGATCATCCGTTCATCTTCTTCATACAGGACGATGAGACGGGGCTTATCCTGTTCATGGGCCGGGTGATGAGCCCCACCGCCACCTGATTTCCGGTAGACCGGGAAGCGACCCCGGTGCCGGAATCATAACATCCACTTTTTTCTCTCTCAAGCGTCAACAGGTGGAAAACAATGTTCCTCACCCTCATCCTCTTTGCCGCTGGACTGATTCTCCTTGTCGCCGGTGCCGATGGAGCCGTCCGGGGCGCTGAAGCACTGGCCTTCCGGATGGGAGTATCGCCGATGACCATCGGCCTTACTGTGATCGCTTTTGGGACATCGCTTCCCGAGCTTTCGGTGACCACTGAGGCGATCCTTACCGGTAACCCTGAGATCGGTCTTGCCAACGTCATCGGGAGCAACATCGCCAACATCGGCCTGATCCTCGCCTTCTGCGTCCTGATCA
>Ga0302247_1000782_pt1 | contig 27425 bp, 14 predicted proteins | sample AAG_UR_Ile_MG_FD_193529 | JGI IMG/M metagenome (GOLD analysis project Ga0302247, IMG submission 193529) | Enriched activated sludge microbial communities from anaerobic digester in WTTP, New Holstein, Wisconsin, United States - AAG_UR_Ile | ecosystem: Engineered > Bioreactor > Anaerobic >...
GGCCTCGCCCTCGGGGGCGTCGGCGCCGCCGCCCTCTTCGGTCTCGGCGGACACGTCGGAGGCGGTCGCCTCCTCGGCGCTCTTGCGCATCATGGTGGAGACCTTGGCCTCCCTCTGCATGTTGGCGTTGGCGTTGGAGGACTTGCCCATGGCGAGCAGGCCGATGGGCATCAGGGAGAGCACCATCAGGATGAAGCCGATGGTGAACACCGAGCGGGCGATCGGGGTGTGCTCCATGGCCATGCGCTCGAACCGGGTGGCCTCGCTGGTCGGGAGGGCCTCGGTGATGACGGGCTTCTCGGCCTCGGGGGGCGCGAGCTTGTACTCGCCGGCGCCGAGCATGGGGGTCTCCTCACGCATCTTGCCGATGCGGCCGGCGGCCGACATGGCGATGACCACCATCGGGATCGCGCCGGCCATGGACAGGATCAGCACCACGATGTCACCCTGATAGAAACCGGCGACGTAGTAACGGTAGATGTAGCCGGCGAAGATGCCCACGAGGAACACGCCCGCCACGTGGATGAAGCCCTCGCGGTTCTTCTTGTGGGCCATGAAGGCGGCCGCGGCCATGATGATCAGCAGGATGATGAAGATGATGATCGTGAACATCATGTCCTTGGTCAGGACACCGTCGGAGACCGAGGACAGGACCGACATCTTCTGGACGTCGAGGGGGGCCATGGCCAGCGCGTCGGGGGCCTTGCCGTCCTTGCCGAGCTTGTTCTTGAACATGGCGGCGGTGGCGAAGCACTTGAAGCCGTTGTTCTTGCGCACGGCGTCGTTGAGCTTGCTGCAGTTCTCGGCCTTGCCGGAGTAGTCCTCGGCGAACTTCTTGTCGATCTCCTTGAACTCGGGGGCGGCGAAGGCGCCGACCATCTTGCAGGTCAGGTACTCGGACTCGAGGTAGAACTGCTGGGGCGTGCAGCCGGGGGCCTCATCGATGACCACGCACTCGCCGTTCTTGAGGCGGTCGCCGGAGCAGGGGGTGGGCGAGCCGATCTTGAACATGCCCAGGGGCACGATGAGGATCATGATGCCCAGGCCCAGCCCGTAGAGCAGCTTGGACGACATCTTGGTGCCGATGTTCGAGGGCGCGCCATAGCCCGAAGGCTGGTAGTCGAACTGGCCTCCGCCCATGGGAGCGGGGGGCATCGGGTTCTGGTTCTGGGGTTCCAAAGGCGGCATTCCGGTCTGATCGTTCATGCGGTCCTCCCGTGAAGTGAATGATTCCTACCTTACCGGAAGACTTGGAGTCAAGAACTTGTTCTCGGTTTTTTCCGAGAAGGGCACCGAGTTCTCCTGGAGGGCAGGGGAGGGAGCGGGTGGGCAGTCCCATGGCGCCGGACCTCTGGATGGCGCCGACCCGGAAGGATCGCGCCGTCGGCGTCCCGCGAAGACTGCCGAACCGGAGCCACCGCCGGCGCGTCGACCGCAACCGGGCGGAAAACGACGGGAGCCCGCAGGCGGCGTCGTTTCAGGAGCTGTCCACCGGCTCCCGGGTATGGTATAGATCGCTTCCGACGTAGTTGCAATTCCCGTTTCACTGTAATTTTTCCAGTGAGGTCAAAATCGTGCTCTCATTGATTCAAAAATTAGGCTATTTTCCGCGCACCGCCGTCTGGGAATTGACCCTGGGTTGTAATCTTTGTTGTCGGCACTGCGGATCCCGCGCCGGACGGCCCCGTGAGCATGAACTGACCCGGGAGGAGGCCTTCCGCCTGGCTGACGAGCTCGTGGATCTCGGCCTGGAGCGGATCACCCTCTCGGGGGGCGAGCCCACCCTGAGCCCCTACTGGGTCGAGCTGGGCGCGCGCCTGGTGGCCGCAGGCGTGAAGGTGAACCTGATCAGCAACGGCATGGGCTGGAGCGGGGATCACGCCCGGCGCGCGAAGGAGGCCGGGTTCGAGTCGGCCGCCTTCTCGGTGGACGGGTTCGCCGAGGCCCACGACTACATCCGCGACGTGAAGGGCGCCTTCGATCACGTCCTCGAGGCGTTCGCCGCCTGCCGCGACGTCGGGCTGCCCGTGGGGGTGGTGACGACGGTCTACCGGCACAACCTGAAGGACCTGCGCGCGCTGCGGGGCTTTCTGCGGGAACAGGGCGTGCGCTCGTGGCAGGTGCAGATCGGCAACCCGGCCGGCAACATGAAGGACCACCCCGAGCTGGTCATCGTGCCCCGGGATCTGCTCGAGATCGTGCCCGAGCTGGCCGCCCTGCGCCGCGAGGACGAGAAGCCCGACATCTACATCGGCGACAACGTCGGGTACTTCGGCCCCTTCGAGAAGGATCTGCGCGACTCCGGCCGGGAGATCGACTTCTGGCTGGGCTGCCGCGCGGGCCTCCAGGTCGTCGGCATCGAGAGCGACGGCGGCGTGAAGGGCTGCCTGTCGCTCCCCTCTGAGTTGAACCGCGAGGACCGCTTCCTCGAGGGCAACGTCCGGCAGCGGTCGCTCACCGACATCTGGTGCGATCCCGACGCGTTCTCCTACAACCGCAAGTTCACCGTGGAGCGCCTGTCGGGCTTCTGCGGGACCTGCAAGTACAACGAGGTGTGCCGCGGCGGCTGCCTGTGGACCTCGTTCTCCCACTCCGGCGACCGCTACGAGAACCCGTTCTGCTACTACCGCGTCGCGGTGGAGGCGGGCCAGATCGAACCCTGAGGCTGGCGATGGCGTGGATCTGGTTCCTCGTGCAGGCGGTCCGGCTGACGCAGCCGGCGCTGCTCACGCAGGCGGTCCGGCTGACGCAGCCGGCGCTGCTCACGCAGGCGGCCCGGCTGACGCAGCCGGCGCTGCTCACGCAGGCGGCCCGGCTGACGCAGCCGGCGCTGGTCACGCAGGCGGTCCGGCTGACGCAGCCGGCGCCGTTTCCGGCCACGTTCGAGGTCGCGCTGTCGGCCCACGCGGCCGAGCGGGCCCGGGTGTTCGCGCGCCCCGCGCTGGACACGCCGGTGATCGGCGTGGTCGAGGCCGGCCACGGCTTCCCCATCCACGAGGTGCGCGCCGATCGCCCCTGTCCCGGCGGCGTGTTCCTGCGCATCGCGCCGGGCCGGTTCGTCTGCTCCGCACACTTCAGCCCGTCGGCCGCCTTCCCCCTGCGGTCGCCGGTGGTGCCGGTGGACGACGCGCTCCGGCCCGCGCTGGCCTGGCGGCGCGCCCCGGCCCCGACCCCGGCGTGGACCTCCCGGGAGGAGCGCCAGGGCGGCCGCCCGTCCCTGATGCTGCCGCGCAACGCCCACCTGCTGCACCGGAAGCGGTTCGCCACCGTGGACGGGGAATTGATGATCCACTCGATCAAGGATTACCTCGTCGCGGCCGCCGACCTGGAGCCGGCCTCCCCCTCGGAGTTCGCCGGGCGCCTGACGCCGGACCCAGGGGATCTGCGCTGGGCGGTCGCCTACCACCATCCGAGCGTGCCCCTGGTCGGGCCCGACGGCGTCGGGCGCCGCCGGCTGCCCGACAAGACGTGGGTGCGCCTGGCCGGGGACGCGCCGGTGTCGCGCGAGGGCCGGCGCTACTGGAAGCTCGAGGACGGCTGGCTCCTGCCCGAGCGGTACGTCCGCGTGTTCGAGGTGGGGGAGCCCCCGCCCGGGATCGGACCACGGGAGCGGTGGATCGAGGTGAACATGACCTCGCAGACGCTGGTCGCCTACGAGGGCGCGCGCCCGGTCTTCCGCACGCTGATCTCCAGCGGCCGGGTCGGGACCGACACGGTGCCCGGCTTGTACCGCATCTACTTCAAGCGGGCCTTGCAGGACGTGTCCCGGCGCGGCCCAGGCGGGTGGGACTATTTCTTCGAGGGGGTTCCCTTCGTGCAGTTCTTCCACGGGGTGTTCGCCTTCCACCCCGCCATGTGGCACCACGCCTTCGGATCCCCGCACAGCATGGGCTGCGTGGAGACCTCCCTGCGGGACGGCGCCTTCCTCTTCGGATGGACGCTGCCGAAGGTGCCCGACGGCTACCTCGCGCTCACCGACACCGCCTCGGAGCCCGGCACCCTGGTCCGGATCGTCAAGTTCACCGGACACAAGGTCCCCGCGCGGTTCCATCCGCGGGAGTTGCCGCCCCCCGAGTGACCGCGCCGATCACTCCCAGTCGGGGGCGGTTTTGAGATCTGAAGATGGGGAGGCTAGGGAGGGGGGGGACGAGTCGGACTTGTCGGACCTGTCGGACGAGTCGGACTTGTCAGACTTGTCTGACTTGTCAGACCTGTCGGACCTGTCGGACCTGTCGGACGTGTCGGACTTGTCAGACTTGTCTGACTTGTCAGACTTGTCAGACTTGTCGGACTTGTCGGACTTGTCGGACTTGTCGGACTTGTCGGACGTGTCGGACGTGTCGGACCTGTCGGACCTGTCGGACCTGTCGGACCTTTCCTGTGATGTGAACTGGCCGCCGACGAGCCGGACGCGCCGGGGTTCCGGGGAGATCGCGGTCGAGGCCGGGCCCGCGGTCCCCGGGGCGGCCCGGTCCGAGAAGGGCCGCCAGGGCGGCGGGTCTCCCGCGGCGAGCCTGCGCACCACGGGCGTGAGCCAGAAGCCGGCGCCCAGCCCCAGGAGCGCGAGCAGCAGGAAGCCCAGCGCCAGGCGCGGCAGGCGGCGTCCGGGTCTTCGCGCGGGCGCTGGCAGCGTAAGGAGCACCGCCGGTCTGCGGTGCACGGGGGTGGTGTCCGTCGGTTCCTGGTCCCGGGTTCCCGTGTCCCGGGCGTCGGCCCCGGGCGCGGGACCGGGTGCGCCGGGCTCCGGTCGCGTGGCGAGCCGGTCCAGAGGGGCCGTGGGTTCCTGCGCCCGGGCGCGGTCCTCGTCGGGCAGCACCCAGGTGTCCGAGCGCTCGTCGCGGGAGAGCAGGATCGTGGCCTCCCCGGGGGGCGGCAGCAGGACCTGGTGATCGCGGACCAGCTGGGCGAGCTGGCTGGAGGCGTCCCAGGGGAAGAGCCGCTCGATGGCCGCCCGGGCCTCGGCCGCGCCGGCGAAGCGGCGGTCGCGGCGGGGGTCGAGCAGACCCAGCACCAGGGCGTCGACGGCGGGATCGAGGGTGGGCTCGAGCGCGCTCGGCGCCAGAAAGCGCCCGGCCATGACCTCGGCCAGGGGCTCGGCCCCGTTGCCGCGACCGAAGCGGCGCACGCCGGTGAGCGTCTCCCACAGCACCAGCCCCAGGCTGAACAGGTCGCTGCGGCCGTCGAGGATCTCCCCCCGGGCCTGCTCGGGCGACAGATACGGGAGCTTGCCCCGCACCATGTTGGCGTGGGTGTGGCTCACCGCGTCGCGCATCTTGGCGATGCCGAAGTCGGCGAGCTTGACCTCGCCGTTGGCCGAGAGCAGGACGTTGTGCGGGCTGATGTCCCGGTGGATCACTCCCAGCGGGCGGCCCTGGGTGTCGGTCAGTTCGTGGGCGTACTGCAGGCCGGCGAGCACCTTGGCCGCGATCCAGCAGGCCAGGGCGGGGTCCCACGGGCCGGGGCGCCGCTCGAGGGCGGTCTTCAGGTCCAGGCCCTGCACGAACTCCATCACGAGGTAGTACTGGCGGCGGTCGCGGTTGAACTCGAAGACCTGCACCACGTTGGGGTGGTCCAGCCGGGCCGCCAGCGTGGCCTCGCCCACGAACATGTCCACGAACTCGGCGTCCTCGGACATGTGCTCGCGGATCCGTTTGATGGCGACGACCTTTTGGAACCCGCCCGGGCCGGTCGCCAGCGCCCGGAACACGTCGGCCATGCCGCCGCTGGCGATGCGTTCCAGTATCTGATATTTACCAACAAAGTCCTGCATGGAGACTCCTGCCGTGCAGCTCCATTGTCCGGGTTTCCGGCCGTTCGTGTCGTGAAAATGACAGAAAAGGGAAAAAATCAAGCAAAAACGGTCAGGAACCGGCGCCGGACCGTCCGAAACAAGGTCCGGGATCCGTCCGAAGGCCATTTTTTCATAAATAATGGTTTGAACGGGAGATCGGATTTCCGTACTGTCGGGTCGGGAGGAGCCATGCCGCTGCACGTGGTCGAGTCGAACCGGATCGGGGCGCTGCTCGAGGCCCTCGACGACCGGCTGGGGCCGCTGGACCTGTTCGAGGCGCGCACCGTGCTGGTGCCGGGGCGCCACTATTTCAGCCTGGTGAAGAACGCCATCGCGGGAGCCCGGGGCGCCTGCTTCCAGGTCGACCTGGTGACCTTCGACGCCTGGCTGGCCCGCCAGGCCCGCGCCCTCGACCCGGACGCCCTGCCCGCCGACTCCGCCGCGCTCGCGGCCGCCATCTTCCAGGAGCTGGCGTTCTCGGACCGGCTCTCCGAGGAGGCGTTCGCCCCGCTGCGGGACTTTCTGCGGCAGGGGAAGGCCGAGGTGGCCCGCGACGTCGCCTGGCAGGTGGCCCGCGCCCTGGGGGATCTGTTCATCCGGTATCACCAGGAGCGTCCGGCGCTGGTCGAAGCGTGGCTCGAGGGCCGATGCTGCACCGAACATCCTCTCGAGAAGTGGCAGGCGCGGTTGTTCGCCACGGTCCTCGGCGACGCGGGAAAGACCCCGGTCGCTTCAGGCGACCCGGGAAAGATCCCGGTCGCGAATTTGTATCTGCCCGCCGAGCGGTTCCGCGAGAGGACCGAGGCGCTCGCGCCGGGGGCGGCCCTGCACGCGCTGGTGCCCCTCACCTGGCCGCGCCGGGATCGGGAGTTCCTGGCCGCGCTCTCCGCCCACCGGGACGTGTTCCTCTATCTGTTCAGCCCGTGCAGCGGGTTCTTCGAGGACGTGCGCAGGTGGCGCGCGGCGCTGGAGGCGGCCGATCCGGGGTCCGCGGAGCCGGCCGAGGGGGATCACCCGCTCCTGGCCGCCTGGGGTGCGCCCCTGGCGGACCCGGTGACCTTCTGCCACGAGGTCAGCGGCTACCAGACCAGCGAGGCGTTCCTCGAACCCGGGGAGGACACGAACCTCGCCCGTGTGCAGCGGGCGGTGCTCGAAAACCGGCCGGAGCGCCTCGAGGTTCCCGACGACAGCCTGGTCGTGCGCCGGTTCCCCTCCCGGCGGGACGAGTGCGTGGCCATCCGGGAGGACGTGACCGCGCGGCTGCACGCCGATCCGTCCCTGCGCCTGTGCGACTTCGCCGTGGTGGTGCCCGAGGCCGACTCCGGGCCGTCGGCGGTGGACGCGCTCGAGGCGGTGTTCGCCGAGGAGCCGGCGATCCCGCTGCATCGCGTCCGGCGGCGCTCGGACTCGGAGTCCCTGATCCTGGAGACCGTGGAGCGGCTGCTGGCGCTGCCTTCGCAGGACGGGCTGGCCACGGAGGTGCTGGAGCTGGTGCTGCGTCCGGCCATCGTCCCCTGGAGCCCGGAGGAGCGGACCCTGGTGCGCCATTGGGTGGCCGGGACGGGCGTGATCCGGGGTTGGAGGGACGCGGACTTCCCGGGGCTCGACCCCGCGCTGCGCACGCACTCCTGGGAGCGCGCGCTGCGGCGCCTGGCGCTGGGGGCCACGGCCGCGCCGGGGACCACCCTCTCTCTCGAGGTGCCCGGCGCCGGCACCCTGGGCGTGCGCGCCCTGGACTTCTCCGCCGATCAGTGGCCGCTGCTGGCGCGCCTGATCGCCGCCGTGCACGGCCTGCGAAGGTTCTGCGAGGCCTGCGGCGGACGGCGCACGGTCTCCGGGTGGATGACGCTCCTGGCCGGGCACCTGGAGGTCCTGGTCACGCCGCTCACGGAGCGCGACGAACGTCTCTTCGCCCGCTGCCTGGAGGTTTTGCGGGGTCACGCCCAGCGGCCCGTCTGGCGATGGCGCGACCCCGAGCTCACCTTCGGCGAGGTGCTGCCGGTCGTCGCGTCGGACCTCGCCGCCCTGCGCACCGTGCACAGCCCGTGGGGAGAACGGGGGATCTGGGTGGGCTCGGTCGCCGACCTGGGGATCCTGCCCTTCGCCCATGTCTGGTTCGCCGGCCTCGAGGACGGGGCCGTGGCCCGGGAGGTGGCCCGCAGCCCCCTCGACGTCCGCGCGCTGCCGGGGATCCCCGGAGAGGAGCCGTCCGCGCGCGAGACCGAGCTGGCCCGCTTCCTGGCCGGGTTGTGCCACGCCGGCCGCTCGGCCGCCTTCTCCTGGTGCGGCCGGGATCCCGCCACGGGGGATCCGGTGGCGCCCGCCACGGTGGTGCGCGAGCTCATGGAGGCGCTGTCACCGCCGGGGGCCGGCTGGCCCGGAGGGATCGGGACGCCGACCGTCACGGCCGAAGCCCCGACGGGGATCCTGCGTTCGTCGCGGGTGGCCCGGTTGGCCGCCCGGCTGGCCGCCTCCGGGTTCGAGCCGGGACGTCTGACCCCGGCGTCTCCCGGTGAGCTGGGCCGCTTCCTGCGCCTGCCGGAGCCGCCCGAACCCCGGGTGCCCTCGGCGCGGATCCGACGCCATCGCTGGCGGGATCTGGCCTCCCTGTGGAGATTCCCCATGCAGGCGGCCGCGCGCACCTGGTTCCTGCGGCAGCCCCCCGAGCCGGAGACGCCGTCCGAGCAGGAGCCCGAGGCCCTCGAGGCCTGGGTGCGCGCCCACTGGTTCCTCCGGGTCGCCGACCGGGCGCTGCGCGCCGCAGAAACCTCCACCGACGAAATGACCGGGGAACCCACGCTGGAGGACCGGCTCGAACAGGAGCTGGACGCCTTCCTCGGCGAGGCCGCCGCGCAGGCGAAAGGTCCCGTCGGCGTCCATGGGGCCGCGCTGCGGTCCAGGCTCTCGCGGGGGCTCCGGCAGGCGGTGCCGTCGATGCTGGCGGCCGTCGCCGACCTGCTCCCGGAGCCGGAGGAGCGCAAAGGGCTGGTCAGGCTCCATCCCGGGATGGATCCCACCGAGGAGCCGGACGCGCTCCCGCCGGTGAGGCCCGGTGAGGCGGCGGTCCTGCTCTCGGGCACGTTGCCGTGGTTCCATCCCGGGCGCGGGGTCCTGCTGCTGCTCGACACGGGGAACGACGAGCCGATCCACAAGGTCTGCGAGGCCTGGGTCGCCCTCTGCGTGCTCCGGCTCCTGCACCCCGGCGACTGGCCGCCCGAGCTCCGCGTGCGGGTCGTCCGACCGTTCGCCACCACCTCCAAGGATCTGTCCTGGCGCTGGCCCGCCCCCGGGCCCGGGGAGGCCGGCGACGACCTGGCCCGGCTCGCGGCCGAGCTCGTGAACCCGGAGAACCTCGCCTTCTTCCCGGTGGAGCTGGCCCTGGAGTGGCTCTCGGGCGATCACGGTGACTTCGGAGCCTGGTACGGGCTGCGGGCGCCCACCCTGCTCGAGGGCTGGCGGGAGAGCTCCCGGGAGGAGCGCCGGTTCGATCCCCTCTGGGATCTGGGGCCGCGGATCGATCCCGAACCTGCCCTGGATCTTGCGCGGCGGATCTATCTGGACGCCGAAGCCCCCGTGGCGTCCCGGTTCCTCGGGCGGATCCTCCCGGCGTTGAACGCGGGCGCCTCCCTGGCGGACGGTGCGGATCCCGACGGGGACGGAGGTGAGGCCGATGCGTGATCTGTTGCAGGCCGTCTTCGGGGGCCCCGGTCCGGTCCTCGCCCTCCTCGAGGCCTCGGCGGGCACCGGCAAGACCTACACGATCGAGCGCCTGGTGCTCGACCGGGTCCGGGCCGGCGTGCCCATCCAGGAGCTCCTGCTGGTCACCTTCACCGAGAAGGCGGCCGCCGAGCTGCGGGACCGGGTGCGCACCTGCCTGGCCTCGGAGGGGGCCGGCGAGGCTCCCGTGCGCAGGGCCTTGGCCGGCTTCGACGCGGCCACCATCACCACCTTGCACGGGTTCGCCCAGCGGGCCCTGTCCTGGTTCTCCATCCACACGCCGTATCCGGTGGAGCAGGAGCTCGCCGCCCTCGACGAGCTCCTCCCCGGCGTGCTGCGGGATCTGATCCGGGGTCCCTGGCACCGGGATCCCCTGGCCGCGGCGATGGTCGAGGACTGGCTGGTGCGGCACGGGGCCACGTCGTTTCGCAAGGCGCTGCGCGCGGCCGCCGAGACGGCCTCGCCGCTGCGGTTCGAGCGGCGGTTGGCCGTGGCGGGGGAGCACCTGCCCGAAACGCTCGCCTCCCCCCGGATACGGGCGGCCTTCGAGGCGGTGCTCGCCGCCCGGGCCCCGAAGGGGGATCGCCGCCTGCCCTACACCCATCTCGTGCACCGCGTCCTCGAGCACGGCCGGACCTGGCAGGACTGCCTGCTGATGCTGGCCATGGAGGACAAGCGGCGGCTCAACTGGTTCATCAAGTACTGCGAGGAGGCCCTGCCCGATCTCGGGACAAAGGAGAGCGAGGCGCTCCTGGTCTGGCTCGGGTTCGTCCGCGTGCTCGCGGGCCACCTGAAGAACACGCGGCACCTGACGGTGATGGCGCTTTGGCCCTCCCTGCGGGAGGCCCTCGAGGAGGAGAAGCGCCGGCGGCACGTGCTGACGTACCAGGACATGATCCGGCGGCTGGCCGCCGCGCTGGCGGACCCGGAGCTGGGGCCCGGCCTGGTGGCCCGGCTTCGGGAGCGCTTTTCCCTGGGGATCGTGGACGAGTTCCAGGACACCGACGCGCTCCAGTGGGACATCCTGCAGCGCATCTTCCTGGACCGGGAGGGCGGCGGCCTGGTGGTCGTGGGCGATCCGAAGCAGGCGATCTACCGCTTCCGCGGCGCCGACATCATGACCTACCTGGAGGCCCGCGGCCACCTCGAGGCGAAGGGGGGCGTGCGGGTGCACCTGGACCGCAACTTCCGGTGCACGGCCCCCATGGTCGACGCCGTCAACCACTTCTTCGGCGGCGCCGGCCCCGACGGGGTCTTCACCGCACAGGGGGTCCGCTACGACCATCCCGTGGCCTGCGGGCGTCCGGGGCTGCGCCTGGAGCCGCCCTGCGCGCCGGTCGTCATCCTGGGCCAGCGTTACTGCCCGCACTTCGAGCGGGGCCGCTGGCGCTTCGAGCTGGCCCGCCAGGTGGCCGGGGAGATCCGCGCCCTCCTGGAGCGGCACCCCCGGCTCGTCGAGCCGGACGGGAGCTCCCGGCCGCTGGACTACCGGGACGTGTTCATCCTGGTGCAGAAGCACGCCGAGGGCCGGACCGTGGCCGGCGTGCTGCGCGAGGAGGGCATCCCGTTCGCCTTTTACAAAAGACAGACGCTGTTCGACGGGCCGGAGGCCCGCGCGCTGCTCGACGTCCTCGAGGCGGTGCTCCGCCCGCAGGTGCAGGGTCTGCGGCACCGGGCCTTCGTGACTCCCTTCTTCGGGATCGACCCGCTCGCGCTGGCCCGGGCTGACGGGCTGCCCCGGCACCACCCGATCCAGGCCGTCCTCGACGGCTGGGCCGAGCTGGCCCAGGAGGGCGCCACGGGCCGGCTGCTCCAGGCGCTCTGGCTGGAGAGCGGCGTGCGGGAGCGCCTGCTCTCCTGCGCGGCGACGCGCCGGGACGCCGTCAACCTCGAACGCATCTTCGAGATTCTCCGGCACGATCTGGCCGCGCGTCCCCTGACCCCGGAGGGCCTGACCGCCCGGCTGCGCGACCGCGTGCTGGGCCGCGACCGCGAGGCCGGAGACGACGCGCTGCTCATGGAGGTCACCGATCCGGACGAGAACGCAGTGCGCATCCTCACCATGCACAACGCCAAGGGCCTCGAGGCACCGGTCGTCTTCCTGTACGGAGGTTTCAGCGGGAGTCCGCCGGTGTCCCTGCGCGAGTACCACTCGCCCGGCGAGGGCCGCCGGATCCTGCACGTGGGGTCCCTCGACCCAGCGGACCCGGACAGGGCGGTCTGCGACGAGGAGGAGCTCGGGGACGCCCAGCGCCTGATGTACGTGGCCATGACCCGGGCCAAGGCCCTGTGCTTCCTGCAGACGGTCGCGGAGGGGCTCCCGGACCCGCAGACGGGCGTCGTGGCGCCGGACCGGGGCTCGTTCTCCGGCGCGGTGCGGACCATCCTGCCCAGGGTCGGTGAACTGAGGGACGAGGTGGCCGCCGACCCCCGGGTGGCCGCCCTCTTCGAGCTCCGCGTGGCCCGGAAGACCTGTCGCGGCTGCGGATCGGCCGCCGTGATTCGCGTCCCGGCGGGCGCGTCCCCGACCGGATGGACCCCGGACCAGGGACTTCTGGCCCTGCTCGGGGACGCGGACGCTTCCGGGGACGCCGGTCCGGTGCGGGCGGGGGCGCCGGTGTTCTCCTACTCCGGGTTGAAGCGGCACGCGGCCCAGCGCGAGGAGCGCCACGGGGACGCGCCGGACGCGGCGCAGGACGCGGGCGCGGCGGAAGCCGTCGTCGAGGACGCCGCCACGTCCGACGACGCGGAGACCGGAGCTTTGCCCGAGGTTCCGGGCACCGAGCCGCCGCCGGGGGTGGCCACCGGCCTGTGCGTGCACGAACTGTGCGAGAAGGCCGATCCCGCCGCCCTCCTCGCCTTCCCCACGGCCCTCGAATTTCTCGACGCAAAGGGGACCGAGGCGTGGGTGCGCGGGGCGCTCACCCGCCAGGGCCTGCCCGGAACGTTCTGGCGGCGGGTCGGGCGCATGGTCTTCGACGCCTACCGGACCCCGATCGAGCTCGACGGCTTCCGGGCGCCGGAGCTGGCCCGCTGCGAGCGCCTCGCCCGCGAGCTCGAGTTCCGCATCCCCTACGACGAGGCCCTGGCCGCCGGGCTGACCGCGGTGCTGCCGCATCCGCCGCGGGAGCCGGGCTGGGTCATGGGTTTCTTCGACGCCGTGCTCCTTCTGGAGGGGCGCCTGTACCTCGTGGACTGGAAGACCGACTGGCTGCGTGACTACGGACCGGACACCGTGGCCGCCCACGTGCGCCGGCACTACGCGCTCCAGGCCAGGCTGTACGCGGCCGCGCTGGCGCGCATGCTGGGGATCCGGTCCGCGGCGGCGTGGGAGGCCACCTACGGCGGCTTCCTGTACGTGTTCATGCGCGGCTTCGGGCCGGGGACGGGCGTCGTCCGCCTGACCTCGTCCTGGGAGGAGGTGTCCGGATGATCGAAGCCGGCATGGTCCGTCTGATCCTGAAGGACCTGGGGTCGGAGGCCGCCACGGCCGCCGTCCTAGAGGGGTTCGCGTCGCTGATGGAGGAGTCCAGGCTCAGCCCCGGCCTCGTGCTGTGGGCCTGGGAAGCCCTGGGGGTGGTCCAGTTGACGCCCGACGAGAAGCCCGTGGCCATGGCCTTCCTGCTGGGGCTGTTCCTGGCGGAGGCCCGCGGACACACGGTCCTGGGCTTCGACTCGCCCGAGCTGGGCGAGGTGGCCCGGCTGCTGCGGACGACCCTGGGCGGAGACTGGACCCGCGATCGGCTGGGCGACCGGTTCCGGCACTTTCTGCAGGCCGGCACGCTGGCGCCCCTTGCCGGGGTCGCGGATCAAGGGTCCGCGGCGACCCTGGTCACCGTCGCGCAGGACGGGCTCCAGTTCACCCGGACCCGCTGGATGGAGCGGGAGTGCGCCCGGCTGCTGCGGGAGCGCTTCGAAGCGGCGCCGGGACCCGCGTCCGGTCCCGATCCCCTGGCGGACCACCCCGGCCCCCTCGACGAGGACCAGCGGAGGATGATCCGCGGGGCCCTGGGCCGCCGGCTCTACTGGATCTCGGGGGGACCCGGCACGGGCAAGACCACCTGCATCCACGGCCTGCTCTGGGCCATCGGGCGCAGCTCCCCCGGCCTCGACGCCGGGCGGATCGCCATGGCGGCCCCCACGGGCAAGGCCGGCTTCCGTGTCACCGAGGGGCTGCGAAGGCTGGCCGCCGGCCGCACGGGGCCCTTCGATGACGCCATCCTCGAGGGCCGGCTCGAGGCGCGCACGCTCCACCGCCTGCTCGAGTACCGGCCGGACCAGGACCGGTTCGGGCGGCACGAGGGCACGCCGCTGGAGGCGGACTGGGTGATCGTGGACGAGAGCTCGATGGTCGACCTGGGGCTGTGTCACGCGCTGCTGCGCGCGCTGCCGGCGTCCGCCTCCCTGGTCTGGATCGGGGACCGGGACCAGCTGCCGGCGGTGGGGCGCGGCGCCGTGTTCCAGGCGAGCTGGGCCCGGGGGCCGGCGCGTCACCCCGGGCACTACTTCCGGCTGGAGCGCAACTATCGCGCCCAGTCGGGCCTGGCCCGCGACCTGGGGACGCTGATGTCGGGGGTCGAGCTCCCCTGGGAGGGGCCGTCCGGCGCCTTCCCGGCCGCGGACCGGCTCGTCCTGCACCGCGTGGACACGGAGCGGTCGTTCCAGGAGCTGGTCGACGCCCTCTTCGCCCGCACCTTCGACGACGCCTACTGGGAAGAGGCCCTGCAGCCGTTCGAATGGGATCCCGCGAGGTCCTCCTGTCCGGCCGGCGCCCATCCCCGCAAGGAGACCGTCACCCGGCTCTGGGCCAAAGCCACCGGGGCGCCCCTGCTCTGCGTCACCCACGGAGGTCCCCGGGGCACCATCGCGGTGAACGCGCACCTCCGGAGACGGCATCCCTGGGCCAAAGGCGGCCTCGTCCCCGGGGAGCCGGTCATGGTGCAGTCCAACGACTACCAGCGGGATCTGTGGAACGGGGACACCGGCCTCGTGATCCGGGTCCGCCGGGGCCAGGAGGACACCCCCTGCGCGGTCTTCCCGCAGGGTGACCGGCTGCGGATCTTCCCCCTCGCGGGGTTGCCCGTGGCCCCCGCCTGGGCCTTCTCGGTGCACAAGAGCCAGGGCAGCGAGTTCGGCGAGGTCACCCTGGTCCTGCCCGAGGGTCCGGCAGCGCCCCTCACCCGGGAGCTGGTGTACACCGCCGTCACCCGGGGCCGCTCCTGCGTGCGCGTCGCCGGCACGCCCGAGGTGCTGGCCGCCGGCCTGGGGGCCATGGTGGAGCGCCGGATGAACCTGGACCGCTGGCTCTTTGGAGAATAAGCGGGAACGCCGACCCGGGTCACCGGCCGGCTCTCCCGAGGGGTGCCTCCGGCCGTGTCCTGTGGTACACTGCCCCCTGCGAAGGGAGCCTCCGATGCGCCGAATTCAACTCAAATCGCTCTTCCCCGTCCTTTTGCTCCCCCTGCTGCTTTTGGCCGCCTGCAACGGCGAGTCCGGGTTCTACGTCACCGACGCCGACGTGCCCGACGACCAGGGCGCCGACGTCCCGGACGTGCCCTGTCCGACCGAGCAGGTCTGCGGAGAGGCCTGCTGCGCCGCGGGGGATGAGTGCGTGTTCAACCAGTGTCTCCCCCCGTGCGAGTTCGAGCGGTGCCGCCTGACCTGTTGCGGCGAGGGCGAGGAGTGCGTCAACGAGATGCAGTGCCTTCCCGTGTGCCCCAACGAGCGCTGCGGAGACAACCTCACCGACTGCTGCGGCGACGGCCAGCGCTGCCTCGACGGCGTGGTCTGCGTCCGGGAGTGCGCCCTGGGCGAGGCGGTGTGCGGCGCGGCGCTGGACACCTGCTGCCCCATCGGCGATCTCTGCCTGAACAACGCCTGCGTCACCCCGTCGAACCCGTGCCAGGACAACTACGACTGCCCCGACGACAGCTACTACTGCGACACGAGCGTGTGGCGCTGCCTGCCCCTGGGCACCGGTGAGCTCTGCTCGGGCGAGCCCGAGTTCTGGCCCATCGAGCCGGTGATCGAGTGGTACTGGCCGGGCGTCACCTACAACGCCGTGTTCTACGGCAACATCATCGCGAGCCCGGCCGTGGGGGACGTGGACGGCGACGGCACCCCCGACATCGTGGTGCCTGTCTACGCCGGCGCGGACATGAACAACACCCTGCTCGTCGGGCTCTCGGGCAACGGCGACGGCGCCGGGAACCCGCGCCTGCTGTTCACGATCCCGTCGGCCGCCGATCCCGTCGGGCCCAAGCCCTACCGCAGCGCGTCGGTCGCCCTCGCCAACTTCGACGACGATCCCGCCCTCGAGATCGTCTACAACATCCACGGGGGCGGCATCCGCGTCGTGAAGGGCGACGGCGTCACCGAGGTCTGCGACCACACTCTGTACCCGGCCTGCGCCGGCCGCCGCACCACGGGGGTGGCGGTGAACATCACCGGGGGTCCCCACGTGGCCGACCTCGACGCGGACGGCATGCCCGACGTGGTCGTCCGGTGCAGCGCGCTCAACGGCCACGACATCTCCAACGCCGCGCTGGATCTGGCCGCCGTCACCGGGTGCGGGATCAACACCACGGTGGCCGACCTGAACGAGGACGGCCTCCCCGAGCTCGTGGACGTGAAGAAGGCCGTCACCATCGATCCCGGCACCCCCGGCGGCGTCCCCCTGTGGACCAACGCGCTCACCCAGACCGCCGGCTTCATCGCGGTGGCCGACATCTTCCCGGACGTGCCGGGCCCCGAGGTGATCTTCGTGCGGACCTACGTCTACATCCTCAACGGCCTCACCGGCGCCATCCTGGTCGGAGCGGGCGGCTCCCTGGTCTCCACGAACGTGGCCATCCCCGGCGGCGGCAACGGCGGCGCCCCCACGGTGGCCGACTTCGACGGGGACGGCCTCCCCGAGATCTCCACGGCCGGCAACGCCTACTACGTCGTGTACGATCCCGACTGCTGGGATCCCCCGCTGCGCGCCGGCGGGCTGTGCGCCTCGGGCGCGGTGAACTTCATCCTGTGGCAGACCCCCACCCAGGATCTGAGCTCCTCGCAGACCGGCTCCTCGGTGTTCGACTTCCAGGGGGATGGCATCGCCGAGGTGCTCTACAACGACGAGTGCTTCTTCCATGTCTTCGACGGCCAGACGGGCGCCGAGCTGGTCAGCCCGATCATCCCCAGCTCATCGCGCACCGACGCCGAGTACAGCCTGGTGGCCGACGTCGACGGCGACGGCAACGCCGAGATGCTGGTGATCTCGAACGCCGACCAGGCCATCGCCCGGGACAACTGCCACGTGAGCTGGAAGAACGCGGGTGTCTCCATCGACTGGTTGTGCCAGTACACGACCTGCACGACGGGCCCGGCCTGCACCGGCGGCATCGGCGGCACCTGCGCGGGGACCGGCTACCAGTGCGACTCCACCGGCGTCTGCAAGCTGCCCGCGGGCACCCACGGCGTGCGGGTCTACGGAGACGCCTACGACCGCTGGGTGCGCACCCGGCCGGTGTGGGGCCAGTTCAACTACCACGTGACCGACCTCGAGTTCTCGAACGGCGAGTGGAACGTGCCCCTGTACGAGGCCGACAACTGGCTCAGTTACAACAACTACCGCCAGAACGTGCAGGGGGGCGCGCTGTTCCCGGTGCCCGATCTGGCCGTCTCGGTGACCGCCACCGTGGTGTGCCCCCGGGAGGTGCGCCTCCTCGTGGTGGTGCGCAACGTCGGCTCCATGGGCGTGCCGGCCGGCGTCCCGGTGCGGCTCGTCCGGCAGGACACCGGCCTCGAGCTCGCCACCCTGGTCACGGCCACCACCATCCTCCCCGGCGGCCTCGAGCGGCTGCTTTTCGTCTACGAGGATCTGGACCTCAACGTCGACATGGTCTTTTCGGCCTCCCTCGACGACGGCAACACGGTCGAGGAGTGCGACGACACCAACAACGCCGCCGTCTCGGAATCCGTGCGCTGCGAACCCCTGGGCAAGTGACCGCGCGGCGGATCACCGGCGGCGGCGGGCGCGACGTTGGCCGACCGGGTCTGCCCGCAGCATGCGCGGCAGCTCGGCGGCCAGCGTCAGCGGGTGGTAGTAGTGCACGATCCCGTGGGCGCGCAGGGCGTCGAGGACTGGGCCCAGGCGGATCCGCCACTCCAGGTCGAGCAGGTCGGGCCCGTGGGGGCGCAAGGTGAGCTGGCTCTCGTCGAGCAGCATCCAATGGATGGTGACGCCCCGCCGCGAGAGGTGCCCCAGTTGGATCTCGAGCCCGGAGGCGTCCGGGAGCGGGTCGAACGGCGAGAACACGACCACGTGGGGCGCGGGGGCACGTCGCAGCGCTTCGAGCATGCGCAGCAGCCCGTTCTCCCGGGGCGCGCGCGCGGGCATCTCCAGGCCCACCCAGGCGCAGGCCTGCTCCAGGGCCAGGTCCGGATCCGAGGTCGAGAGCTCGAGGGGGGCGGACCCCTGGATCTTCGGCAGGCGGGCCAGGATCCGGGCGAGCTGGTCGCAGCGGTCGGCCGGCTCCGGCGGCAGCAGTTCGGGGACCGTGGCGCCGAACACCCACAGCAGCCACGCCCGGAAGCGCTCCCAGCGGTCCTCCCAGGAGAGTCGGGCCGAGGCGGGCTGGTGGTAGCGGAAGGCGGCCAGATCCTGCAGGCCCTCGCGGATGCGCGGGCGCCGCGAGTGCCAGGTGAGGTGCTCCGCGAAGCCGGACAGGCTCGCGGGGGCCTGCGCCTGCTGCAGGGAGTGGAACAGCAGCGGGAGGCCGGCGGCGACGTGGTCGAAGCCGCTGTAGCCGGGGACGCCCGAGAAGGCCGCCGGACTCAGGTCGACCTGCACCGACCACCGGCCCACCACCACGGGGATGGACATCTGGATGACGTACTTCTGCTGGCGCAGGGAAGCGGACGGGACGATGGCGCGGGGCGGATCCCCGGGCGCGAAGGGTCGCAGCTCGGCGAACTCGCCATCCTGGCCGGGGACGGGCCGGCGGTCCGGCTGGGACTGCTCGGCCTGCGGGTGCCGGCGCAGAAACGAGGTCGCCGCCGGCTGCACGTGCAGCCGCATGGGCAGGCTCAGGACGTACTCCCGCGGGTTCGCCCCCAGGGGGGCGCGGATCACGATCGAGAAGCCGTAGAACCACACCGGGCCCGGGCGCAGGGGGATCAGTTCCACCTCGAAGGGGAACTCGCAGGCCTCGGGCACGTCGAAACGGAAGTGGCCGGACGAGGACAGCCCGGGGCAGCAGCGCGTCTCCAGGCTGACGCTGCCCAGGGGGATGGGCAGGTGGTGCCGCAGGCGGCAGCGGAGGGTGAACGGTCGGCCGACCACGAGCTCGTCGGTGGGGGGCAGGGCGCTGCCGCGCAGGGGATCCTCATGGAGGGAGGAGAAGAGCACCCGCTCGCGCAGCCGGATCCAGCCGGCCCAGGCGAAGGGGACCAGGCCCGGCAGGAGCAGGTCGGCGCGCAGGGTCACGGCGCCCGCGGCCAGAAAGGCGAGCCCGCCCAGGGTGAGCAGGGTGAGGCCGGGGGCCCGGGTGTCGGCGGGGACCGGCCGGCGGGGCTGCGGGGCCTGCTCCGTCCCCGCGCCGGACAGGGGATCGGAGAAGGGGTTCATATCAGGTCGAGGTCCTGGATCAGGCGCTGCACGATGCCCTCGGGGGTGGCCGAGCGGTTCTCGGCCTCGTAGGAGAGCCGCAGGCGGTGGCCCAGCACGGGGACGGCCAGCGCGCGCACGTCCTCGGGGGTGGCGAAGTCGCGGCCCGAGAGCGCGGCCCGGGCCTTGGACGCGCGCAGGATCGCCAGCCCGGCGCGGGGGGACGCGCCCAGCTCCAGCTGCGGGTGGCGCCGGGTGGCGCGCACGAGGGAGAGGGCGTAGCGCATCAGGGGCTCGGCCACCTGCACGCGCTCGACGAGGGCCTGGGCCTCGACCAGCTGGGATCCCGAGAACAGGGGGCCGGGCAGCGGCGGGTTCACGTGGTGGGCGTGCATCATCGCCAGCTCCTGCTCGCGCTCGGGGTAGGACAGCCGGATGCGGATAAGGAAGCGGTCGATGGCGGCCTCGGGCAGGAGGAAGGTCCCCGCGCTCTCCTGGGGGTTCTGGGTGGCCATGACGAAGAACGGCTCGTACAGGGCGTAGGTGGTGCCGTCCACGGTGACCCGGTTCTCCTCGAGGGCCTCGAGGAGGGCGGCCTGGGTCTTGGCCGGGGCGCGGTTGATCTCGTCGGCGAGCAGCACCTGGGTGAACAGCGGGCCCGGGAGGAACTTCTGGGACTGGAAGTCCGGCCCGGGGATCCGCATGCCGGTGATGTCCGAGGGCAAAAGGTCAGGCGTGAACTGGATGCGCTTGGCCGACAGCCCCAGCAGCGCGGCGAAGTAGCGGGCCAGGGTGGTCTTGGCCACGCCGGGCACGCCCTCGAGGAGGATGTGGCCGCGGGCCAGCAGGGTGATGCAGAGCTCGTGGACGATGGACTCCGGCCCGAAGTAATACTTCTTCATCTCGTGCTGGAGCCGGGTGAACTGGGTCTGTATATCAACAAGATTCAAAACCATGATATATGCTATCCTCCGGCAACCGCCCCGCTCGCCTGGAACTTTCCATTGATAGTGGAAAAAGGCCGGTTTGGCGAGTCGAAAGTGCAGCGCCACCCTGGCGCCGACCGCCCCGGCGGTCGCAGGTTTTGCTTGCAGGCCAAGGGCAATTGCGGTATGGCCGGGGCATGTCCGACACCACCTCCTTCACCGCCGTCATCCCGGCCGCCGGGATCGGGAGCCGCCTGCTCCCGGCCACCAAGGCCATCCCCAAGGAGCTCCTGCCCATCGTGGACACGCCCGCCATCCAGTACCTGGTCGAGGAGATCGTCGCCTCCGGGATCCGGCGCATCGTGTTCATCACCGCCAAGGGCAAGGAGGCCATCATCGACCACTTCGACTCCGCGCCCGACCTCGAGGCGCTGCTGTCCGGCCGCCGGAAGCTCGACCTCCTCGAGAAGGTCACCGCGCCCACGTCCATGGCCGAGTACGTGGCCGTCCGCCAGGAGCGTCCGCTGGGGCTGGGGCACGCGGTGCTCATGGCGCGCAAGGTCGTCGGGGACTCGCCCTTCGCCGTGCTCCTGCCCGACGATCTCATCGACGCGCGGCGGCCGGCCCTGCGCCAGCTGCTCGACGTGTACGAGGCCCGCCGGCCCCACGGCGTGCTCGCCCTGATGGAGGTCCCCGAGGCGGACGTGTCGAAGTACGGCATCGTGTCCGGGCGCATGCTCGACGACCGCGTCATGGAGATCACCGGCATCGTCGAGAAGCCCAGGGCCGAGGCCGCCCCCTCGCGGTTCGCGGTCATCGGCCGCTACGTCCTGCACCCGGACACGTTCTGGCACCTCGAGCGCATCCCGCGGGGCGCCGGCGGCGAGATCCAGCTCACCGACGCCCTGGCCGAACTGATCCGCAACGGACAGACCCTGCTGGGCTGCCTGTTCGAGGGACGGCGCCATGACACCGGGGACGTGTTCGGCTACCTGCAGGCCAACCTCCACTACGCGATGAAGCACCCCGAGCTGGCCGCCAAGCTGCGGGCCGCCCTGCCCGGCTGGCTGGAGGATCCCGCAGCTCCATGACGCGCCGCCTCGTCTCCGTGGCCGTCCCCGTCCCGCTGCCCCAGGCCTTCACCTACCACTGCGACGGCGAGCCGCCGGCGCCCGGGACCCGGGTGTTCGTGCGCTTTTCCGGGCGTCGCCTGACCGGCGTCGTGCTGCCGGGGCGGCCCACCTTCGAGGGGACCACCTCGCCGCTTCTGGGGGTCGCGGATCCCCGGCCGGTGTTCACCCCGCCGGTGCTGCGCGCGCTGATCTGGGCCGCCGGCTACTACCACCACCCGATCGGCGAGGTCCTGCGGTCCGCGCACCCGCCCCTGGACGAGCTGGGGCCGCGCCGCCGCCTGCGCGCGGTCCTCCCGCCGAAGAACGACTACACCGGGTGGGTCGATCCGTGGACGGGTCCTCTGGCCCACATCCGGCCCGGGAACCTGTACGATCGGAAGACCTTCGCGCGCGCCGGCAAGGGCGAGGCCTGGATCCAGAAGGCCTGCGCGGCCGGCTGGCTCGTGCCCGAGGAGGAGGAGCGCACCCGTCGCCTCGGCGCGATCCCCGCGGTGACGGCGGTGACGGCGCCGGAGGGGGAGGCGATCGAGCGCCTGCGTCACCGTCCGGTGCGCTTCCAGTTGTACTGCCACCTGGCCGAGGTGACCCTGCCCGTGCCGGTGGCCGACGTGCTGCGCGAGCGCCCCGGCGCCCGGGCGCACCTGACCGAGCTGCGCCGGGAGGGCCTGATCACGATCGAGAAGATCGCCGGCGCGGCGGGTCCGTCGGACCCGTTCTCCGTGCTCCCGGAATGCTGCCCCGTGCCCGGGGTCGGCCCCGAGAACGGGGTCGGCCCCGAGCCGGAGTTGACCGACGAGCAGCAAGAGGCCGTGGCCCGCATCGGGAAGTCCGACGGGGACGGGTTCCGTCCGTTCCTGCTCGAGGGTGTGACCGGCTCGGGCAAGACCGAGGTCTACCTGCAGGTGCTCCGGGGCGTGCTGGCCCGCGGGCGGGGCGCGGTGATCCTGGTCCCCGAGATCGCCCTCACGCCCCAGTTGGCCTCCCGGTTCGAGGCGCGCTTCCCCGGGCAGGTGGCGGTGCTGCACTCCGCGCAGCCGGCCGCGGTGCGGGCCCGCCACTGGCACGCGCTGGCCAGTGGGGTCCGGAAGATCGCGCTGGGCGCCCGCTCGGCGGTGTTCGCGCCGGTGCGCGACGTGGGCCTCATCGTCGTGGACGAGGAGCACGACGCCAGCTTCAAGCAGGAGGAGGGGTTCCTTTACAACGCGCGGGACTTCGCCCTGGTGCGGGCCCGGGAGGAGGGCTGCCCGATCGTGCTGGGCAGCGCCACGCCCTCGCTCGAGGCCCGGCGGCTCGCCGAGAGCGGGCGCTGGGGCCACTTCCGGCTCACCCACCGCCCCGTGGCGCGACCCATGCCGTCGGTCACCCTCGTGGACCAGCGGGTGTACGACGCCCGGGACCTGATCACGGCGCCCCTCGCCGAGGCCCTCGGGGAGACCCTGGCCGCCGGCGGTCAGAGCATCCTCTTCCTGAACCGCCGCGGCTATTCCGGTCGCCTGCAGTGCGCGTCCTGCGGCGTCGTCGAGGAGTGCCCCAACTGCGCCGTCGCGCTCACCTGGCACCGCGCCCAGCACAGCCTGGTCTGCCACTACTGCGGGCACCGGCGGCCCCAGCCCGCGGCCTGCGCCTGCGGCGGCGCCCACGTCCAGGAGCGCGAGGGCGTCGAGCAGGTGACCGCCGCGCTGCAGGAGCGCTTCCCGACGGCCCGCGTCGCCCGCCTGGACCGGGACTCCACCCGGTTCTCCGGCCTCGTCCGTCTCCTCGACCGCATGCGCGCGGGGGAGCTCGACATCCTCGTGGGCACCCAGATGGTCGTCAAGGGGCACGACTTCCCCGGCGTCACCCTCGTGGGGGTCCTCGACGCCGACCACGGGCTGTTCTTCCAGGACTTCCGGGCCGCGGAGCGGACGTTCCAGTTGCTCGTGCAGGTGGCCGGCCGGGCCGGCAGGGGAGACGCCCGGGGCCGCGTGCTGATCCAGACCCGCCGCCCGGATCACCACGCCATCTTCTTCGCCGCCGCCCAGGATCCGGCGGGCTTCGCGCGCCGGGAGGCCCTGGTCCGCAAAGAGCTGGGCTATCCGCCCTTCGGCCACCTCGCCCTCATCCGGCTGGCGTCGGGGGACGAGGCGGCCGTGGCTGCGCACGCGGTCGCGCTGGCCGCGCGCCTGAGGGCCTCGGCCGGGGGCGTGGAGGTGCTCGGGCCCGCGCCGGCGCCCGTCGCGCGCATCCGCAACGTCTTCCGGTACCAGCTCCTGCTCAAGAGCGCCGATCGCCGTTCGCTGCATGCGTCGGTGTCGCTGGCCGGGACGGTCGAGTCCCCCGCCGGCGTCACCGTGCGCCCGGACGTGGATCCCCAGAACATGCTGTGAGGAATCGCGTTGACAGCTGGCGGTCGGCGCCGTACCTTCAGGTGGTCGTCAAGTTTTGATTTAATTGACACTTGTATCGGAGTTCCGGATTTGCTCGAGACGGTCGCCTCCCTGGATCTGGGCAGCACGTGGATCAAGGCCGCGGTGTACACCGCCGACGGCCGGCGCCTCTCCCTGGCGCGCGTCCGGGCCCCCGACCTGGACCTCCGGGACGGCCGGTTCGACGCGGGGGACTACCTCGAGGGGACCCTCGGGGTGCTGCGGGAGGCCGTCGCGGAGGCGGCCCGGGCGGGCGCTTGTCCCGGCGGGATCGTCTGCGCGAGTCAGCGCGCCACGATCGTGGTCGTCGATGATGCCGGAAAACCGATGACCCCGGCCGTGTCCTGGCAGGCTCCCATGGTGGATCCGGGGCCGGTCTTCGACCACCTCGGCGCCCCCGCCTTCACCGCGCTCACCGGGCTCCCCGCCTGGCCCATGTTTCCCCTGTTCCGCCTGGCCGCCGGGGAGGAGCCCCTGCGCTCGGCGGTGGACCGGGGCGGTCTGCCGCTCTCCCTGGGCGACTTCGTGCTCACCCGACTCGGGGCGTCGCCGGCGACGGAGCCCTCCCTGGCCGCGGCCACCGGGCTGCTCGACGGTAGGCTGCGTGTCTGGGATGAAGGGCTCGTCCGCCTCGCCGGTCTCGGCTCCCTGCCTGCCCTCGCGCGTCCGGGATCCGTGGTGGGAGCGCTGGCCGCCGCACCCGCCGCGGCCGTCGGCCTGCCGCCCGGGCTGCCGTTGTTCATGGGGGGCAGCGACCAGGCGTACGCCCTGATGGGGGCCGGGATTCCGGGACCCGGTGAGGCGCTGGTGAACCTGGGCACCGCGGCCACGGTGCTGGCGCCGCTTCCTGGCTGGCCCCGCTCCTTTGAAGGCGCCATCGTGCTGCCCCACGTGCTCGAGGGACAATGGGTGGCCGAGGGCTTCGTGGGTGCGTTCGGCGCCGCGCTGGACGCCCTCTCCCGGACGCTCGGCCTCGGCAGCGCGGCCGGGCTCGTCGAGGCCGCCGCCGCCCGGTCACCCGAGGAACGCGCGCCCCTGTTCCTGGTGGACCGGTGGCGGCTGTCGCCCACGGAGCCCGCGCGGGCCCTGACGCGGGAGTCCGGCCGGCCTGAGCCAGACGCGGCCGGGATCGCCGCCCTCGTGATCGAGGCGCTGGGCTTCGAGCTGGCGCTGGCCCTCGAGGGGGTGGAGAGGGTCGTGAAGATCGACCGCCTCCGGGTCGCCGGTGGGGCCACCCGGAGCCGTCCCCTGGTCGCGTCGATCGTGGATGCCCTGGGACGGCCGGTGGTCGACCCGGGGGAACCGGAAGCCGCCTTGCGGGGTGCCGCCCTCCTGGCCTTCTCGGGTCCGGGCGGGCAGTCCCTTGCGCCGGCCGGAGCGCCGGGAGCGGCGCAGGAGATCTCACCACGGTCCCGGACATGGAGGGACGCCCGTCTTCTCCGCTACCGGGAGCTCAAGGAGATGTCGCCATGACCCAGAAGACCGGTACCGTGGATGGCAGCAGCGCCCCGACCCCGGACCAGCTCGCCCGGATCCGGGAGGAGGCGATGGACCTCGCCAACGTCGGCATCTATCGATACAGGCTGGACGGCACCCTCGTGTTCATGGACCGGGGTGCGCTGCGGCTGCTCGACGTCGAGGATCAGATCGGGGATCCGACCCTGCTCCACGGCCGGAAGCTGGCTGATCTGCTGGAGTACGTGGACACCCCCGGGTCGCTGCGGCGGCGGGTCCTCGAACAGGGCATCGTGCGCAACCTCGAGTATCACTACCGGACCCTCAAGGGGGAGGACCGCTGGGCCTACCACACGGCCTTCGTCGTGGACAATCCGGAGACCGGCGAGCCGGAGATCCAGGTCCTGACCCGCGACATCACGGAACTGAAGCGCGCGCTCTTTGGCCTCGAGGCCTCGGAGCGGCGGCTGAGGACGCTCATCGAGAGCTCCCCCCAGGGCATCCTGGTGTTCGCCGGGGAGCCTCCCCGGGTGTTGCTGGCCAACGCCGCCGCGGGCCGCCTCACCGGGTTTTCACAGACCGACGGGAGCGCGCCCGGGGCACAGGAGGTGGCCGCCTGGTTTCACCCCGAGGACCGGTCCCGGGTGGTTGCCTGTCTGGTCTCCCGGGGTCAGGCCGGTCTCGGAGAGGGTCCGCCAGAGCTCCGGTTGATCCCTGGCGGGGACCGGACCCTCTGGGTGGAGTTGACCACCTCGGAGATCACCCTGGACGGCGCCCCGGCCCTCCAGGTGATCCTCGCGGACGGGACCGCCCGACGCGAGGCCGAGCAGCAGCGCCGGGAGCTCGAGTCCCGGATGCACGACACCCAGCGGCTGGAGAGCCTGGGGGTGCTCGCCGGGGGCGTGGCCCATGACTTCAACAACCTCCTCGCCGCGATCCTGGGGAACACCGAGCTCCTCCGGGACCGGACCGCCGCCGACCCGGAGCTGGCCTGCCACGTCGACGAGATCGCCACGGCCGCCGAGCGGGCCGCCGACCTGTGCCGTCAACTGCTGGCCTATTCGGGTCGCCGGCCTCCGGACCGTCGTCCCCTGGACCTGAGCCGGCTGGTGGAGGAGTCGACGCGGCTGCTCGGCATCACCGTGCCCCGGCGGGTGGAGCTGGTCCTCGCCCTGGCCCCGGGCCTGCCCGCCGTTTCCGCGGACGCCTCCCAGTTGCGTCAGGTGGTGGTGAACCTGGCCGTCAACGCCGCCGAGGCGCTGGTGGAAGGCTCCGGGCGAGTCTCCATCCGCACGGGGCTCGAGGTGCTCGACGAAGCCGGTCTGCGCCGGCTCGTTCGTGACGCGCAGCTCGCGCCGGGTCCCCATGTCTTCCTGGAGGTGGAGGATGACGGGTGCGGCATGACCGACGAGGTCCGGAACCACATCTTCGATCCGTTCTACACGACCAAGTTCACCGGCCGGGGCCTGGGGATGGCCGCGGTGCGCGGCATCGTGCGGGGGCACGGAGGAGCCTTCGGAATCCAGAGCACGCCCGGCGTCGGGACCCGCCTCCGGGTGTATCTCCCCGCGCTCCCGACGACCGCCGCCCCGTCGGAGGAGCGGGCGAAGGAGTCCCGGGAATGGCGTGGTTCGGGGGTGGTGCTGCTGGCCGACGACGAACCGGCCCCCCGGGGGGTCACCGCCCGCCTGATCGAGGCGCTCGGCTTCGAGGTGGTGACGGCCGGCGGCGGCCCCGAGGCGGTCGCCCGCTTCCAGGAGTCCCCCGGGCGTTTCCGGCTGGCGGTGCTGGACGTGGTGATGCCCGGGCTCGACGGCCCGGGGGTGTGCCGTCGCCTGCGCGAGCTGGCGCCGGGGCTCCCCGTGCTCTTCATCAGCGGGTATGACGACGAGGGGCTCGAGGAGGTGCTGGCGCTCCCGGAGACGGGGTTCCTCCAGAAGCCGTTCAAGCTCTCGGATCTGCGGGACCGGCTCCGCGGCCTCGCCCTCTCGCGCGAAGGCCAGGTCTGAACGGGCCGGTCACTTCTTCGACATGTACAGGCGCAGGGCGGCGGCCTCCTCCTCCAGGATCTCGGCGGCCTTCTTGTAGATCATCTTCTCGGCGACGGAGCCCAGGATGGGGAAGTGGATGCGCAGCTCTCCGGACATCAGCCGGACGCAGCGGGCGCCGGACTCGAGCACGCGGATCTCGCCGTGGTTCTCGAACATCTTCGCGATCTTCGCCTTCGTGGGGACGTTGCGGTAGACCAGCACCCGGGTGCGTTTGTCGTAGGTGCTCTGCTCCACCCACTCGAAGGCCTCGGGGGGGATCTTCTTGGGTCCGATCTTCTCGATGACGGGGTGGATGCGGTAGCGCACGCGTCGAACGATGGTGGTCTCGGTCTCGGTGCGCTCGAGCAGCTCCATC
>Ga0302247_1000797_pt1 | contig 26977 bp, 21 predicted proteins | sample AAG_UR_Ile_MG_FD_193529 | JGI IMG/M metagenome (GOLD analysis project Ga0302247, IMG submission 193529) | Enriched activated sludge microbial communities from anaerobic digester in WTTP, New Holstein, Wisconsin, United States - AAG_UR_Ile | ecosystem: Engineered > Bioreactor > Anaerobic >...
GCATGCTCCTTCAACACCCGAATGATCTGTTCTTCCGTAAATCTCTTCTTCATCGTCTGCTCCTTTGTGAACGTTTATAGAACAGACTCAACTTCGTTCTGGATCAATTTATGGGGGGCAGGTCACTGGCTCCAATTCTCCTTTTGTTAGCCCTTCGGCCATTTTTTCATTCAGGCTGTAGTGACTTTCGAGAAGTTCGATATCCTGAAAGTTTGCTTCTTTGGCAGCCGCTAACACCTTCCCCTTTGTGCAGCGAATATTTTCAAGTTCATTGGTTTTCGCGACTGGATCTATTGAGCACTCATAATCGGCCTTTTGTAGCGCAACTAATATTTTATCAATTCCATCGCTATATGCTTTGTGCTGGTTTGCACACGCTGAAAGGATGAAAACTACAGACAGAAAAAAAGCCGTCTTTCTCGCTTGGTGCCTTCCCATAGATGCCCCCTCTCGCTGCTTAATCCTATTAAGCTTTATAAGAAAAGAGTCTTGAGGATAAGGGTTGGTTTTTCAGTCTCAGGGGTACTATTGGGGGTATGGCTTTTATCGGGCTCCAAAAAGCCTTAATGATTTCAGAATCATAGGTGATTAGTTTGATGCCGACCGGGCACCAGCCTTCGCGAACGAAGCGCGCGAAGGCTGCCACGCGGAGACCGCAAGCGCAAAGCCGCATCACTCCTTATAGTAATCCAGCCCCAGCGCCTGCATCACGGCCGCAAGGACGAAATGAAACGGCTTGTTGAAGTGCGGCAGGAAGTAAACGTCCGCGAAGGCGAGATCCGGAAGCGTGAGGCGCTGCTGGATGGCAAGAGCCAGATAATAAATAACTTCGGTATGGCCTATGTCGCCGCGGGTGCCTATCTGGGCCCCTAAAAGGCGCAGCGTATTTTTGTCGTAAACCAGCTTAATGCGCGTTTTCGTCGTAAAGTCCATAAAGGCCGGGCGGTCGTCGTCTTCGATAAAGCTCGACGCCATGTCCAGCCCCAACTGACGCGCGAATTCCTCGCTTATGCCTGTGCTTGCCAGTTTGTTGCCGAAGACGCAGATCGCGTTCGTTCCCGCGATGCTTTCGATTTTTACCGTCTCGTTGCCGTTGATGTGACTCGCCGCCACGATGCCGCTTTTGACGGCGTTGGTGGCGAGCGCCACGTTCACGGGCTCTTCGAGAGAGGCGTGATAAATAGCCACGGCGTCGCCGATGGCGTAAATGTCCGGAAGGCCGGTGCGCATGAATTGATCGACGACAAGAGCGCCGTTTCTTGTTTTCTTCGCGCCCGGAAGCAGGTCCGTATTTGGCCGGAAACCGACGGCCTTTATCACAAGATCGGCCGGATAGGATCCCTTGTCCGTAATCGCCTTGGCGACTTTGCCGCCCGCGCCTTCGAAATCCACGACTTTCTCGCCCAGCGCGAGAACGACGCCCGCCTTGCGAATGTCCTGTTCGAGAGAGGAAGAGAACTCCCGGTCGAAATAGCGCGGAAGAATGCGCGGCTCCACGTCGATCAGCGCGACCTGTTTGCCTTTTGCGTGGAAGGCTTCGGCAAGCTCGATGCCGATATAGCCTGAGCCCACCACGGCCACCGAACGGATCGCCGGATCGTCCGCCTTGCGGATAAGTTCCTCGGCGTGCCGGAACAGTTTGCATATCTCGACATTCTCAAGGTTTCTATGGGCTTCGGGAATGCCCGGTATGTCGATCGGCCACGATCCCGCGGCGTAAATCAATTTGTCGTACGTGTCGTCGAAGATCTTGCCCGACGACAGGTCCTTGACCGTGACGGCGTGTTTTTCGGGATCGATGGCTATGGCCTCGTGTTTCATGAGGATTTTGGCCCCCATGTCTTCCAGCTTGCGGGGCGTGCAATAAAAAAGATCCTGCACGTTTTTGACAATCCCGCCGACGGCCAGCGCTATCCCGCAGCCGAGAAACGATATGTTGTCGTTCCGGTCGTAGGCCGTGACGGCGTGGTTTTTGTTCTGGGCCAGCAGGGTGCGCAGGGCCGATGTCCCCGCGTGGTTGATGCCAATGACGACGATTTTCATGGGGGCTCCGGTGGGCGTGTTTTCCTGTTCCGCCCTTATGCTTAGGGGCGCGTCGGGGGCAGGTCAATTTGAATCGGCGCGGCGGAAAAATCTGGAAGCGTTCCAATCGTCAAGATGCTGTATTGAACGGGAGGAATTGACACATTATTTGGCCTGACGCCTCGCGAAGCTTCGATCAAGAACATCTGTCCGGCAAACGCACATTTAATATTTTGTTTCGCGGCGAATCTTTCCCTTTTTACTTTTTTTTAAACCTTAAACGGCTAAGTGTCTCTGCGCGCGCTATTTCCCTTTCCCGTCTTTTTCCGAAGCTTACCCAGAAAGAATATTCCGAATGAGACAATCCCTTCGCCGTGCCGCCCGCCAGATGACCGCGATCGTTTCTTCATCGGCCTTTTTCCTTCTTTCCGTTGCGCCTTTCGCAAGAGCCGCGCCGGTCCGTTTCGCGTGGGATCCGAATGCGGAAGTGGATTTGGCCGGATACAGGTTGCATTGGGGCGACGAGCCGCGCGCGTACACGACGACGGTCGATTCGCCGGGAACGGGAACGACGATCGACGTCGACATGCCTCCCGGGTTTCACTTCGTGGCGGCTACGGCTTACGATACGCACGGCAACGAAAGCGATTATTCCTCGCCGGAGCTGAGGGCTTTTTGCGACGACACAAAATGCCGCAATGCCGACGATCCGAATGACCCCGTTGTGCCGCTGGTCCGGGTTGAGCTTTATGCCGACGAAGCGGGCCAGACTCATATCATCGGCTATAACGCCGCCAACGTCCGCGTTTTGTCGCAAACGCAGCCGGCCGTTCCGGGATTTTCGCCTTCGGGGATCGATCAGACAATGCCGTTGGACGGTATGTTGAGGTTGACGTACGTTTCCAACGACGCCTCGCAGATTCTTCGCCGTAAAATGGACCGCTATGGACTTGTCGATCCGGGCGGCGACAAAATCATCGGGCCCTTTCACGACGCTTCATGGGTCCCGGGCGATCCTCCCGACTGGGTGGTTATAGGTTCCGGCTACGATCGCGACCAGACAGGCCTGGCCACAGTCGCGTTTCGGGCCGTCGTGAACGGAAAGATCCGTTTCATTGACCTTGACCAAAACGACGAGCCCGTTGGCGGCGGGACGTATTTTTACACGCCATCGCCGGAAGACGGCGGTTTCATGCCTGTTATGTTCCAACGGAGCAACGACGGCTCGAAGCGCATCTATTCCGCAAGCAGCGATCGCCGGAGCTTGCGCATCCTGCGATGGGCGAACGGGAACGTTTTCCTCGGCGCGGTCCGCCACGATGCGACCATGCCCTTTATTGGCGCCGCGCGGAACCAGGACGGCTCGGGATCGCATTTATTGTGGGGGGCGGGCGACACCCTGAACGGGTTTTCCGTCGAAATCTGGAATCTGGATTACGCGACGGATGGGCGGCTCGGTATTGCCGTCCGGTACGGTCCTTATGCCGGAGCTCAACCGGCAAGAGTTCTTCGCGGCCTCGGCGAAGCATGGAACATTGTATGGTATTACGCGGCGGACAGGCGCAACAGCCTTTGGACGCTCAACGCTCTGGGCCAGCGGGTGAGTTACGCGCAGTGGGATCCCGGACAGTCCGGATGGTCGATGACGTTCAATCCCGCTTTCAGGATCGAGACCTTCAGTGACGGCACGGGACAGACCGTCGTTGTTGGAGGAGGCCCCACGGGGTTTCCCGTCAACATCGTAACGCTTCGCGCCGTTCCGGGTTTTTATCCCATAAGAACCGTTGCCGAACGCAATTCCGACGGCACGTTCCGGCAGGCCTTTAAAAGCGCCGACGGCAAGCAAGGGTTTGTCCAGAAACTCAACGCGGACGCTTATCCAATGGGCGAAGGCGTTTATATCGGTCCGATCAATGCGCCGGGAAATTGGCAGTTCGTGGGCTATGACCGGAACGACAACGGTGAAGCCGCCGCGGCGTTCCGGGACGCCGACGGCACAAGCGCGACGTTCGGAAAGATTGTTGTCATGGGCCTCAACGCCTCGGACCTGCCGATGCCGGGAGCCGTTCTGGAGATACTTCCCGAACCGGAAGATTTGACTTTGCAGGCCAGGTTTTTTCAATACCGGAACGACAAGTCGGGCCGCCTGGTTCTTGCGGACGGATCCGGCAAGATACTGCGCTTCAAGCGATGGGACGGCACGCAAAGCATATTGGCGACCGTTCCCTATACGGTTGGCCGCCCGATCGTCGATTATAAATGCAAACCGGACGGGACGTCCGCGCACGCGTTGTTTCAAATCGGCGACTCGACGAACGGATACAAGATTACGCTGTGGAATCTCGATCCCGACACGGACGTTAAAACGGGGTTTTATGATTACGGGCCTTATGCCGCTGCGCCCGGAAACGTCGCGAAAGCCATCGCGCTTAACCGTATGGCGGGAGGCAATCGCGAAATTGTTTGGCAATACACCGGCATTAACACGGACTATCGTTATAGCCACTGGATATTGAACGGCGACGGCGTCATGAAGGGCGCGCCGGTTCGCGTCGATCTGCCTCAAACGGATTGGATTCCCGTTCTGGCGCAAAACGCAACATGGCCGGGAACATCGGCTTATGCCTCCCTTGATCTGTTCCGGATTCTTTCGGAGGCATACACGGCGTTCAACCCGGGAAGCGTGAGCGGCATTCATGCGCCGCAGGTTCCAAACGACAAAAGCATGGGCTATCCCCACCAAAAACCGCTCATGGCGGGGCTTGAAACGCTTGCGTGACGAAGACGGCAAAGACCATTCCAGCGGTCCGGGCGAGTGGGAAACGTACGCCTGTCCGGCGGGTTCCCGAACGGACTACCGGGCCGACAGCACCATGACGATTTGACGCCCTTCAAAGCTGGGCTCGGACTCCACCTTGCCGACGGGCTCAAGCTCGGCGCAGACGCGCTTCAGGACGTTTTGGGCTATATCCTGGTGCGCCATTTCACGGCCCCGGAAACGCAACGTGATTTTGACCTTGTCGCCGTCTTCGAGGAACGATTTCGCGTTCTTCATTTTGATATTGAAATCGTGGTCGTCGATCATCGGGCGCAGCTTGATTTCTTTTATCTCGATGACTTTTTGCTTCTTGCGCGCTTCGGCGGCCTTTTTTTGCTGGGCGTATTTGTACTTTCCGTAATCGAGGACCTTGCAGACCGGCGGATCGGCGCCCGGCGAAATTTCCACGAGATCGAGTCCGGCTTCCTCGGCCAGAGCCAGCCCCTCACGGACGGACATGACGCCGCGCATTTCGCCTTCTGCATCGATGACACGGATTTGACGGGCGATGATGGCGCCATTCACGCGCGTGCCATCATCTTTTTCTCGCCGGGGGGCTTCTTGTCTGTCCCGGCTTATGGGTGGACGAACGATGGAAACTTCTCCTCTCAAAGTTGATACGCCTGTGTCTTTCAAAGACGATAAGCCCTTAAGATTATGGAAAAGTTAAGGCGCGTCAAACCTTTTCCTTCCCCGGGATCGGCGGATGATACCGTTTTGCGACAGAAAGGCGGGCATTAACCCTGTTTTTGGCCTTGCCTGAGCAAATCGGGCGGGATGCCTTCCTGCGCCAGTGCCGCCACGGCTTCCTTGAGCGGCAGTATTTCCTGCGCTTCGCCGCCCAACCGGCGCAGGGCTACCGTTCGGCCGGAGGCTTCTTTCTTGCCGACCACGACGATCGTGGGGATTTTTTGAAGGCTGTGATCGCGAACCTTGGCGTTGATCTTTTCGGGGCGCGTATCGATTTCGGCGCGCACGTCGGCATTTATCAGCGCCTTGTGAACTTCTCCGGCATAGTCGTCGGCATCGTTGGTGATGGTGCATACGACGGCTTGAACCGGCGCGAGCCAGGCGGGAAACTTTCCCGCGCAATCCTCGATCATGACGCCGATAAAACGCTCGATGGATCCCATGATGGTTCTGTGAATCATGTGAGGAACATGCTTCGCGCCGTCTTCGCCCGTGTAACTTAGACCAAGGCGGCGCGGCATGTTCATGTCCACCTGAATCGTGCCGCATTGCCAATCGCGTCCGATGGCGTCCTTGATGACGAAGTCGAGTTTGGGAGCGTAGAACGCGCCGTCCCCTTCGTTAAGGACCCACTTCATGTCGATGCGGTCGCACACGCGGCGCAGGGCGGCCTCGGCCCGATTCCAGTCTTCTTCCGTGCCGATGTATTGGGATGGCCGTGTGGAAAAGTGGATCGTAATGCTGTTGGCCAGGCCGACGTCGGTATAGACGTCCTTGATGAGATCGCACATGGCGATGACTTCGTCTTCAAGCTGTTCCGGCGTGCAAAAGATATGCGCATCGTCCTGCGTAAAGGCCTGAACGCGCATCAGACCATGCCTTGCGCCGGAAGCTTCCCGCCGGAACACATGGCCGAACTCGGCCATCCTGATCGGCAGATCGCGGTAACTTTTGGTGCCGCTCAGGTAAATTTGCGCGCCACCCGGACAACTCATAGGTTTGATCGCATAGGGGTTCTCGCGTTCTTCGTCTTTTATAATGAACATGTTCTCGCGATATTTGTCCCAATGTCCCGAAGCTTTCCAAAAGGACGAGTCCAGCATTTGAGGCGTGTTGACTTCAACGTAGCCCTGATCCGCGATTATCCGGCGCATATAGGCCATGAGAGTCAGGTATAGGCCCCATCCCTTGTGGTGCCAGAAAACCTGTCCCGGCGCCTCTTCCTGAAAGTGGAAAAGATCCAAAGCGGCGCCGATTTTTCGGTGGTCCCTTTTTTCCAGCTCTTCCATGAACGATAAATGGGCTTGAAGCTCTTTCTCGTCCCTCCATGCGGTGCCGTAAATGCGCTGCAGCATGGCTTTGCTGGAATCGCCGCGCCAGTAAGCGCCCGCGACTTTCATGAGCTTGAAAGCGTTGCCGACCTTGCCGGTGGAGGGAAGGTGCGGTCCGCGGCAAAGATCTTTCCATGTGCCCTGGACGTAAAGGGAAATTTCCTCGCTTTCAGGCAAGTCCTTGATGATTTCAACCTTATAGTTCTCGCCTTTGGACTCGAAGTATTCGATGGCTTCCTTGCGCGGCATAACCTCGCGCACCAGCAGCTTGTCGCGCGCGACGATTTCCCGCATTTTGGCCTCGATCTTCGGAAAGTCCTCAGGCGAAAAGGGCTCGTTGCGCGCGAAATCGTAATAGAAACCGTTTTCGACATTCGGGCCTATGGTCACTTGCGTGCCGGGAAAAAGTTCCTGCACGGCTTCGGCAAGCACATGGGCCGCCGTGTGGCGGATCAGCGCAAGGGCTTCGGGAGACGTGCGCGTTATAATTTCAACCGTTGCGTCCTTGTCGATCGAACGCTGCAAATCGTAGAGGGCGCCGTCCACCTTGATGGCAATCGCCGCCCTGGCAAGCCCCGGTCCGATGTTGGCCGCCAGTTCGGCGCCGGTGACAGGGGTGGGAAATGCCTTGACGCTGCCGTCGGGCAGGGTAAGGCGAAGCGGCGACGAAGCCGCACAGGCTGCTTGTTTCATATAGCCTTTCTATCGAACCCATGGTTTCGGCGCAATACGTCTAAGCAAGATGGTTAATGCCGGGACCGGGACAGTTTTGCGTTCTTGCTCTCGGAATCGCGAACGCGTATCACTTGGAACCACGATTCGCGAATCGCCGATAAGGTTAAATCAGGGAGCGTCCGTGAGCCTTAAATCTCTTTTGGTTCTGTTTTTATCCACCGGCAACGCGGCACGCAGCCTTATGGCTGAAGCGCTCTTAAACGCAAGGGGAAGCGACCGTTTTACGGCTCGCAGCGCCGGATATAGGCCGTTACCGGAAGTCCATCCCGAAACGTTTGCGATCTTGAAAGCCGAGGGGTTGCCGACGGAAAGCCTTCATACCAAGGGATGGGGTGAATTTCTGGCGTCGGCCCATATATTGAACGTCGACGTTATAGTCACCTTATCGGAAGAGGCGAAACTTTATTGCCCGGCATGGCCCGGGGAACCCGTTCGGGTTCATTGGACGCTTGACGATCCGTTGGGGGCCGAGCGCGCCGATGTGCGCGAATGGAAATTTCGCAAGAGTTTTTCGACGCTTCAAACCCGCATCGAAGCGCTTGTTCGCGGCAAACGCCCCCAAACGTCCAGCGAGCTGTTTTTGCAGCTTAAGGATATAGGAATGGTTGTATAGGCGACACTTAAGGCCGGAGGAAAGAATATGCCGAATGCCCTGCAAAGAAAGATGTTCAAAAGGCCCCGCGCTTTGTTCCGGTTAAATCGCGGTTTTTCTCTCATTGAGTTAAGCGTCGTTCTTCTCGTCATAACCCTGGTGCTCGGAGCTATCTGGGCGGCGGCGGGTTCCGTTTCGGACGAAGCGAAGCTTGGACAGGGCGTTGCTCAGGTATGGGAGATTTCGGGCAAAATTCGCGACCTTTACACAGGGCAGAATTTATCGGTGGCGCAAAACACGGAGGCCATTGTTTGTGCCGGCGTTTTTCCAAAAGAAACGTTGTTGGGAACGGGCGCTTATTCCTGTGGCGCTCACCCGCCTCTCAATCCGTGGAGGGGGGCGATTGAAGCCACCGTCAATACAAACGGGACTTTCACCATTACCTTCCGGGGACTGGAACCCCGGTTATGCGCGGAGCTTATCGCGAGAATTCCGGCAACAAGAAGGGCCGAGGCGACGCCGATGCAAGCGGGAGCGCCGGTCAATGTACATTATCTCAATGGGGCTGGAACGGTTATGGGAACGGATTTGGCCGGAATGTCCGTTACGCAAGTATTTAATAACGTCAGAGAAGGCGCGGGCAACTGCACGGGCGTCCGGTTTCTTTACAGTTTATAGCGGCGCCGCAAGGAGCCGGGATCAGGCCCCGTCCTTTTTGCCGGTGCGCTCATAGTGGCGCATATAGCGGTTGGTAATAAGATCGGTTTTGACGATGATGCAGACGTCGGTCGTGTTGAAAGACTCGTCGATGACGGCGCCGTCGCCGACATAGCCGCCGACACGCAAATAACCCTTGATGAGAGGCGGCAAGCTGTTGCCTCCGCTGCGCGGGTCCATTTTCATGTTGTCGAAGGCCTCGTCCGGGTTGAACGCCTCGCGCGGCATAAGCGCCATGTCGACATAACGTTCCGGCAAAGCCCTTGCGCGCAAGGCAGGGGGGGCAAGGTGGTGATAGTAAAGGTAAGACAGGGGCAGCGCCAGCGACCGGGGGTCCGTGCCGGGCAGGCTGGCGCATCCGAACATGAGGGTGATGTCGTAACGGAACATGTACGAAGCGAGTCCTCGCCACAACACCTGCATGACCGTGCCGATGCGGTATTCGGGATCAATGCAGGAACGGCCAAGCTCAAGAATTTCACCCGGGTAATGGACGAGGGGCGCAATGTCGTATTCGCCGGCGGAGTAGAACGAACCTATTTGCGCGGCCACGTTGCGCCGGATCAGCCTGTACGTGCCGACGACCTGAGCGCCTTCGGGGCGGGCATGATCGAAAACAAGCAGGTGATCGCAATAATCGTCGTATTTATCGAAATCGCGACGGAGCGACGCCATTTCCGGCGTCGGCCTGGCGCCCATCTCGTCGTAAAAAACGCGGTACCGCAAAGCCTGGGCCGCATCGACTTCTTCGGCCTTTGCGGCAAGGCGCACTTCAAGGCTGCCCACCGTCAGGTCGTTGTCGAGCAGGCCCGCTATGTTTTCGGAAGTTAACGACATTTTTTCCTTCCTGCCTGGCGCATGACGAGACGTTAGGGTTCAAGACGCAGGTTTTGTGCCGTCATACCACAGAGATTCGAACAACGCCATTCTTGATCCCTGAAGTCCCTAAAAACGGACGAACGGAACAGGCCTCTGGAGGGCCTGTTTTTGCTGGTTTCTAACGGGTCTTTGCAGGTCAGGCCGCTTTTTGTTTCGAGGTGCGGCGCGCCGTGCCAAGGCCGATTTGCTTGGCCAGCTTGCTGCGCTGTTTGGCGTAATTCGGGGCTACCATCGGATAATCGGGTCCCAAACCCCAGCGCTCGCGGTACTGGTCCGGCGTCAAGTTGAAAGACGTTTTCAGATGACGCTTGAGCATCTTGAGCTTTTTGCCGTCCTCAAGGCAAACGATGTATTCCGGCGTAACCGAACGGCGGATCGGCACGGCCGGTTCGGTGCGGGCTTCGGTTGTTCCGGCCCCGGCGCCAATGCGGTTCAGGCTTTGGTAAACCGTTGAAATCAAAGCCGGAAGATCGGCCTGGGCAACGTCGTTGTGGCCGACGTAAGAGGCGACGACTTGGGCGGTAAGGGTTAAAAGAGTTTCATTGACGGGCGAATCGTGCGTGTTTTTCTCGGGCATTGGCCGGTAACTCCATTCAGTGATTTATCCTGATTTCTGCGCCGGAAGGCAGGAACAAGATGCGCGTTTTTATGCCTTTTTATTGTGCGTTATGTCAAGAGAACAATAATAAATCCTCTCTTTTTGTCACAAATAAGGCATAAGAAACAAAAAAACGCGGCTATATTCTAAATTATTAAAAGCCAAACAAGCTTTTTATTGATTTTTCCACAGGCGGAAAGGGGACATACCGTCGCCCGGCGCGGGAATGGCGGGGTTTGTGGATATCAGGCCGGGAGGAAAACGACGGTGCCTTCGCGCAATTCCCCGATGCGATCCATGCGGCGCGCAAGATCGTAATTGTGCGTGGCCATTAGCAAACAAAGTCCTTGTGATTCAACGAGCTTTTCCAGAACCTCGAATACGTATTCCGCGGTATGGGGGTCGAGGTTGCCAGTCGGCTCGTCCGCAATGAGGAGCCTGGGGTTGTTGGCCAGCGCGCGCGCGATGGCCACGCGCTGCTGTTCGCCGCCGGACAGGCGCGCCGGCCTATGTTTGGCGCGGTTCGCAAGGCCGACAAGGGCCAGAAGCTCATCGGCGCGTTTCGCGGCGGCGCTTTCTTTCCGGCGGGCGATCATTTGCGGCAGGATGATGTTTTCGCGCGCGGAAAACTCCGGCAGCAGATGGTGGAACTGATAGACGAAACCGATGTATTCCCGCCGCAAGGCCGTGCGTTCCGTATCGTTAAGGTCGTTTGCATTGACCCCGGCGATGCCGACTTGTCCGCTATCCGGTTTTTCAAGCAGTCCGGCTATGTGCAACAACGTCGATTTACCGGAGCCGCTGGGGCCGATCAGCGCAACCCTTTCGCCCGCGCCCACGTTTAGCGAACAACCGCGCAAAACCTCGAGCTTGTTCCCGGCTTGTGTGAAAGTGCGGCCAATATTTTGCAGCGATAGAACGGGTTCGCCGACATCTGTCATCCGATCCCCGTCTTCTGTTCCCCGATTACTCATAGCGCAAGGCCTCAACCGGATCGAGCCGCGCCGCGCGCCACGAAGGATACAGCGTGGCCAGGAAAGAAAGCGTCAGCGCCATCAACACCACCTGCGCGACTTCCTGCCAGTCAATCACGGAAGGGAGATGAGTCAGAAAATAGATTTCCGGCGAAAAAAGCTCGGTGTTCGTCAGGCGTTGAACGATCTGCCGAACGTTTTCGATGTTGTCCGCGACAAAAACGCCAAGCCCGAGCCCCAATGCCGTGCCGAGAACGCCGATGCTGGCCCCGCTCAAAAAGAAAATACGCATCACCATGCCGCGCGTAGCCCCCATTGTGCGGAGAATGGCGATATCGCGGCCCTTGTCCTTTACCAGCATGATGAGGCCGGAAATGATATTGAACGCCGCCACAAGAATGATGAGCGTGAGAATCAGGAACATCACGTTCCTCTCGACCTGCAGGGCGGTAAAAAAGCTCGCGTTGCTTTGCTGCCAGTCCAGAAGGCGCGTATTCGTCCGCCCCAATGCCTCAACGACATCCATTTTGATGGTGTCGAACTTATGCGGCGTCTTGACGAAAAGCTCCAGCGACGAAACGCCCGTGCCGGTGCGGAAGAACGTCTGCGCGGCCTCGAGAGGCATAAAAATAAAACCGTTGTCGTATTCGAACATGCCGACATCGAAAACGGCGGCGATGGGATAAGCCCGCATGCGGGGCGCAGAGCCGAAAACGGTCGTCTTGCTTGTGGGCGAGATGAGGGTGAGCGTGTCGCCGACATGAACGCCCAAACGCTGCGTCATGCGTTTACCAATCACGATTTTATCGTCGCCGAAATCGTCCAGCGAGCCTTCGACGATGTGTTTCATAATAATCGGGCGTTGGCGGAATAATTCAGGCGCGACGCCGCGCACGAGCGCGCCGGAAGCCGCGCCGTCTTTGGTGATAAGCGTTTGCCCTTCGACCGAGGGCGAAACTTCAAGAACGCCGGGAACCTTTTTAATTTTTTCGGCGAGGGGCGCATAATCGAACAGCATGCCGTCAACAGCATAGACATTCATGTGGCCGTTAAGGCCCAGCACGCGGTCGAACAAATCGGCGCGAAAGCCGTTCATCACCGACATGACGACAATAAGCGTCGCCACGCCCAGCCCGATGCCAAGCAGCGAAAACCAGCTGATGACGGAAATAAAGCCTTCTTGCCGTCGCGCTCTTAAATAGCGCATCGCCACCTTGCGTTCGAAAGAGGAAAAAATCATCAGTAAGCCCTTGCGAAAATGACCTCTTGGGTCGCTGGCGCGCCGGTGAGGACGCATGTGCCCTTGGTGCCGGTTTGCTCGAACGGGATACAGCGCACCGTAACGCCCAACGGATCGAGCTTCGCCAGCGAATCCGGATTGCCCGACCACTTGGCGACGACGAATCCTTGACCTCCCATAAAGCTGTTGTCGCTGTCTTTCTTGAAGTATTCTTCGAAGGTTTTCCAGTCAATAATGTTTGTCACCGTTCGAGCTTTGCGGAAGGCCAGTGCAGTCTCAAAAAGCGACTTTTGTATGGCCATAAGTTCCCCGGCGGCGCTTTTCACAAAGGCGTTGCGGGCGACAAACTGTTTGCCGTTGGAAAGTTGATCGCGCCGGGTGACGCAAACCTTGCTGCCTTCGACGTCGCGCGGGCCGATTTCAAGCAGCAGCGGCGCGCCTTTTTTGATCCATTCCCAGCGTTTGCCGGTCATGTCCGCATCGCGGGCGTCAAGCCTGACGCGCAAGGGCTGGCCGTCCATGGTTTCTTTCTGCAGGTCGGTCTTGAGGGCTTCGCAATACGCCATGACTTCCTGCTTTTGGGCCTCGTCCCGCAGGATGGGAAGAATAACGATTTGCTGGGGCGCAATGCGCGGCGGCATGCGCACGCCGTCGTCGTCGCCGTGCGTCATGATGACGCCGCCAAGCATACGCGTTGAAAGTCCCCATGAAGTCGTGTGGACCAATTCCTGCTGGCCCTGCCGGTTTTGGAACTGGATATTGCAGGCCTTGGCGAAATTCTGGCCGAGGTAATGCGACGTGCCCGCCTGAAGCGCGCGGCCATCCTGCATCATAGCTTCGATACACAGCGTGTTTTCCGCGCCGGGGAAACGTTCGGCAGCAATCTTTTCACCCGGGATCACAGGCAGCGCCAAATGTTCTTCGGCGAAAGAGCGATAGACTTCCAGCATAAGCTTGGTTTCGCGCATCGCATCTTCGTAGCTTTCGTGAGCCGTATGCCCTTCCTGCCAGAGAAACTCCGTTGTGCGCAGGAGGATACGCGGACGCATTTCCCAGCGCACGACGTTGCCCCACTGATTGATGAGGAGAGGCAAATCGCGGTACGACTGAATCCACTTGGCCATGGATTCGCCGATAATCGTCTCGGATGTCGGGCGGACTACCAGCGGTTCTTCAAGCTCGGCGTCGGGCATCAGAACGCCGTCTTTCTTTGTCAGACGGTGATGCGTGACAATGGCCATTTCCTTGGCGAAGCCTTCGACGTGTTCGGCTTCGCGCTGGAAATAGCTCAGCGGAATGAAAAGCGGAAAGTAGTAATTGTCATGGCCGGTTTCCTTGAAACGGCGGTCGAGCTCGCGCTGCATAAGCTCCCAAGCGCCATAACCCCAGGCGCGGAGGATCATGCAGCCGCGCACGCCGGAAAGCTCGGCCATGTCGGCGGCGCGCACGACCTTCTGGTACCACTCGTTGTAATTCTCCGCGCGCGTGGGCGAAATAGCTGTCTGGCGGTTTGATTTGGACGGAGGGGTTTTTTTCATGGAAAAACTCTAACGCTTCGATGTTGACGGTTCAGGGGTAATCTTTTGGGGCGTCTGGGGACCGCCCGGTTTCATGCACAATATAGCCAGATCGTCCTGCTGGTCGCTTGTCAGGGGCTGGCCGTTGAAGAAAACGCGGTTGCCTTCCGCCGTCAAAGTGCCCAGATTTATATCGTTTTGCGGCATCGTGTTAAAGGGATATTTGTCCGTCGAAAAATGAAGGATTTTGAACAAATCCGCCGTTAGAGGGATGCTGATCGTCTTCGGCAACTCAAGCCGGGGACGGTCCGAAAGGTCGGCCGGAACCACGGGATCGCCGTGCACATCGACACCGGGCTGATAGTTCACATCCGCATCCGGCACATGTTTGACCAGCGCTTGGCAAAATGCGGGGTCGAGGACGGGCGCGGCGGCGAAGGCAGGAGTTGATAACAGCAGTAAAAAAAAGAACGTCATTCCGGAAAAAATCGAAATTGCACTTTTAGCGATTTCGGTTTTTATCCGGAATCCAGTGGAAGAATTCATAAGAAGGCTCTTATGGATAGAGTAACTGGATCCCGGCTCGCACGGCTCGGCCAAAGCCTCGCCGTTTGGCCGGGATGACGTTGTGGCATTCATCCCGCCAAACTCTTCTGCGCGGATTTCAGTTTCGCCAGCATGGCTTCGGCCTCGGCCTTGCGTTCGCGGTGTTCGGTGACGACTTCTTCGGGCGCGCGGGCGATGAAATCCCGATTGGCCAGCTTGGCTTCCAGTTTTTTAATTTCGACGGCCCATTTCTCGCTTTCCTTGCCGAGGCGCGCACGCTCCTGTTCAAGGTCGATGACGTCTGCGAGCGGAAGGATAAGCGTGGCTTCGTCGAGCACGCTTTGCGCCGAGCCTTTCGGCGTGTTTGTGACGAGCGAGGTGCCGGACAAGCGCGCAAGGCGCACGATAACGGCCTCGTGCGTTTTGAGCCGGGCGCGGCTTATATCGTTGGCGTCCTTGATCCGGAGCGGGATTTTTGCTCCAGCCGGAACGTTCAATTCGGCCCGAATGGCGCGCACCGCCGAGACAAGCCGGATAACCCAATCGATTTCCTCGCGCGAGTCTTCGTGCGCCAGCGCATCCGGCAGCTGCGGCCAGCTTTCGGTCATGAGCAGCTTGCCGTTGCCGACGATTTGTTCCCACAGTTCCTCGGTAATGTAGGGCATGAAGGGGTGCAGCATCTTCAGCATTTGCGCCAGCACCCAGGCCGTCGTAGCGCGGGTTTCGGCCTTGGCCGCTTCGTCCTCGCCGCTCAGGATGGGTTTCGTGAATTCGAGGCACCAGTCGCACGTTGTGTTCCATATAAAATCGTAAACGGCCGACGTGGCAAGATCGAAACGGTATTGGTCGAGACAGGACGTAACCTTGTCGGCTGCGCGCCTGGTTTCGCCGACGATCCAACGGTTGATCGTGTGTTTGACCCTGGCGGGATCGAAGGCGGGATCCCACGCGCATTCGTTCATCCGGCAATAGCGTGCCGCGTTCCAGAGCTTTGTCGCAAAATTGCGGTTGCCCTCGATGCGGGAGGGGGACAGGCGGATATCGCGTCCGGGCGTGGCCATGTTGGCCAGCGTGAAGCGCAACGCGTCGCAGCCATATTTGTCGATTACGTCGAGGGGATCCATGACGTTGCCCTTCGTCTTCGACATTTTCTGGCCTTTTTCGTCGCGCACGAGCGCGTGGATATAAACCGTGCGGAACGGCACCTTTTTCATGAAATGCAGGCCCATCATCATCATGCGGGCCACCCAGAAAAAGATGATGTCAAAGCCGGTGACAAGAACGTCGGTTGGGTAATAGCGTTTCAATTCCGGCGTTTCCTCGGGCCAGCCGAGCGTCGAAAACGGCCAAAGGGCGGACGAAAACCACGTGTCGAAAACATCTTCGTCGCGTGTGATTTTGACTTTCTTGCCATAGGCTTTATCGGCCTGGGCCTGCGCTTCGGCTTCATCTTCGGCGACGAACGTTTTGCCGTCCGGACCGTACCACGCCGGCACTTGATGGCCCCACCAGAGTTGGCGCGAAATGCACCACGGCTCGATGTTGCGCATCCATGCGTAGTACGTATTTTCCCATTGTTTGGGCACGAATTGAGTCTGCCCGTCCTCCACGGCCTTGATGGCCTCGGCGGCCAGTTTTTGCGCGTCGCAATACCATTGCTCGGACAGCCACGGCTCAATCGGCACGCCGGAGCGGTCGCCGTGCGGCACGGTGTGCACGTGCGGTTCGATCTTGTCGAGAAGGCCAAGGGCTTCCATATCCGCTACGATCTGCTTGCGCGCCACAAAGCGGTCGAGGGCACGATATTTTTCCGAAACCTCGTCGTTTAGTTTCGCGTGCGCGTCGAAAATATTGACCATCGGAAGTTTATGCCGCCGCGCGACTTCGTAGTCGTTGAAGTCGTGCGCGGGGGTGATTTTAACCGCGCCCGTGCCTTTTTCGGGATCGGCATATTCATCCGGAATGATGGGGATGGGCTTGTTCACGAGCGGCAAAATCGCATTTTTGCCGATCAAGTGTTTCAGGCGCTCATTTTCGGGATGTACGGCCACAGCCGTATCGCCCAGCATGGTTTCAGGGCGTGTTGTAGCGATAACGATGAATTCGTCCTTCATGCCTTCGATCGGGTATTTGAAGTGCCAGAGGTGCCCTTTGATTTCCTTCTGCTCAACCTCCAGGTCCGAAATGGCCGTCATCATTTTCGGGTCCCAGTTCACAAGACGCTTATCCTTGTAAATAAGTCCCTCGCGGTACAACGCGACGAATTCCCGGGTGACGGCCTTGCTCAACCCTTCGTCCATCGTGAAACGCTCGCGCGGCCAATCGAGCGAAGCGCCAAGGCGGCGGAGCTGTCTCGTAATCGTGCCGCCGGACTCTGCCTTCCATTCCCAAACTTTCTTCAAAAAGGCTTCGCGGCCCATGTCCCGGCGGTGGAGTCCTTCTTTCGCCAGTTCGCGTTCGACGACCATCTGGGTGGCGATGCCCGCATGATCGGTGCCGGGTTGCCATAGCACATCAAGCCCCTTCATCCGGTGATAGCGAATGAGAACGTCCTGTAAGGTGTAGCTAAGACCATGCCCCATATGGAGGCTTCCCGTCACATTCGGCGGGGGTATCATGATGCAGTAGGGCCTGGCGTTGGAGCTCGGGTTACACGCGAAGGCTCCCGATTTTTCCCACAACGGATACCACTTGGCTTCCGTAGCGGCGGGGTTGTAAGTTTTATCGATGGACATGGGGAATAAGTTCCTGAATTTAACAAACGCATTTCCCCAGGATAAGACCGGAAAAGGAGCAGGGCTGTCAAGGACGCCACCCGTTCAGGAGAGGTTAAATGCCTTATATTGAGCCAAAATCCGCTGAAATTCAGGCGATTTTAAGAAGTGTGCACACGATTGCCCTTGTCGGAGCCAGCGACAATCCATCCCGGCCAAGCCATGCCGTCATGCGTTTTTTGCAGGAACGCGGGTACAAAGTCTTTCCCGTCAACCCGAGCCTGGCCGGCAAAGTGCTGTTGGGCGAAACGGTTTACGCTACGCTGGACGCCATCCCGCGCGACATCGACATGGTGGACGTTTTCCGCAATTCCGAAGCGGCGGGGAAAGTTACGGATGAGGCTATCGCTATCGGAGCGAAGGTGATGTGGATGCAACTCGGCGTACAGAATTTCGACGCCGCCGAACGAGCGATGGAAGCCGGGCTTAAGGTCGTGATGAACCGCTGCCCGAAAATCGAGCTAAGCCGCATGCACACCGGTGCAGGCTGAACGAATTATCCCGAAACTTACGGATTCTTGTCTTTGCTTCCCGTCACGATCTGGCTGATCTCGCTCAGCTTCTGATCGATCGTGCGGGGATCTCCCGCGTCTTCTTCTTTTTTCCTGAGGTGAGCCGGGTGCTCAGAGGCGATGAGGAGAACGACGGCCGGGTGCACGAACAGCGTGAACAAGGTGCCGATGGAGAGGCCCCCCGCGATCACAAGGCCCATGTTAAAGCGCGCGGCCGCTCCCGCGCCCGAAGCCAGAATTAACGGTGCAACGCCCAGAACCATCGCCGCCGTGGTCATAAGAATGGGCCGCAGGCGAACGCCCGAGGCCTCGATGATGGCTTCGCGCTTGGACTTGCCCTGTTCCATAAGTTTGTTGGCAAACTCGGTAATGAGAATGCCGTGTTTGCTGATGAGCCCCATAAGCGTCACAAGACCGACCTGGGTATAAATGTTGACGCTGGCGCCTTTGACGCCAAGCGTGATGAAAATCAACGCGCCGGCAATGGCCATCGGAACCGTAATGAGAATGGTCACGGGGTCGCGGAAGCTTTCGAATTGAGCGGCGAGGGCCAGAAAAATGATGATCGAAGAGAACAAAATCAAAATCGCGAATCCCCCCGATTCCTGCATAAATTGACGCGACTGTCCGGCAAAGTCGACGCTATATCCTTCCGGCAATGTGCGCTTGGCGAGATCCTGAAGGTGCTCAACAGCCGTGCCCAAGGCAACGCCGGGGAACATAACACCTTGGATCGTTGCGGCGTTCATCTGCTGGAAGTGGCTGAGGGTCTGGGGAACGGTCTTGGTCGTTATCTTTGCGATCGTCGACAAGGGAACGGAACTGCCATCGGCCGTGCGGATGTAATAGTTATTCAATTGATCGGCGTTCAGGCGTTCTTTCTGCTGAACTTGCGGAATGACCTTGTAGGAGCGTCCGTAAAGGCTGAAATAATTGACATAGCCGCCTCCCAACATGGAAGCCAGCGAACCGCCGACATCGTTCATGGTCAGGCCAAGCTGTGCCGTTTTGTCGCGGTCGATATCTACGGTCATCTGGGGCTGGTCGATTTTCAGATCCGTGTCGAGGAACATGAACAGGCCGCTTTTCTGCGCTTCTTCGAGAAATTTCTGGGCGACTTCGTACAATTGATCAAAGCCCTGGGTCGTAGTGATGACGATCTGCAGGGGAAAACCGCGGCTGCCCGGCAGGAGCGAGGGCTGTATAACGGCAACATTTGCGCCGGCGATGGCTTCCATATCCTTCTTGACAAGCGGAGAGATCTCTTTGGCCTTGCGCTCACGCTGATCCCATGGTTTTAACACCATGCCTGAGAAGGAAATACCAGGCGCGTCAACCTGGAAAACGCGGTCGGTTTCGGGATATTTCATGAAAGAACGAAAGATTTCGCTTGAATACATCATGCGCTGCTGAAGGGTGGCGTTGGGCGCCGCCGAGGACATGGCAAGGAGGATGCCCTGGTCTTCTTCGGGCGCCAATTCGGTTTTCGCGGTGGAGAAAAGAAAATAGATGCTGCCCAGAATGATAAGCGCGAAAACAGTCGTGACGGGAAGATAATGGAAACTTCTGTCCAGCAAGCGGTCATACTTGTCCTTAAGCCGGTTAAACAAATGGTCGAGCCAGTCGACAAAACGTTCCGTCAAACCGTCCCGCGCTCCGGAATGGGGCTTCAAAAGGCGGGAGCACATCATGGGAGACAGAGTGAGCGCGACGACCGCCGAAATTGTCACCGCGCCGACCAGCGTGAAGGCGAACTCGGTGAACAGGGCGCCGGTCAGTCCTTTCTGGAACCCGATGGGCACATAAACGGCTATGAGAACGATCGTCATGGCGATAATGGGATTGGCCAGTTCGCGCGCGGCCTTAATTGCGGCATCGAAGGGCGAAAGCCCTTCCTCCATGTGGCGGTCCGTATTTTCCACGACGATGATCGCATCGTCGACGACAAGGCCGATGCCCAACACAAGAGCCAGAAGGGTTAAAAGATTGATGCTGAATCCTGCCGCAAGCATGATGACGAACGCGCCAACGAGCGAGAGGGGAATGGCTACGCTCGTCACAAACACGGCGCGCGGCGAACCGAGAAAAAGAAAGACGACAGCCGTAACGATAAGCAACGCCTCGATCAGCGTCCAGACAACCTCGTTAATCGAGCTTTGAACAAACTCGGTCGAGTCATGAAGAATCTTGGCTTTCATGCCTTCCGGCAAGGAGGCTTGAATGGAGGGAAAAACATCCCGTATGCCCTGAACGACTTGAAGAAGATTGGATCCGGGAGCGGTTTTGATCCCCACCATGACGGCTTTTTGCTGATCGAAGCTAACGTGCGTTTCATAGTCTTCCGCGCCCAGCGTGACGTTCGCGACATCTTCGAGACGCACGATGGCGCCGTCTTTCTGCTTGACGACAAGGCGGCGAAATTCGTCGAGCGAATGAAGCCCGGTGGATGCCTTAAGGTCGGCTTGCACCATCTGTCCCTTGGTGGTGCCAAGGCCTGAGATGTAGTCGTTTTTGGCGAGCGCTTGACTGACGTCCGAAGCCGTCAGGCCGTAAGCCGCCAGTTTTTCGGGATCGAGCCAGGCGCGAAGCGCGTAATTTTTGCCGCCCAAAATCTCTGCGGTTTGAACGCCCTCAACGGACTGCAGTTTTGGCTGCACGACGCGAATGAGGTAGTCCGTAATGGCGTTCGCGGGCAAGACGTTGCTGGTAAAGCCGATGTACATGGCGTCGATCGTTTCGCCGATTTCGACGTTAAGGGTCGGCTGTTGGGCTTCCGGGGGCAATTGGTTGAGGACGGAGTTGACCTTGGTGTTGATCTCCGTCAGAGCCTTGTTGGTGTCGACATTAAGGCGCAGGTTGGCCGTGATGGTGCTGACGCCGCTCGAACTTGTCGACGTCATGTAATCGATGCCGTTGGCCTGCGCGATCGCGTTTTCCAGGGGTGTCGTGATGAAACCGGCAATAACATCGGCCTCGGCGCCATAATAAACGGTCGTTACCGTCACGACGGCGTTTTCGGTGTGCGGGTACTGGAGAACGGGCAAGGAAAAGACCGCGCGCAGCCCGAGCACAAGGATCGTCAGACTGACGACAGTCGCCAATACCGGCCGGCGGATGAAAATATCGGTAAAATGCATTATCTGAGCGCCGTTTCGCGGATGTAGCTGTTGGGATATTTCTCGTACTTGTCGATAGCGCGATCAATAAAACCAGTGTTAAAAAGTTCACGCAACCCGTTGTCGATCATCTGCTTGAAGGCATACTGATCGCGCTTCAGCAAAAGAATGTTAGGAATAACCACAAGCGGCTTGGTCATTATAATCTGCCGAAGCTTGTTTTGATTGTTTTCCATAAACTCATAGACGGCAGAAGGTTCGGCGAAGGTAACATCGGCTTTACCCGTTGTAACCTGCATCATGAGATCGGAAAACGGCGTCATTTGCGGCAAGGCAACTTGTTGCGCTTTGGGGAAAAAGTTGCGGGCGAACGCGGTCGTGAGTTCACCGTCGAGAGTTGAAATTTTCACGGCAGGGTCATTAATGGATTTGATATCATGATCAAACCGCGCATCATTCGCGCGAGCCCAGATGACGACAGGACTATAGTAAAGCGGAATACTGAAATCGGCGGCTCGCGCGCGGCCAGAAAAGAGGCCTGTAGGCGAACACATCATGTCGAAACGATCCGCGTTCAAGCCTTCGATCTGCTGACCCCAGCCAACTTCTTCCGTGTACTCAACCTTAAGGCTGAGGTTTTTCGCCAGTTCTTGAACAACATCATAATAAACACCGCTTAGCTTTCCTGTATTGGGGTCTTTCATAAGCCCCACGGAATACGGCGTATAGCCGCAGCGAATCACACCTGTTTTAAAAACGCGATCATAAACCTCCGAAGGCGAGGATTTGCTCTGTGAGGAGCGTGTTCCGTGTGATGTCACTCCATAACTGACGATGAGGCTGATCAACGCTGCGAATATAATGGTTGTTACTAAATTTTTCATGAGAGTTACCTATTGATCTTCCGGCTTTGGATTGGGATCGTTGCTCGGCTGGATATTGTTATTGATGGTGACAGGTGAGCCGTTGCGCAATTTGAGCTGTCCCGACGTGACAATGGTATCGCCTTCCTTGATGCCGCTGAGGACGGCAATCTGGTCGCCGCGCGTCGCGCCGGTTGTCACGAAAACCTGTTTGGCGATTTGCGTTCCTTCGCTGTTTGGCTCGACGACGAAGACGGTATTACCGTAAGGATTATAGGTGATGGAAGTTTGCGGGAGCGTCAGAAAACGTTCCGGCTGGCCCGAAGCGATGGCTGCCTCCGCGTACATGCCCGGCAGCAGCAGGCGTTCGGAGTTTTTGAAGGCCGCGCGGATCAAAACGTTGCGCGTGTTCGTGTCGACCTTGGCGTCAATCGCCGAAATCTCGCCTTCAAAAACCTTGTCCGGATGGGCGTCCGTTTTCGCGGTTACTTTTTGCCCAACCAGTATCTGCGGCAAGGATTGCTGGGGCAGATAGAAGTCAAGAAAAATGGGGTCAAGCTGTTGCAGCGTCACGATGGGGGAGCCGGGATTGAGATATTGGCCCACATCGACGGCGCGTATGCCCAGATGGCCCGCAAACGGCGCCCGGACGGCTTTCTTGTCGAGGACCGCTTTCTGGTTTTCCACGGCTGCCCGCGCCGCGGTCAGGTTCGCGGCATCGTTGTCGTAGGTGGCCTGGCTGATGGCCTGCGATTTCAATTGCTTCTCGTCGCGCTGAAGGGTGATTTCCGCCAACCTTGCGGCCGATTGCAGGGCTTCCAGCCTCGCCAGATCGTCGGCGTTGCGAAGCTGCACAAGCAAGGCGCCTTCTTCGGCCTCGCTGCCGGATTCGAAGTGAATGGCCTCGACAATGCCGGACACCTCGGCGGCCAGATCGGCGCCCTTGACCGCGCGCAAAGTGCCGACGGCTTTCAGGGTTGGCTGCCATTCTTCCATTTGGGCGACGATGGCGGAAACGGTTTGTGCCGGATTGCCCGACGCGGCCATGTGCTCCATCATTTTCATGTTGCCGTAAAATTTAAAACCGAAAATGCCGCCAAGCACGAACCCGACGAGCAACAGCATGACGATCATGCGTTTTATCATTGATTGTTCTCCACCGTTGATTCTGTTTTTCGCCATAACTGCCTTGATGCCGGAGCGCTGACAGAAAAAGCGTCGGCTGTTTTGGCGGGTGACCGTTCAGCTTCCGCTGTGGCCGGTTTTTCATCAATCGATGCCGCCGACGCGGCGGGGGCCGGCGTATCTTCGCCGGCTTCGGGCGGGCGGTTCCACCAGCCGCCGCCCAAAGCCTGGAACAGTGCGGCCGTATCGGCGAAGCGCTGCGCCCGGGCCTGTATAAGATAGACCCTGGCAGACTGGTAAGCCTGCTCGGCCGTCAGGAGAGATAAATAGCTGATGGCTCCCGCATTGAATTGATCCCGCGAAACCGTAAGGTTATCGGCGGCGGCGCGCTCGGAGGATTGCTGCGCTTTAAGGGCGGCGGCATCCGTCTGTAAAGCCCGGAGCGTGTCGGCGACATTCTGAAAGGCCGACAACACTGTGCGGCGATACATGGCGGCCGTTTTCTCAAAAGCGGCTTCCGATGCGCGCTTCTTGTGCAAAAGTTCGCCGCCGCGGAAAAGCGGTTGAAGAAGCGACCCGCCGATATTCCAGATGGCCGAACCCGGCGAGAACATATCGGCAAGTTGTCCGGCATTGATCCCGTAACTGCCGCTGAGGACGAACTTGGGCATCATATTCGCCGTCGCCACGCCGATGGCGGCGCTGGCGGCATGCATTTGGGCGGTGGCGGCCTTGACGTCGGGGCGCTGTTCGACAAGTTGCGAAGGAAGCGAAAGGGGCAGCGTTTCCGGTAACGTCAGCGTCGACAGGTCAAGCGTTAACCCCAATTCCTGGCCGGGAAATTGTCCCAACAAAACGGCAAGTAAATGCCGCGTTTGGGCCAATAGCTTTTCCGTAGGGGGAAGCGTTGCCCGGGTTTGGGCTACGGTAGCTTCCTGCGCCAAAACGGCGGGTTTGCCGACGGCGCCAAGAGTAAACTGGCGTTTGGTCAACTCAAGCTGTTTCTCTTGCGCCCGGATGACGTCCTGTATGGCGGCGATTTGCTCGCGCAGCGAAGCTTCCTGTATGGCGGCGGTTACCACATTTGATGTCAACGTAAGATAAGCGGCCTCAAGCTCATAGCGCTGCACGTCGGCCAAGGCTTCCAGCGATTCGACTTCCCGGCGGGTGCCGCCAAAAACATCCAGCGCGTAACTCACGCTGACGGAAGCGTTATAAATCGTATAGGCCGGTATGTTGTTGCCCATCGCCACGCCGGACATTTTCTCTCGCGTGCCGCTGGTGCTGCCGTCGATGGAGGGAAAGAAAGATCCTTTCCCCGCGCTCACATTTTCTTCCGCCTCCCGGAGAGAGGCGCGCGCCGCCTCAAGGCCAGGATTGGCTTCCAAAGCTTTGGCGACAAGTTTGTTAAGGGGTTCGGAATGGAACAGCGTCCACCATTCAAACGGTATATCCTGCCCGGAGGCAAAGGTTTGAGATGCGCCGCCTTCGGTTTCGGCCCCGGCTGTCTTTTCCGGAACGCCTTCGGGGACGAAGGCCTGAACGTCCGGCGCCGCCGGCGGCTCGAAATCGGGCCCCGCGGTGCACCCCCCCAAAAGAAGGGCGGTCGCTAACATCGCGCTGGCCGGAAATCGGGGGCGAGGCAAGGGCATGGTCAAACCTTGGGGACGAAAAAACGGGAGCGAAGAACAGCGAAGCATAAAGAGCGAGACATGACAAATCCAATCTTTGTTTTTTTATTGAGTTTCCGGCAAACGTTCATTGTGTTGACGGTCGATCATCCAGCGCGGGTATTCGGGCTTAAGGGCGCTCGCCTTGTCGAGCAGCGCGAGGTCCGATTCGGAGAGACGAACGGCGGTTGCGCCAATGTTTTCCTTGAGCTGCGGCATCGTCCGTGCGCCGACGATGACGCTCATGACATGGTCTTGATGAAGAAGCCACGCCAGTGCTGTCTGCGCCACCGAAACGTGGTGATTTTCGGCGATGGGCCGCATGATGTCGACGATCGTCATCGCATGGTTATGGTCGATGGGAGGAAAGTCGAAATGTGTGCGGCGCGCGCCTTCGGGGCCCGGTTCGCCGCGCCGGAACTTGCCCGTCAACAGTCCTCCCGCCAGAGGACTCCAGACCATCAGCCCGAGCTTTTCCGATTCCATCAGGGGGACGATTTCGCGCTCGATATCCCGTGTGGCGATGGAATAGTGCGCCTGGACCGTCTCGAACCGCGCCCAGTTGCGCGAAGCCGACAGAATCAAGGCCTTCATGATCTGCCAGGCCATGACGTTGGAGCAGCCGATGTAACGCACCATGCCGCTGCTGACCAGATCGTCCAGCGCGCGCAGCGTTTCGTCGAGCGGCGTCAAAAAATCGACGCCGTGTATCTGGTAAAGGTCGATGTAGTCCGTGTCGAGCCGCGCCAGGCTTTCCTTAACGGCTGTCATGATGTGCCCGCGCGTCAGTCCTACGGCATTGGGCCCGGGTCCCATACGGCCGCGCACCTTCGTGGCGATCACGACATCCGAACGGTTGACGCCAAGATCCTTGAAGGACTGGCCCAAAATGCGTTCGGCTTCGCCTTTGGAATAAATGTTGGCCGTGTCGAAGAAATTGATGCCGCTGTCGAGCGCGGTGCGCACGAGGCCGTTCGCCTCTTCCTGGTCCAGCTGGCCGATGGTCCGCCAAAAGCCGTGCCCGCCGAACGTCATCGTGCCAAGGCAGATTTCGGAAACCAGAAGACCCGTGCGTCCAAGCGTTTTGTACTTCATGGCCCCCTCCTTCCGGTTCAAGTTGACACGATTTTATTGTACGCCCGGCCGGGCTGCGATTCAATCGCAAGGCGCTTTACAACGCCATCGAAACGGCTTATACGTCCATTCATGTCTGTATGTAAAGCGGGATTCGGGGGTTTACATAAAAAGAAAACCGGCGGAGGAAAAAACACGTGAGGCGCACAAAAGAGGATGCCGAAAAGACGTGCGCCGCCATTCTGGATGCGGCGGAAAAGGTATTTTATCAACAGGGCGTGGCGCGGACGTCTTTGCAGGAAATCGCCGAGGCGGCGGGCGTAACCCGCGGCGCGGTATACTGGCATTTCCGCAATAAAAACGAGGTTTTGGAAGCCCTGACCGAGCGCGTGGTCCTTCCGCAGGAACATGTTTTGGAGCGTCTGCTGGAAAGCGGTTCGGACAACCCGATAGAAGATATCCACAACTCTTGCCGGGAAACGTTCCATAAAATCATCCACGATCCCCAGCGGCGCCGAATCGTCACGATTCTTTTTCAGCGGTGCGAATATACCGGCGACATGGCCTCCATCGTTCAGCGCCGCCTTGAAACCAAGGAAAGAATGTTTGCGCGCGTCGGCAAGGTGTTCGAAAAGGCGCAAAAAAAAGAAAAGCTGGCACTGGGCTGGACGCCAAGGGTAGCGGCCATGACGCTTCAAGGCCTGATCATGGGCCTTATCATGGGGGCGCTGGAGCGCGAGCCCGACCCGGCATACGAAAAAACCTGTTATGCCTGTCTCGCGGCGTTTTTCCGGGCGGTAAGCGCTTAAGACGCTTGTTCTTTTATCTCCCTTTTTACAAATCTTCCTGTTAAGGCTAGAACCTTAACCTCCTTCCCCTCTTCCCGGATACCTCATGCGCTGGCTGGGTGGTCTTTTCTCGTTTGGTTTGCTGGTGTTGGCCGTGGTGGCTGGCCTTTTCCTGCTGACAGTCAAGCATTACAGCCAGGATCTGCCGGACTACACGTATCTGAAAGACTATCAGCCGCCGATTCTCACGCGCATTTATGCCGATGACGGCCGGATGATGGCAACCATCGCGGCGGAGCAACGCATCTTTGTTCCCATCAAGGTGATCCCAAAAAAAGTTATCAGCGCCTTTTTGTCCGCCGAGGATCAGGCGTTTTATGAACATGCTGGCGTAGA